>Ga0209624_10003544_pt1 | contig 10983 bp, 7 predicted proteins | sample JacPinW_OM2H0_O1_FD_188565 | JGI IMG/M metagenome (GOLD analysis project Ga0209624, IMG submission 188565) | Forest soil microbial communities from Algoma, Ontario, Canada - Jack Pine, Ontario site 1_JW_OM2H0_O1 (SPAdes) (version 2) | ecosystem: Environmental > Terrestrial > Soil > Boreal... | reverse complement strand
CGCTCGCGGCCGCATGCGCCGCCGTGTCTGTCGGCGCATGGGCCGACGAGTCGCTGCAGGAGATCGTCGTCACCGCGAGCCTGCGCGACAGCAACGCCGCCGATCTGCCGCAAAGCGTGAGCGTACTGGACGCCGAGACGCTGCAGGCCGCCGGCGTGCAGCACTTCGAGGATGTCCTTGCGATGATTCCGAACCTGAGCTGGGCCAGCGGCAGCTCCAGGCCGCGTTTTTTCCTGATGCGCGGCATCGGTGAGGTCGAGCAATACCAGGGCGCGCCCAATCCTTCGGTCGGCTTTCTGATCGACGACATCGATTTCTCGGGGGTCGGCATGCCCGCGACCCTGTTCGATACCCGGCAGATCGAAGTGCTGCGCGGTCCGCAGGGCACCATCTACGGCGCCAATGCGCTGGCGGGCCTGATCTCGGTGCGCACCGAGGATCCGACGCCGCAGTTCTCAGCGCACGCCGAGGCTACGCTCGGCGACTATCAGACCCGTGCGGGCGGCGTGGCACTCAGCGACAGTGCGGACGACGGTGAGGCCGGCTGGCGCCTCACCGCCCAGCAATACCGCAGCAACGGCTTCCGTGACGATGCCTTCCTGCGGCGCGACGATACCAACGGTTATGACGAAGGCACGTTGCGCGGCAAGTTTTTCTGGCAGCTGACGCCGGCGTTGCGCGCCGAGCTGGCGCTGATGGATGTGGACCTGAACAACGGTTACGACGCCTGGTCGATCGACAACAGCTTCACGACGCGCTCGAATCAGCCGGGGCGCGATGCGCAACAGTCGCTCGGCGCCTCGCTGAAGCTCACGCTCAGGAGCGACAGCTTCGGCGAGCTGCGCAGCGTGTCCAGTACCGCGGATTCGCACATCGTCTATTCATTCGATGCGGATTGGGGCAACGATGCGTTCTGGGCGGCGTGTTGCGGCTACTCGCCCTACGATTACTTCGAGCAGGACCGGCGCGAGCGCAGCACCATCGCCGAAGACCTGCGTCTGATCGGCGATGCGGATCACATGCTGTTCGGACGGCTGCGCTGGCTGGCAGGGGCGTACTTCATGCGGCTGACTGAGTCTGATGAGCTGCTCGACACCTGGGATGATGAGGTCCTCGGTACCGGCTTCAACCTGCTGCACAGCGATTACCAGGCGACCAATGCGGCGCTCTACGGCTCGCTCGATACGGCCCTGGGGCAGCGCTCGAGCCTGACGCTTGGCCTGCGCGCCGAGCAGCGCCTGGCTCACTATCAGGACAGTGCCGACACCGACCGGCCGTTTCCCGACGAGCGCCACACGATGTACGGCGGCAATCTGGCCTGGTCGCTGCGCACCAGCGAGCAGCAGAGCGTCTACGCCACCCTGGCGCGCGGTTACAAGGGCGGTGGCTTCAATATTGGTAGCCAGATCGCGGCCGACCAGCGCAGTTTTGCGCCCGAGTACCTGTGGAGCCTGGAAAGCGGCGTCAAGCACGACTCGGCCGACAAGACGCTGCAATGGCAGGCCGACGCGTTCTACATGCGGCGCGAGAACATGCAGGTCTACAGCTCGTGCCAGCTCGAGCAGGACAATCCGGCCACGTTCGTGTTCTTTACGCAGAACGCTTCGCATGGCGAGAACTACGGCTTGGAGAGCCAGGCGCAGTGGCGGCTCAATGCCCGCTGGGAGCTGTCCGGCAGTGTCGGCTTGCTGCACACGCGCTACCTGGGCTACGACTCGCAGGCGATCGAATGCCCCGGGGCCTCAGTACTGGCGCTGGACGGCCGCGCCCAGTCCTTTGCACCCGGGTACCAACTCTCCGCCGCCCTCGCCTATAGTGATCCGAGCGGCTGGTTTGCGCGACTGGACAGCTCGGCCACCGACGGGTTCTATTTCGCCGCCGGCCAGGACCAGGTGGCGCAGGCGTACCAGCTGGTGAATGTGCGCTTCGGCTATGAGCGCGGCGGCTGGCAAACCAGCCTCTGGACGCGCAATCTGCTGGATGAGCGATACGCCGTGCAGGGGTTCTATTTCGGGTTGGTGCCGCCGAACTTTCCGAATCAGCGCTTCATCCAGAACGGCGATCCACGCACCGTGGGACTGACCGTTCGCTACCAACTTGGACACCGCGAGGACTGAGCATGGACATTGGCGTCGAGATTAGCCTATACCCGCTGCACCAGGAGTTCATTCCGCCGATCCGGGATTTCATCAACCGGCTCAATGCCGACCACCGTCTGCGCATCGTCACCAACAGCATGAGCACGCAGGTGTTCGGCGAGTACGATGCGGTGATGCAGACGCTGGTACGTGAGCTGCGCCCCACCCTTGAGGGCAACCACAAGGCGGTGTTCGTCATGAAAGTCCTCGGTCCACTCACGACGTGATCGACGCGCTGCTGCGCGGGCTGGCCATCACCAGTCCGCCCGAAGCCCTGGCAGTGCTGCTGGGCGTGGTTTACGTGCTGCTGATCCTCAAGCGCCAACGGCTGGGATGGGTCGCCGGGGGCGTCAGTTCGTCGATCTATGTCTACCTGGCCGCGCGTGCGCACCTGCCGATGCAGTCGGTGCTGCAGGCTTACTACGTGGTGATGTCGTTCTATGGCTGGTACAGCTGGACGCGTGCGCAAGGCCAGGAGCAGGGCCGCATCACGCGCTGGCCGGCGCGCTACCACCTGGCGGCGCTGGCGGCCATCGTGCTGCTCAGTTTCGTCACGGCGCACTGGCTTGCGATCGAGACCCACGCCGCGTGGCCGTATCTGGATTCGTTCACGACCTGGCTCAGTCTGCTGGCGACCTGGATGGTTGCGCGCATGAAGCTCGAGAACTGGCTGTACTGGATGAGCGCGGATGCGATCATGGCCTTCCTGTTCGCAGCCCAGGGCTACCCGGTGACCACCGGGCTGTTCCTGATCTACCTGACTATCGCGGTGTTCGGATTTCGGGCGTGGCTGCAGCAATACCGGCGGCAGGCGTGCTGAACGGGCCGCCGGCATGGGCCCTGGCGCGCGTGCCGGGTCTCGAGCAGGGCGCGGCGGCGCAGCGCATCGAGCGGCTCGGCGGCGGCACCGTCAACGAAGTCTTCCGGGTCGACAGTGCCGCCGGACGCTTCGTGCTGCGCCTGGACGGCGCGGCCTGGCGCCGGCCGGGCGTGGAGCGCGCGCGCGAACTGGTCCTGCACCGCACCGCCGCGGCGGGCGGGTTGGCCCCGGCACTGGTGGCCGCCGCGCCCGAGGCGCAGGGATTACTGATCATGCAATATCTGGAGGGCCGCATCTGGGACAGCTGCGACTACGACGATGCGGCTGCGCTGCAGCGCCTGGGCGAGCGACTGTATGCATTGCACCGGCTGCCGGCCCCGGCCATCGATGCCTTCGATCCCTGGCAGGTGGCGCAGGCCTATGTCCGACAGATCACCGATGCGCGCGCTGGCGCCTTCGACGAGCCGCTACGGCGCCTCGAAGTCCTCGGCAGCGAACTGCGCGCGGCTGGCGCGCCCAGCAGCGTGGTGCACGGGGATCTGTGGCAGGGCAATGTGCTGCAGGGGGCGCAGCTATGGCTGCTCGACTGGGAGTATGCGCAGGTCAGCGACCCGCTGATGGATGTCGCCTGCGTGCTCGCCTATTACCCTGGCGCCGAGCGCCACCGCACCGAGCTCGCCGCGGCGGCAGGCTTTGACGCCCATGCGATCGAGCGACGCTTGTCGGCGCGTGTCTACGCCTACCGCGTGCTGTCCTGGCTGTGGCACCTGGCGCGCGGCGAGCACGCCGAGCCGCCGGGGACTGGCTTCCCGCTGGCGCGGCCGGCAAACTAGCCCGCCCTGGAGTTCCGGAAGGAATGATCATGCCGATGGTCCGAGTGATCGACCGTGATGGAATCGAACGCGAGCTGGAGGCCCCGAGCGGTGCGACGCTCATGGAGCCGCTGCGGGACATGGATGACGGGGTGGCGGCGATCTGTGGCGGCATGTGTTCCTGCGCGACCTGCCACGTGTACGTCGATGAGGACTGGGTGGCGAAGCTGCCCGCAGCCATGTCGGATGAGAGCGATATGCTTGGTGACCTGGTCAGCCGCCGCGCCAATTCGCGGCTGTCATGTCAGATCGTGCTCAATGATGCGCTCGCGGGCATGAAGGTCAGCATTGCGCCGGAAGAGTGAAGCGGCGGCACGTGGCTGCAGGTCAGGATCTGCCGGTGACGGGTAAACATTGATGCAATGGGCGTATCTATTGCTGGTGCTGGCGGCGTTGCTGGCGGTGGCGCGCGTGGCCATGATATTGCGCAAGGCGCGCGCGCAGTCCACGCACGACGACTGGGATGCGCGCCTGGTCAAGAACCTGCGCGCGGCCGGCGGCAATTCCTTCACCCCCTACGAAGTTGATTTCTTTTTCAATCTGCCGGACGAGGCGGCCTGTGCGTCGCTGCGCAGCGTGCTCGAGCCCGAAGGCTTTGCCATCGACACGCGTGTCATGAGCGGCGAGGGGGCGAGCGGCTACTCGCTGCATGCGCGCAAGCACCTGCGGATCTCGGTGACCGAGATGCAGGACTACTCGCGGCGTTTTCGTGCGCTGGCGCGCCAGTACAATGGTTACTACGACGGCTGGATGACCGATCCGTCGCGCAAATAGGCGCGCTATGGCTGCTTTTCCGTTTGCCGTTTGACCGCCTCGGCGGCGGCGCGGATCGCTTGCGGATCCCCCAGGTAGCGGCTGGCGCGCGGCTTGAGCGCGTCGTCGAATTCATACAGCAGCGGCACGCCGGTCGGAATGTTCAGCTCGACCACCGCCTGTTCCGACAGTCCGTCCAGCATCTTGACCAGCGCCCGCAGGCTGTTGCCGTGCGCGACCACCAGCACCTGCCGGCCGCCTCTGAGTTCCGGCACGATGCGCTGCTCCCAGTACGGCAGCACCCGCGCCAGCGTGTCCTTGAGCGACTCGGTCGCAGGCAGCTCGCTGGCATCGACGCCGGCGTAGCGGCGATCGAAGCGCGGATGGCGTTGATCCTCGAGGCTCAGCGGCGGTGGCCGGATGTCGTAGCTGCGCCGCCAGATCTTGACCTGCGCCTCGCCGTGGCGCTCAACCGTTTGCGCCTTGTTCAGCCCCTGCAGCGCGCCATAGTGGCGCTCGTTGAGTCGCCAGCTGCGCGTCACCGGCAGCCACAGCAGATCGAGCTCATCGAGCATGAGCCACTCAGTGCGGATCGCGCGCTTGAGCACCGAAGTGAATACGATGTCGGGCACGATGCCTTCGCGCTGAAGTTCGCGGCCAGCCTGCCGCGCCTCCTCGCAGCCCTGCGCCGTGAGGTCCACATCGGTCCAGCCGGTAAACAGATTCTCCAGATTCCAGATGCTCTGGCCATGGCGCACCAGCACGAGTTTTACGGACACGGCGCCCTCCGGCGGTCCAGGTATCTACCGATCGCCGCGGCTTTATAGCAGACGGGCAAGATCATGCGTGCGCCCGGCGGCCAGGTGCTCCAGTGTCTCGACCGCAATCGTCAGCGCGGCGAGATCCGGCGCCGGCAGGGCGCGCAGGTCACGCTGCACCTGCTGCCAGCGCTCGAGCGCCGGATCGCTCGCCGGCCCCGAAGACGTGTGCCGCCCGGAGCCGCCGCCCAGTACCGCGGCGCTGATGCGCAGGTGCGCGGCCAGCGTCGCGGCCCGCAGCCGCAGCGTGGCGGCGCGCTGCCAGCTGCCGTTCGCGGGCAGCTGATCGATCGCCCCCTGCAGCCAGTCGAGACCGAGCCTCGCGCCAAGGCCGAAATGCGCACGGGCTACCGCCCGGGCGCGCGCGCGTGTACTGGCCATGAGTGCCGCCAGGTCGGGCGCCACGCGCAGCGGCTCGAGTGTGGCGAGGCTCGTGGCCAGACGCGCCGGAAGTCCCTGGTTCACGTAGCGGGCGCAGCGCGCCAGATAACGCTCGCGATCCAGTCCGTCGAGCGCGGCCGGCACCACCTGGGCAAGCTCACGCAGCGCAGGCTGCAGTCGCAGGACCGCCGCGCCCACCGCAGCATAGTCACGCCGGTGCGCGAGCAGCCATAGGGTGTAGTGCGACAGGTAGCGGCTGGTCTCGAGCAGCGCATCGTACTGGTCGAGCGGCTTGATGCGGCCGTCGAGGGCTTCGATCTGCGACCACAGCGCCCGCAAGTCAGCGCTGTCGCGCGCGATGGTGTAGGCGCGTGCGACGTCGGCGGCATCGGCGTTGCCGGCCTCGCCGCATTGGAGCAGCAACGTCGGGCCGACACGATTGACGATGCTGTTGGTAGTGGCGGTGATAATGATCTGCTTGCGCAGGCGATGACGCTTGATCCGGTCCGGGAAGCGGCGTTGCATGGCCTGGGGAAAATAGCGCTCGAGCTCGCGCGCCAGGTAGGGATCGGCGGCGCTGCCGGTCTCGGTCAGCGCATGATTGAGCGCGATCTTGCCGTAGGCGAACAGCACGGCGAGTTCCGGACGCGTCAAGCCGCGTCCCTGGCGCCGCCGTTCCTCCAGCTCCTCGTCGGTCGGCAGGAATTCGACCGCGCGATCGATCTCACCGTGGCGCTCGAGCCAGCGCAGCAGCTGCTGATGTTCGCCGAGGTCCTCGACGGCGCGCCGTTCCATCAGGCTCAGCGCCTCGCTCTGCAGATAATTGTTGCGTAACACCAGCGCCGCCACTTCGTCGGTGGCCGCCACCAGCAGCCGATTGCGGCGAGCGGGGGTCACCGGGGCGCCGCCGGGCGCATCCAGCAGGATCTTGAGGTTGACCTCGACATCCGAGGTGTTGACGCCGGCAGAATTATCGATGAAATCGGTATTGATGCGCCCACCGGCCGCCGCGTACTCGATGCGGCCGCGCTGCGAGAAGCCGAGATTGCCGCCTTCACCGACAACCCGGGCCCGCACCTGCCGGCCGTCGACGCGCAGTGCGTCATTGGCGCGGTCGCCGATCTCGCCATGGCGTTCGTCCGACGCCTTGACGTAGGTGCCGATGCCCCCGTTCCACAACAGATCGACCCGCATGCACAGAATGGCGCGGATGATCTCCACCGGGCTGGCGCGCCGGTGCGGCAGTTCCAGCAGCCCCTGAGCTTCGCGCGACAGCGTCACGCTCTTGACGCTGCGCTCGAAGACGGCACCGCCGCGCGACAGCAGTCGTACGTTGTAGTCATTCCAGCCCGAGCGCGGCAAGCGGAACAGGCGCTCGCGCTCGCGATAGCTGCGCTCGGCATCGGGCTTGGGATCGAGGAACACGTGCTGATGATTGAAGGCTGCCACCAGTCGTATGTGCCGCGACAGCAGCATGCCGTTCCCGAACACGTCGCCGGACATGTCGCCGATGCCGGCCACGGTGAAGGGCTCGCGCTGGATGTCGCAGCCAGATTCGCGGAAATGGCGCTTGATGCATTCCCAGGCGCCGCGCGCGGTGATGGCCATCTTTTTGTGGTCGTAGCCCCTGGTGCCGCCGGATGCAAACGCGTCGCCGAGCCAGAAGCCATATTCGGCCGCGATCGCGTTGGCGATGTCGGAGAACGTGGCCGTGCCCCGATCGGCCGCGACTACGAGGTAGGTATCGTCGGTGTCGAGGCGGCGCACGTCGGGCGGCGCTACCACGCGTCCGTGCACGATGTTGTCGGTCACATCGAGCAGGCCGCGGATGAAGCTACGGTAGCATTCCACGACCTCGTACTGCTGCGCCAACGGCGCGGAGCGCGGCGGCAGGCGCCGCACCACGAAGCCGCCCTTGGCACCCACCGGCACGATCAGTGTGTTCTTGACGTGCTGCGCCTTCATCAGACCGAGGATTTCGGTGCGGAAATCCTCGGGCCGTTCCGACCAGCGTATACCGCCGCGGGCGATCGGACCGGCCCGCAGGTGCACGCCCTCGACCCGCGGACTGTGCAGGAAAATCTCAAACGCCGGGCGCGGCTGCGGCAGGCCGGGGATCCTGCCAGGATCGAATTTCAACGCCAGGAATGGGCGTGGGTTGCCGACGGCGTCGCGCCGAAAGTAATTGGTGCGCAACGTTGCGAGTATCACCGCGAGGAAGGCACGCAGTATGCGATCCTCGTCCGGACTGACGACCGCCGCGATGGCGCGCCGCAGACGTTGCTCCAGCAGCACGGCACGTGCCGGCGCGCCGCGGCTGGATGTCGGCGCCAGGCGCTGCTGGAACAATTCGCACAGGTCGCGCGCCGCGGCAAAGTGCGTGCCGAGCACGCGCTCCATGTAGCTCTGGCTGAAGGGAATGCCGGTCTGCAACAGGTAGCGGCAACAGGCCCGCAGCATCGTCACCTGGCGCATGCTCAGCTCGGCCGCGATCAGCAGGCGGTTGAAGCCGTCGTCATCGAGCTCGCCGGCGCGTATGGCGCGAAAGGCCGCGATCAGCTCGTGCGCTACCCGCGGCACCGCCACACTCTGCAGGTCGTAGTGTTCGAGCTCGAAATCCTGCAGCCAGGCCGAGCTGCCATCAGGGCCTTCCAGCCGATAGGGGCGCTCGGCGATGACGCGCAGGCCGAAGTGCTCGAAGGTCGGGAGCACGTCGGATATGGACAGGGTCTCGCCGCGCCGAATGATGCGCAGGTGCACGCGCCGGTGCGGCTGGCGCGGCGGCCGATACAGTCGCAGTTGCATGGCATCGACGGCAGCGTCGAGCCCTTCCAGATCGATGATGTCATCGACCGCCTGCGCCGCCTCCACGTCCTGCCGGTAGGAGGCGGGAAACACCCCGGCATAGCGCCGGTCGAGCGTGAGCGCCGGCGTCTCGCCGAATCTGGCCAGCAGTGCCGAGCGCAGCCGATCGCGCCACGAGACGATTGCGGCGGCGATATTGCGCTCGAGCCGCTCGGCATCGACGTGTGGATTGGCGGCCGGATCGACCCGCACCACGATGTGCAGCTGTGCCAGTGGCGACTCGCCGATCGACAGCGTGGATTCCAGTTCCGTGCCGTGGCATGCCGCCCGCACCAGGCCCTCCACTGCGGCCTGCGCCGCGGCATCGCAGCGCTCGCGCGGCATGAAGACAAGGCACGACCAGAAGCGGCGAAATTCATCGCGCCGCATGATCAGTCGCACGCGCGAGTGCTCCTGCAGCACCAGCACCGCGCGTGCGCAACGGATCAGATCCGGCACGCTGGCCTGGAACAGCTCGTCGCGCGGCAATGTCTGCACGATGTGCGACAGGCGCTTGCCGTCGTGGCTGTTCGGGGCGAATGGAAAATGCTCGAGCACGCGTTTGAGCTTATGGCGCAGCCACGGCACCTGGCGCGGGTCGGCGGTAAAGGCGTGGGAAGTCCAGACGCCGAGGATTCGTGCCTCGCCGACCACACGGCCGCGCTCGTCGTAGCGTTTGACACCGATGTAGTCGAGATAGCCCGGCCGGTGCACGGTCGAGCGATGGTTGGCCTTGGTGATGATCAGCAGCTCCGGGGAGCGCAGCGCGCGCCGGATGTTGGCGGTAACGATGCCGCTGTCCTGCGGACCCGGAAGGCGGCGACGCAGCAGACCGAGGGCGGTCCCCGGCAGCGGCACCAGTGTGAGGCCGTTGCGCCGCCGGCGCAGGCGGCTCTCGCGAAAGCCGATGAAGGTGAAGTGGTGCGATTCCATGTACTGCAGCAGCGCCCTGCTCTCGGCGATCACATCCGCGGCCAGCGGCGGCGGGTGGCGGCTGATGTCGGCGCACAGCTTGAGTACGGCGTTGCGCATGCGCATCCAGTCGCCGCAGACGCGCCGTACGTCTGCGAGGGCCGCCAGCAGGCGCCGCCGCAGCTGTGCGCATTCAGCCGCGTCGCCGATGCGATCGATGCGCCAGTACTGCCAGGATTCGCGCAGCCCGCCGGTGGTGCCGTCCTCGCTCTCGATCTCGGCATGCAGCGACCGGATGGCACCGGCAGCGTCGCGCCACACGCGCAGCACCGGGTGGATAATCAGCTGCGCCGATAGACCGCGTTGCGCGAGCGTCATGCTCAGCGTGTCGACCAGGAAGGGCATGTCCTCGATGACCAGTTCGATCACCGAATAGGAAGCGTCCGCGGCATCGGCCGCGGCCACCGGCGCGCTGCTCACGCGCAGCAGAGTCTGATGACGGCGCCGGCGCTTGCCGAATTCGATGTGCGCGGCGCAGGCGCGACGCAGCACCTCGGCGTCGAAGCTGCGCCACTCCTCCGCCGGCACCGAGGTGCGCCAGGCGCGCAGCAGCGAGGCGGTCAGTTGCGGGCGCGCAGAGCCGTTCTGCGAGCCGCGGGCGCTCACTCGGGCAGTTCCAGATCGCCGATCACGGCGCCGAGGAAGCGCACCGCTTCACCGCCGGTGACCACACGGTGGTCGAAGGTGAGCGACAATGGCATGCGCGGATGAACTTCAATGCGCTCTTCGGTTGCGATCGCATCGCGGCGCACGCGGCCGGTGCCAAGAATCGCGACCGCCGGCGGCACCACGATCGGGGTGGCGTAGCGGCCGGCCATGCTGCCGAAGTTCGACAGCATGATGGTGAAATTGCGCAGCTCCTCGCTGGCCACGGTGCGATCGCGTGCGGCGCGCTTGAGTCGATCGAGCTCGGCGCGCAGCTGCGCCGGCGTGCGCTTCTCGACGTGGCGGATCACCGGCACCAGCAGGCCGTCGATGGTGTCGACCGCGATGCCGATGTCGATCTGCTCGAACAGCGTACGGCTCTGCGACTGCCCGTCGAACCAGGCATTCAGGCCGGGCTCGGCGCGCACCCCGGCCGTGATGGCGCGCAGCACGCGCGTGGTGTAATCCCGGCCGCTACCCCAGGCATGCAGATCGGCATCGTCGAATACCGAACATGCCATGACCGAGTCGCGCGACAGGGACATGCTTTGCGCCATGGCACGGCGCAGGCTGCGCAGCACCTCGACTTCCCCGCCCGCGGCCGGCGGCCGTGCCGACGGCGCGGGATGCAGCTTGCTGGCAGTGCCGCGCGCCGGCAGCCCGACCGCCATGACGTCATCGAGCGTGATCAGGCCACCACGGCCGGTGCCGGTCAGGCTGCCGATCTCGATGCCGAGGCT
>Ga0209624_10003543_pt1 | contig 10984 bp, 5 predicted proteins | sample JacPinW_OM2H0_O1_FD_188565 | JGI IMG/M metagenome (GOLD analysis project Ga0209624, IMG submission 188565) | Forest soil microbial communities from Algoma, Ontario, Canada - Jack Pine, Ontario site 1_JW_OM2H0_O1 (SPAdes) (version 2) | ecosystem: Environmental > Terrestrial > Soil > Boreal... | reverse complement strand
AGATCCTGCGCGAAGTCCTCATCCACGCCCTTCTTCGTCACCACCAGAAACCCGCCATCGAGCGGTCGCAGCTCATTTCCCAAAGGAGTCGGCCCAAACGGCTTCGAGAGTCCGCCCATCGTCTCTCCCGCATCCGGCGCGAACGCAGCCACGTAAACCAGTCCCGCCACTTTGGGATTCATTCCCGCCTCGGTGATCACCGTTCCGCCATACGAGTGGCCCACCAGCAGCACCGGCCCATCCTGCGCATCGATCACTCGATTTGTCGCGGCCACATCATCCGCAATCGACGACAAAGGATTCTGAACCGCGACCACGTGATATCCCTTAGCCTCCAGCCGGGGAATAATCTTCGACCAAGAGGAGCCATCGGCCCATGCGCCATGCACCAGGACAATATTCTTGATCGGCCCAGTCGGAGCAGATTGCGCCGACATAGGAAGAGCCATTGCGATCAGCGCCGCAAAAAAGAAAGACGGAAAGACGATACGGAGTTTCATTCGATTCCTTTCGGTAGGTGGTTCATGATCTATAAGCCGCAGTGCCGCGCTGACAACTGCCAGCGCAGAGCGCAGCCATCAATTAGTTCAAGAGCGATGAGTCTGAAAAGCTAATGCCGAACCTTCGATGCATGAACCCGCAAAAGAGCGCCATAAAAAACAGGCTAAGTCGCCATGCGTCCACTTGAGCTTGTTCTGATGCGCCAAGTTTCTGTTAATGTGTCAACCCACAAGAAGCCCGGTTACCGCGCTTCTTGTGTTTTCCCGCCCTCTCGAAGATTTCTTGCCGGGAATGCTCCGTCGAAATGTCGACTCCCCGTCAGCCTGAAGCGCTTAGGTGACTCGGTATCGACTATTCCTGTTGCCGCCGCGATCACTTCCGTGAGGGAGCAAGTCTCCTCGCGATCATCCGGAGTTTAGAAACAAAGACTTAAGGGGAAATACGCGTCTTCTTTGGACCTCTGGCATAGAGATTGCCTTGAGATCACAGGGAGACCTACCCGTCTGGAGGAAACAAGATGGATCGAAGGCGTATGAAATGGAACTGGCCGATCATAGGTTTAGGTTTGCTCCTCAACTCAACAATTGTGTGGGGGCAAGCGGCGCAGTCGACGGGCGCAGCGAACAGTGATGCCGATTCGACGAACGCTGCGACGAACCCAGCTACTCCCAAGCTCACGTTGCAAGCGTGGGACAATTGGGTGCCGCACGCGTCTGAAGCTGAGGGTCGCAGCGGCAACTCGCTGTTGAGCAGGAATATCATTCCGGTCAAGACGTTCGGTGTGATGAACCTCGTCCATGTCGAAATACCTATAGTCACCAATCCAACGGTGCCTGGTGGCTCGGAAACCGGAGTCGGAGGAACGACACTCTACAACTTTTCAGTTGTTAAGGTTCATACCACGACCTACGGAGCGGGTCCGCTGGTGGTTTTGCCTACCGAAAACAACACGTATTTTGGTCCTCAGAAATGGCAGGCCGGTATCGCCGCAATCGTGATGGACGCCCCGAAGTGGGGGCTGCTGGGCGGAATTTTCACCTATCAGCATGCCTTCGGGAGCGGCGATGGTCCAATCACTCAACAGGCCACATTTCAAACCTTTATTCATTACAACCTTGGCGATGGATTTTATCTACAGAGCGAAGGGGTTACAGCAATGAATTCGGGTCCGGGAGTGAGGGTCGTCCCCGTAGGGCTGGGGATCGGCAAAGCGTGGGCCTACGTCTCGGGCAGGACCTTCAGTGCTTTTGTAGAGCCGCAATACTCGGTGTGGCGCCGTGGCGAGGGGGCGCCCACATGGCAGATTTTCAGCGGGATCAGCTTCCAGATTCCTGTCAGCTTTAAGCTTTGGGATAAAACAGAATCAAGCACTAAGTGAAAGCGAGGAATGCAGAGGCCCCATTGCTGGGGCCAATTTCCGTTTTAGGTTCCCCCATGATGACGAGGCAGCTCTAGACCGCACCATGTTAAAAAAGATGAGATTGATTTGTCAGAAGCAGTTCGTCCTAGTTGTGAGCATTGGCCTCCTTATCCTGTTTCGCAAAAGGCACTTCATCGGTGGAGGTTGTCGTAGTCCCAAATTGTGGATTGATGTATGTCTCCAGAAACACGAGCTGCTTTTCCCATGAGTCGAGACGATGAGCAGGCTGAGCAAAACCGTGAAGTTCTCCGGGATAGGTGAAATAGAAAACAGTCTTATGATGCTCTCGCAGCTTCTTCACGAAGAATGCAGAGTCCGCAGGCGGAACCTGAGGATCATTTTCTCCGTGCATTACCAGTAGCGGTGTCTTGACCTTATCAACCTGAAGCAGAACATTGGCACGTTGATAGACTTCGGGTTTCTCCGTTGGAGTTCCTCCCATCTTCATCATCCAGCGAATAGAGGACGGCGGATTCGTTCGTTCGACAAACAGCTTCCGATCGACGACGCCATACAGTTCGATGGCTGCCGCAAACAGATCCGGGTAGTGAACCACCATGTATGCCGTCATCGTTCCACCGTGGCTTCCTCCGCCAATTGCAAGCCGTGCCGGGTCAGCTAGTCCGCGCGTGATCAGGTATTGCGCTCCGGCGGCCACGTCGTCGACCTCACCTCCGTTAGAGTCCTCGACATTGAGGTTCCGGAAAGCTTCTCCATAACCGGTACTACCGCGATAGTTTGGCTCAAGTACGACATATCCAGCTTGCGCAAGATACTGCGCCCATCCATCCGGGCGAAATACATCCTGCCCCTCCGGGCCGCCGTGAATCCAGAGCACAGCAGGGAACTTCGCTGATGTCTTCGCATTGCGTGGCGTATACAACAAGCCGGAGACCTCCCGACCATCTTTGCTCTTCCATGTCACGCGCTCCGGAATCTGTGCGGAGGCCGAGTAATTCTGCGGCGTAGTGTGAGTCAAATACTTCGGCTGCGACTTCGACGCAAGATCGAGCACAAGCAGATCTGAGGTCTCGACCGGCGACTGATGATCGAAGTAGATGCTCTTGCTGTCAGGCGCCCATTGCGCCTCCGAGACGATGCCAGGTACATCAAACTTCGCGACCTGACGTGCCTCCCCACCGTTCGCCGGAATAACCCAGAGGTTCGTCGCTTCGAGCAACCCGCGGTTAGAAAAGAACGAGATGTTTTTCCCGTCAGGAGAGAAGACGGGATCTTCATCTTCGAACGCTCCGTCAGTGATCTGTTTCGGCTCGCCACCCTTTTCAGGAATCAGATAGATATGGTTCCATCCTGAGTTCTGCAGAACGGTGGCCAGGGTCTTGCCATCGGGCGACCAGACAGCGCCACGAATGGACCATCCGCCTCCCCGATCGACAGGAGCGGTGTAAAGCGTGGAGGGTTCACCGATGGGTTGGCCCGAGTGCGCGTCGAACTTCAACAGATTCAGGCGACCGCTGAAATATTCTTTCTCCCTCGTGACGTAGACGATCTCATCGCCATTGGGCGACCAGCTTCCATCAGCGGCTTCTTCCTTTGCAGAGGTAAGAATGCTCGTCACGGCTCCGTCCGCGCTGACGACGAGAAGGCTGTTGATGCCGCGCCGTCCACTTTGAAAGAGAATCCAGCGTCCCTTTGGGGACCAGCGGGGTGCGCGGTCGGTTGCCTGACGCGGATCGCCGCCTCCTGCCGGTGCATTCGTAAGACGGTGCGGAGCCCCGCCCGCTGTGGACACAACCCAAATGCTACCCTGGCTCGCATAGGCAAGTTGCCTACTATCGGGCGACCAGGCCAAGCCGGATTTGCCACCTTGAGTGCTCGTGAGCGGGACGGGCCATCCCCCAGCAGAAGGAAGCAGGACAATCTGCCCCGCTCGGGTCAGGGCGATGGTCTTGCCATCGGGGGAGAGCGCATAGTCGCCGATAGGCTCGAAGGAGAGCAGGTCCTGCAGTGTGAGATGAGCGGTAGACTGCGCCTGAAGGCCAGCCGCGAATACGCAAACAAGAGCGGCCACAGAGAAACTGCGGAAGAACTGACGAAGAACATGCATTTTTCGTATTTCCCTTGTCTTCAAAGTTGATATTGAACGAGCGGCACAAGCCCAACTCGACTTCTGCCGCCGGTAAACGATTTGATCTTGGCTTTCCACTTAGAAGTGATAGCGAAGACTGATCTGCGCCGAACGTGGCTGTTGTACATTCTGCAGCGAACCGAAGGTCGTGGACGCGGCGTTATTGCCGTTCACAAACTGTTGCGCGGCTCCGTTGTTGGTGATGTTGTAGAAATTCAAATCTGCCTCCACGGTCTGCCGATCGGTAATCCTGAATTCCCGGCCTACGAGCGTGTTCCATTGGAGCAGCCACGGGCACCAGATCTGCCCGATGCCCCGGTTCGCATATTTGAAACGATACGTTGTTGCCAATGGATTGGAGACGGAGCGGCCGCTGATGGTGAGCGTGGCTGGTCCGTATTGTCCCGCATACGGCGTCCCCAACGCGGTCAGCGTTGTGATTACAGGTCCGCCGGGCGTGCCGGACTGAGCAGTGAACGTACTCGAAAGACGGATCTTCCAGGGCGCTCTCCAGGTAATACCAGTGCGCGACTGATTGCGTTGCCACATCCGGTCGCGTGTATCTCCTGTCCAATCGTTAATGACATTGCCGCGCACCGAGCCGAGGCCACCATTGTTGGCGAACTTGGTAGGTTCGATGATCGCTGTCGGATCGTACGGCTGCCAGGTTCCCGCTAGATGATCCGGGGAGTAGGTATACGTGCTGAAGAGCTGCAGTTTCTTAGTCTGCTTACTGACCGTAGCCTCAATGCCCTGGTACACAAACCAGTTCCATTTGTTGTTCGTCACGTAGTAAGTATTATTTATCGCAGGATTCACGAGACCGCTCCACACGGTCCCTCCGGTGGAAGTTGTGGTGTAGATCTGGTTCGTGTCATATTGCGCGGGCCGGTCTCGATATTCGCGATCGATGTAGCTGACATCGACGACTAGTTCGCCGGGCAGCTGTGTGCGATAGCCTACAAGCCACTCTCTTACATATCCCTGGTGACGGTTAGGATTGAACGTCTTGCCAAGAAGACTGGAGGTGCTTCCTGGTGTAATGACCTGGTTGAAGACGGTTCCGTTTGGATTGTAGTAAGTGTCCGTCCTCGTGACCGTACTGGTTGCGGCCGTTCCTAAGTAACTAGCATTGGTTATATCGGTGATCTTCGTCCAACTGGCGCGGACTACGTTCTTTTGATCCTTCGTAAGAACATATGCTGCGCCCACTCGTGGTGCATAATTCCACGAGTGCTGCGTCGTCACTTTGAACTGCAAATCTCTTCCAGATATCCAATCGGGGCGAAGGCCGGCAGTAATCGATAGGCGCGATATGGGATGCCAGCGGTCCTGAACGTACCAGGCATAATCGTTAGCTCCGATGTAACTACTCAGGAAGCTGCTGGTTCCATTGACGGATTGCGTGTGAAAGATGGTGTAGCCCTGAGAAGGATTCGTCGCATTATTGAGAGCAGCATCCTCCTGAACGATTCCGCCGTTATTGGCATAGTAGGTCGTGGATTTGTCCATCTCATGAGGTTGGAGGTAAAAACCGAATCCGATCTCGTGCGTTCCCCGGGCCCGCGGAATGTAATAAGTGGCGTCACCTGAAATTGTCGGCTTCCTGGCGGGATTGAGCGAGACGGAAGACAGATTGTTCAGCGTCGCGAGAGAGGAGCCTTGACCAGCCAGCGTCCCGGCGGATGCGACATAGGTCGTGTACACGTCTATCTCCGGTTTGCTTCCGACACCTCCAATCGCCGCCAGGCTGCCGTTAACACCTTTGTCGTTGTAAGCAACAAGAAAGCGTGTTGTCAGCTTCGGACTCCACGACGAAATCAGGCGCAGACCGTATGCGCCTCCGCCAAATTGGCTGGTCGCAATGTTCGTCGTGTACCACTGGTAGTTCGCGTCCTGTCTGCGGCTGTCGTACTGCACAATTCCCATCAGCCTGTGGCGCTCGCTCAGTTGCACCGAGCTGTTGCCAAGAAAGACAAATCCGCGGGACTCATTCGGAAACGGCGTGAAACCCGGATCGAGTTGCTGCAGGTACGAATCCTGCGCGCTGGTCTGGCTGATTCCGTCATTGCGATGGATATAGCGGCCGGAGACGAAGAACCACGCGCGCTGTCTCTTGATGGGACCGCCGAAAGAAAAGTCGGGCTGCTGTGAGGCCGAGGCTGCGGCATTACCACCAGGCACGTTGTTGGCATTGAACGACGCCGGGCCAATCAAATACAAGAAGGAGCCGTGGTACTGGTCGCTTCCCACAGGACTTGCCAGGTTGATGACCATTCCCATCGCGGCCGGCGACGACGCATCGTTAGCGCCAGTCTTGATCTGGATGTCGCCAAGAGATTCATTCGCGATGCTGATGGTATTGGACGGCCAATTTTGCTCGAAGCTGCCGATATCCATCCCATCAAGCAGAGTCGCGTGGTTTTCGTTCTCCGAGCCGCGCAGAAAGTATGTCTGCCCACCTTCCGCGTCGCTCGAAGCGCTGATAATGCCCGGCGTAACCTGCAACGAATCCGACCAGTCATGCCGCCCCGTTATCGGAATATTCCGGAGCAACTCGCCACTCAAATTAATCGCTTGTTCAGCACTTTGAGTATCGATAACCGGAGCGTCTCCCGAGACCTCGACGACCTGTGACTGTGATCCGACATTGAGAGTAATGTCGACAGTTACGTTCAAGCCGGCACGAACCACCAAGTCTAGACGCACAAACTTATCAAAGCCGTGAGTTTCCGCTTCAACAACATAGTCCGTGCCTGGGGGCAGGTCTGTCAGGCGATAGTTGCCTTCGGCATCGCTGCTGGCCTTGAAGGTTCCTCCGACGGCCGAGCTATGCGCAACGATATTGACACCAACGAGGGCCGCCCCGGAGACGTCGACGACGTGTCCATGAATCGTTCCGTCGGCTGTGGTCTGCGCAAATCCTGTGCTGGACGACTGCGCCGCGAAAAGCGCTGCGAGGAATGTTGTGATCCGGAAGATTCGAAAGAGGGAAGATCGAAGATGCTTTTTCGTGACTCCTGAAGACAGCTGAACATTCTGTAAATGCATAGAGGACTCCTGAGAAGCTTGAGAGCGAATGATGCAGAGGGGTCGATTGCCAGGGCGCACGAATGCGAAGCGCCGGCGTGCATGGCTGCAGGGGAAGCTCTTACGTCTTTTGTGCAGGATCTATCGACAGAGACAACAACGAAGGAGATGGGCCAGGCGAGCTCGCATCATTCGCCTCCTTTGTGCTTCTCGGCAGCCGTTCCTGTGGGAGGAAGTTGCGCCGAGGATTCTCCAAGCGATACGGACTTGGAGCTGGAATAAAGCAACGCGTTGAAGAGGAACTTATAAGTCACTTCCGATTGCGCGCGATATTGAGGACGGAAGCCGAAAAGGATAACCCTTCCTTTGCCGACAGGCTCTTCCGCAATCACGGATGTGCCTTTCAAAAACTGTCCTCCCAGGATCCAGCCACTCAGCAGTGGCTTATCCGTCGTAAAGGACGCGATTGAATGAGCGTCTCCACTCACTTTGAAGGTCGGGCCATTTTCGTAGAAAATCGGTACCGTTGGACTGGACCCAAACGCGATTGGATTGGACGGATCAACCGCTACTTGCAGAATCGAACCAGGAATGAAAAACGACTTGCGGTCGACGCTACCAAGAGCATTTTGAACTTCGCCGGCGTCCGTCTTCGCATAGACGTCCGACGCCTTATTAAGCGTCACGATAGTACCGCCGGCCTCCGTAAACGCATTCAGATTTGCGACGCCATCGCTCCCTAGACCCCCACGAAACTCAGGTGGAACCTGCGGTTCGCGGGAACCATCACCTTCCGCCAACGCACGCGGCCTGGCCGCAGCCGCCTCACCCGTCCCTTTCTGAGCGTCACTGCCATTTCGAGAGCCGCGCGGCGCCGTAGAACCTCCGCCACTGTCCTCGCCAAATCCCCTGCGGCCGCTGGTAATCGCTGCCGCGGAGTTGTCAGGTATCAGAATCACGTCAAAACGGTTGTTCAGATCCCCTTTCCGAATATCGGCATCAGTCAGCCGCGTGTAAGGGATGGCATTTTGGTCGAATAACCAGCGTGTCCAGCCTTCATCCATGGAAGCGACCCAACTCTGATAGAGGCCAATGCGCGGCAGATGGACCAATAGAGCATTGCCTTTCGGCGTAGACTCTGCGGCACGAATGTCGACAGGAAATTTTCCCGCAATCGCCGAAAGCTTTCCGTCGATCCCGTCTTGTTGCGGAATATAGATGGTGCCCGCCTCGGAACCATCGCCAGTTAGTCGATACGCTTTCACATCTTCTGCGAGCAGGGCAAACAGAGCGTAAAGACTGCTGTTGGTCTTGTCCGCTATCAAATAACCCTTGCCATTCGAAGACCTGTTGAAGTGCCCTGGGGCCGGCTTCGCCACGTCCACGTTGCTGCTAGCGACCGTAAACTTGGTCTTGATGGCATCAGCAGTCACACCGAACAAAAGCGGCAGCGTCTGAGCCGTGACGTCGTATGGGCGTTGCAGAGGGCCACCCGGATACTCTGGAATGTTGGGGTAGTCCTGTACTTCGAGCAGTGTCTTCGCGAAGTTTCCATATGGCTGCCCGAGCACCACGATGTAGCTTCCGCGCGCATAGTGCTTTCCATCAGCCTCAAAATCAGCAGTCGCCCTTTCTACTTCGACTCCTCCTGTTCGCAGAATATTGATCAATCTGGCCGTCACCGCAGAGTCGGTCTGTTCTGCGGGAATCACATAAGCATAGGGTCCAGAACTTCGATTCACAGCACGCAGGCTGATCTGGTAGAAGTTGCTGAGGTATCGCTCGCGATATTGCGCCGCATTATTTGCGATAGAGAAGAAGGCATCCAGCTGGTAATCCACGATGTCGTGTAGGTGCCACTCGCCGCCCTTCCATGGATCAGGAAAATTCCATGTCGAGACCTTTGCATCGTAGCCAATTCCTCGATCGAGCCTTTCGAAGGGAATATTGATCGGCGTCGCAATGTTGACGCTCGCTGATTCTGTCAGCACGCGCAACCCATTATGCAGCGAGATGTAATCGCGCAAAGGAGACCAGAAATCGTACACCCCATGAATCAGCACGCCCTGCTTGCCGGTTTGCCCAATCTCAAGCGCCGTTTCAGTCCCGAGTGCGTTCATCGACTCCACAAGAATCGGATCCACATTCGGATCGATCGGATCGACCCATGGAGGCAGGTAAATCCGTGGCCCGTTCGATCCCATTTGATGAAGGTCGTAAAGAATCTGCGGATGCCAGGGATTGATCACCTTCTCCACCGCAAGACGGGTCTCTACCTGTGTGAACGAGCTCCAGTCGCGATTGTCATCGTGACCAACATAGTGATGCCACACAACAACGGGGCTGGTGCCTTCGTAAGGTGTCCCAAGATACTTCTTGTACCAGTCCACGACCAGTTGTTGGCCATCGGGGTTGAGGGACGGAACCAGAACGATGATGACGTTCTGCAGAATCGACCGGATTCTGGGCGTGTCGCCCGTAGCGAGTTGATAAGCAAACTCCGTCGCGCTCTGTGAACTCGCAATCTCCGTTGAATGGACATTGCAAGTGACAACCAGAACGGTCTTTCCCTCAGCGACGAGCCGTTTCGCCTCCTCCGGAGACGTCGTCCGAGGATCAGCCAGCTTCCTTTGAATCTCCTTGTAGCGATCAAGGTGCGCGATGTTATCGGCCGACGAGATCGTCAGCGCAATAAATGGTCTTCCTTCGGTCGTCTTGCCCACTTCCTCGTAATGAATGCGGTCGGATTCAGAACTCAATTTCTGGAAGTAGGCAGTCAGTTCCTTCCAGTCCGCTAGTTTGCGATCTGTACCGGGCTTGAATCCGAACGCCGCCTCAGGCGACGTGATGTTCTGTTGCGCAATTGCAATGGACACCGCAAAAAGGGCGAAAAATAAAACTATCGACTTCTTCATAAATCCCTTCGGGAATCGAAACTCCATACGTCGTGGGCCTTTAATGGTGATCTGTAGATGGATTCAGCTCCGCGCCGATGCTTTGCGGGAACTCGAATACTGCGAAGTTTTTGAGGGGGAAATTAGCTACAGAAGACGGGCATGAGGCAACAACAGAACATCATCCGCACATTAATGGCCACGAATTGATGGGTGCTCTTCATACCGGTTCACGTAATATATCACGGTTTCTATTCAGCGGAAAAATTTACTGTGAGTTGACCGTGCCTGTTTTATCAGCTTGAAGTTCGATCCCCACCGAAGGACGTCGGCAACAGCCTGGACATTCGTCACGACACAACTAGATTCGTAAGCTGCAGATTTTTGAGACGGCATTTGTCTACATCACGAAATCAACTAGTCCTCGTCGCGGACATCTCCTCGCGATTCAATTCGTCCTTTGCTGCTTCAAATAAGCAATCAAGTCGCGCCGTTCATCGGCCTTTGAAACAGCAAAGCTCATGTTGTTGTCCGGCACCACCATGTCCGGATCGCTCAACCACCTTTCCAGCGTTGCATCCGTCCACGTCAACCCCGAACTCTTGAGTCCGGCCGAGTACGTAAACCCAGGCACGCTCCCGGCCTTCCTGCCAAACACGCCGGCGAGTCTTGGCCCTTCACGGTCCGCTTCCATCGAATGGCAGCCTGTGCAGCGCTTCTCAAACACTGCTTTGCCCTGTGCGGCGTCGCCCGCCCCTCCCAACGCCGCCTCGCCACTGCCCGCACTCTTGCCTAACATCGAAATCGTCTGCACGTCGGCCTTGGAAAGCGTCGCGTCCCAATGCAGCAACCGATACTGCAGCGGAGGCATGTCCCCACTCTTCGCCTCCTGAATAATCTTTGCCACCAGCACATCTTGACTATCCGTCGATAGCTCTTCCCATTGCGACAGATCCATCTTCTTGCGCGCCTCGACGATATCCCGTTCAATCAGCCAAGACCCCGGAGCGATCCGCGCATATACCGGCCACCGCGTCTCATTCGAGTGGC
>Ga0209624_10003542_pt1 | contig 10985 bp, 9 predicted proteins | sample JacPinW_OM2H0_O1_FD_188565 | JGI IMG/M metagenome (GOLD analysis project Ga0209624, IMG submission 188565) | Forest soil microbial communities from Algoma, Ontario, Canada - Jack Pine, Ontario site 1_JW_OM2H0_O1 (SPAdes) (version 2) | ecosystem: Environmental > Terrestrial > Soil > Boreal... | reverse complement strand
CCGGAGCTGACGCTCGCCGATCGCGTGCGCTTGGGGCTGGCGCTGGTGGCCGCCGCGGCGCCGGGCGGGCTGCCACGTCGCCCGGGGATCGAGCTGATTCTGCGCGGGCAGCTGCACAGCGCGGAGCGCGACGCGGCGGCGGTTCGCTACCACTACGACGTAGGCAACGAGTTCTTTGCTCTGTTCCTGGACGAGTCGATGACCTACAGCTGCGGGATCTTCTCGCGGGGCGCGAGCACGCTCGAGGAGGCGCAGCGCGCGAAACTGGAGCTGGTGGCTGGCAAGCTCGACCTCGAGCCGGGGATGCGGGTGCTGGACGTGGGCTGCGGCTGGGGCAGCTTCGCGATCCATGTCGCTCGCGAGCACGGGGTCGACGTGGTTGGCATCACGCTGTCCGAGCGCCAGGCCGAACGCGCGCGTGAACGTGTGGCGGATGCGGGGATGGCAGATCGGGTGGAGATCCGCGTGCAGGACTATCGGCGGCTGGCGCACGCCTCGTTTGACGCGATCTCGAGCATTGGCATGTCTGAGCATGTGGGCGATAGCCAGATCGACGTCTATGCGAAGACGCTGTTCGACATCCTCAAGCCGGGCGGCACGCTGCTGAATCACGCGATCGCGGCGCTCGATCCGGGGGCGGAGCCGCTGGAGGATCTGTTCTCGACTCGCTACGTGTTCCCGGACGGCGAGCCGCTGGCGCTCTCGCGCGTGCAGCTGGCGCTCGAGCGGGCGGGCTTTCGCACCGGGCACGTGGAGGGCTTTCGCGAGGACTACGCAGAGACGCTGCGCCACTGGGCGCGAAGACTGGACGAGCACATCGATGAGGCCGAGCGGCTGGCTGGTGTGGAGCGCACGCGAGTGTGGCGGCTATACCTGCGCGCAGCGGGCCACGGCTTCACAACTGGGCTCACGGCGGTCTACCAGGTCAAAGCGCGGCGGCCCGTCTGATCTGCGCTGTTGCGTCTTGCGTACCTCGCGGGCGCGTGACGGCTAGAATGACCGCACCTTGCGGATGTAGCTCAGCTGGCTAGAGCGTCGCCTTGCCATGGCGAAGGTCGAGGGTTCGAATCCCTTCATCCGCTTCACAGAAAATCCCGGTCCTGGCCCTGGGTCTCAGTTACCCAAGTGCTGCGATTGGCTGTCGTGGCAGGTAGCGGCCGCCGTCGCCTCGACCTAGCAGCCCCAACAGCTCCAGCTCGCTTAGAGCTAGCAGCACCCTCTCTGGGTCCCCACCCGAGCTCATCAGCTTCTCGGGTGTGTCACAGCCGCTGCCAACGCGCGCGAGTGTGTCCTTGAGCTCTCGCGGCAGGCCGCCGGCAGCGGTCGACTCCAGGAGCGCCCGTGCCGGTCGCGCATCCGGTATCCGGTCATCCTGGAGGTGGAGCAGCTCGAGCACGTCGCCTGGTCCGCGGACCAGCTGCGCGCCGTCTCGCAACAGGGCGTGTGGGCCGGCGGAGAGGGGAGAGCTCACCCGTCCTGGAATTGCGCCGAGGGTGCGGCCGAGCATCTGCGTGATGTGTGCCGCTGCGAGCTCCCCTGGAGTGTGATCGGCCTCCACCAGCACCGTTAGCTGGGCGACTCCCACCACGATCCGCTCGGCAGCCAGCTGCCCCCAGCGGCGTCCGCTGCAAGCGTGGGGCAGCTCAGACACCGCGCATCCAGCGCTGCTTACTCGCTCGTACAAAGATCGTCTGCGAGCCGGGCAGGACACGTCCAGCCCGCCACCCATCACAGCGATGCTCGTACCCTGTGCGTCCAGTGCGCCCGCGTGGGCTGCCGCAGCGATCCCGTCGCTCAGGTGGGCGCTCACGATTACACCGCTCGCTGCGAGCCCTCGTGCGAGGTTCCTCGCGGTTTCCATGCCGTAGTCGCTGGGTCCCCTGGAGCCCACGATCGCCACCACGGGCGTGGCGGCCAGCTTCGCCAGGCGCTCGACGCTGCCGGCAACCTCGAGCATGTGTGGTGCTATGACGCCGCACAGCCCACGCGGGTAGCCACGTCGATGTCGACAGATACTCTCGTGCCGAGTGTGCTGATGATCGTCAACCTGGAAGCGCTTGTAGTGATCTGCGAGCTCGCCGGCACGCCTGCCAGCGACGGCCCGCAGGAGATCCTCATCTCCCAGGGCCAGGACGTCGATTAGCCGCGCGCGGTCGCGTGCGCAGTAGTCAAGCGGCCCGCTTAGTTCGCCCAGTAGCCAGCTGCGACGCAAGCAACTCACGCACGCTCCACGTTGCGACTCATCGGTGGGCAGGTGCGAGCTCATGCGACGCGGCTGCCTGCGAGCACCACATCAGGGCGCAGCGCCAGCGCGGCACCAAGATCGCTGGCGTGCACTTGCTGGCTCGCGCGCAGGTCGGCGATTGTGCGTGCGACCTTCAGCACCCGGTGCTCTCCGCGCGCGCTCAACAGACCGCCATGTCGCGCCGCTGCAAGCATGCGCTCGCCGCGCTCATCCAGGCGCACGTGTCGCGCCAGCATGCGCGCGTCCATGTGGGCGTTCACTGACACGCTCTCATCAGCCAGCCGTCGCGCCTGGCGCGCGCGGGCGTCAGCGACCCGCTTGAGCGCCTCGGCTGAGCTGAGCAGCGGCTCAGCGCCACGCTCACGTGCGGTGTCGCGCTGGAGATTGACCAGCAGATCGATGCGGTCCAGTAGCGGGCCGCTCAGGCGCTTGCGGTGGCGGGCCATATCCGCTTCGCTGCAAGCACAGCGATCGCTGTCGCCCGCATATCCACACGGGCACGGGTTGGTGGCTGCGACGAGCATGAAGCGGGCGGGGTAGATGGCCGAGTGATGCGCTCTTGCGATGGCGACGCGGCCCTCCTCGAGCGGCTGGCGAAGCGCCTCGAGCGCGGGGCGGGTGAACTCGGAGAGCTCATCAAGGAACAGCACACCGTGATGTGCAAGCACGGCCTCGCCGAGCGAACCCCGCAGCGCTCCGCCGAGCAGCCCAGCTGCGGTTATCGAGTGATGCGGCGCGCGGAACGGTCGGCTGGCGGCCAGTGCGTGGATACGTGCTCCCATGACGCTGTGGATGCGCGTCACCTCGATCGCTTCAGGCTTGTTGAGTGCTGGCAGGATCGAGGGCAGGCGTTGCGCGAGCATCGTCTTGCCTGTACCCGGCGGGCCGCTCAAGAGAATGTTGTGCGCGCCGGCGGCAGCGATCACGAGTGTTCTTACTGCGTGGGGTTGTCCGACTACCTCGCCCAGGTCCACCGCGGGGAAGGCAGGGGTCAGCAAGCCGGCTGCGCCGGGATCGACCGCGCGGGCAGCTGCGTGCTCGGGCGGCAGGGCGTCGCCGCGTCCGCCACCGAGCACGCGCACGGCGCTACAAAGCTGCTCCACCGCCGCCACCTGCAAGCCGTCGATCAGCCCGGCCTCGCGTGCGCGCGTGCTGGCAAGCAGCAGCTTGCCAAGGCCGGCCCGCTGCGTCGACTGTGCGACGGCCAACGTGCCGCGGGAGGCCCGAACGGCGCCGTCCAGCGCCAGCTCGCCAAACAGCGCCACCCGCTCGAGGCTGTCCGCTGGCAGCTGGCCGCTCGCGCCCAGCACAGCACACGCGAGCGCGAGGTCGAGTCCTGGGCCGGCCTTCCTCACGTCTCCAGGGGCGAGATTCGCGACGATCCGCCGTGCGGGGAACTCATATCCCGAGTTGAGGATCGCCGCCTGGATGCGCTCACGCGCCTCGCGCACCGCCGCATCGGCGAGACCCACGATGGCAAAGCCGGGCAGGCCCCGTCGCACGTCCACCTCCACGGTCACATGCCGCGCATGAAGGCCCTCGATCGTGAACGTATGCGCGCGTGCGAGCATCGCTGCGCCTCCTCTTGCCGTCGTTGGGGGAAGGTGGAGGAGCGCAAGCTAGGCCGCGCTTGGGACGGGACGCTCGGGCGGGTGTTTACAGCCCGTCAGGGTGACGTTCGACGAAGCCGCCGCCGTCATCCGAAGCGCCGCCCCAGCGGGAGCCGCCTTCTGCGAGGGCGACCGTGTCGAAGCGTTTGCCGTCGATGACCATGTATGCGTGTTCGGCGTTGGCGTAGATGGTGATGTATTTGCCTGGTCCCGGTTCGCCGTAGGACTCAAGGCCAGTGGAGTCCTCGGGGGAGCTGAGCAGGCCACCGCCGTGCAGCGCGTAGGAGACCGAGCCAGAGCAGTCATAGCCGTAGGACTCGAACGAGCCGTGTCCGCCGCCCCACACATATGGGCGTGTGGCGATTTCATCCGCGGCTGCGATCACGCGCGCGACGATGCTTTCCGCTTCGCCTCCGCCGGCGCCGTCCGCAGCACTTGTGCTGGAGCCGTCGCTTGCTGCGCTGGGTGCGGCGAGGGCGGACGCCGGGGGGGTGAGCGTGGCTGCATTCTGCACCCCGATCAGCGCCCACGTGGAGGGGCCGACGACGCCGTCCACGCTAAGGCCATGGCGGGCCTGCAGGCGCCGCACGGCGGCCTCCGTCTCGGGACCGAATTCACCGTCGACGGGGAGTTTGAGTGCCTTCTGCAGCCACTCGACGGCAGTCGTGCCTTCGGCGGTTTCCGTGGGTGCTGTTTCGGCTGCGCCACCGCTACCTGCGGTTAGTCCCGTGTCGCTGGTGGCGGCGGTGGCGAGGTGATGGTGATGGGTTGCCGGCTTGGGTAGCGCGGAGGCTGGGGGGGTGATGGTTTCTTTGTCCTGCACACCGATCACGTTCCATGTGGAAGGCCCGACGATGCCGTCAACTGACAGGCCGTGACGGGCCTGCAGGCGGCGTACAGCTGCCTCTGTTTCAGGGCCGAAGTTGCCGTCAGGGGCAACGTGAAGCGCACTCTGCAGCTGTTTGACCGCGCTCGTTTCAGTTTCTTCAACGTGCTTTTCTTGCGCTTGTTCTTCGACTTCCACGTTCTTGGCTTCCGCTTCAGCTTCTGCCGGTTCGATCGCTTCGCCTTCGGCTTCCGCGCCTCCGGTGGTGGCGCTCGCCGTGTGCGTTACACCCTGGCTGCTGGCAGTGCCAGGGGCGGTGTCCGTAGCCGTGGCTGCCGTAGCGGTTGGCGTGGATGCGGAGGTAACTGCAGGGACGGGTAGCGATTCTGTCCCTGGGAGCGTGTTGCTGACATCCGCGATGAACGCGTTGCCTGCACTCTGGGTGCGCAGTGCGGCGCTCGTTTGCGCTCCCACGACGCCGTCCACGGTCAGCCCTCTGCTTTCCTGGAAGCTGCGTACGGCGGCTTCAGTTTCCGGTCCGAACACGCCGTCCACCTTGACTCCGCCGAGCGCCTGCTGCAGGAGCTTGACCTGGCGGCCTTCGCTGCCTTCGCTGAGTTCGATCGTGTGTTCGGTGGTGGTGGCCGGCCCCGTGGCGGCAGATGTGCTGCTGGTGGCGCCGGCGCTTGCGAGGCTGGCGGTAGGGCCCACGCTCAGGGCAACAAGTGCGCCCAGCGATACGCGCTTGGCACGGGAGGTGGTGGGCACGAAGCGCAGCTCCACGGCGCGCCTGCGGGCACGGGAACGTCCCAGCGAAAGTTGCCACGGCTCGTTCTCGGCGAGGTCGCGCACTTGCTGGCGCTGACCGTGGGGGTCCAGCAGCATGGACAGTGAGGCGCTCGGATGTGCGCCACGGCGCCCACGCCCTCGGTCGGCTCGAGACCGGCGTGCGCGTGAGCGCTCTAGCGATTCACTCCAGTGGTCGAGAACTGCAAGATCGCGCGAGGATCCGGGCATCCGAAAGCGTCCTTTCAATTTCTTTGCATGGCGCCTACGGGGTTAGCTGACGGGCTCGCGTAAACGACTACGCTACGCCACACTCTGTGGCGATTCGCCCCAGCAGCCTTTTGTTGGCTGCACTGGGTCCCCCGCTCCTGGACCCCTTGGGGTGCAGGACTCGGCACGAACGGGGCGCAACGTAACACATCTGTTTGCAATATGCATCCCATAGGAAGGTCTGCAAGCTTTCTTGCCGACGCAACCGCGCCCGCTGGAACGTGCGCACTGATAAGTTCGCTTGCGTATGCGCAAGAACGGACTGGATCTGCGGGTGATTCTGTCGCTGCTGGTGCTGGTGGTGGCAGCAGGGGTGATTGCGGTGGTGGCGATCGGCGGCTCATCCGGGGCGCAAGCCAAGCGCTCGCAGGCACGGGCACAGGATTTCCAAGCTGCGGCGGTGCTGGAACCTGTCAAGCAGGCGCCGGCGCTTTCGCTGCGCAATTACCTCGGCCAGCGAGTGAACATCGCCTCCTACAAAGGCAAGGCGGTGCTGGTGACGTTCCTGTACACCAACTGCCCGGACGTCTGCCCGCTGATCACTTCCAATCTGCGCGTGGCGCTGAACCTGATGGGACCAACGACGGCCTCCAAAGTGCAGATCATCGCGGTCTCAGTCGATCCCCGGGGCGATACTCCCAAGGCGGTGGCAGCGTTCCTCGCTCGCCACGAGATGACTGGGCGGATGCAATACCTGATCGGCAACGCTAAGGAACTGGCACGGGTGTGGAAGGCGTGGGGGGTGGGCTCAGAACGAGATGCCCAGCAACCCCAGTTCATCAACCATTCAGGGCTGGTTTATGGGGTCACCGGCACCGGGCAGCGGCTGACCCTTTACGCGTCGAGCTTCCAGCCCTCAGAAATCGCCCACGACGTGCCCCTGCTGGCCGCTCGTTGAGTGTTCCCGCCGATGACACGGCGGCTGAGGATCCTCGCTTCGCTGCTAACGGTCGCCGCGGTTGTCGTGCTGGCGGTGTTCGGCCTGGCCTCCAGTTCCTCCACCGGACGGCTGGCGCTGGCGCTGCCGCGGGAAACGCTCTCTGGCGGTCCGATGACGCTTAGAAGCCTGCTGGCGGGCGCCGGTGGCCGCCCGGCGATGGTTGTGTTCTGGGCGAGCTGGTGCGGCCCGTGCGGGGAAGAGGCGCCCGCGATCGAGCGCTTCGCGGCGAGCCCCATCGGAAGGGGCAGGATCGTGGGAGTGGACTGGAGCGATGCGCGCTCGGGGGCGATGCAGTTCATCCGCAGCCACCACTGGACATTTCCAAACCTGCGCGACGCGGAAGGGTTCGTCGGCAACTCCTACCACATACCCGATTTGCCAACGACGTTCGTGATCGACACCCACGGCCGCATCCGCAAGGTCCTGCGTGGACCTCAGAGCGAGCACTCGTTGCAAGAGGCGCTAGCTGGGGTCGAACGCAGCTGACTGTCTGAGACAGAAACATCTCTTCCAAAATCTGCCCCGATTAGGGGAGAGTCATGCCATAAGCAGGGACGATTGCGGAGAGTAGAAGGAGCCATGGGCGGGTGCTTCACGAGCGGAGGGTGGCGTTGTGGGACTGCCTCATAGAGCCCGTGCGCCAATCGACGTCCGCAGGGCAGAGCGGGAGCTGTTCTTCTGGACCGCCCGTCAAGCGATCAAGCTGGTGCTGTTTGCGGCGGTTGCGATCTATGTGGTGGTGTCGCTGATCGAGGGGGAATTGCCTGGTGGCGCGCTGCTGTTGCGGGTGCTGTAGGGCGCTGCGGGCCGGGGCCCCGCTGGGTCGGAGTCGAACGTCCGTCTCCCTGCTGGTGGCTGGTTCTGCGAAGCCCCTGGACAGACCCACGCGACCAACTGGGGCATCTCGAATCCTGGCGACGAGTTCCGTGCCCAACCCGAGTTGTCGCCCGACGATAAACGGTCCCCAAGGCGACGACCGGAATCGAACCGGTGTAGACGGCTTTGCAGGCCGCTGCGTAGCCACTCCGCCACGTCGCCAGGGCTTCTAAGCGTACCGGGCCGCTGCTGTTCGCTCAGGGTGGACCGTTATCAACTTCTTCGGCATTGCTTAGCGATGCTTTCGAGCTTCGTTAGCGTCCGCACAGGGCGCCGCTGCAAGATGACGTTCCCCGAAGAACTAGAGGTGATCCGTGAGACGTCTACTTGCACCCATGTTGCTGGCAGCACTCGTCGGCGGGATCGTTGCCGGCGGTGCCGTGATCCTGTTTGGCGGTCGCGCTCGGAGCTCAACATCCAATGCGGCGCTGGCGAGCACCGCATCGGCCTCGACAGGTACGCGACGCGATGCCTCCTCCACGGCCCTGTCAGCCACCCAGATCTACCAGCGTGACGCCAAGGGAGTGGTGTCGATCAAGGCCATCACCACGGATGGGGAGGACGAGGGCACCGGCATCGTGTTGAACGACAGCGGCCTGATCCTCACGAACGACCATGTGATCAAGGGTGCCACGAGCATCACCGTCGATGCCAGTGGCTCATCGAAAGTCACCCGCAGCGCAACTATCGTGGGCGAAGAAGCCAACCAAGACCTGGCGCTGATTCGCGTCAATCCGTCGGGCCTCGGCCTGGAGCCATTGACGCTCGTCAGCTCGAGCTCGCTTCAGGTCGGCGACTCCGTATACGCGATCGGCAATCCGTATGGACTCGAAGAGACCCTTACGAAAGGCATCGTCTCCGCGCTCAACCGCGAAATATCGGCGCCGGACGGCTTCAAGATCACTGGCGCGATCCAAACCGACGCGGCGCTCAACCCTGGCAACTCAGGCGGACCGCTGCTCAACGAACAGGGTGATGTGATCGGCGTGAACTCCCAGATCGCCAGCGACGCCTCCACGATCGGCGGCTCGCAACCCGGTAGCACGGGCGTGGGCTTTGCTATCTCATCCAACACCGTCGCTGCGGCAGTCAAGAAGATCGAGTCCGGACAGGGCGTGACCTATGCGTCGGCCACGCAAAGCGCTGAACAACCTCGGACTGGGTACGGCGAACGCTCGCCCTACGGCAGCTCGCCGTACGAATCTCGCGGTTCCTCCAGTGAAGGTGAAGAAAGCGGGCAGACCACAGAAGTCGAAGCTGGATCCGGCTCGAGCGCTGAAGCTAGCCGTGGCGCAGCGTCGCCGTATGGCGAATCGGCTGGCATGGAAGGGCGCGAAGGCACAGTCGTCATCGCTCCTTGAGCGCGTGGAGCCGGGCGCGGATGGGATCAACTCCCCGCCGTGCTCGGCTCAGTGCCCCGTGGGTTGGGCGACATGATGTCTCCGGGCCGTAGGGCAGGCTTTGCTCGTTGATACCCTAAGCAGCCGATCCCAGGGCGATTAGCTCAGCTGGGAGAGCGCCGCCTCGACAAGGCGGAGGTCACTGGTTCGAGCCCAGTATCGCCCATGACAGTTGTATGCGGGTGCCAGATGCGTCTACAGGTCGCGTGGCCGCAGGGCAATGTTGAGCCGGGCGACTCCGCGGAGCAGGCGCTCGTCTACGCTCACCAGCTTGCAGGCGAGCATTTGTGCCAGTGCCACGTATTGTGCGTCGTAGGTCTTAGCCCAGCCGAGGTCGTCTGCGACGCGCCATGCGGCCTGGATCAGGCCATCGGGCGTTCGGATCTGAACTGGCGCTTTGAGTAGCCGGTCGAGCATTGTCTTGGAGCGCTCTGACGAGATCTCTTTGCGCCAGGCCATCTCGTGCAGTACCGAGCTCGCCTCGACGAGCATGAGCTGAGGCGCGACCAGTTCGTGTCCGCGAAGTCGCGCAAAGCCCACTGGGGAGTGGCAGGCTGCCACCGCTACCGACGCGTCGACTACGAGCATGCGGGGGCTAGTGTCCGCTGCGAGAGCGGTGCAGTGCCGCTACCCAGTTAGGGGCTGGTGAGCCGTCATCGCCGACCTTCCACTCGTCAGGCAGCTCGGCCATCGGGAATAGCTCGTCTTCGATTTGGCGAAGGTCGCCAGCCTCTATCTCGTGGTGTCGGCCGACGCGTCGTGCCGGCAAACGACCGGACCTGATCCAGCGGCGCACCGTCTCAGGATTCCTCCCGATCTTCTCGGCGGCTTCGGCAACAGACAGCATTTGGAGGATTGTAGGCGTGGTTGCGGACCCCGCCAGAGGTCCCCACGCCCCAAAGCCTCGGGCGCGCGGAGCCAGGCGCTCTTGTGCGACTGGTGGTGTGTTACTTACGGACGCAAACGGTCGCAGCCGACCCCGCGAGCCCGCTCTGGCAAGCTAAGTTTCGCACCCTTCCGACCAGTATCGCCCAACGTCTGATTTGGCTCTAAGGCAACGACGCAGAGGGACGCTTGTCGTCTGGAGCATCAGTGCGAGTGGCATCCGTTGACACGCATGCTTCTGCCAGCTCCCCAAGTTTCTCCCTCCGTCAACTCGCCATCGGTGGTCCCGTGCCGACCGCCTTGGACGCTGCCGCGATGTCAGCGCGAAGCGCCTTCAGCGCGGCGACGAAGATCTCCGAGAATGTCGGGAACGGCTGGATCGTGTCCGTCAGAACGCCGAGTGGGACCTGGGCGCGGATTGCGAGCGTCGCCTGCTGCAGCCACTCCCCCGCCTCGGGGCCGAGCGCGTAGGCGCCTGTCAGACGCTCGCCGTCGCTGAGCAGCGTCAGGAAGCCGTTGCTGTCGGCGTAGGCTCGTGTGTAGGTCGCAGTCTTTGCCACCTCCGACAGCGGCACCATGGCACTGAAGCGGCCGGCAGAGGCGCCGACCGCCGCGGCTTGCGGGTCGGTGTAGACGACCCGGGGAACGGCGTCGTAGTTGGCCTTTCGCGGCTCGCCGAGGATGTTCGCGGCGACCACTTCGCCCTCGTACTTGCCGACGTGGGTGAGCGGCCACTGCCCGTTTACGTCGCCGATCGCCCACACGTTCGCCGCTGCCCGCAAATGCGCGTCTACTGGAACTCCGTGTGCGTCGGCCTCGATGCCGACGGTTTCCAGGCCGAGCCCGAGCACCCGCGGACGACGGCCGGTGGCGACGAGCAGCCTCTCGCCACGCAGTTCGCGTCCGTCGTCGATCTCGACGACGTAGTCCTCGCCCTCGCGTCGTGCGGCGCTTGCGTTCGCCGACAGGACGAGCTCGATGCCCTCACTGCGCAGAACCTCACCAAGCGCCTCACCCAGCGGCGCCGGCTCGCGCCCGAGCACGTGCTCGGCCATGTCGATCACCGCCACCTCACCGCCGAGCCGGCGCACGGCCTGGGCCATCTCCACCCCGACCGGCCCGCCACCAAGGATCAGCAGACGGCGGG
>Ga0209624_10003541_pt1 | contig 10989 bp, 8 predicted proteins | sample JacPinW_OM2H0_O1_FD_188565 | JGI IMG/M metagenome (GOLD analysis project Ga0209624, IMG submission 188565) | Forest soil microbial communities from Algoma, Ontario, Canada - Jack Pine, Ontario site 1_JW_OM2H0_O1 (SPAdes) (version 2) | ecosystem: Environmental > Terrestrial > Soil > Boreal... | reverse complement strand
TGTCGTCGACCCCAGGGCATTCAGCTCGGCAGCCTTTGACGAGAGCGTCGCGGCCAAGAATACGGTAATCAGCAGGCCGATCAGGCCGTGCGGCAAGTGATGCAGAATAAACGTCACGAAGACGTAATCGGCATCGTTGGAAGACGCGCGCGGGGTGGCGGCTGTCAGGGCGCGTTTGGCCTCGGCTCGGGTCGCTTGGCTCTGCTGGTAAGCCGCTTGCGCGTCGGTTCGCGCAGCATCAGCCTCCGCGGGATTACTGCTGTGGCCCAGCGCCAGCCAGCGGGTGATTGCGGTCTTGGTGGAAGCGCATTCGGACTCGTATTGCCGGGCCAGTGATTGCAATTGGCCGCCCGACTTAGTCGCAACCGCGTTGTTCCAGGCCGTTTGATTGAAAAAAATTGGCGGCGGCTCGAACTGATAGAAAACAAACAGCATCACCCCCAGCAGCAGGATGAAGAACTGCATAGGAATCTTGCAGACCGCGTTGAACATCAAGCCCAGGCGGCTTTCGCGCAGTGATCCGCCCGACAGATAACGCTGCACTTGCGACTGGTCCGTGCCAAAGTACGACAGAGCGAGAAACAGTCCACCGAGCAGGCCAGACCAGAACGTGTAGCGCTTGCCGACATCGAACGAGAAGTCGACGCCTTCCAGCTTATTCAAACCTCCGGCCACGGTCAGCGCACCGGAGAAGCCAACGTCGCCGGGCAGCTTCGACACCAAAACAAAAAAGGCCGTGATCATGCCGATGAAGATGACACCGATCTGGTACTTTTGCGTCAGGTTAACCGCGGCGCTGCCCCCGGAAACGGTGTAGGCGATCGCCACCAATCCGCTGCCGATGATCGTCAGGTCCAGACGCCAACCCATGACCGTCGAGAGCACGATGGCCGGAGCGTAGATTGTGATCCCGGCGCCCAGCCCGCGCTGCAGAAGAAACAAGGCCGCCCCGAGCAGGCGGGTCTTGGAATCGAAGCGGCTTCCGAGGAATTCATACGCGGTGTCGACATTCAGACGGCGATAGATCGGCAAGAAAACGACAGAGATGATGATCAACGCGAACGGGGCTCCAAAGTAGTTCTGCACGAACCCCAGTCCACTCTCATATCCTTGCCCGGGAGTGGAGAGAAACGTGATGGCGCTGGCCTGTGTGGCCATCACCGAGAGGCCAATCACCATCCAGCTCGTTTCGCCTGAGCCGTGCAAAAAAGTTCGAAGACTGCGCTGGCCGCGTGTGCCCCAGATCCCGTAGCCAGCAATGCCCAGAATCGTGACGAGCAGGACAGCCCAATCGATTCCGTTCACGAGAAGGTCCTCGCCAAGATTGCGAGGAGAATGACCCAGAGGACGAACGTGGCCACGACGAAGGCATAAACCGCGGGCCAGGTGCGGAAGACAGGCAGCCGGGTCGCTTCGTTCTCTGCGGAGTCCGACGAGTCGGCAGTCCGTTCGGCCATGGCGCCCGTCCGCGCTGGAGGATTTTCAGCCCTTGCCCAACGAGACAAGGTTCGCAAACAATCGGTAAGCGCCGGGAACACCCGCCGGCAGCTCTCGAAACCAGGCCAGGCTGGTGTAAATCACGTTGCCGCGGCCGTGTGCCGCGATCAAAATCCCGCCTTCGAGCGGCGGTTCGTTCGGGTCTTTGAACGCGAGGATGGGCTTGAAGTGTTGATCCCACTCATTCGGAAAATAGATCCCGCGCTCCTGCACCCACCCATCGAAATCGGCCCGCGTGATTTTGTTGGGCGTGTTGAGCGCCGGATGGCCCGGAAGCAGAAACGTAACAGGCGACTGCTCGTCGGTCACCCGCTGACTCGAGAGACCTAAGTCGTACGGAGCGAATCGATCGCTCTTGAGGCCCTCGGGCCGGTTGTATTGCACGATCAGATTTCCGCCCGCCTCGGCGAACGCAAATAAGGCCGGCATGTGCTTGCCCAGATCTTTGCGCACGTTGAACGCGCGAACGCCGATTACGACTGCATCCAGACCGCGCAGACCTTCTTTTGTTAGATCCGTGGCTGAGAGCGGCTTGACCGTGTAACCCATCTGCGCGAGACATTCGGCGACGCTATCGCCGGCGCCTTCGACGTAACCGACATTCCGCCCTCGAATGTTCAGATCGAAAGACGCGGCAGTCAGCCGCGCGGTCGGCTGCAACAAGAGGTGACCGATGTGATCATAACGGATGTCGACGCGCCCGTTGTCGTAGGTGCGGCCGCCAACCGTGGCCTGGGCGACGATCGACGCCGAGGCGGCGTGCGCCGGAGGCGTCACTTCGAACGTGTACCTGGCTTGGGAACCCGTGTCGATCGGAAACTTCTGCGAGCGGGGAGCCACCTTCCAGTCCGCTGGCGCCGACAACGTGAGCTCGCCAGTAACCCCGGGGCGACTGCTGGACACGGTGACCTGCACGCTTCGCTTCTGTCCTGGTGCGAAACGGGCTACCTCAAACGGGAAGCCGAGGAACACCGGCGGGACCACTTCGAGGGAACGCTCGATCTGCTTTCCGTTTTCGATCACCCGGGCGGTGGGCGCGGCCGGCACCACGAACGTCTGCCCCTGGACCTCAAATTCATGTTCCGCGAGAAGCGGAGGCGGCCCCAGGGGCTGGCCAATAAAGCTCGGCTCGGCCACGCGATACACGCCGACGCCTGGGACCTCGCGAAGCCAATAGGGCTGGCTCACGGATATGTCGTTGGGCAAAGTTTGCTGGTCGGTGACCTTCACGACCTGGTCTAACGTCAACGGATCGGTCCGCTTCAGCTCCTTGTTTAAAGTCGGGTAGCGAACACCCCGCCAAGTGACGGGCACTTTGCCTTTGCGGACGACAGAATGCTCGATCGTCAGGGAGTCGCCAGGCGAGACCTCGGCCGTGCTCGAGGTTGACTCCACGACCAGGCCCAGGCAGGCCTGTAGAATCTGGTCGAAGTCGCGACGCTTTTCGCGAACGAGTGGCTCGTCCGCAAGAACTGTCAACTTGCGGCGCAGAATCAACAAATCGGGGACGCTTGCGCCCGGATCCGCCGGTTTGAACTTGGCGATCACCTCGCTGACCAGTTTCCCGATCTCTGCACCGCCGCGCACGCGGGTCCATTGCACGTCGATCCCGTCGAAGATGTCCTTTTTAGCCGGTTCGCCGGCCAAGAGTTGAAACGACTCCGTCCGCGGCCGGCTGCCGGCGCCGCGCCCCCCACTCCCAAAATTGCCAAACCCTTGGCTCTTGTGCATCGCACGACTGCGCGATGCGATGGTTGAGAAACTCTCACCCAGCAACACGTCGGTGCCGCCGACGTCGAGCTGCACGGCGCCCTCTCCGCCGCCGCGACCGCCACCAAGGCCGCGGTTCATCAGTATTCGCTTGGGCTGCCAAGGCTCCAGGTCTTTGAGCTGATCGGGAAACGCCGTCCGGTCGCCCGACAGCTTGAACGCCTCCACGGCCAAAATCGCTGAGGCCGTGTGATGCCCGTGCGTGCGCGAGGCCTGCGGACTGAACCGAGTCACAATCACATCGGGACGGAACGTGCGAATCACGCGGACGACGTCCGACAGAACCGCCTGCTCATCCCAGATCTTGAGCGTCTCTTCGGGGTCCTTTGAGAAACCGAAGTCGATCGCACGCGTAAAGAACTGTCTCCCCCCGTCCAATCGGCGCGCGGCCAGAAGCTCGTGCGTACGGATCAGCCCCAGTTGCGGGCCGAATTCGCCGCCGAGCACATTCTGCCCGCCATCGCCTCGCGTAATCGACAGATAGGCCGTGCGGACGCGCCGCCCCCGCGCCAAGTACGTGATTAACTGCGTATTCTCATCGTCGGGATGGGCGGCGACGTGCAGAACGCTCCCCATCTCTTGAAAGGCGCGCAGTTTTTCGAGGATCGCGGCCCCCGTGCTCGCGGGCGGCGATTCCGCCCTGGACTGCGCCGAGGCGCCGAGAATCAGCGCGACGGCGGTCCAAGCGGCAGTCCGGAGTCGTGCGCGAATGCCGACGGTCGTCGAGAGGCTGGATCGCATAGGCGCACTGTCAGAGTGCTCGCGACGAGCGGTGGAGTCAGGCGGAATTAGAATCGGCGCGTTATTCGTTGGTGAAGTTCACAATGTACTGCGAGTCTTCCCACATGAACTTCAGCACGCCGCCATTGTCGCCCTTGTCGATGGCGATCGCCAATTGATCAAGCGCTGGCGAGAGCGACTCTTTCTTGACGTCGACACGGACCAGATCATTCTTCTGGTCGACGGGAACGCCCCATTTACCCACGGTCTTGCTGAAAGCCAGCTTGCCACCATTCTCTTCGGGAATGAGGTACAGGGTGTAGGTCCCGGCAGGAATCGCCGCGTCGCCAATCTTGATTCCCTTTTGCAGCACGAGGGTCGTCGCTTCGTCGGCGCCCAGTCGCCAGGCTTTGCCGTAGGGCACCAGTGATCCCCAAATCTTGCGGATGTCGGTGCCGCGCGGATTCTTGGAGTAGGGCCGGCCGTAGGTGATCTTCACCTCGTTGCCGCCGATCACGGCATTGACGGTCTCGTGAGGGCTGACTCGCTTGCGCTTGGCTCGTTGCGCTTCAGCGGGAACGGTGCTCAACAAGCCGACCACTGTCGCCAAGACGATTACGCGAAGCATGCTCATGGTGTCTCCTCAAAGCGTTACGGGAGGAACTGGTTGTCAACCAACGCCAGCCGACTGATTCGTGCAGTGTGGCCCCAATTGACCGTGTTGGTCAAGCAAGGCTAATTATTTCGCCGAAGCCGCCACCGAGGCCGCTTTTTTCGGATATCTTGGATCGGCCTGCACTTCAATAATCTGCTTGCAGTGACGTTCTGTGTGCAAAGGCAAGTACAGCAGCCAATCGTGTGCGTTCAGCCAGTTGAAGATTGGGAAAGGGTGCCGGACAGTATGGTTCTTGATTTCTCGCGGCATCGTTTCGAGGTACGCGCGCACCTCGCCGTGGATCTTGTAAAACTCTTCGATCGCCTTCGCGCGGCCCCATTTCTCCGTCGGCTGGATTTCCAGCGGTGCCTGCGCGCCGCCGACGCCGCCCGGGTTCCGGTTTGGGATGACCCTGCGGATGAAATCCGCTTTGCCTTTGGTCCGAGCGTACCAGTCCGGGTCAGGCGGATTCTTCATTGCCTTGACCGCATTTTGAAAGAGGGCGCGTTCAGATCGCACAATGTGTTCTGTGCACTCGCCCACGGACCAGCGTTTGGCGTTTTGCTTGAAGGTCCATTGCTCGTCGCTGAGGCCGCTGATTAGCCCGAGCAGCATGTTCAGCGAGTGATCGTGCGCTTTGATGAGTTCGGCGAATTCCTCATCCGTCACATTCGGACTGGGTTCGTCGGCGCAGGCCATTGTCGCTGGAACGAGTAACAGCACCAGCAACGTCACGATTAGGGTCCGGATGGCAATAACTCGTCGGATCATGGCCTCGTCCCCTCTTCGTCGGCGTGTAGCCATCGCTGCGGAACAAGCGACCCGCAGCCTCGTATGAACATATCACAGTTCGTCTCGGATTGAAGCCATCGCCGTCGGTCAAGTTCTTCCGGGGGGGTGCCCCAAGGCTGCATGAGTTTCCGGTGCCTATCAGGGCAGCACTGGTCGGTCCATTTCTGGGCTTCACGAAAATCGGTTGAGATACCACGACTAGAGCACAGTCCAGCCACCCGAGGCGTTCCGCTGGTTAAATTGATCGTCGAGAAGTTGTGGGTGCGGCCGAGGCAGGGCCTTGGCCTTTCGTCCTTTCTGGCTCTAGAAGCGGACTGCCGAACATGGCGACCAAACCTTCGGCTGCGGTTGGGTGGGCGAAGATCGCATCGCGAAGCGCCGTATAGGGCAGCCCGCCCAGCATCGCAGTCTGCACGACCGCCATCATCTCGCTCGCTTCGGCTCCAAATGCCGTAAACCCGAGAATCCGGTCATCGGACCCAATCAGAGCCTTTGCAAATCCTCGCGTCTCCGAAATTGTGTACATCCGAAGCACGCCCGCCATTGGATGCTTGATCAGTCGATAAGAAACGTTCTTGCTCAACGCCTCCGATTCACTCATGCCAACATGGGCCAGTTCGGGGTCGGTGAACAAGCAAGACGGGATCATGCGACCTCGGGTGGTTCGATTGCCGCCGTCGAGATCGCTCAGCACGACGCGAAAATCATCCTCACTCACATGAGTGAATTGCGGACTTCCGGCGCACTCGCCGAGGGCCCAGACGTTTGGTGCTGTGGTCTGCAGCCGCTCGTTCACGCGGATATAACCGTGCGAATCAACTTCGACGCCTGCTGTGCGCGCGTTGATTCGATCCGTGTTCGGCGTTCGCCCGGCTGCCACCAGGATGTCGGAGCCTTCCAGTGACGTTTCCTTCCCTCCGGATCGAACCTGCATGGTTACGCCGCTGCCCGATCGGCCGGAGACATTCAGCACTTGCGCCTGCAACAAGACCTCAATGCCTTCATCCTTCATCAGCTCGAGCATCGCACTGGCCACTTCGGGATCTTCGCGATCTAGTAGTTGCGTTCCTCGGTGAATAATCGTGATACGGCTGCCGAAACGCCGCATCGCCTGGGCGAACTCCAGACCGACGTAACCACCGCCAATGACCAGCAGATGCTCCGGCAATCGCTCGAGGTTCAGGGCTTCCACATGCGTCAGCGGCGTGGCGGCGGCAAGTCCCGGCACGTCCGGAACGTTGGCGTGGGTTCCCAGGTTGAGAAACACGCGTTCGCCGCGGAGCATCCGCGTTCCTCCAACATTCAGCGTCACCTCAACTGTCTTCGACTCGGTGAAACGCGCTTCTCCCATTACAAGCTCGGCACCGCTCTCCTTGTAGTTGGCAACGTGGATCTCGACCAGACGGTTGACCATCTCTCGCTTGCGGCGAGCCACCGCGGGCATATCGACTTGAAGCTGCCCTTTCGTGACACCAAGACCGCGCTTGGGATCGACAAGTGTCACCGCTTTGGCACTGTAAATCACGTTCTTGCTGGGCAGGCAGGCCACGTTAGGACACGCGCCGCCAATCATCGATCGTTCCACCACGACCGTTTTTTGGCCCCTCTTGGCAAGAGTCCACGCGATGAGCTTTCCTCCCACGCCACTGCCGATCACGAGGTTTTGATAATTTTCGACGGTCATACTGATGCTCTCTATGCGAGGAGGGGTTTGCTGAGAAAGATGCCGGCGCGCGCGTTCAGCATCCGACAACCTCGGCGATCGCCTCTCGGAGGGTATCAACGACGACGGAGGGCGCCGTTACGATTGCCGTGTGATCGACGGGATGCGCGCGCACCCGAGCCTTCATCCGTTCGGCCATGAACCGCTGATTTTCGTGGACGATCATGCGGTCCTGCTCGGCCACGAGGTACCAGGTTGGAAGGTCTTTCCAGAGCGGTCGATCGACGGCAACGTTGATGCACGCCGGCGAGAGCGGTCGCTGAACCGCTGCCAACACGGCCAGTTCCGCCGGGACCGCATTTTGGGCGAAGGCCGCGGCGAAGGCGGACTCGGGCAGATAGATCAGCCCGTGCTTGTCGGGAGCCAACAGGGGCGCCTGAGGGTGCGGCTGAGTGCGGTAGAAGACATCCGCGACGGTTTCGCCCTCGTCCGGAGCCAGGGCTGAGACGTAGACGAGCGCCTTCACCTTCTCGCCGCGCGTCGCCGCGATGACGGCGCCCGCATAGGCGTGGCCGGCGAGAACGATCGGCCCCGTCACGCGCTCCAGCGTTCGATCGAGGGCCGCCACATCCTCTCGAAACGATGTGAGGGGCAACGGGGCGGCGACGACTTTGACGCCGTCGGCCGCCAGTGGCGCGATCACCTTTGCCCAACTCGATCCGTCCGCCCAAGCGCCATGCACGAGCACAACACTCACGTCAGACGAGGACATCACCGCACTCTTTCCACCGGGACGAATTGCAACCGGCTATCAATCGAAGTTGTCTTCGCGTGTGGGCCCGACGCGGCCGCTGCCGTCAGATCGACTTCACCTCCCCACCATCCATCCGGAGCGTCGAACCGGTCATCCAGCGAGCGCCCGGCGACACCAGAAAGGCCATCAGCTCGGCGATCTCTTCGGGCTTGCCGTAGCGGGCGATGCCGGCCTCCTTCGGAAATTTGGCCGTGGCCTCCTCAACCGTCATCTGGTGCAGCGGCGCCCAGTGCTCGAGATACGAGCGGCGGCGGCCGGTCAGCACGGGTCCTGGAAGCACGCTGTTCACCTGAACGCCGTCGGTGATGCCGCGATCGGAAAAGGCTTTAGCCAGCGCGATGATCGCCGCGTTGATTGTACCGACCGCCGCGTAAGGCGCCTTCGGGAAGAGGGCCGAATTGCCCGACATCAGCACGACCGAGCCGTTGGCCTCCTTCAACGCGGGCCAGGCGGCGATGGTGAGTCGCCGGGCGCCGTGCAACTTGAGCGCCAGGCCCGCCTCCCATTGCTCGTCCGTCATCTCGAACAGATCGATCTGTGGGACTGCACCGGAGATATTGAGCAGCGCGTCGATTCGGCCAAAGGCCTGCACGGTCTGATCGACCACCGTTCGGGCGGCCGAAGGCTGGGCGAGATCGATATCAATCACCAACGCTTGGGCGCCGGCCGCCTTCACTGCTTCGGCCGTCTGCTCCAGATTGGCACGGTTCCGCGCGACCAGGACCAGCGATGAAAAATCGCGGGCGAGACGGATCGCCGTCGCTTGACCAATCCCCTGGCTGGCCCCCGTGACAACGGCAACTGACGTCGACATCTAATGCCCCTTGTTTCAAAAAGATGTGTGTCAGTACGGCCCGCGCAATCGCGCTAGCCGCCGAGGTCTATCTGGAAGCAAGTCGTTTCTCAAAAAAGCGATGGATGTTGCTGGAGATGTATTCCAGGCAATCCTCGACGGCGAAGTGGCCCGAGTCGAGGCGGTGAATCTCCGCTTGGGGCAGGTCTTTCAGATACGCTTCTCCGCCCTCCGGGGTGAAGAAGATGTCGTTCTGGCCCCAGAAGATGAGGGTCTGAGGTTTCTGCGTGCGTAAAAACTCTTGCCACTTCGGATACAGTTCGACGTTGGTGCGGTAATCATAAAAGAAATCCATCTGGATCTGCCGAGCGCCCTGGCGGTCCATGTACCGGAAGTCCATGTTCCAGTTATCGGGGCTGATCAAAGCCGGCAGTTTGTGTCCATGCAGATAGACGCTCTTGATCGCTTCCAGCTCCAAGAAACCATTGAGGGGCTTTTCGGACTCGGGGGTCCTGCGTTTCCAGAGGGCGTTGCGGAAGCCGTCCCAGACGGGAGTGAAACCTTGCACGTACGCGTTCGTGTTCTGAATGATGAGCCACTCGAGCCACTCCGGATGACGGCAAAGGATCCGAAAGCCGACGGGCCCGCCGTAGTCCTGCATGAAGACTCCGAAACGCTTGAGACCCTTCTTAGCCAGGAACGCTTCGACGACTTCGGCGGTCTTATCGAACGTGTACGAATACTTCGCCGGGTCGGGCATCGAGCTGTTGCCGAACCCCGGGTAGTCCATCGCGACGACGTGGAACCGATCGGCCAGGGCCGGAATGAGGTTGCGGTACTGATGCGACGAGGCGGGAAAGCCATGCAGCAAGACGATGACGGGGCTACCCGGATTGCCGGCTTCCCGATAGAAGATGTCGAGTCCCTCGACAGCGAGGACTTCGCTTCGCACAGTGCGGTCAGAGATTTTGGGCTCATGCTTCATCGAGTTCTCCTTAATTGGAGCTAGTCAGGGGTCGAGCCAATTGCGTCACGGCCCCGTTATTCACGAAGGGCCGCAGATCAATGTCCGGCGTACCAGTCGTAGCCGCGCTCGGCCCAGTAATCGGCAGGACGCTCGTCAGTGAAACGGATTGTTCCGATGCGCTTGATGTTCTTAATGCCGTACTTGACGGGAATCACAAGCCGCAGCGGAGCGCCGTGCCCAGGGGTCAGCGGCGCGCCGTCCATTTCGTAGCAGAGCAATGTCTGCGGATGCAGCGCGCTCTGAATGTCCAGGCCCACGTAATACGCTTCGTCTGGGGTCGACAACTTCACATAGGGCAGCAAGTCCGCGTCCGCTTGCTCGAGATCGGGTTTTGCCCCGCTTCGAGTCGCAATTCCGGATCGAGACACGAGGTCGACGAGGCGCGCGCCAGTCCAACGCACGGGATCACTCCAGCCTTCGATACAGCGGAGCTCGGTGACCATCTCGACCTGCGGCAACGATTTGATGTCATCAAGCGTGACTGTCAGCGGCTTCCCGATGACCGAGTTTTCGAGGCGAAGCGACCAGTGTGCCGGATCGAATCGAGCGTCAAGACCGACGTGGCCGTTGGCTCGCGGCATGCGGGCAGCGCTGGCGGGAAAGGTCGGCGACAGCCGGGTCCGCCGGAAGTAGGCTTGCGCAAGCCGCTGATTCCACTCCAGCATCCGCCGCAACGGCCACGGAATTCCGTCCGCCGCCGCCCGCGATCGAAGCCAGCCCCAGCCCGCCGCACCGGTCAACGCGGCGATAGCGCCCGTCGCGAAGCCGCGCCGGGTCAAACGCCGCACTTGTCTCAGAGCGGGATCCAGAGAAATCGGTGCCGGCTGCGTGTTCGCTGCCCTTTGCTCAGCGATGGTAGGGGGCGCCTGCGGTTCGACGCGGCCACTGGATTGCTGCCTCGAAGCGCTTTCGAGGTTTCCTGCGCCGGGCGGCTCGATCGCCTGTCGCTCCCCTGGATCAGGTTCGTCACTGATAGGCGCGGTAAGTCCGTCGATGTCCTTCGACGGCTTGGGTTGCTCGACGCGCTGCCGATATTCGTTAAGCCTCGCGATGGCGTGGCGGACATGGTCGAAGGCTTGGCCGAGCTCTGGGGCCCCAGTCTTTGCAGCAAGTGCCTCGAGGTGATCGGCAATTGCGGCAAGCGCCGCCTCGGGAGCAATGCCGTTGGCCGTGGACATCGTGCCAGCAGTAGCAGAAGTTTCGTCATCCGCGCGGGCCGACTTGGGCGGCGTCGCCGGGACGTAGAAACCGTCCTGAA
>Ga0209624_10003540_pt1 | contig 10991 bp, 8 predicted proteins | sample JacPinW_OM2H0_O1_FD_188565 | JGI IMG/M metagenome (GOLD analysis project Ga0209624, IMG submission 188565) | Forest soil microbial communities from Algoma, Ontario, Canada - Jack Pine, Ontario site 1_JW_OM2H0_O1 (SPAdes) (version 2) | ecosystem: Environmental > Terrestrial > Soil > Boreal... | reverse complement strand
GAAAAGACGACAGGACAATACGAGCCTGATTCATGATGCGCAGGCTCTCGGTAGGGCCGGTGCTGGGAGCTAGAGTGCCACGAACCCAGATGGCACCTTCGTCAAGGTGGGGTAAGAACTCTGAGCCGATGACGCCGCTTAGACCGAGGAAGAGGGCGAGGAGGAGCGCAAAGCCTGCTCCGCTGAGAGTGACCCAGCGATGTTCGATGGCCCAACGCGCGGCATGGCGGTATCGGTCTGTGAGCCACGCCATGACCGGATTTTGCCACTCCGTGGCGCCCTTCGGAAACAGAAGACTGGATAGGACCGGTGCGATCACGATGGAGAAGATCAACGCGCCGAGAAGAGCGAAGGCTACCGTCCAGGCCATCGGACGGAAGAGTCTGCCTTCGACAGCTTGCAACGTAAAGATAGGCAGGTAGGCCGTGATGATAATGCCAATCGCATAGAAAACCGGCCGCTGCACTTCGTGAGCAGCCTCACGAATCTGTTCGGCTGGAGAGAGAGTATCTTTGCGCTGGTGGCTGAGGTGCCGGACAATGTTCTCCACCATGACGACGGCACCGTCGACGACCATTCCGAAGTCAAGTGCACCGAGGGAGAGCAGATTGGCTGGGATATGACGAAGATCGAGGCAGATGGAGGCAAACAGCAGAGAGAACGGGATGGTCAGCGAGACAATGAGAGCGCCGCGGACGTTTCCCAGAAAGAGGAAGAGGATGATGATGACAAGAATGATGCCTTCGGTGAGGTTATGCAGCACCGTGTGGGTGGTGTAGTGGAGAAGGTCGCTGCGGTCGAGGAAGGGTATAAGCTTTACGCCCGGGGGGAGGATGCGTGTGTTGAGTTCGTCGACCTTCTTGTGAATTCCTGCCAGAGCAAATTCAGAGTCTTCCCCCTTTTGCAGCGCTACGATCCCTTCGACAACGTCTGGATCGTCAATGATCTTGCCATCCTCGCGGCTGATGGCGCGCTCGTTCTTCGATTTGCCGCTGTGGTCGATACAGGGGTCGCCGGCAGTGGAAGAGTTGGGCGGTTCGGGCGTTGGTGTGCCTCCGAAACGGCATGACTTGCCAATCTGACCGAGACGGATCTTGGGACCCTGAACGACGGTGGCGATGTCTTTGACGCGGAGAGGAGTTCCTGATTGTGTCTTGAGGACGGTCTCCTCGATGTCGTGAGTATTCCTATAAAGACCGACTTCGCGGATATTGATCTGCTGCTGACCCTGCTCGATAAAGCTGCCGCCAGCGTTGGTGTTGTTGGCGGCGAGCTGTTGCTCAACCTGACCGATGCTGAGGCCGTACGCGACGAGTTTGTCGGGATCAACGCGGACCTGGTACTCCCGTGTCATACCTCCGAAGCTGGAAACGTCGACGACACCGGGGACCGCTTTGAGTTGCTTTTCAATTGTCCAGTCCTCAAGCGACTTCAGGTCCATGTTGTCGTAGAGGGGGTTGGTACTTCGCAGGGTGTACCAGTAGATTTGACCGACGGGACTCCAGTCGGTGCCCATCTGAGGCTGAAGGCCAGGGGGAAGCGTGACTTGAGAGAGCCGCTCGAGGACCTTTTCACGATTCCAATCGTTGACGGATTCGTCGTCGAAGATGAGAGTGAGACTGGAGATGCCGGCGAGAGAGGTCGACCGCAGATGGGTCATGTGGGGAATGCCGGCCATCCCGATCTCGAGCGGGATCGTGACCTGCTGTTCAATTTCTTCCGCGGCGCGTCCGGGCCATTGCGTGATGATCTGGACGTAGTTGTTGGCAACGTCGGGATAGGCCTCGACGGGCAGATTATGGAAGGAGATGATTCCCCAACCGAAGAGCAGGATGGAGAGACCGAGAACCATCCATCGATTGTTCAGTGCAAAATCGACGAGACCTCGAATCATTACTGATCCGCCGTGTTCTGGAGAGCGAGGGCGTTGGTGACGACCTGCTGGCCCGCGTTAAGGCCGGAGATAATCTCCTGCATATTGTCCGGCAAGGATGCTCCTCCGCGCACCGGTACCCGGCGGAATTTACCGTCGCCGGCGGGAGTGTAGACCCAGTCGCGGTCGTGCAGATGGAGAACTGCGGTCGCGGGTACTTGCACGTGAGTCTGCGAATTCTTTCCGTGAATGGTGACAGTGGCGAACATGCCGACGCGCATTAAGGTATCGGGATTTTCAACCTGGATGCGAACTTTTGCGGTGCGAATCTGCGGATCTAGGACGGCACCAATGTCGCTGATGATGCCGGTGAGGACGCGGTCTGGATAAGCGTTGAGGCGGATGTCCGCCTTCTGGCCGAGATGCACAGTTGGAAGGTCGTTCTCGTAGACGTCGCAGATAATCCATACGTGCGAGAGGTCGGCGATGGTGAAGGCATTGGAGGAGCCGGCGAAGGTTACTCCGGCAGCGGCGGCGTTGGTGACGTTTTGGGCGATGATGAAGCCGGAGGCCGGAGCGTGCACTTTGACAGTGGCGGCGGGGTGATCTTTGTCAACCCCTAGAACGCGGAGCTGCTCTTCCGAGGCTGTAAGCGCCGCCTTCGCGTCATCCTCGGCGTTCTGGGCGATCTCGACCTGGCTGTTGGGAATAGCGCCCTTATCGTTGAGGAGCTTGGCCCGGTCGAGCTGAACCTTGGCGAGGCGCTCGTCGTTGACCGCCTTCAGGTAGGAGCTAAAAGCGCCCGAGACGTCGGTGCTCTGAACATCCATGAGAAGCTGGCCCTTTTTAACATAGTCGCCGATGCGCGCATGTACCTCAACGACACGGCCAGAGGCAATGGAGATTACGGGAATGGTGCGAGAGATGTCCGGATTGACTGTGCCAGTGACCTGAATAGCGGAGGCGGCTGCATAGTCTGTCGCGGCAACGAGCGTGAATTGATCCGGGTGATCGACGTGAACCAGATTCGGGTCAGCGTCGGGTTGAACGACGGCAGTGGGAGGAGCTTCGCTTTTGGGATCGGACGGCTTGGCGTTGCAGCCTGACAGTAGGCAGGCGCCGAAGCAGAACAAGAGAGTGGCGAGGTGCCTGAAACTGATTGAACTCATCGTGTAAATTCTTTATCCCTTGTGAAATCAAGCGGCGACAGTTCTTCCATCTTTAGAGATTATCGGAAGCGCGCAAGCTGGGCACGCTTGAATCTGCCAAAGCTGCATTTTCCGGGATCACATGACATACCTTTCCGATTATCTAACCCGAAGTCTACCGTTCGGTTGCTATTCCCGCGTCAATTTTTGACCGAAAAACTGGATTGGCTTGATCGCCGCTTATGGAGAAGATCCCTCGAATGTGAGAGAAAGACCTTCTGGTCCAGATCGCACTGTCAATCTTCGCGAGCCTCCAGAGACAAGCAGCCATCGCCTGAATGAAAGATTGACAGAGATATATTTACGCAGAGTCCGTCCAGTCTCCCCCGGCTGCGCTCAGATGTCGAGAAAGCCGCGCTTTAGCGCGATCATAACCGCGTGAGTTCGATCACTCGCGTCGAGCTTGGAGAGAATATTCTTAAGATGGCCCTTGACGGTGTGCTCGGAGATTGAAAGCCGCGCTGCAATCACTTTGTTAGAACTGCCCTTAGCTACGTCCCGCAGCACTTCAATCTCCCGAGTAGTGAGGGTATCGTCGCCAGCATGCTCAGCCAGTTCCAGAGCTATCTCGGGTGGGATCCGCCTCATGCCTGCATGAGCAAGCCGAATGGTGTCAATTAACTCTGTCCGCAACATACTTTTCAACAGGTAACCGACCGCGCCCGCCTTGAAAGCCCGCAGAGCCTGAATATCCCCCCCGTATGTAGTCAGGACAACTACGCGCGCATTGGGGAATTCCTTGCGGATGGCCGAGATTGCGTCGATGCCATTCGTCTTCGGCATCCTTATATCCATCAGGGTTACATCAGGGCGATGTATTCGAAAGGACGCAATCGCTTCCTCACCATCTGCTGCTTCGGCCACGACGGACATGTCGGGCTGCGCGTTGATTGCACCCGAGATTCCAGCTCTGAGGAGGGGATGATCGTCGACGGTAAGCACCCTGATTGTACGTATCTCACTCATTGCGATCCTTCTGCTCCAACCGAACGTTCCCTAGAACCGCGCAGCCGCAAACGCTCAACTATTGACCGATATGATTCGGCGGAGACGTCCCTCATTCTATCTCTGCGCCTGCGCTGAAGTGACATCAAACTTCGAGATCCGCACTGTTTAGCTCTCCCGCAAGACGCCTGCTGGCAAGAAGAAGACAGCCCCCCGAAAGTATTACTTTTCACACCCCCTCTTCGGGTTTGCCAGGTTCCAACAGCACGACTACTCTCTCCGACTGTGCAGAGACTCTTTTCGATGTTCCCGACGGGAGCGGCGGGCGTTGCGTTGATTCTTCTGCGAGTCTCTGTGGCTGCAACCCTTTTGTTCGATATATTGCCGCAAGGAGGTCCAGCAGCTCACATGTGGGAGTCTGCCGGCCTGGGTCTGTTGGGTGTCGCAATCTGCCTTGGACTATTTACTCCTGTGTCTTCCATCGCATGCTGTCTGATTGAGACTGCGATGTTGCTCGACGCGAGGGACATCGACTTCACCCCTGTCATCTCGTCAATTCTCGTTGCAGCTTCTCTGGGGTTATTAGGCCCTGGAGCATACTCCCTTGACGCGCGCATGTTTGGCAGACGACTGGTAGTTTCTTCCTCCGACAAGACCATGAGCGGCAATTAAACAAACTTATCCGTAGTACATGCGGTCTTGCGAGCAAGCGAGATTATTTTTGGGTAACTTTAGTCCCCCTCGAAAGAGTAACCCCATAGGGCCACGATTTGGGCTATCGAGCGATTGATTTCCGTCTTAGCTTGAACAATATCTTTCATCGCTTGGCGACCCTCAGGCTTACAGGTGATTTCAATGCACGCAGAACTCACAACCGGATCCCAAAGGGCAACGATGAACCGTTTTTCTCAGTACCTAGATAATCCATCGAGTCTTGTATTTGAAATGGCGTTTGCTCCTCACTCTCAGCCTCAACGACTCTGGCTCTAGAACTCTCACGGAAAGGTCTTCAAATGGACTCATACTTTTCACCAGGCACCCTCAGCATGCAAGCTATCCTCGAGACCTCGAATGATGAGATGTTGGTCGCCGCAGCGAAGACTGGAGAGCATTTAGCATTCTCCGAGCTTTGGAATCGCCACTCAAAGAAAATCTTCAGCACAATGTATCGGATCACGAGGAATCGGCAGGACGCGGAGGATGCACTTCAAGATGCTTTTTTGAAGGCCTATGTTCATCTGAAGAACTTTGATGGCAGATCTACTTTTTCGACGTGGCTTACGCGAATTGCGATCAACTCTGCGTTGATGATTTTGCGCCGCAAGCGCGCTCATCCCGAGATCTCGATGGATGGAGGGGTAGAGGGTGAGACGTGGCAGCATTGGGAGGTGGCCGATAGGCGGGTCAACACGGAAGAGCACTACGCGAGATCTGAACGAGAACACCATCTGAAGCGTGCAATCCATCGGCTGAGACCAGCGCTCCGCACCATCGTCGAAATTCAACAAGTACACGACAGCTCGATTAAAGAGATCGCCGAAATCGCGGGAATCTCCGTAGCCGCCACGAAATCGCGCCTGTTGCGCGCCAGAACGGTGCTTCGCCGCTCGCTTGGATGAGGTTGAGAAATCTTCTCTAGTTAAAATAACGAGAGCGGTCTATTCATCTTTGTCCTCATATATCTCTGTCGGGAACGAACTGGTAAACTTGACCATTCTCAGATGACGGACACGATACACCTTCTTTGTAACTACAGGCTCCGGCTGACATTTCTGTTTTTCTTTGTGTGTCTTTGGGCGCCGCAAAGAGGGCTGACACAGTGTGCAGGAGCGGCATCAACGCCCCGCGCGGTGTCAGAGTGCGCTACTCATTCCTTTCCCTCGGGAAAGATTGCAACCCTCGATCCTAAGCGAGTCTATGCGCTTGCCGAACTCATCGATATAGCAGAACGGAATAATCCGCGCACTCGAATTGTGTGGGAGCAAGCCAGGCAGAAGGCCGAACAGCTTGGAATCGAAAAGAGCGCCTATTACCCGGTGCTCGTTGGGCTCGCGGTATTCGGAGACCAACGGACAATTACGCCGTTTCCTGAGTCACTCTTACCGCGCGGATACTCGACTGTTGAGATCCCAATTATCCAGCCTGAGATCACGATGCAGTATTTGATCTCCGACTTTGGCAAACGCGGGGCCAACGTAGACGCTGCGAAGGCAGAAAAACTAGCCGCTGGAGCCAACTTCATCCAGGCAAACCAAGAGGTTGCTTTCCGTGTCGCCAGTGAATACTACAAGCTGCTCACCGCGCAGGAGCGACTGCAGGCCGCGCAGGAGACGCTGAAGACTGCGCAGACTACCCAGGATGCGGCCGAAGATCAGTTAGCGAACGGGCGCTCCACCTTACCTGACGTGCTCCAAGCTCGTGCTGAGACGTCGCAGGCTGTATTTGACCTCGAGTCTGCGGACGGCGATGAAAAAATCTCGCGAGTCACACTTACCGAAGCGATAGGTGTGGAACCTTCTCCGGACATAACTATTGATTCGGAGAAGGATACTCCGCTGCCTGAATCGCTTACCCTTTCCATCGATGAGCTAATCGAACGAGCCTTATCTGACCGTCCCGACCTGGCGGCACAGGCTGCGGAGATTCGTGCAGCCGACGACGCGGTGCGGGCAGCGAAGGCGGAGTATCGCCCGAAGATTGTTCTATCCGGCTCGGCCGCTCAAACCACAGTGTGGCCGACGGCGGACAATGGTCTGCTTGGCTATGCGAGCGTTCCCACCTGGGCCGCCGAGTTGGGAGTGGAATGGCGAATCTTCGATGGAGGAGCACGAAAAAACGGAGTGGCTATTGCCGAATCGAAGAGACGTGAGGCACAGGACGAAATGACTGAGAAACACGACCAGGCGACACGTGAAGTTTGGACAGCATTTATTGCTTTTCGTACCGCGTTGAGAAAAGAACAGGCGGCACTCTCTTTGCTCGATTCTGCGAATACTTCTTATTCAGCTTCTCTGGAAGCTTATAAATATGGCGTAAAGAATCTAGTCGATGTTGTTACTGCCGAAAGGCAGTTAGCACAGGCCAGACTCTCTGGCGTCTCCGCGCGCTCTCAACTACTTCTGGAAGCGGTCGATCTCGAGTTTGTGACTGGAAATCTGCTGAGAACCAAATCAGCGGCAACGAAATTACATACACAGGATAGCCAGAAGTGATGACCATTAGAAGAAAGCATCAACTTTATCTGTTCGCTGTATGCCTGCTGTGCTCGGGGTGCAATCATGCGCCATCCATCGACATTATCGGTTCTTTTTTTCCTGTCTGGATGCTCTGTTTAGCGATTGCTGTAGTGCTCGCGTTTGTTGTGCGTCACTTTCTGGTTCGATTCAATTTGGATTCTGAAGTTGGGCCGGTCGCGCTCTTTTATCCCAGTGTCGTCATACTTTTCACAAGCCTGCTCTGGCTGATTTTTTTCCGGTAAGGAGGAACATGGAACAGGCTCCCGAAGCTCTCAACCGCAAGCAGATCGGCCGCTGGATCGCTATCGGTGTTGTTGCGGCCGCAATTGTCGCTCTCGGATTTGTCATTCTCCAAACTGACGTTCATCCACGAACTGACGATGCCAGCGTAAGAGCGAATTACATCGAAATTGCTCCCGAAGTAAGCGGCAGGCTGGTTGAATTGCCGGTCAAAGACAACGCGTTCGTGAAGAAAGGCGATCTCCTGTTTCTGATCGATCCTCGTCCGTATGAGTACGCCTTACAACAGGCGTTATCTGATCAAGAGGCATTGGAGCAGCAGATCATCGATGCGAAACGCAGAATCGCAGCCCAAAACAGCGCCGCTGAAGCGGCTCTCGCGGGTGTGCACAGCTCACGAACCGGCGTCAAAACCGCAGGGAGCACCATCGATGTGGCAAAGGCGACCGTCTCCCGATCGCAAGCGTCGTTGGCGGCTGCAGAGGCTCAGTTGAAGTTGGCGACAAACAATCTGCACCGCATAGAACCGCTGCTGCAAAAACAATATGTCACAGTAGAACAGATCGATCAGGCCAATACCGCAGTGAGGGTGGCTCAAGGAAACTTCGATGAGGCTCAGGCTGCGCTTGTTCAGTCACAAGCTCAGCTCGCTCAATCGATTCTGCGTCAGCAAGAGGCGGATTCAGCGGCTGCTGAGTCACAGGCGAAGCTGGGTCAGGCAATTCATACGATCGATACAGTTGACACACTGATGTCCGAAAGGCCGGGAAAGGCAGCCAAGGTAGATAGTGCGAGGCTCGATCTTGAACGTTGCCGCGTTGTCGCTCCTTTCAACGCTTATGTGAACAACATGAATATCTCTATCGGTGAATATGCACATCCGGGCACCCCTCTGTTCACCTTGATAGACACCCGGACCTGGTGGGTCGTCGCAAACTATCGCGAATCGAAAGTGAAGCATATCGGCATCGGATCGCATGTTGACGTGTACCTCATGGGACATCCTGACCGACGATTCAATGGGATTGTTGAGAGCATCGGATACGGCGTCTTTCCGGAAGATGGAGCAGTTACTGGAGGACTACCCAATATCGAACGCACTTTAAACTGGGTCCACCTCTCCACGAGATTTCCTGTTCGCGTTCGAGTTCAGGATCCCGACCCCGATCTGTTTCGTATCGGTGCAACCGCACTGACGGTCGTGAGATAGCAGATGGACGACACATCTCTATTTGGGACGATCAAGTCTATGAGGCGAAAGTTGTGGGCGGATCTGCAACCCACGCCTGGGCGGCTCAACAGCTCTCTCCGTATCCTACTAGCGACCATCCTCGCTCTAATCCTCATGTTGACCTGGCGGATGCCGTCTATTTACATCGGCATGTACTTTATTTTTCTCGTCGGACGCGACAGCCCCACAATTTCTTTTCGGACCGGCCTGATTTCGGTGCTGACCGTTGTGCTTTCGATTGCGGTTGAACTGGGAGTTGTCATCATCAGCGACAATGATCCGATGGCCCGCGTACTTAGCGTCGCCATCGTTACCTTCATTGCAGGTGTGCTCGTGGCCTCGACCAACTTTCCGACTCTCGGATCAACCTGGGGGCTAATTTTCTGTACGGTGATCGGGTCCTGGGAAAATCACGCACCTGCCGACAGTTTGGTTAAAGGCTCGCTCTGGCTTATCGCAACACTTTCAGTTTCGGTTGGCTGTGCTGTTCTGGTGGAGTATTTGTTCGGTGATCGCGACCCCGCTAAGAAGTTGGAAACAGCCCGCGCAATACGTTATCAGGCTCTGGAGAAAATGTTCACTGTATACGCTCACGGTGGGACTTCAGAGGAGCGATCCGCTGCAGCAATCCCCGTGTCTCGCCTAGCGATAGCCGGTTCGGCTGGAATGCTGGAGCTATACAACAAAATCGCGGAGCGAGGTCTCGACGCCGGGACCCTCCCTCCGGGAACACGCTTGCGTGTCACGATGCAGGCCCAGCTCATGGATGTCGCCGCGGCGTTCGGCTTACAAAATACGGAGGAAGACAGTCCGGAGTTGAGACGACGGTGCGCAATTATCGCCGAACAATGTCGCGAACTGATCCCGGTTTCTATTCCAAAATTTGAAAGCCGTTTGCGATTTATGCCGGAGGACTGTGTGACGTTGTTGGATCGAGTCGAAGCAGCCCTTCATGCGCTTCTGACGATGCCCACCGACGCCTCCCAAATGGGCAACAAAGAGCTAGTCGCGATGCCTGTAAGAAAGGCACCTTTTTTCATTCCGGGTGCATTGGGCAGAAACGACACAATTGCGTTTGGCCTGAAGATCAGCCTGTGCGCGACCCTCTGTTATGTCATCTATAACGCCGTTGACTGGCCTGGGATCTCGACGGCGGTAATTACCGTTATCGTCACCGGGTTGAGCAGTAGCGGCGCAATAAAACAAAGACTCTTCTTCCGGCTAATAGGTTCCATCGTCGGCGGTCTCATCCTGGGACTTGGAGCGATCTCGCTTCTCTTTCCGCACATGGATTCGATTACATCGCTAGTCGTTCTCGTCGGATTTGTTGCGTTCATCTCAGCCTGGACGGCTGCGGGCCCAAGGTTCAATTATGTAGGTTTACAGATGGCGTTTTCGTTTTACCTTGTGGCGTTTGAAGATTTTAGTGCTCCCACCGAACTCGCCCCTGCACGTGACCGTCTTATCGGTATACTCCTCGCCCTTCTCGTCATGTGGTTTGTCTTCGATCAGATCTGGCCAGTGCGCACTGTTACAGTCATGCGTCAGGGCCTTGCAGGCGTTCTCAGGACGGTTGCGAGTTTCCTCCGTCTCATCGAACCTCGTCCCCATCCAAAAGATCTGCTTCTACAAGCGGATGCCTTGCGAGATCAGATCGGCAAGACGGTTGTAGCGCTTCGATCGATGAACGACGCTGTAGACTACGAATTTGGGGTGGACCGGGAACAGCATGTCCGCACCAGCGAGATGATTCTCCGAACTTCTCTCACCGCAGGAACGCTTTTTTGGAATCAGTTTACGCTTCTATACAGTGAAGAAGACAAAGACTTTCTCACCGAACCTGACCTCATCGAAATGCGGCGAAAGATGGCGGAATATGTTAATGGCCTGGCCGAAGGGGTAGTGAAAAAGACGGTTCCCTTAACGATCCCGACGGACGCTTTCCTGCCTCCTGCGATGCTCAATAATCCGCGCTACGGAGAATATTCTCGTAATACGATCGCACGCTTCGAGGAACTTCAAGCGTTCGCGCTCATGCTGAGCCATGAAGTGTAATACTTCTAAATTTCAGGTTCTCTTAGTGAGGCGTTCAGGGGTCACAGGGTCAAGACAGCTACCATCGAAGCGGCCAAATTCCTGGGCTTAAGAATGTGGAAGGCTGACGGCATAGAGATACCAAGCCGCATGCGGAAGCCACTGCTCCGTCCAGCGCCAGTCTTCATCTTTGCCCGTTACGGCATAACCTTCGTTGAAGGCAA
>Ga0209624_10003539_pt1 | contig 10996 bp, 11 predicted proteins | sample JacPinW_OM2H0_O1_FD_188565 | JGI IMG/M metagenome (GOLD analysis project Ga0209624, IMG submission 188565) | Forest soil microbial communities from Algoma, Ontario, Canada - Jack Pine, Ontario site 1_JW_OM2H0_O1 (SPAdes) (version 2) | ecosystem: Environmental > Terrestrial > Soil > Boreal... | reverse complement strand
GAGGGGTAGACAATATCGGTCGCCGAATCGCGGTCCACGACCGGCTCCAAGCTTGAACGGGGATCCTGGCTCATGGGAACAAACTATCCGATGTTCTGCGAACGATCATGTGTCGGTTTATAGATTGAAACAATAACATACCCGCGATGAATCGGACCGGCAAAATACGCGAGCAGCGCCGGTCTTGCTTGGCGGCCGGCTAATGCGACGCGGAAGATTCGACAACAGCGCCCTGAAATCAAGGCGCCGGCGTCCCCGCGCCGCTAATTGTAGACCCGCAGGATGCGATTCGAGGGATCGACGAGCACGCGGTGACCGTTGACGAAGGCTGAACCCATTCCCCCCTGTTGAGGTATGACCGGCACATCCTCCGGCACCACCTGCCCGGGCGTGACCCGGCCCGTGTAGCCGGCGGGGTGGCCTAGCGGAGCCGGAGCGCCATACGGCCCTCGAGTGGCAGGAGCCGGTTGGGTCGGCGACGCGCCCAGATCCGCCCCGACCTTGCCGCCAACCGGTCCATTGCCCGGCCCAGCTAGCCCACTGTTCTGCGAGTAGCCAACGGACGGGATCGCCAGCACGGCCGCAATGAGAGCGATGTGTGAAACGCGCATCGAACACCTCTTGGTTAAGATATGAGAGTAACGATAAGAACGCAAGTATTCGCCCCCCGTTCCGATCGCCCGGCCGGGCATGATCAGGCCATGCGAAATCTACCCTCGAGCTGTGCTCGAATTGCGGCCAAAAAGCCGGCCTTAGCGAAAGCGGAACACGCCAGTCCGCTTGATCTCGGAATCCTCCAGTTCTCGCGTCACCGGCACCGCGTATTCGATCACGCAATCCAGCCGGTTCAGCGGAAGATAGGACCGGCGCGGATCGCCGATCAGGACGGTCGCCCCGCGGCCTGCAAGCGAGGCGAGCCATTCCGTCGCCGCGCCCGCGAGGTCCTTTTCGTAGGCGATATCGCCCGCCAGCACGACCTCCCAGCCCTCGTCGGCGCCGATCAGGTTTTCGAGACGCGGCACGATCAAGACGCCATTCTCGGCGGCGTTCGCCTCGATCGCGGCGACGGCGAACGCGTCGATGTCGGAGGCCTCGATCTTAGCCGCGCCGGCCTTGGCAGCCGCGATCGCGACCAGCCCCGAGCCGGATGCGAAATCCAGCGCGCGCTTGCCGGTGACAAAAGCCGGATGGTCGAGCGCGTAGCGCGCCAGCGCCTGGCCGCCCGCCCAGGCGAACGCCCAGAACGGCGGCGGCAGCCCGATCGCGCCGAGTTCCTCCTCCGTCTTCTGCCAGATCGGGACGGCTTCATGCGCGAGTCGCAGCCTGATCTCGGGCGTCAGCGGCGGCGCGATGAGGCGGGTATTGGCCAGGATGAAGTCGCGCTTTCCGTCCCTGGACGGTTCGATCGCCATCGCATTGATCGTTCGTGGATCGTACAACTCGAAGCGCGGCCGGGCCCGCTTGGGGCGGCAAACACAACCTAGCGGCGAATTCGGTCCAAACAAAACCAAATAAAACCAAGCAAAGAGCCTTGAATTTCCTTGGATTTCCTTGGATTTCCTTGGATCTCCTTGGATTTATTCGTCCGAATTGGGGCTTTTCAATAGGTTACAGCAAATCCAAATAAAAAAATCTTCTCCCGCCTCGGAAACACGCGCCGGTTGTTAAGCGCGGCGGAGCGCGCTCAGCGTGACGTTCGTTCCACGCGGTCGCGAGATGATCGGCGATCGCGTTCGTCATAGCTGGAGATAATAGCGTGGTTTCAGTTTTGCGCAAGAAAATGTCGGACTCTTAAGAGCCAAAACCCCCGCCGGTTTCTGAGTCATCCCACGGACCCACCAGGAGGCTCGATGTCGTCAGGCTGGAGTCCAAGGCGCCCGGCGCTGGCTCCGATCTTCCAGAAATTTGGTTATTGAGGAAGGCCCTCAATAGCGAAAGTACGGAACTTCGCGTACTTATCGCCGAGCTTACGCGCTTCCTTGAACTGATCTGAATTGCGCCACGCCTGTGCCGCGTCCAGGCTGTCAAACTGATTGATGGCGACGCGCGTGCCGGGCGAGGGCCCCTCGAACACAGTAATATTTTGCCCCGCGGCTATGAGGTGGCCGCCCGCCGCCTTTATTGAGGCTTGGGCAAGGGGAAGATACTCCTTCTGGTATGCATCCAAATCACTGATGCCGATCTCCGTAACGACATAGGCGGGCGCCCTACCAGCCGCATGGAGGCCGTGAACGGCGATACCGCCGATCGCAAAACCCGCCAGCAAGGCGAGAGCTGTCGCAGATCGAGTTTTCATCGCTTTCCTCCCCGACTGACGCCAATCATCATACAGCAAGGACCTGCTGCATGACATCAAGACGTGCGCCAACGGGACTGCGGTCCCCTTAGGGCGTCGAGAGATGTCTGCCCTTTCGACAGGCTGCGCGGGAGAATGGGTCACACCCGCCAGCGCAAAGCCGAAACCAGCGCGAACAGGCGCCGGGCGGTCCCCTGGTCGATGTCGATCGTGCCGGTCAACCGCTGGGCCATGAGCTCGGCGCCTTCATTGTGCAGTTTGGTGCGCTCGCGGTCGATCGCCTCGATCTGGCGCGGGCTCGAGGTCCGGATCGCCGAATAATAGGTCTCGCAGACAAGAAAATAATCCTTGAGCAACGGCCGGAACGGGGTCATCGACACCACAATCGTGGCCGCGGTTTCGCCCTTCGCGGTTTCGACCCCGAAGGTCAGCTTCGATTCCTCCTGCGAGATCTTGAGCACGTAGGGGCCATCGTCGCGACCTGGTACGCCAAAGGAATTCTCCTCAATCAGGTCGAAGATCGCCACCGCCCGCTCATGATCGACATCGGCCGCGCCGCGCGGAATGGTCGCTTCGTCGAGCGCCACCTCGGCGAGGCGATTGCGGCTCTTGGCCGACTTGGGACTCATGGTCGATTCGCGCCAAGCCGCAATGCGACCGAGCGCGCGTGCCCCTCGAGCCCCTCCGCTTCGCCGAGCGCGATCGCCGCCGGGCCGAGAGCGTGAAGCGAGCGGGCGTCGCATTTGAGCAGCGAGGTGCGCTTCATGAAGTCGAGGACGCCGAGGCCCGAAGAGAACCGCGCCGAGCGCGCCGTCGGCAGGACGTGGTTCGAGCCGCCGACATAGTCGCCGATCGCCTCGGGCGTATGCGCGCCGAGGAAGATCGCCCCGGCGTTGGCGATCTTGTCGCTGAGCGCCTCGGCGTCGTGCGCCATGATCTCGAGATGCTCCGGCGCCAGCCGGTCAACCAGCGGCAGCGCAGCCTCGAGCGACGGGCAGACGATGATTGCGCCGTTGTCGCGCCAGCTCGCGCCGGCGATCTTGGCGCGCGGCAGGCGTGCAAGCTGGCGGTCCACCTCCGCTTCCACCTCCCGCGCGAGGCTCGCGTCGTCGGTGATGAGGATCGACTGCGCGGCCTCGTCATGCTCGGCCTGAGCCAAGAGATCAGCGGCGACAAAGCGCGGATCGGCGCTGCGGTCGGCGAGGACGACGACTTCGCTGGGGCCTGCGATCATGTCGATGCCCACGACCCCGAACACCCGGCGCTTGGCCGCCGCGACATAGGCGTTGCCGGGGCCGACGATCTTGTCGACCGGGGGGATTGTGTCGGTGCCATAGGCGAGGGCGGCGATCGCCTGCGCGCCGCCGACCCGATAAATTTCGTCGACGCCGGCGATGCGCGCCGCGGCGAGCGCCAGCGGATTGATGTGCCCGTCCGGAGTCGGCATGACCATCGCCAGACGGCGGCAGCCCGCGACTTTGGCCGGCACGGCGTTCATAATGACAGAGGATGGATAGCTCGCCGCCCCGCCGGGAACGTAGAGCCCGACCGCGTCGATCGGCCGCCACCGCCAGCCGAGCGTAACCCCCAGCGGGTCGGTGAAGAGGAGGTCGGCGGGCTTCTGGCGCAGGTGAAAATCCATCACCCGGGCATGCGCGAGCTTGAGGGCTTCGAGCGCGGTTTTCTCGCAGGCGCCGATGGCATTTTCGATCTCGGCGGCGCCGATCTTCAGTCCGATCCTGCCGATTTCGATGCGCTCGAAGCGCAGCGACAATTCGGCCAGCGCCGCATCGCCGCGGTGGCGCACGTCGTCGATGATATCGGCGACCGTGAGGTCGACGTCGGCCGACGACTCACGCTTGGCGGCGACGAGCGAGGCAAACCGCTGCTCGAAATCCGCCGACTGCATATCGAGCGCCACGGCCATGGCTAAACAAAACTCTCCAACCCGGACTTGCCCTCATATACCCGAAGTGTCGGCCAGGGCATGGCCGGGGCAGGCCTCGGCGGGGACGCGAAGCCCCATGTCGCGGAGCTCGACTTCGACGCACTCGACTTCGAGACGCACCAGCGCGCCGTCGGCGAAGGCGAGGATGATGATGCCGGCCGGCGGATCCGTCTTCTCGAACGTCACCGCCAGCAGATTAAGCGTCGCGTCCGCATCCGTGTCCTTAAGGCCGAGGTGCGAAACCTTGAGGACGCGGTCGAACCTGAGCACGCTGGCGACCCGCTCCTCCGGCCCGGTCTTCGCGCCGACCCAATCGTAACGCATGCCGGCGACGATGAAGCGCTGCTGCCCTGGCAGCCAGGTCATGTCGACGCGCTTGACGCAGGTGTTCTGCACATGCGCCGAAATGACGCCGAGGCCCTCCCGGTCGAGCGCGATCAGCTTGAGCGCGTGGGCAAGAGCCGCCATCGACCTAGCTCGCGAGTCGCACGATGTCGGCGCCGCAGGCGCCGAGCTTCTCTTCCAGCCGCTCGAAGCCGCGGTCGAGGTGGTAGACGCGATTGACGATCGTCTCCCCCTCCGCCGCAAGGCCGGCGATGACCAGCGAAACCGAGGCGCGCAGGTCGGTCGCCATCACCGGCGCGCCGCGCAGCCGCTTGACGCCGCTGACAACGGCGGTGTCGCCATCAAGCTTGATATGCGCGCCGAGGCGAGCGAGCTCCTGCACGTGCATGAATCGGTTCTCGAAGATGGTCTCCTTGATGCGCGAGACGCCTTTCGCGCGCGTCATCAGCGCCATGAACTGCGCTTGCAGATCGGTCGGGAACCCAGGAAACGGCGCGGTTGTGACGTCGACCGCGCTGATCCCGGCGCCGTTGCGTCTCACGCGCACCCCTCGATTGTCGCTGCTCACCGTCGCGCCGGCTTGGGTGAGCACGTCCAGCGCCTCTTCCAACAGGTCCTCGCTCACGCCCTCGAGCAGAAGGTCGCCCCCGGTCATCGCCACGGCTGTCGCGTAGGTTCCCGCTTCGATGCGGTCGGGCAGAACCCGGTGGTGCGCGCCGTTGAGGCGGGGAACGCCGTCGATGTCGACCGTCGACGTGCCGGCGCCGCGGATGCGCGCGCCCATCTTGTTGAGGCAGGCGGCGAGATCCGCGACCTCCGGCTCGCAGGCCGCGTTGCGGATCAGCGTCGCCCCATGCGCGGTCGACGCCGCCATGATCGCGATGTGCGTTCCCCCGACCGTCACTTTGGGAAACTCGATCTCCCCGCCGATGAGGCCGTTCGGCGCCTTGGCGACCGCGTAGCCGCCGTCGATCTCGATCCGCGCGCCGAGCTTCTCCAGCGCCATCAGCAACAGGTCGACCGGCCGGGTGCCGATCGCGCAGCCGCCTGGGAGCGACACGCGCGCCGCACCCATGCGGGCAAGGAGCGGCGCGATCACCCAGAAGCTGGCGCGCATCTTCGCCACCATTTCATACGGGGCGGTGGTGTCGACGATGGTGCGAGCGCGCAAATGCGCGGTCTGGCCGGTGCCGGTCTCCTCGCCGACGCGCTTGCCGTCGACCGAATAGTCGACGCCGTGATTGCCAAGGATGTAGGCGAGCTGGGCGACGTCGGCGAGACGCGGCAGGTTTTCCAGGGTCAGCGTCTGATCGGTCAGTAGCGAGGCGATCATCAAGGGCAGCGCGGCGTTCTTGGCCCCAGAAATGGGAATGACGCCGTTGAGAGCCGCCCCGCCGCGAATTTGTATGCGATCCATCCCCTGTCCCTCTAGCTGAAAACCCGCCCGATCGAAGGAACGCCGCCGCCCGGCGACTTTCCGCGTCAGCTCCTCGGCTCGCCAGCCGTTTGCGCCATCGGCCCGTCCGACGGCTGAGCCTCGACCTGCCGCGCCCGGCTCTGCGCCTTGCGCCGCTTCAAATTTTCCCTGAGCGATGCGGCGAGGCGGACCCGCCTGAGATCCTCACGCTTTGCTCCGGGTTCATCCGGGTTCATTGTCGCTCCTCAGTCGCTTTGAGGCCGCGGTCCGGACGCGTGGCCCCCGGGCTTGATAGGCCCAAGAAAGGCGGCGGAGCAAGCGCCGATATCCGGTTGTCCTGCCGTCATTCGGCCTTTTCGATCAGGCTCATCGCGGCGGCCCGAGCTTCCCGAGTGATTTCGGCTCCCGCGAGCATGCGGGCGATCTCCTCTCGCCGCTCCGGCGGGCCGAGGCGAGCGACGCGGGTCGCGACGCGTTCGCCCGCGCCAACATCGCTTTTGACGATCCGGTAGTGGTTCTGCGCCCGCGCGGCCACTTGCGGCGCATGCGTCACCGCCAGCACCTGGGCCCGAGCCGAAAGCCGCGCCAGACGCTGACCCATCGCATCGGCGACCGCGCCGCCGACCCCCGTGTCGATCTCGTCGAAAACCAGGGTCGGCGCGGTGCCGCGCTCGGCCAAACGCACCTTGATCGCGAGCAGGAACCTCGCCAGCTCCCCGCCCGACGCCACTTTCATCAACGGGCCTGGCCGCGACCCGGGATTGGTGCGAACGAAGAATTCCGCCCGGTCGTAGCCGCTCGGCGAAACCAGCGTCTCGTCACGCTTCAAGTCGAGGCTGAACTCAGCGCGCTCCAGCTTGAGCGGCGCCAATTCCGCGCCCACCGCCTTCTCGAGATCGCGCGCGCTCTTCCCGCGCCCGGCGCTGAGCGCGCTCGCCGCATTGCGATAGGTTTCAGCCGCGCTTTTCATGTTTGTCTCGAGGCGGCCGACCTCGCTGCGGCCGGCGGCGAGAGCCGCAAGGCCGTCGGCGAATTTCTGCGCCAGCGCGGGGAGGCTTTCGATCGGAACGTTGTGCTTGCGGGCCATCGCTCTCAGCGCGAACAGGCGCTCCTCGCAGCGCTCGAGCTCCTGGGGATCGAAGGCGCTGGCTTCGAGCGCGTCCTCGACCTCGCGCGTTGCGCGCTCGATCGCGTCGATCGCCTCGTCCAGCGCTTTCACGCTCGGCTCGAGCAGCGCCGGCGCTTGCGGCAGGCGGCGCTGCAGCCGGCGGGAAAGGGAAAGCATGAGCGGAAGGATGGCGGCTTCGCCGGTCAGGTGATCGCGCGCGTCGCGAATGTCGGCTGCGACCTTCTCGCCCTGCATCATCGCTTGCCGGCGCGCCGCAAGCGCCTCTTCTTCGTTCGGCTGGACGGCGAGGCGGCTGAGCTCCTCATGCGCGTGAGCGGCGAACTCCGCCTCGGCTTCAGCCGCCGCCACCCTCGCGCGTTCGGCCTCGAGCGCGCGCTCGGCCTCACGCAAGGCGGCGTAAGCGCGCTCGGTCGCGGCCGCCAGCGGCTCGAGCCCGCCATAGGCGTCGACCAGCGCGCGATGGGTCGAGGGATCGGTCAGCGCGCGCTCGTCGTGCTGGCCATGGATCTCGACCAGCGCCGACGCCAGCGCGCGCAGCGCCTGGGCGCTGACGCTCCGGTCATTGACGTAGGCGCGCGTGCGTCCGTCGGCGAGCTGGACCCGCCTCAGGATCAGCTCGTCGCCCACTTCAATGTCCTGGCCTTCGAGGAGCGCGTGGGCGGCGTGTCCCGACGCCAATTCGAAGGTCGCCGTCACCTGGCCTTGCGCCTGGCCGTGGCGCACCAGGCCGCCGTCTCCGCGTGCGCCGAGCGCCAGCGCCAGCGCATCCAAAAGAATCGATTTCCCCGCGCCGGTCTCGCCGGTGAGGATCGTCAGCCCAGGCGAGAACTCGAGATCCAGCTGATCAATCAACACCACATCGCGAATGGAGAGGCGCGAAAGCATCCAATGGCCTGATCAGGACGGGACGACCGTGTGCCAGATCGTCGAAAGCCACGAGCCGCCAAAATCGTGGGGCGAGAGTCCCTTGCCCTTCAAGAGGTCATAGGCGTCATGGTACCAGTCGCTGTCCGGGAAATTGTGCCCGAGCACGGCGGCGGCAGTCTGTGCTTCCTCGTTGATCCCTAGCCCAAGATAGGCCTCGACCAGGCGATAAAGCGCTTCTGGCGCATGGCGCGTCGTTTGGTAATACTGGAGCACGTTGCGAAAGCGATTGATGGCGGCGGTGTAATTGCGGCGGTTGAGATAGAACCGCCCGATCGACATTTCCTTTCCGCCGAGCTGGTCTTCCGTGACCTGGATCTTGTATTTCGCGTCTTCGGCATATTCCGACTTCGGGTATTTCTGCAGGACGGACTGGAACGCCTCCAGCGCCTTCGCTGTCTTTTCCTGATCGCGCGAGATATCCGGTATCTGCATGTAGTATGAATTGGCCTGTAGATACAAAATGTAGTCCGCTTCGGCGGAATTGGCGTATTCCTTCAGGTAACGCTCGGCCGACGTTTCGGCGCTGGTGTAGTCGGCGGCCTGATAGTCCGCGTAGATCGTCATCAACAGGCCTTTGCGCGCCCAATCCGAGCTCGGGTACTGCTTGCCGAGATCGGTGAATTTCTTCGCCGCCTCACTGGGCGAGCCATTGGCCAACTTTTCCAGACCCTGATCGTAGGTCTTGCTCGCTGGAACGTCCGGGGTGACCTCCATCTTGTATTTCTCGCCACCGAAGGGATTGAACTGGTCGAACATCGAGCAGCCCGAACCGGAAAGCGCGATGGCGATGAACGCCGCGCCAGCGACAGAGCGGCGCGCCAGTCGCTTCTGGCCGTTGGACGAGGAAGCGTCAAATTCGACGTCGGCCATGCTTCACAGACTCGGGTTGCCGGCGGCGGAGCGCCATCACGCTGTTCGGGGCGAAGCGGGTCATTTAGCGCACTCGCGTCGCGCGCGCCAGATTTTCGGCCGACCGGAGAATCGCGGTCAGCGGCGCATCGAGGCGAGAAAGCGGGAGAGACAAGAGGCCGCTGGCGGGCCGCCGGGAGCGGTCAATCGGCGGCGGCGAACGCCGCGGCTCCGGCGGGCACATGCGCGCCCCCGACCCGCGCCCTGATCGCGGCTGGCGCAGACGGCGCTTCGAGAAACTCGCAGGCTGAGCGGCGCGCGAACAGCGCCTCGAGCGCCAGCGCGTTGAGCTTGTGCCCCGGGCGATAGGTTCGGTAAAGACCGACGATCGGCGCGCCCGCGAGCGACAGATCGCCGACGGCGTCAAGCGCCTTGTGGCGCACGAACTCGTCGGCGTAGCGCAACCCTTCGGGATTGAGGACGGCGTCGCCATCAATGGCGACCGAATTCTCGAGCGAGGAGCCGAGGCAGTAGCCCGCCTGCCACAGCTTCTGCACTTCGCTGAGGAAACCGAAAGTGCGGGCGCGGGCGATATCGCGTCGGAAAGTCGCCGGATCAAGATCGAACACCCGGCGCTGACGCCCGATCGCCGGCGATTCGAAGTCGATCTCGACGTCGAGGCGGAATCCGCCTTCGGCCGGCAGGAATTCGGCGAAGCCGCCGCCGTGATCCACGCGAACCGGCTTGACGATCTTGAGATGGCGGCGCGAGCGGGCCTGCTGGACGACGCCGATCGAATCGATCGCCCGAACAAAATCGGCGGCGGAGCCGTCCATGATCGGCGTTTCCGGTCCGTCGATCTCGACGAGGACATTGTCGATCCGGAGACCCGAGAGGGCGGCCAGAAGGTGCTCCACGGTCGAGATGCTGGCGCCCGAGGCGTCGCCGAGCGTGGTGCTGAGCGAGGTCTGCGTCACATTGGCGCATTTGGCCTCGAGCAGGCGCTCGCGTCCACCCGGCAATCCAGTGCGGAGGAACGTGACCCCGGTGTCGACATGGGCAGGATGAAGAACAACTTGAGCAGGCGCCGCGGAGTGTACGCCGACGCCTTGGATGACCACCCGATCGCGCAGCGTTGTCTGAGACCCAAACCGCATCAACTGCCCCCGGACGTTCGCCCGGCCCTGATTGGTGCTGTCGGCTGCGATGCGAAGCGTCTAAGCTCCGCACTGCATCGCTACTCAAAGCTGCCGATCGTCGTCCGCCCGCCGCCGCCAAAAAGCCTAGCGACGGCTCCTGAAAAGCCAGACTAGGGGCAGGGCGCCGCCGCGACAAATCACCTTTGGTGAACAAAAGTTACAACACCCATGAAGAAATTGTGCGATGTTTTTCAAGGCTTTAGTTATTTTACTAAGGCTTAACCCTGTGCGCGGATGACGCCTCCAGACCAGCCCCGGCCGAGAGCCGAGGCGCCACAAGTACCCGAATCAGTTCTGCTGCCGGCGCAAAAAAGCCGGAATATCGAGATGATCGTCTTCCGAGACTGGAGGACGCGGAACGGCCCGGCCATGTGGGTCAAGCGCGCTCGGGGAGCGCGCCGACTGCGGGCGAGGCTGAGCGCGGCCAGGATCGACCGGAGCCGCAGCAAGCGGCCGTTGAAGCGTCGTCACTGCCGCCGGGGGCACCGCGGCGACCGGCGCGGGAGCGGCCTCGCCATCGTGGCGCGTGATGCCGAAGGCGGCCAATTTCTCCAGTAGCGACCGGCGGCGCGTTTCGGGCGCGGGAAGGGCGTTTTGCTGCCCCTCGCGCATCGCGCGCAGTTGGTTCTGCGCCAGTTGCGGCAGGTCCTCGATCTGCGGCATGCGGGGCGCCCGGGCCACCGGCTGCTCCGGGGCGGGCGGAATGAATTCCTCCTGCGCCGATTCGTCGGCTTCGAGGCGGGCCTCGATCGGCTCGGGAAAGGCGGCGACAGGCCCGGCGGCGTCCTCCTGGCTGCCGAACGCCGCGGCGACGACAGGCAGGTCAGCCTGGGCCAAAGCCGGGCGAGCCGAGCGGGGCGTGAAGGCCCGCGCGCGCGAGAAGGCA
>Ga0209624_10003538_pt1 | contig 11004 bp, 12 predicted proteins | sample JacPinW_OM2H0_O1_FD_188565 | JGI IMG/M metagenome (GOLD analysis project Ga0209624, IMG submission 188565) | Forest soil microbial communities from Algoma, Ontario, Canada - Jack Pine, Ontario site 1_JW_OM2H0_O1 (SPAdes) (version 2) | ecosystem: Environmental > Terrestrial > Soil > Boreal... | reverse complement strand
CGTACGCATTCACCGAACTGCACCTAGAGTGGCATCCATCAGAAATCGGCCCAGAAATGATCAAATGTATATGCTGAATCGCCTCTGACCGGTCACTCTGGACGCGGTGTTCTACACCCTGCGTTAACTTCGGTTGCCCACGGCCTCCTGCTATGCTCCCCCCGATTTCGGATGCGGCTTCTATGGACTTGGTTTCATTCCGCGCACTCGACAGGTCCGACTTCCCGCTGCTACGGCAGTGGCTTTCTGAGCCACATGTCGATGCGTGGTGGCACGAGCCGCTCGATCTACCGGGCCTTGAGCAAAAATATGGGCCGCGTATCGACGGGATCGAGCCGGTTCACGTCTTCATCATCGAGCACGAAAATAAGCCCATTGGGTGGATTCAGTGGTATCGATGGGCAGACTATCCCGAACATGCGGCACAACTTAAGGCCGAACCGGAAGCCGCCGGCATTGATCTCTCTATAGGAGAAATATCTTCAATCGGGAAAGGCCTTGGGTCCAACGCTATACGGAAATTTGTTCTCACTGTAGTCTCTACCGAACCAGGTATCACCGCCGTCGTGTCCGATCCTGAAGAACAAAACGGTCGATCATGTCGTGCATTTGCGAAGGCCGGATTTATCCCGATAAGGACAGTTCAAGTCAGCGGGGAGAACGTTCCGCGATGTGTTATGCACCTGTCGCTGCCGGCCGCCCGGGACAATCGGGTTTTTAATTCCGTTTAGATTCAAGACCGGCAGTGCAGGCGAGTCGGTCGGCCAGCGGCCACTTGTTCACATTCGAGCGCTCGGAGTGCTTTCTCCAAACCGGCCGTTCAAGCTTTGCAAATCTTTGCTCGCGTACCTAGTGCATTCCGAATCGGGCCGCGCAGATAATCGTTTTACTTGCAGTTGCAATTCAAAGCGGGCGACAGGGAGCGACATGTCTAGAACCCTATTTGCTGTTGCGATCATCGGCGCCGTTGCTTTTACGGTAGTTGCGTCCGCGCAAAATACCGGCCCCGTAATTGATTCCGTCAGCATGCGCACGGAAATGCAGCGCTACGAGACCATCTACCCCGATTTTCACTTTCATGATCCCAGCGGAACCGTTCGCTTCATACACCGCGAAATCACGGCGACAAACTCCCCGAAATCATTGAAGGTGCGGGACGGCGTGATCGATATTTCGCCAGAGCAGCAAATGAGGGGCGCCGTCTACACTGGCGGCTGGCCGTGTGGACCGGAGTCTTATTATGTGACGATACAAGCATTCGTCATGAATCTCGACGGTCAGAAGAGCAACGTCGTCGAGTACACAATCCACTGTAACCGCGGTTGATAACGGGACGCCGAGCCCGCGATTTCTAAAGATTTCCATGCGAATAGCAATGACGGTACGCGTCAGGTGCTTCGCATGGAGATCGCGAATAAGCGCCCGGTAAGCTGAGCCGCTCCGAACCCGGTTACCCTGGATTTCTGAGATTTCTCCGGGAATCCTCCATACTTCCAGCCCAAATGTTCCCCCGAACGCATCTGCCCTCACCGTTCATGCGGTGTTATCCCATGCAGTGGCCGTGGTTCCGTGTTGCTCTCGCCGGGTTGGCGGTCGCGGTCGGTATGGCCACGCCCGCACGACTGGCGCGGGCGGCAGATGTGCCAGGAACGACACCTAAACCCACACCCGAGATTATTGTCACGACCCCGCGGGGCAGCGTCAGTGGCGGCATCGAGCCGCTATTGGAACTGTCGCCCTCGGAACTGGACTCTTATGGTGCCGACTCGCTTAGCGAACTCGTTGACGCTCTACGCCCTCTGACGCGCAGCAGTCGCAGCGACCAAATGGCTGTCGTACTCATCAATGGCCACCTCGCGGGTCAAACGGAATTCGACAATCTGCCGCGAGAGGCCATCGAACGGGTCGAGGTACTGCCGGAAAGTGTCGCGCTGCAGTACGGCTTTTCCGAAAACCAGCGCGTCCTTAATTTCGTGCTACGCGAGCACTATTCCGCCGTGCCCATACGCGCTACCGAAAGCGGCGCCACGGAGGGTGGCGGTCAAGCCATCGCGGCCGACGCTTCCCTCGTCCGATTGAACGATGAAGCCCGCGTCACCCTGCTCGCAAGCTACAAGGACAATTCCAGGCTGCGCGACAGCGATCGCGGCATCGAGGTACCGGACAGTTCCTATTACACACTGTTGCCCGAGAAGACGGACACCAAGGTCGCATCTACCGTCAGTCGCTCCATACTCGGGGTAAGCAGCTCGTTCGAAGCGTCATACGATGTCGCATCCACCCGATCGTTGCAGGGGCTCGCCACGGACACGAACTCGGCCGCAGGTGAGATCGAACAGCCTCTGGATGAAAGCAGTGCCGTTCGAACTTCCCGTGTCGCCCTGCAGCTCACCGGCCTGCTGCGCGATTTCGTATGGGGCACGACTGTCTACTACATGCATGTCGCCTCGAAATCGACCAGCGATCTCGGGCTCGCTAACGCCGGGAATATGTTGATCGACCGCACCGAATCGGCTTTCGATATAGGCAACCTGCAGCTTTCCTTGAGCGGGCCCGCCGCTTCCCTGCCGGCGGGCCCCGTGATCGCGAATTTCAAATTTGGATTGCAATATCAGGGCTTTGACACTCGCGACGCGGAGCCCGGAGCCGCGCTGGTTGCGAGCAATCTGGCGCGATCCGTTCGCAGCGCCAATGTGAACGCCAGTGTTCCCATCGCCAATCGGGACCACGGTATTCTGCCCGCCTTAGGCGAACTCTCCGGAACTTTCAACGCATCTTTGGAATCGGTCTCCGATTTCGGCAATCTCTTCAGCAGCAGCGTTGGCTTGGATTGGCACCCGGTCAAGAAATTGCACCTCGACGCCATTTACACCGACCATCGCGCGGCTCCCACAGTGCAGCAGTTGCGAGCGCCGCCGATCTATACCAGAAACGTTGAGAGCTTCGATTACATCACGCAACAGACGGTCTATCTGACGGAGATTACCGGCGGCAACGATGTGCTTGCCCCGACCGACTCGCGCCAGGCCTCGTTCGGTGTGTCGGTCGGACCGTTCGCCGGCAAAACCGAATTTCTGGCTCACTATGAAGAAAGTCGTATCAGCAGCGCCATAGGCGCACTGCCCCCGACCAACGCCGCCGTCGAATCGGCATTTCCGGAACGTTTCGTGCGTGATGCGGGCGGCACTCTCATCGAAATCGACGACCGCTGGGTCAACCTTGAGCGTGAACAAGTCAGCGACGTGAAATGGGGTGTCAACGTCTGGATACCCGTCGGCGAGTCGCAAGCCATGGCCATGGCGAATCGGATCGAATTCTCCTTGTTCGATACCTGGTACCTGCGCGACGTGACACTGATTCGCTCAGGAATCCCCGAATTGAATCTGCTCGATGGCGCACCGTCCGACGTGACCGGGGGTGAACCACGGCACAAAATCGAATTTCACACGCTCTATCATCGAGACGGAGTCGGTGTCCTACTCGCGGTCGCTTGGCGCAGCCCCACCGTGGTCGGCAGTGGTGACCCGGCGGCGCCGGACCCCATTTATTTCTCTTCCCTGGGAACGGCCGATTTACGCGTCTTCCTAGATCTCGGGCACCTGCCGTGGATGCATAGCGCGTCTTGGGCGCAAGGTGCGCGGGCATCGCTCGCCGTCACAAATTTATTCGACCGCAGGCTATCAGTGCATGACGCCGATGGCGCCACGCCAACAGCCTTCGAACCCGGATTTCTCGATCCCTTGGGCAGGGTACTAGCATTGACCATCCGCAAAGTATTCTAGCGGTGCGCGCGGTCGCCATCGCTTAGAGAGTCCAAGGGGCAGCGCGATACGCATCCTCCGGCGATGTCCCGGGCTCGCTCGGCTGTGAGAGCCAAAGACACGACTCGCGCTAAGCGTGCGCAAGAGTCCGTTTAGTGTCTTCTCCTCAGATAGGCCTGCTTACTGGCCGTTCGCCAGCGCCTGAGCTTGCGCCAGCATCTGGTTTAGCGCCGAGCGTCTGAAAAGTCTGCCGTTCAACACGACCGCTCGAATAGCACGAGTGTTGTGAATGTCTGCTAGTGGGTTCTTGTCGAGTAAGACGAGATCTGCGACCTTGCCAACCTCGATAGTTCCTCGTCGGTCAAGTTGACCGATGAATTGAGCTGCATTGCGGGTGGCGGCCTGGAGAGCGGCAAGCGGAGACATACCGGCATCGACCAGCAACGCCAGCTCGTCATGGATACCAAAGCCGGGGAAGCAGTGCGGATTCATAGTGTCAGTGCCGGCGAGGATTGGGACACCTGACTTGTACATCAGACCAACAATTTTCATGGATTCGTCGAATTGAACCTTCGATAACTTAACGAGTGCGGCTCGGGGCTCGGGAGGATAGTGCTTGTAATAGCCGTCATTCCAATTTGATCGCACCTCTTTGCTTAGATACTTCAATCGTGGGTCGTTCGTGTTCAGAGGTTCGTCGATCTGCGCTTGAAGCAAGGTAAGGGTGGGCGTCTGCCAAGTCCCATTCTTAATGAACAGCGCAAACAGAGACTGGGCAGTGGCTTCGTCGAAAGTTTCAACAATGCGAGTATTTACCTGAATGATGCTTCTGCCGGCATCAATCTTTTGGGCCATGGTGGCACCGGGTGCCCGGAACAGGGCTTCAAGCCTCTGCAGTTCAGCGATGCTAGCCCTTTCTTCTCTCGAAGAGCCTGCAACCACTTGGGTGAGATGCTCGATGCTTTTCTGGCCAGCGCCGGATGCTTCGGCGGCGGTCAGCGATTCCGGTACATGGCCTTCGAATGGAATACCACGCTTGTTGGCCTCCTCGGCGATCGCAAAGTAAGCGTCGCGCGACAACCTGCTGTAGACCTTGATAAAGTCCGCGCCGCGCCGTTGCTGCTGATCGACCACCTCGCGCCCCTGCGCCGCATTCGCAACAACTATAGAGTCAGGCCAGACCGCGTTTTGCCCATCGACAATAGGGCTGCCTAGGTAAATGGTCGGTGATGGATCTGGAGCGGACGCCTGCGTCGCGCGCCACGCATGAGCGTCGGGCGGACCCGACATTTCACGGACGCCCACAACTCCGTTGGCCAGGAACAGAAGGTGACTCCATGGAGCGCGGGTGTCTGATGCTCCATGGACGTGCATATCCCACAAGCCAGGAATGAGAAACTTGCCCTCGCCGTCAAGGGTCAGGGCATCCTTTGGAGCATGTATCTTCTTCCACGGGCCTACTGCAACGATGCGATCACCATCGATGACTACACTCATATCTGGCTCGGCGGCGCGACCCGTGGCGTCAATCACGGTGATGTGTCTTATCACTAGCGGCTGGGACCAGCCGCTAACACTCCATAAAACAAACAGGATGATCAGGGGCAAGCTGAAAGGCAAAGGATATCCATGTAAGTAACGCCAACCGCTACCGAGCGGACTGTAGGGCATGGGGCGCATTTTCCATCAGAATCGATTGACTACAAAGCGGACGGTGGTAATCGTCCTATAGGGTACGAGTCTAGGCAGTCCGAGTGCGCAGCCGGCCCTCGTAATCGCGCTTTCCGACAACGGGTCGACACAAGACGATTGGTGATTCCTGCGAGTGCATCCGTCGCAGACCGGCCAAAAGCGGAAGTGTAGTGGATCGAAATGAGTTCTTCGAAGCTGCCGTTCAACTCAGTTCCCGACCGCTTCATCAAGTCGCAAATCCAATCAGACCCGCCGCAGCCGAATCACTACGAGCGCAAGGCGTGGCCGAACTTGCTGCAGCCTGCCGTAAAGAACATGTACTGCGCAGAAGGTGGATGCTGCCTCGGCTCAATCGGCGACGCTGAGAAATAACTGAAATATGTTTGCCTCGGCGGCGGTCTCAGGTGTTGTAAGACCCAACGAGGAAGAACCTTGCGCCTACTCAATAATTCAACTGCTTTCGCTCAACAATCGCCTCCATCGCCGCGCGGGCTACCCGCGACCGGGATTCCCCATGAGACTTGATCGACGTGCATTCATTGCAGGCTCCGTGGGCGCCGTCTTAGCCGGGACAGGCGTGACCGCCACGGCCGCTAATGCGCAAACTCGCCGGCCGATCAGAGCAGTTCTCTTCGATGCATTCCCGCTGTTTGATCCGCGGCCGGTACTCGCAGTCGCGGAGCGGGTCGACCCCGAGAAAGGCGCGATGCTTGTGCAGGCTTGGCGAACTCGGCAGTTCGAATACCAGTGGCTGCGCGCGCTTGGCGATCGCTACGTCGATTTTTGGCAGGCCACAGAGGACAGCCTGGCCTTCGCAGCGCGGCAGGTGGGCCTTACGCTGACAACGGAGCGTCAAAGGCAACTGATGGCCCCGTACGCTGACCTCGCCGTGTGGCCCGACGTAGCGGAAACGCTACCAATGATTGAGCGTCTGGGTGTGAGGTTAGGCATTCTCTCGAATCTTACCGGCTCCATGCTGGAGTCCGGCTTGGCCAAGGCAAAGCTGCGCAGTTTGTTCTCCCATGTCCTTAGCACTGACGGGATTCGGTCCTACAAGCCCGCCCGGCCTGCTTATCAACTGGGTGTGAATACCTTGGGACTCGAACGAAGTGAAATACTCTTTGTTGCATTTGCTGGGTGGGATGTTGCCGGGGCAGTATGGTTCGGCTACCCAACGTACTGGCTAAATCGGCTCGGGAGTGTGGCCGAGGAACTAGACGCAGCGCCGCTCGGAACAGGTACCAACCTGCAATCACTTTTCGCCTTTCTCGCTGCTCAGAATGCATGAGCGAGAGTGAGTCACCGAATTGATTTGTGTCCAAGCTACCGGATTGCATTCCCTGGAACCGGCGCTGATCATCGAAAGTGCCTTAGCAAATTCCGTGGCAGCGGAGTCGCTGGTGTAGAGCGGCTTTTTCGGTGCGCGATAGCTGACAGTCGCGGAGGACGGCAACGGGTCGACTCCGGAAATTGGAGTCTCCACTGACATATGAGGGGAGATCGCGAACGGAAGGCTGCCGAAGAGTTGCCGTTCGAGGTACATCGTGCCCTGTTCGTGCCTGTGAATTCGATTCCGTGAGAGCCTTAATCAGTCGATCTCACGTACCGGAGGCTGCAAGGCGGCGATAACTGTGACCAACAGCACCAAGGCCCCGGCTCCGCCGAACATGCCCCGCAGACTCCACTGGACTGCGATTCCTGCTGCCGCCAGCGATAGCGGCATCAGTCCGAGGCTGGCAAACATGAGAACGCTCATGACTCGACCGAGCATGGCGCGGTCGACGCGTTGTTGGAACCAGGCCAATAGGTGCACGTTCAAGAAGCCGGCGCTTGCACCCATGACAAAAAGGATGGGTAGGAGCGACCACAATTTGCTAAGCAACCCTATCGAGGCTGTACAGATTCCAATGACCACGCTGACGATGAGTAGTAGCAATCCTCGCTTTCGCTGTTGACGCGCGGCTGCCAACAATAATCCAACCAGACTTCCCGCCGCGACCGACGACACCAAAACACCAAAGGCCGCCGGTGATCCGAATTCTCTTTTTGCCAAGAACGCCACGCCGACACTCAATGGGCCGGTGATGCAGAAATTCAACACCGAAGCCACCAACAATAAGGTACGCAACGCTACGTCGTTCTTCACGTAGCGTAGACCTTCAAGAATGGAGTGGGCTATGTTGGCGTGGGGTACCGCCGAATCGACTCGGGGGGAATCGTGCAGCATAAGAAGCGCGGCGATGATAAAAAGAAAACTGATGGCGTCAATGGAAAACGCGGAAGCGACGCCAAATGCCGCGATAATGATTCCGGCTGGTGCAGGCAGCGCCAGCATCGCAATCTGCTGCGTGCCCTGAGACAGCGCATTTGCGGCGGGCAATTGCGCAGGGGCTACCAGTGAAGGTAGCAGAGTCTGCGCGGCCGGCGCTGCAAATGCGTCTGCGACGCCGAAGAAGAAGCTCAGCACGTAGATCTGCCAGACTTCCACGTGATGTGTCCAAATGAGAGCCGCTAGGGCGGCCACCAGAAGGGTCCGGGCGGCGGCCGTAAGAATCATGATTTTGCGGGGCGAGACGCGGTCTGTGACCGCGCCGCCGATGAGCATCAGGGCGGCTCTAGGGATGGCTTCCACCATCATAATTCCGCCGAGGATCGCGCCAGAACCGGTGAGCTGCAGGATGAGCCAGGGAAGAGCGACGAGGAAGAACTGATCGCCGCATCCCGAAACCGTGTTGCCGATCCACAGATAACGAAACTCGCGATTGACCAGGGGATGTCGCGCGTCTGAACTGTTCATGGTACCGATACTCGTCATATGTAAATGCGAATTTACATTTACATATATCGAAAAGTCAACTAAGATCGCAGAGTGCGTAAACCGGGACAGACATTGGCGCCGCAACAAGCGCGCAGTCGAGAGTCTTTAAATAAACTATTAAAGGCCTCGGTCGAGGTGTTGGGACAGCAGGGAGTCGCAGGGGCCACTATCCCGCGCATCGCTGCGCACGCCGGCCTGACGCCGGGCGCGGTGTACCGGCGCTTTCGCAATAAGGATGTTCTGCTGGAAACTGCGATTCTCCGCGTATTGGAGGATCAAGGCAAAGTCTTGCTTCTCGCGCTAACCGTGGAGACTGCCGCCGAGATTCCCTTTCCCGCGTTGGCGGAGCAAGTCATCAATAGCCTGGTTATCAGTTATCGGGTCAATGCCAGTTTGCTGCGCGCGGTGCGGCAGTTCCTTCAGGAGAAAGAGGGCAGCCCTTTCTGGAAGAAAGCCTCGAAGCTCGAGTTGCGGACGTTTGAATATCTAGTCTCCATTTTCGTTACAAGTGGCCGTGAGATTAAGCAAGCAGATCCCCGCGCCGCCGTTGCTCTCGGGCTCGTGATGGTCGTCGGCACGCTGTGGGAGGTCGTTGTGAATCCTGGTGACGTTAAGTTATGGAAGGGTCTCCTGCCCAAAGACGATCGGACGCTGAAGGGCGAGCTTACGCGGGCTTTTTTAAGCTATTTGGGCGTGGAACGGAAAGCAAAGTAGCCGAAACGGGTCGCAAGACTGTCGTTAAGCGCCCAATAGTCTGCGTGCCAGCAAAGACTCCATGTCGCGGCGACCGTCGGTAATAACGTAGATGATCACTTGTTTCGAGTGCACCCTGTAAATTAGACGGTAGGGCTTAAAGAAGATTTGTCGATATTCCGAAATACCAAGAGAGCGCAACTCGTTTACATAGGAACCGCGGTCAGGAGACGTTTTGAGCGCTTCTGTCGCCTTGACGAGCCGATCGAGGACGTGATCAGCGCTAGCTCGGGAATCGTGCTCAGCAATGTAGAGGTAGATCTCTTCCAGGTCACGCTCTGCGTCCTTTGTCAGCGAGACCTCGTAGAGCATCAGGGACTGGTAGCCTTCGCGCGCAGGCGGCCGGCGACTTCGCTGATCGGCGTGATCTCCCCGCGTTCAACTTGTTGGCTGCCGAGCGCAAGAATCTTTAAAAGCGCCAGCGTTTCTTGGGTTTCCTCGTAAGAGGTAACGTCTTGAATTACGGCCTTGGCTTCGCCATTTTGAGTGATGATCATAGGCTTACGCTGCTCCTCCAGCACTTGAAGGACCTCGGCCGCATTGGCTTTCAAGTAGCTAATAGGTCTTATTTGGGTCGAATATCGCACGCTAGCTCCAATTGGTGGCAAGACTTAATATAGTCTTTTTATGGTCCTCTCGCAATATCCCATATGGTTCTACTACCTACATTGGGAGATTCGTCATAGGATTTATGGCTTTAGAAACTCCGCGGGGACAGGATTAGGCCTGCGCCAGCACGTGTCCATCAAGGCCAGAGAACAGCTCACGATGAACGAGCCGAACACCGCTACTGTGGAAGTGACCTACATGGAACTTCGTGGGTCGCCAACGCCCCCGATTGATCGATGTGGCTCCGAGCGCATTGCACGCGAACATCTGTCCCTGCCTGATTATCTGACCCTATATCGGAACGTGGGTGAGCCCTTGCGCTGGAATCAGCGGCTGCTGATGCCAGAAGGTGAACTTCGGGCGCAGCTCGAAGGTAAGGCCCTCAATATTTATGTATTGCGAGATCAACAAGGCAACGCGCTAGGGCTTTGCGAGTTCGACCGCAGAGAGTTTCCTGAGATCGAGCTCAAGAATCTTGGTCTAATACCTGGTGCCCAACGGCGCGGTCTTGGGCCATGGTTCCTGAAGATCGCACTGCTCGCGGAGTGGAACTCTGGTGCACGACGGATATGGTTGCACACTGACACCTGGGACCATCCCGCGGCGATGCGTGTCTACGAACGAGCTGGATTCTGTGTGTGCGACGTACGCCATGAGGCTCCTGGAATGCTCTAGTGCTTTGTCGCCAGTTAGCTACCGTTGGAGTCTCTCTGTAGACTCAATGAATCTCGCCCTTGCGCGGCACCCAAGACGCTACTCGGATTTGGAGGGTGAAGTGAAAGCAGTTCGATTGTACGAGTACGGTGGTCCTGAAAACCTGAAATATGAGGACAATGTTCCCGAGCCGGCGTTGAGCGACGACTCTGTGCTCGTGGAAAGCGCGGCGAGCAGCGTGAACCCCATTGATTGGAAAGTACGATCGGGCGCGCGGCAAAAGGATGTTCCACTCAAGCTACCGGCCATTCTCGGCAGAGACGTGAGCGGGGTGGTCCGGGCGGTAGGGCACAACATTCGCACCTTCAAGCCGGGTGATCGCGTGCTGGCATTAGCCTCGGAGGCCTATGCTGAGCTTGTAGCGGTTGAAGGGTCCACTCTCACCCATCTACCTGACGGGTTGAACCTGGTCGATTCCGCAGCCATACCGCTTGTAGCGTTGACGGGTGATCAGCTCGTGCGGCTGGCGGCTCGGGCGCAACGTGGCCAGACGCTTGTTGTGACCGGGGCGCTGGGAAGCGTCGGGCGGGCCGCCGTGCACACCGCCAAGAAACTCGGCGTCAACGTGATTGCGGGCGTCCGCGCTCGGCAGCTGGCGGAAGCGCGGACGCTGGGCGTCTCCGATACCGTAGCCATTGACGACGATTCCGCGATTGC
>Ga0209624_10003537_pt1 | contig 11006 bp, 7 predicted proteins | sample JacPinW_OM2H0_O1_FD_188565 | JGI IMG/M metagenome (GOLD analysis project Ga0209624, IMG submission 188565) | Forest soil microbial communities from Algoma, Ontario, Canada - Jack Pine, Ontario site 1_JW_OM2H0_O1 (SPAdes) (version 2) | ecosystem: Environmental > Terrestrial > Soil > Boreal... | reverse complement strand
GCCTCGATGCCGGCGCTCGTCGGAGGCGGCGTGCACGCCAAGCCCGGGGAGATTTCGCTCGCCCACAACGGCGTCTTGTTCCTCGACGAACTGCCGGAGTTCCAGCCCCAGGTGCTGGACAGCCTACGCCAGCCGATCGAGACCGGCGAAGTGGCGATCGCCCGCGCCAATCATCGCGTCGTCTACCCGGCGCGATTTCAATTGATCGCGGCGATGAACCCGTGCCGCTGCGGCATGGCCAACGAGCCGGGTTACGCCTGCAAGCGCGCGCCAAACGACCGCTGTGTGGCGCAATATCTTGGCCGCCTCTCGGGCCCGCTTTTGGATCGCTTCGATCTCGTCGTCGACGTGCCGTCAGTCCTAGCGGCGGATCTGATGATGCCTCCGGCCCGCGAGGGGTCAGCAGAGGTGGCCGGCAGGGTGGCGGCGGCCCGCAAGATCCAGCTCGCGCGTTACGCCGGACTCGGGCTCGATGGCGTCGTTTGCAACGCCCGCGCGCCGGCCAGCGCCGTAGAGGAGATCGCGCAAGCGGACGCATCGGGTCTTGCGCTGTTGCGCGACGCCGCAGAGCGGCTTCGTCTTTCGGCGCGCGGCTATCACCGCGTGCTTAAACTCGCTCGCACACTTGCCGACCTTGACGGTGGCGGCCCGACGCGTCGCATGCATCTCGCCGAAGCGCTCTCCTACCGCGGCACGCCAGATCGCGCGGTCGCCGCGGCATAAAGGGTCGGAATCACCGCGAACCGTACAATTCGGCCAAATTCCGCAAGGGGTTCACAACGGTCGCCTGAAACCATGGATCTCCGAGCTGATCGGCGCGACGCCGGGTTAAGCGGGATTGGACATGGATCTGGGCGCTGGCTTGGCGGATTTCGCGGTTCATGCGCTGTGGCTTCAGGCTGGCGCGGCAATCGCGCTGGCGGCCGCGCTCGCCGGCGCCGCCGCTCGCGCCCGGCGTCAAGCGGAAGCGCGCGCGGTGCGGATCTCCACTGAGAACGAAGGGTTGCGCGATGAGCTTTGGCGGCTCAAGGAAGCAACGAGCGCGCGCGACCGAGCAGAGGCGGCGAGCGAGGCCAAATCGCGCTTTCTGACAACAATGAGCCACGAGATCCGCACTCCGATCGGCGGCATTCTCGGCATGGCCGATTTGTTGCGGCAGGCTTCGCTCGATCCCGAAAACGCAAGCTATGTTGAAGCGATCCGCAGCTCCGGGAGCGCGCTCATCGCCCTGATCGACGAAATCCTCGATCTAGCCAAGGTAGAGGCGGGCCGTTTTGATCTCGTCGTCGAGAGGGTCGATCTTCGCCGACTCACCGAGGGCGTAGTCGAACTGCTCGCGCCGCGCGCCCAGAGCAAAGGTATTGAGATCGCGGCTTCGTTCAGCGCCGGCGCGCCGCACTTCGTCCGCGCGGACGGCACGCGCCTGCGCCAGATCCTGATTAACCTTGCCGGCAACGCGGTCAAATTCACCGACCAGGGCGGCGTCTGCGTGACGGTGGAGCGCGGCGAAATGGGCGCGGCGCAGTTCTCGGTGATCGATAGTGGGCCAGGCGTCCCGGCGGACCGCCGAAAGGCGATTTTCGATAGTTTCGAGCAGGGCGACAGCTCACATGCGCGCCGCTTCGAGGGCGCGGGATTGGGGCTCGCCATCTCGCGTGAGCTCGTCCGCCTCATGGGCGGCGAGCTGACGCTTTCTGACAATCCGGGTGGAGGGTCGATCTTCGCCTTCGCCGTCCGGTTGCCCAAATGCGCCTCAGTCGACCCGATGGCGGCGCCGGAGACGATGCGCGGCATCCCCAGTGGAACGCGCGCCCTCATCATCGCCAATTCTCCGTTCGAGGCGCCGGCTATCGAAGCGCGCCTTATCGAAGCGGGCGTCGATGTAGATCGCGCCCAGGGCTTGGACTCCGGTCTCGAGGCGTTGAACGCCCTGCACAAGCCCGATGTGGTCATCGTCGATTGCGCGCTTGGACCTGACGCCACCAATCGGCTTGCGCAAGCCGCGCGGGAGGCGGCGGTCCGACGCAGCCTGGTGCTGTTTTCGCCCTTTGAACGCCGCGCGTTCGGACAGATGGCGCTCAAGGGTTTCGACGGCTGGCTGGTCAAGCCGGTTCGTGCACGCTCGCTTTTCGAGCGCGTGGTGTGGGATGTTGAACCCACCCCCAGCCCTGCCTCTCGCCTCTCATCGCCCCCGTTAGTCCGCCGCGCCCTTGTCGCCGAAGACAACGACATCAATGCTCTCATTGCTCAAAAGGCCATGCGCCGCTTGGGCTTCGAGGTCGTTCGCGTATTCGACGGCGAAGAGGCGCTGAGGCTTGCCTCGCCAATCGCGCCTCTCGAATCTCGACCCTTCGACGTCATCTTGATGGACCTTAAGATGCCAGGTCTCGACGGCTACGAGGCCACGCGCCGTTTGCGGAGGCTCGAGGCTTCCTGCGGCTGGTCGCCGACGCCCATTATCGCCCTGACTGCCAATGCTTTCGAGGAGTCGAGAGTCTCTCCGTCGGCCGCAGGATTCGACGCCATTCTCATCAAGCCGGTCGAGTTCGGAGCGCTAGCGGAAACGGTGGAGGAAGTGTGCGCCACTCGGTCGGCGCCATCACGCAAGCGTCTGCGCGCGTCATAGAATCCAACCGGAGCGGCCACGCCTACCCGCCAGAAGGTTCGGCACCGTGGGCTAGTCTTGAATCGACTCCTCGATCGAATTTTTGCCGAGTACCCGCGTTTGTCCTCGAAGCCAAAATCTTGAAAGTGCGTTCGCTCTGCGCCGCCTTGTCGACGGGCCTTTGCATGAACCCGATGATCGTTGCGTTATGGAAATCGGTCCGACCTATCCCGACCCCTCGCCTTGCCATCCCCGCCTCGCTGCACTAGACGAAAAACGCTCGCCTGCCGAAGGTTTCGGGCGGTCAAGCCTTTCCCTCTCACCGGCGATCGTGGTTAAGCTTCCCTCCATCGATCAATTCAACCGCGTCGTCGTCAAGGTCGGCTCATCGCTCCTGGTCGACGGCGCCATCGGCGCCGTCAGACGCGAATGGCTCGAAGCACTCGCGTCAGACATCGCTGCGCTGCACGAGCGTGGCGCGAGCGTCATTGTCGTGTCCTCGGGGGCGATCGCGCTTGGTCGCACGATCGCCGGGCTGCCGAAGGGAGCGCTCAAGCTCGAAGACAGCCAAGCCTCGGCGGCGATAGGGCAGATTGCGCTCGCCAGCGAGTGGTCTCGCGCCCTCGCTAGATACGGCATTGTCGCGGGCCAGGTCCTTTTGACCTTGCAGGACACGGAAGAACGTCGCCGCTATCTCAATGCGCGCGCAACCCTCGGCCGCCTCTTCGCGATGCACTCGATACCGATCATCAACGAGAACGACACCGTCGCAACCAGCGAGATTCGTTACGGCGACAACGATCGCCTCGCGGCGCGAGTCGCCACCATGACGAGTGCGGACCTTTTGATTCTCCTCTCCGATGTCGCAGGGCTTTATGATTCACCGCCGCATCGCAACGCGCACGCACGATTGCTTCCGGTCGTCGAGCGCGTAACGCCCGAGATAGAAGCGATGGCCGGCGGCGCGGCGTCCGAGCTCTCGCGGGGTGGCATGCGCACCAAAATCGAAGCCGCCCGTATCGCCACCTCGGCCGGCGCGCACATGGTGATCACCGACGGGCGCATCCCGCATCCGATCGCGCGGATTGCCGAAGGCGGCGGATGCACCTGGTTCCTGACCCCGTCGAACCCGGTCGCGGCGCGCAAGGTTTGGATCGGCGGGTCGCTTGAACTCAAAGGAGCGGTGTTTGTCGACGCCGGCGCTGTCGCTGCGCTCGCTCGGGGAAAAAGCCTGCTGCCGGCTGGCGTCACACGGGTCGAAGGCGTGTTTGCGCGGGGCGATTGCGTTGCCATCCGGGACGAGCGCGGGGCCGAGATCGGACGGGGGCTCGTTGCCTATGACGCGCTGCATGCGGAGCGCATCATAGGCCGCAATTCGCGCGATATCGCGCATATCCTGGGGACGGCCGGGAGAGCTGAAATGATCCATCGCGACGACATGGCGCTTTCGGCGCTCTGACCCATGATGCTGGGAGGCCGGACTGCGGCCTTGGCAGGGCAACGGCCGCCGCGCATAAGTTTGGACATGGGCCCCCCCGTTCGACGTCGCGCTCGGCTGATCTCAGTGCCGCGCCTAGCGCTGATCGCGCTTGCGACTGCGCGCGCGCAGTTGCGCGCGAGCGAATTCGGCATGACCGCGCTCGCGATTGGCGTCGGCGTGCTCGCCGGCTTGTGTGTCGCCTTGATGACGAGCGCGGTCAACGCTGCGCACGTGCGGATTTTCAGCATGCCCTTCGATGTTCGCCTCAGCGCCGCCGATCGCGTCGCTCCCCTCGCAGCCTTTGGCGCCCCGATGCTGGGCGGCCTTCTGCTTGGCGCAATCGACGTATGGCTTGCTCGCAGGAAGGCGCCGCCCGCAGTCGATCCGGTCGAGGCCAACGCCCTGCGCGGTGGACGCATGTCGCTCCGCCAGAGCCTCCTTGTGGCGACGCAGACCGTGATATCGAATGGCTGTGGGGCATCAGTCGGGCTCGAGGCGGGCTATGCGCAGATTGGCGCAGGCGTCGCCTCGTATCTCGGCGTGAGATCGCGCTTACGCCGGCAGGATCTCCGCGTGCTCGTCGGTTGTGGCGCCGGCGGCGCGATTGCGGCGGCGTTCGGCGCGCCACTCACTGGCGCCTTTTACGCTTTCGAGCTCATTATCGGCGCCTATTCGCTCGCTAACGCGATTCCCGTCTTTGCCGCCACCCTCGCCGCGTCGCTCACCACCCAGGCGATCATTGGCGCGCCTTACGACATCACAGCGCCAACCGTCGCCCCCCTGACGTTCGTCGACTATGGCGCGCTGATCGGGCTCGGCTTGGTCGCGGCGGCAGTCGGCGTGGGCGCAATGCGCGTGGCTGCGTTGATCGAACGGGCGTTTCGCCGGGCGATCCCGTCGCGTCTCTTCCGTCCGGTCGTTGGCGGATTGATGGTCGGTTCGATGGCGCTCTACAGCCCGCAGGTGCTGGGCGCAGGCCACGGCGCGCTCGGGCTTGACTTCTACTGGCCGATGACGGCGAGGGAGTTGGCGACGCTCATCGTGCTCAAGCTGTTCGCCTGCCTTGTTTCGCTCGCGTCCGGTTTTCGCGGCGGAATGTTTTTCGCTTCGTTGTTCGTCGGCTCGCTGCTCGGTAAGCTCTATTCGGTCGGCGTCGACGCCTTGGCGCCGTCGATGGGACTCGAGACCACGGCTTGCGTGCTCGTCGGCATGGGCGCGTTGAGCGCCGCGATCGTCGGCGGCCCGTTGACCATGACCTTTCTGGTGCTTGAGAGCACCGGCAACCTTGGCGTCGCCGGCGGCGCTCTCGCGGCTTCGATTGCGACCACGCTCGCGGTACGGGCGACCTTCGGCTATTCGTTCACCACTTGGCGCCTCCATCTGCGCGGCGAGACAATCCGCGGCGGCCACGACGTCGGGTGGCTGCGCGATCTGACTGTCGGGCGGATGATGGCGCCTGCGCCGCCGAGGTTTCCTCCCGATCGGTCGGTTCTCGCCTTCCGCGAAGCCTATCCGCTTGGCAGCGCCAATGCCGTTGTCGCGACTGGCGAGGACGGGCGATATCAAGGGCTGATCCACGTTCCTGAGGCTCATGCGCTTACCCTCGAAAACGGTGGCGACGGAGGCCCGATCGCCTCCATCGTCCGTCTCCCGGCGACTGTCTTGCATCCGGATGACAACGTCCGCAGGGCGCTCGATGTCTTCGGGGCCTCCCAGGCCGATACGCTCGTCGTCGTCGCGCGCGGAACCGGGCACGTATTGGGTACGCTCGGCGAGGCCTATGCCGCGCGGCGCTACGCGCAGGAAACCAACCTAGCTATGAGGGGGGTATTGGGAGGGGGATAGGGCGTAGCCTCGCTCGATCGAGCTAGTCCGTCCCGCGACGGATTCTATGTATAGGCCAGGAGACAGACCTCGAAGAGAACATAGAAGACCAGCGCCAGATAGCTCCAAACCGTCAATTGGAGAAACTGGAGGATTCCGCCGTCGAACGCGGCCATCGCGCCATAGGGTCGCAATCAGGCTGAGGTTTGCCTGAAAAAGAAGAAGCAAATTGAAAGAGCAGAGCGCAGGGCCGCCCGCCGACGCCCATGGCGAGGAACTTGAGCCAAGACGGGCCATGGAACAGGCGCTTGAGAAGCTTCAAGAGCAGCATCGCTCACTCCGAGTCCGCGGCGCTCTCGACGATTCTCCGCCTTGCCTACAGACTTCGTTGCTTCGCTTTCGAGGGCGGCTCCGTTACCGAATCAGTTAGAGTCAGTGACTTCAGCGTCACCCGCTATTCCGCAAGCCCGCCGAGACGCCGTTGATAGTGAGCTGGATGCCGGTCAACACCTTCTCGCTCGACGCGCGCGAACGGTACAGTTTCAGAAGCTCGACTTGTACGTGGTTGAGTGGGTCGAGATAAGGGAAGCGATTGCGGATCGAGCGGTCGAGCAGCGGATTGCTTTCGAGCAACTTCGACTGCTCCATGATCGCGTTCAGCGCATCGACCGAGTCGCGCCATTCGCTTGAAATTCGCGCGAAGATCTTCTCCCGCAGACTGACGTCTTCCACCAGCCGCGCATAGCGCGAGGCGATGGCGAGGCTGGACTTCGCCATCACCATGTCCATGTTGGAGAGCTGGGTGCGGAAGAATGGCCAGCGGACGTACATTTCCTTGAGCGTCTGAAGGCCGTGCTTGGGATGGGCGTCGATATAGGCCTTCACCGCCGCGCCGAAGCCGAACCAGCCGGGCAGCATCAGCCGGCACTGCGCCCACGAGAATACCCAGGGAATCGCGCGCAAATCCTCAATCGCTTGCGTTTTCTTCCGCGAGGCGGGGCGCGAGCCGATGTTGAGGCTTGCGATTTCGGTGATGACGGTCGAGGCCCAGAAATAGCGCACGAAGCCATCGGTCTCGTAAACAAGGCCGCGATAGGCCTTGTATGCGGAAAGCGACAATTCCTCCATCGTATCGAGAAAAGCTGGGTCGGGCGCGGGGCTCTCGTCCTGCAACAGCGTGGCTTCGAGCGTCGCCGAGGCGAGCGTCTCCAGATTGCGTCGCCCGACCTCGGGGTTCGAGTATTTGCTCGATATGATCTCGCCCTGTTCGGTGATGCGGATCTGCCCCTGCACCGCGCCGCCCGGTTGCGCCAGGATCGCGTCGTAGCTTGGACCGCCGCCGCGCCCGACCGAGCCGCCGCGCCCATGGAAGAGGCGGATGCGCACGCCATGCTTGCGGAAGACTTCGACCAGGCCGATCTCCGCCTTGTAAAGCTCCCAGCCCGAGGTGACGAAGCCGCCGTCCTTGTTCGAATCGGAATAGCCGAGCATCACCTCCTGCTCGCGGCCCTGCGAATCGACCAGCTTGCGGTACTCCGGCAGTGAAAGGAGCTGATCCATAACGCCGACGCAGTTGCGCAGGTCCTCGATCGTCTCGAACAGCGGCACGAGCGCGAGCGCCGACGACCCTGCTGCGGTGATGAGTCCCACTTCCTTCAGGATCAGCGCCAGCTCCAGCATGTCGGAGACGCTGTCCGTCTTGGAGATGATCGAGGTTCGGATTGCGCCCGATCCATATTTGTTTCGAATCTCGGCCGCGGCGCGAAAAAGCGCGAGTTCACCGGCCGTCTCCTCGCCATAAGCCATGAAAGGCGAGAACAGTGGGCGGGGCGAGACAAGCTCGCGACGCAGCAGCTCCACCCGTTCTCGTTCGCTCAGCGCCTTATAGTCCAGGTCCGGCGTCGCCGCGGCGAACAGCTCGGCAATCGTGCGCTCATGGACGTCCGAGTTCTGCCTGAGGTCGATGGGCGCGAGATGAAAGCCAAATACGTCCACGGCCCGCTGCAAGGCGCGCAGCCGCCCGCGCGCAACGATGCCAGCGTTGGCTTGCTTCAGCGAGAGCGCGATGGTTGCGAGATCGGCGCTGAATTCCGCTGCGGACCCGTAGGGCGCACGATCAACGATCGGCTGACGAAGGGCGATGACATGGTCGAGCTCACGCGCTGTCTTGGCGAGACGCGAATACATTCCGGTGATGGCGCGTCGGTAGGGCTCCTTGCGTCGGGCGGCGGCGGAATCGTCGGACGTTTCGGCAAGCGCGGCAAGCTCCGCACTCATCGTGGCGAGATTGGAGGCAAGCGACAACTCGGCGCCGAGCTCGTGCAATTCGTCCAGATAGTGGCCGATCGCCCGGGCGCTCTGCAGCCGCATCGATTCGTTGAGCACGTCAGCGGTGACGAACGGATTGCCGTCGCGGTCGCCGCCGATCCACGACCCGACGCATAGGAACGAGCCGATTGGCTTCGTGCGCGGCTCGCCGGAAAGGGAGTCGAGCCTATCCTCGATCGCCCCGTAGAGGCGAGGCAACTCATGGAAGAACGTATAGTCGTAGAATGAGAGGGCGTTGGCGACCTCGTCGATGACCTTAAGCTTCGTTTGGCGCAAGAGGTTCGTGCGCCAGAGGATGAGCACGGCCCGCCGAAGCCGTTCCTCGTTGAGCGTAAGCTCATCCTCGTTGCCGCTTGCGCCTTCGCGCTCGTCGAGCAATTTCGCGATCTCGAGTTCCCGAGTGAGCGTGCTCTTGCGCCGGACTTCGGTCGGATGGGCGGTAAGCACTGGGCTTACCAGCGCGTGATCGAAGAAGTCGGTGAGCGCTTTCGGCTCGACGCCCATCTCGCGGGTACGCTGAAACGAGTAGGCGAGGGAACCGGGGCGAGGCGCCGAGCCGGCGATCGCATGGGCGCGGTTGCGGCGGATGTGATGCTGATCTTCGGCGATGTTGGCGAGGTGCGAGAAATAGCTGTAGGCGCGAGTGATCGCGAGCGTCTGCTCAGCGTTGAGGCTGTCGAGCGTCGCCTCGAGCTCGCGCCGCGCGCCGATCTCGTTGTCGCGATGGAAGCGTATCGAAGCTTGGCGGATCTGCTCGACCAACTCGAAGACCTCTTCGCCCTCTTGCTCGCGAACAGTGTCGCCGAGGATCCGGCCAAGCAGACGAATGTCTTCGCGCAGGGGAACGTCCTTCTCGTCCGAAGAGCGAGGGGTCAGCTTTTGGATTTTGGCGGTCATGGCCATCGGCGCATCCGTCGGCTGGAAGAAGATCGATGTTGCACCGCGGCAAACACCGGCGCAAGGCCGGCTGCCTCATGGACACGCCGGGCGCAGTTCGGGTCGCAAGTTTCGCGCCATCGGAGCGCCTGGCGATGATTGGAAGGCGATGCTGACTTTTGGGCGCCGAGGCGCCCCATTGAGCGGTGGACTACGACCCGGATTAGCTTGTGCGCCGCCTGGGGGACGCAGTGCGTCGATTCCTAAATGTCCTTGTCCACTGCCCACCATAGGCGCCTTAGACGCCTGAGTTCCGGTCAAACCTCCGATCTGCCGTGTAATTACAGGAAGCGGATGGCCTTCCGATCGCTCGAAACGCGCCTTCATCCGTGAGGCGTCAGCGGCGGCGGAGGCGACCGCAGTTCATGGCTTGGATCGTTTGCGCTCGCACTGACGGCGGCCGACCGACCCCGCCCGCTAGACTTTCCGCCAGGCGCACGGCGAGCGCCGCCTTGTCCTTGAGTTCGCATTCGAAGACGACGCACGCACGCCAGCCCATTGCCGCATAGGCTACCAAGGTCTTTTCGTCCCGCGCCCGGTTGCGCGCGATCTTGGCGCGCCAATAGGCGGCGTTGGTCTTTGGCGCCCGCGCGCCGCGTGCGCAGTCATGTCCATGCCAAAAGCAGCCATGGACGAAAATCGCGAGTTTGCGGGAGACGTAGACGACGTCGGGCTTTCCCGGCAGATCGCCGCGATGCAGCCGGTAGCCCGGCGCGATCGGGCGCAGAAGCGCGCGCACCGCAAGCTCTGGATTTGTGTCGCGCGATTTGACCGCGCGCATAATCGCTGAGCGGTCGTAAGTCTTGGCTGGAGCTGTTCTTTTGCTTTTGGACATTGCGAGCCGGTGAGGTCACGCCGCGGCCGCTCAAGTTTGGCTGCGTCGCTTATGCGGTGCTTCCGATCAATCCTTCCCGTTATCGCCCTCAACCTCAACCGCCAGACCGAGGAGCTGTTGATGATACTTCTGAAGCCGCTCGAAGTGCGCCTGGATCGCTCCCGCGATTTCCCTCGAGTTCTTGACCGCAAGGAAATGGCCGACGATCCGACTGTAATGCTCAGCCTGGCGCGGCAGACGAAGCGCAGGATCTTTTTTTTCCGCGATTTCAGCGTCCGACATCACCTGAACTTTTTGCGATGGCTCCGGCGACTTTGACCGGTCGATCGGCGGCTTCGGCACCTTGCCGTTCATCAGGGCTGAACGTCCGTGAAACTCGTGAAACAATGCGTCTTCGAGGGAGCTGATCTCTGCTCTGTCCCTTGCCGGATAGGCCCAGACCCACGCGATCTCCCAAACATCGATTTGACGATTTGCAATGATGTCGCTCCTAGCTGAGGTCAAATGGCGATTCACCCGCGAGCGAATGCCATCGACTGATTGACCAACGTAGATGGGAACCTGGTGAGGTCGCAGAGTACATAGCAACCGATGTCGTTGGTCAGCGTAGGAACGGCCCGGCGGCGAAAGGGCAGGTCGATCGCCATGCGCTACTCCGCCGCGATGAGCTCCGACCGCTCATCGTCAACAAGGGCAGGTTCAAGAACATATTGGGCGATATGCCGCACGACCGGCACGCATACGCCATCGCCACAGACGTGGTAGGCATGGTTGTAGCGCTCTGGAAGCCCGTAATCGTCGTCCAAACCCATGAGCCGCGCCGCTTCGCGGGGCGACAGCAGACGCGACCTGACTGTTTTGCCCTCAACCACCAAGATGATCTGACGCGATGAGCCGCCCGCCGGGGTGCGAAGGCAGCCCGCCACATCGTCGAAACGGACCTCAGCGCGCTGGCGCTTGATCCCGTTTTCGTCGGGGCGGGGGCGCCTATACAGGGC
>Ga0209624_10003536_pt1 | contig 11008 bp, 9 predicted proteins | sample JacPinW_OM2H0_O1_FD_188565 | JGI IMG/M metagenome (GOLD analysis project Ga0209624, IMG submission 188565) | Forest soil microbial communities from Algoma, Ontario, Canada - Jack Pine, Ontario site 1_JW_OM2H0_O1 (SPAdes) (version 2) | ecosystem: Environmental > Terrestrial > Soil > Boreal... | reverse complement strand
TCTGGTCGAACAATCGTTCGTACAAAAATACGGGCCCACCGTGCTCGCCGCGCCCACCACGACCGGTTTTGACCGTACCGCGTGGATCGTTCCCTTCGTCGCGCTGGCGCTGGGACTCAGCATCGTGGTCTTGATCATTCGCGCCTGGAAGAATCGCCCGGCACCTGCCATTGCCGACGGCGTGCGCCCCGTCCGCGGCGCCGAACTCGAACAGTTCCGCGAAAAGGCGCGCAAGGAGACCGACTTATGAGCTTCGAACTAGCTTGCTGCCTGCTGGCAACCGCCGCCGCGCTGTTCTACATTTTCTATCCCGGTGCGTTCGATCGTGGCCGGGAAAAGACTCGCGCCTCATACCTGGGCGAACGCAAGGATATCGTCTACGAAAACCTGCGCGACCTGAATTTCGAATTTAAAGCTGGCAAAATGCCCGAGACCGACTACCAGTCGCTAAAAGCCTCGCTGCAAGACGAAGCCGCCAGCCTCCTGGCCGAAATCGCTCGTCTCGAAGCGAAAGCTGTGAAGCCGGTGGATCGTCGGCGGCTAAGCTGATGCGGCGAGGTTGGTTATGGGGCTGAATCAATACGTGGACGAACCAACGTCAGAGACGGTGCAACGCCTGCTGCCCAGCGTTGCCCTTGAGCCCGTGCTCAAACCGTTGTCATTATTAAAGGATCCTGTCCGTCAGCCTGGAATTACCGATAGCACCGCAGGCAGACTGTCGATTTGCACCGCTTTTTCAACCGGAAAAGCAAAGATTAGCGTAAGACTCCGTCAATTCGACGCGAGAAGCACTACTATTTCTGGTATCGGCCCTTGGAGGAAGCTGAATTCGGAAACTCGGCCGAGAGGCTGAAGAACGCATTTTATCGAGAAGTCGAGAAACTTGTTTGCCGCGAAACACTCGCCCGACAAAAGCGCGGCTGCTAAGACGCTCATTTAAGTGCGAATACGAATCGCCCGAGAAGGGAACGCGTTTTACGGATATTCAGGACTGTGCATGGGGGGATTTGAGGCACCCCCAATCGCAGGTAAGCAGCAGATTCGCCCTCTGCCGCCCTCGCCCCGCGACAGACGGTCGCACCATAGTGAATGAAAGTGAAGAAATTTCGCGGCTCGCTATCATGAAAAGGAGTTGATTTTGACCAGGCCATTGCTCTCCAACTTCCTAGCTCTCCTTCTCGCACTCGGCGCTGTCTCGGCCTCCGCTCAAACCCTGACCGGCAGCGTAAAAAATTCCACCACCGGCAAGCCCGCTGCCGGCGACGACGTCATCCTGCTCAGCCTCGGTCAAGGCATGGAAGAAGCCGGCCACACCAAAACGGACGCCAAAGGCAAATTCAGTTTCAAACTCGACGCGCAGGGCCCTCATCTAGTCCGCGTAATCCATCAGGAAGTCACCTATCATCGCATGGCTCCTCCGGGAACGACTTCGGTCGAGGTCGCAGTCTACGACGTCAGCAAAAAGGTCGATGACATCCAGGTCGTCGCCGACATCATGCGCTTCCAGGCAATCCAAGGACAGCTCCAGGTCGAGCGTACCTTCGCGGTCAACAACAACTCCAAACCGCCCCGCACCCAGATGAACGAACACAACCTCGAGTTCTACGTGCTCGACGGAGCAACCGTCACCGAAGGCGAGGCCATGACCGCCGGCGGCCAGCCAGTGAAGTCCGCCCCCGTTCCCGAGGACAATGCCAAGAGCCGCTACGCATTTCTCTTCCCGCTTCGACCGGGCGAGACGCGATTCAGCGTGGTCTACACCGTTCCGTACACCGGCAGCGCCAATATTGACCCCAAGAGCGTTTATCCTCTCGAACATTTCGTCGCCATCGCGCCCAAGACCATGGAGTTCTCCGCCGCTCCGGGAACCAACTATCAGCTCGCTCCGTTCCCAGGTCAGCCCGACGCCAACGTGGAGGTAGCCTCCAACTCGCAACTGGGCCAGCCCATGGCATTCAAGCTCTCCGGCGAAGGCGCTCTGGCCGCACCCGCCGATGAAGACGGCCAGCAAAGCCAGGGCCCGCCTTCCGCGCAAGCGGAAAGTCGCCCCGGCGGTGGTCTCGGCCCGCCCATCGATGCCCCTGACCCTCTGCAGAAGTATCGCTGGTACGTCCTCGGTGGATTCGGCGCAGTGCTCGTCATTGGCGGAGTTTACGTAGCCTCCCGCCAGCAAGCCTCCAACCGCACCGCCGGTTCCAAAGGACAGGCTCCCTCGCTGGCGGAGGATGAAGACTATGCTGCCGCAGAGATCCCCGCCGGGCGCGACCTTCGTTCAAATGACGTCCGTGCCGGCAGTGCCAGTCTCAGCGAGTCCCGCACGCAGCCCACTGCTGCGCGTCGCTCTTCCATGCTGCTCGAAGCCCTGAAAGAAGAAATTTTCCAACTCGAAGTGGAACACAAACAAGGCCGCATCTCGCAGCAGGAATACGACAGCGCCAAATCCGCCCTCGACCAGACCCTGCAGCGCGCCCTGAAACGCGAAGCGCAAAAGGCGTAAGCGGAGACTCATTGAATTTCAAAACGGCCCCCTACCCGCGTTTGCGTGCGCTTGGGACGAAAAATAGGCTACCCATCTGTAACATCCAACCCTGACGTCCAAAGACCGGGAGCGGATCACCCCCTGGAAGGACAAGGGCGCCAGAAACTACGCTGGGAGAGCGCAACTCCTTATTTCGCAATGTTTTACCCGCAACTCACTGCGCCCCAAGGATTTTTCGTCGAATTCTCGTAAACTCCGTCATTGCTCACTCCGTAATGCTAAGATCCCGCAGGGGCGGTGGTACCCCTGAAGATCCCGGAAACGGCCTCATGCATCTCTGCGCTGGGCCTAACATCCAATGAAGAAGCTCCACAGAATTATGGGAAATGCATTCAAGACCGCGTTCTTGCTGACTGCTCTCACGCTGCTGCTGATGTTCATTGGTCGCGCTTTCGGCGGCCAGAACGGGATGTTCCTTGCGCTGGCCATCGCCGTCGTCATGAACTTCGTCTCGTACTTCTATTCCGACAAGATCGCACTGTCGATGTACCGAGCGCAGCCCGTGACGCGGGAAGAACTCCCGCGAGCCTACGCTGCCGTCGAACGTCTGACGCAGAAAATCGGCATTCCGATGCCGAAGATGTACGTGATCCCGTCGGAATCGCCCAACGCGTTTGCCACCGGACGCAATCCCAGCCACGCCTCCGTCGCCGTCACTCATGGGATTCTGGGTTTATTAAGCGATGAAGAACTCGAAGGCGTCCTGGCGCACGAACTCGGCCATGTCAACAATCGCGACATCCTGATCAGCTCCGTTGCCGCCACGCTTGCCGGAGCGATTACGATGCTGGCCAGCATGGGACGTTGGGCGATGCTCTTCGGCGGTTTCGGAGGCGGCAGCCGCGACCGCCGCGACGGCGGAGGTTTCGCCGCACTGTTAATGCTGATCGTGGCTCCGATCGCCGCAATGCTGATTCAGCTTGCCGTCTCGCGCTCGCGCGAATACCAAGCCGACGCCACCGGCGCCCACTTCACCGGCAATCCCTACGCCCTGGCCAGTGCCCTGCAAAAGCTCGACGCCTACTCGCGCCGCATACCCATGCAGGCGAGCCCCTCGACGGCACATCTTTTTATCATTCAGCCGCTGCTGGGAATGAATTTCAGCAGCCTGTTCTCGACACATCCGCCGATCGCAAAACGCATCGAGCGCCTGACGGGAAGGCCCGCGGAGTTTATGCAGTGAGCTCTCGGCTTTTCAGCTCTCAGCTTCAGCTGCAGCAAGAATGACCGGCCGTCACGTTCCAGAGGAGACAAGCCAATTCCTCGTTGTCGTCCCGAGCCAAGCGAGGGATCTTGGTTCAGCTGAGAGCGGACGGGGTAATCCGGTGACGTAGGTAACTCCGCCGTCGCAGTGCCCAATAGTAGAATCGAAACAATGTCGCCCGAGACCGCTATCGCTGTTTCTCACAAAGCTGCTGAACTCGAAAAGGCTCTCCGTCGCGTGATTCGCGGCAAGGATGATGTCGTTCGCCTCGCATTGGTCAGCATTTTTGCCCGTGGACACCTGCTGATTGAGGGCGTTCCCGGCGTCGGCAAAACCACGCTGGGACAGGCGCTCGCCCGCGCCATCGACTGTACGTTTCAGAGGGTGCAGTTTACCAGCGATATGCTGCCCTCCGATGTTCTGGGCATTTCGGTATATTCGGCGCTGGAACAGGAATTCGAATTTAAGCGCGGCCCGGTTTTCACGAATGTTCTACTCGCCGACGAGATCAACCGCACCACGCCCAAGACGCAGTCCGCATTGCTGGAGGCCATGAACGAAGGCCAGGTCACGGTCGATGCGCATTCCTACGCGTTGCCGCAACCCTTTCTGGTGATCGCGACTCAGAATCCCGTGGAACATCACGGAACATATCCGCTGCCTGAATCGCAGCTCGATCGCTTTCTGATGCGCGTGCGCATGGGATATCCCGACGCCCAGGCCGAGCGCCAGATTCTGCGTTCCGAAGCCGGAGCCGCGCATCTGGACGATCTGCGGCCCGTTCTCACGGGCGCGGATGTACTCGAAATGCAGCAAGCCGTGAAACAGATTCGCGTGGATGACTCGCTGGTAAGCTACGCTCTGGAAATCGTGCACCGCACGCGCGAATCGGAATTCCTCTCGCTCGGGGTCTCCCCCCGCGGGGCCCAGGCTCTTTACCGCGCCGCGCAAGCCATGGCCTTCCTCGAAGGCCGCACATTTTGTACGCCGGAAGATTTCAAGCCGCTCGTCGTCCCTGTCTTCGCCCATCGCGTGGTCGTGAACGGCCTCTACGCCTCCACCCTGAAAAAATCCGAGCAGTCGGATCAGGTACTGAAAGAAATCATCGAAAATGTTCCGGTGCCGGTATAAGAGCCGTTGGCCGTTGCCAGTTTTTCTCTTACCTGTCTCTCTGCCATCCCCGTGGTGAGATCTTCATTGCTTGGGCGTGAGAGAATGCCAGTCCCGTGGTTGCGGAAACTATACCCGAAGCTTACGACTCCACCGGAAGACAAGTGTCGCAGCCGTTTCTTCGTCGCCGAGGACCGCATCCTACGTTCCCGATGGGGCGCTATCTCCAGCCGCTTAAGGTCAAATGCGAAGGCATCCGTGACGTTCAGCAATTTCTGGCGGGCTGCAAATACATTTCCGATAAGGACCTGTTCGACCAGGAGGAATACTGGCAACCCCGGAAGAATTCGAACAACGGAAGAAGGGTGATTGCGAAGACTTTGCGTTCTGGACGTGGCGGCAACTGTTCGAGATGGGATACGACGTTCGCCTTGTCTTCGGGCGGCACGGACGCTACGCAACCGGACATGCGTGGGTAGAATATTTCAGCGGTGGCAATTGTTTTCTAGTGGAACCTCTTCTTTATAGGATCGGCGGCCCATTCCCCAGGTTGAACCCTCTCCGATATCGTCCCCAGTTCTCGGTTTCGTGGGATGCGAAGACTCTCAGATACTTCGCTCACAAAGAGCCGCAATCTGGCCCCACTTGGCGCTCGTTAGCTCCCCTCGTTTGGGAATATCTGCGGTTCTGGTCCTGGCTTTGGTTAAGGGTTTCCTACCGCCTGCCTCGAATCGCGTGGGAGATTTCGCGACAAGGCCTCTTCAAACGCGATCTCTGGCATGGTGGCAAACGCGACTAACAAAGGCCAGGGGTTCGGCCCAGCTATAATCCTCCCGTGACGTCCTTCCTTCGCTTCCTCATGTTGCTCTCGCTCGTTGCCTGGATCGGCGGGTTGATCTTCTTCGCCTTTGTGCTTGCGCCAACGGCGTTTCAAATTCTGCCCAATACGCATCTTGCCGGGAACTTAGTTGGGCGAGCGCTGGGCAAGCTCCACTGGATCGCCATTGTTTCCGGAATCGTATTTCTGGCCAGCTCCCTGCTCTACAGCCGTCTCACCGAAGGAACTGCGCATGCCTTTGCGATTCGGAACGTGCTGATCTGCCTGATGCTTGGACTCACGTTGCTCTCTCAGTTCTGGATTATTCCGCGCCTGGACAGGCTGCGGGCGTCGATTAGCGACTTCGCGACCGTACCGCTGGACAGTCCTGCGCGCGTGCAATTCGACGCACTGCACGCCTGGTCAACGCGCGTGGAAGGCGCCGCATTGCTGCTGGGCTTAGTGGCGGTTTACTTAACCGCAAGCGGTTTCAACCGGCGATAAGCGCGCGAGCAGACATTCTTGGCCGGGCGCCATCTTGCTGGCAAAAGCAGAAAAGATATGCCGCGTTTACTGCCGGCTTCGCGCTTCGAGGACTTCACGAATCTTCAGGGCGAGCACGTCCAGCTCGAACGGTTTCTGCAGGAGAACTCCGGATCCGAGATTTTCGTCAGGGACTGCGCCGAATTCGCTTTCCGTGTAGCCCGACATAAAAATGACCTTCATGTTTGGGCGCGTTGCGGAAAGCCTGCGCGCAACTTCGGAACCGCGATTGTGCGGCATCACTACGTCGGTCAGCAGCACGTCGATTGAGCCCTTGTATTGCTCCGCCAGAGCCACCGCATCGCCGCCATCCTTGGCCTCCAACACGGAGTAGCCGCGTTCCTGCAAGAACTGGCAAATCATCCAGCGCAGGTCGGGCTGATCTTCCGCCACCAGAATCGTCTCCCTTCCGGTACGCGCAGTCTTGGCAGGAATTTCTACGGGTTCAGCTTGCGGAGGCGCGGCCCCGCGCGGAAAAAAGATTCGCAGGGTTGATCCCCGCCCCGGCTCGCTGCTCACTTGGACAAGACCTCCGCTGGAGCGGACGATGTTATACACCACCGACAGGCCGAGACCGGTTCCCTCATCCTTCTTCTTGGTGGTGAAAAAGGGTTCGAAGATTCTGCTTTGCGTATCGTGATCCATACCGACGCCGGTATCGGTCACTGCCAGCATTACAAAAGCTCCGTGCGGCAGGCCGGATGGCCGGCGCGCGCGCGACGCATCCGCAGCGATGAGAGCGGTCTCTAACGTAAGCTTGCCCCCGTGCGGCATGGCGTCGCGGGCGTTGACCACGAGATTCATGATGACCTGTTCAATCTGTCCGGGATCGGCGCTGATACAACAGGCGTCGGAGTCGAGTTTGACCACGAATTCCATTTCGTCGCGCAATACACCAAGCAGCATCTCGCTCAACCGGTTGACCAGGGAGTTGAGGTCGAGCGCTTGCGGGCTGAATACATGCTTGCGGCTGAAGGAAAGCAGTTGGCGCGTGAGCCCGGCGGCGCTCTCGGTGGTGCGGACAATGGTTTCAACGCTCTTGCGCACAGCCGGACTGGCGCTGTCTTCTGCCAGCACAATTTCCGCGTATCCCCGGATGACCATGAGCAGATTGTTGAAGTCGTGCGCAATGCCGCCCGCCAGCCGGCCGACTGCTTCCATCTTCTGCGATTGCCGAACTTGCTCTTCGAGGACGCGCCGGCCGCTGACCTCGCGCGAGGTGACGACGATGCCCCCGACCGCGACGTCATTGAGCAGATTGTTGCCGACGGATTCCAGCCACACCCACGAGCCATCTTTGCGGCGAAAACGATACTCAGGAGGGGCAACGCTTCCGACCTTGAGCGTGACACGTTCGAGCGCCGCCCGCACTGCGGGCTCGTCTTCGGAATGAACGAAAGCCAGAAGACTCCGGCCCAGAAGCTCGGCGGGCTGGTAACCCGCGACCCGTTCGATCGAAGGACTGTGGTAGAGCATGGTCCCATCGACGGCGACGATGGTGATTACGTCCGAGAGATTCTGAATGAGATAGCCAAACCGCTCTTCGCTGCGCCGCAGGATGGCGGCGGCTTCCAGACGATCGCGGATGTCGCGGAAAATTCCGAGCACCGCAGGCCTTCCCCCCAACACCGTAGCGCTGGCGCTTACCTCGACCGGCACTGTCGTTCCATCGGCCCGCAGCAGTTTCAGTTCGCGGCTGCGCGCTCGCCCTTCGGGGTTTGGCGTCAGAAATTGCGGGTCCGATTCAGGCCGACTCTGTTCGCTTTCTGTGGGATAAAACTGGGATTCAGGCTTGCCTACGATCTGTTGCTCGGGGATGCACAGCATCTCGCCGGCTTTATTGTTGGCTTCGAGAATGAAACGGGTTTCGGCGTCGACCACCAGAATGGCGTCATTCGCCGTGTTAATCAAGTTATGGTACTTCTCTTCGGAATTCCGGATCTGCTTCAACACGGCGGACGAAAAGCCAATCCCGATCAACAGCAACAGTCCGCTCGCCAGGATGCCGACCAGGGACAACACCCGGTTGATCCAGCGAGCACCCTCGCCTAGAGTCGATGAGAACCCGTCCTCGAGCGGAGTGACGAGCGCATCGACTGCAGCCACTCGATCGGTGATCTGTACGATTTTCTGCGCGTCAGGACGAGAGGAATTGATTTCACGATGAAGCTGGTCGGCCAAAAAGCGAAGCTGGTCAATATAGCGATCGGCTTCGGTCCAGATCGTGATGGCGCGCCCCATGTAGCCGAAGTGTCCGAATCTACGGAAAAGCATGGACATGATGGCTACGTCTTCCGGGCTGTTGCGGCCCCGAAGGAAGCCCTGACGAACCAGCGCCATATCGGGCGAAGAGAGTTGCAATTGCAAGCGGGCCTGTTGGTCGCCGGTGGGAACCGCGATTTCCGCGAGATATTGTTGGTAGTCACTTTCCGCGTGGCTGGAGCCGTACTTGGTCAGACTGAGCACGGCTCGTTTTTCCGCCTTCGACCACAGCCCTTCGCCGCCAACGTAGGCGCGGACTCCAGTGAGAATGTCGGAACGAAGCACGCCCAGCAAGAAGACGCAGATCACGATGGCTACGAAAACGCCAACAATGAACAGCAGCTTACTGACAGTAGGAAGGCGCCGAAACATTTCTCCCTGAATTCGCATGCTGGAATCCGGAGCCCGGAAACCAGGAAGTGGCGGAACATTCAACTTCCGCGTCCGCGGGACGGAAGGTCAATTTGTAGCAGTGCATTTACAGCAGGCCTCAGGGCATGCTTTCAATCGGCCGCTTTGAGGCGTCCCGAGATGGTGTTTACAGGATATCGTGCTCGGGGGAAGAGGCGTCAAGCCAAATTGGTTCAGGAATTGAGACCTTGGAGACCCGGTTAGAGGTTACCGGAGGGGAAAAGACCTGTGCTAGACCCGGGCGATCAATGCAAGACGCGAGAGCGGAAGCAGTCGATCAGGTGATCGTTTACCATGCCCACCGCCTGCATGAAGGCGTAGCAGATGGTGGATCCGACGAAGTTGAAGCCGCGCCGGCGGAGATCTTTGCTCATGGCATCGGAATCTGGGGAGCGTGCGGGGATCTGCTTCACTGACTGGGGCGAGTTCAGTCGCGGCTTGCCATCTACGAACTGCCAAATGTAGCGATCGAAGCTGCCGAATTCCTTTTGCACCGCCAGAAATGCCTTCGCGTTCGCGATGGCGGAGGCGATTTTGAGTCTGTTGCGGACTATGCCGGGATTGCGCAGGAGTTGTTCGCGCTTGCGACGATCGAAGCGCGCGACTTTGCCGGGATCGAAGCCCGCGAAGGCTGTGCGATAGTGGTTCCGCTTGTTGAGTATCGTATTCCAACTCAAGCCGGCTTGCGCGCCCTCGAGAATCAGAAATTCAAAGAGCGTGCGGTCGTCGTGCACGGGCACGCCCCATTCTTCATCGTGATAGCGGACGGAGAGTTCGCCGCTCGCCCACGCACACCGCACCGGCTCAGACTTGTGATCGATCGGTGCAGCCATTCGCTGTGCGGCCATGGGGGAACAGTTCCGTCTACTCCAGCGACTTCGGGTCCGATCGGTTCACGGGTGATTTGGAATCGAGCAGCGTGACCAACTGATGGGCACAGGGGGGGATGCCCACTCTGCCTTCACGAATGATTTCCTTGGCGGTCAATTTCTTGCCATAGAGCTTTTCGTTGGCGCTGCCGTCGGAACGCAGAGTCGAACCTTCCAGGGAAACTCCGGCGAACAGGCCTTTGTTGCGCGAGTAGGAGAGGATTTCGGCATCCATGACGATATCGGTGGCGCCTTCGGCGGTGCGGCCTTTGGGACCGGCGGCGGCCGAGGCATCCGCGCCCAGTTTCACTTTGCTGTAAAGCAACGATCCTGCGCCTTTCGGGTTCATGACCAGGAGTACAAAGTCGGTGGCCTGGCCGCCCAACTGGAATCCGATACTGACGCCTTCGAGCGCGTACAAGGCTGGGGCTCCCCACTGGCCCTTGTAGTGCTCGCCGCTGCGGCAGATCATCACGCCACGTCCGTAGCTGCCGCCGATGCCAAATGCGCCCTTTTTCACGGAGGGCAGAATGACAAGGCATTCGGCCTTGTCGAGCAGATCCTGCGGGACGTCGTCGGGGATGTTCAAGATTTCTTTCATGATGATGCCGGCATCCTTGACACGATCTGATTCGCGCTCGTTATCGGCCAAAACAGCCGCGCTTGACACCAGCACAACCATGAAACACGCCATGAACTTCTTCACGAATCCCTCCAAAGAGATTTTGAGGCAACAATATTTGCGCTGTGTCACTATGGTAAACCCGAATCCCGGTGGCCCATAGGGGACATGCGCCCGGAAGGTGGTGGCCGAGGGTAAGTGATAGAGGGCGCATGGTTTTGAGCCATGACGGAACGTGTACTCCTTTTGTAACTTGGCACATTGCAGCCCCGGCTCCTAAAGTCAATCAGATAGCGGCATGCGGTGGGCACTGTATTCGGCATCAAGCGTGCATCCAATAGCTTGGGAGTGTGCTCGGACGCGGTTTAGGGTGGAAAATTTGGATTGCAAGAGCATGAAGTACACAACCGGGATCTTTCGCCTGCTGACGCTTCTCCTAGCAACCTCTGCCGGAGTCGCCCAGTCGCCGAGCCAGTCTGCCTATATATCCAGCACTCCCAGCCTGAGCGCTTACAACGCAGCCAGTGGCGCGGCTGGCAATGCCGGTGTTGACGCTGATGCTAAGGTGAACGACAACGGCAACGTTGACGACTCGCAAAGCGCAATGATCACTTTGCACGCCCGGGTAAAT
>Ga0209624_10003535_pt1 | contig 11008 bp, 12 predicted proteins | sample JacPinW_OM2H0_O1_FD_188565 | JGI IMG/M metagenome (GOLD analysis project Ga0209624, IMG submission 188565) | Forest soil microbial communities from Algoma, Ontario, Canada - Jack Pine, Ontario site 1_JW_OM2H0_O1 (SPAdes) (version 2) | ecosystem: Environmental > Terrestrial > Soil > Boreal... | reverse complement strand
CCGACGCCGACCACTTGACGGGCGATCTTCTCGCCCCGCTCGTTGGTGATCGAGACCACGACGCAGTATTCGCAGCTCTCGTCCCGCACCGCATGACGGATCGAACCCTCGATCCGCATCGCCGACACCCCTGCGCTCTGCGGCTCCGCATTGCCGGAGCTGAAGCGCAGATGATGCTGGCAGCCGGGACAGATATTGGCGCTTTGCAGGACAACCGCCTTGCAGTGCGGACAAATCCGCGTCGCACCCAAAGGTCCCGCCCGAACGACGCTCATGGGCACAAGGAACCTAGCTGCCGCTGCCCACCAAGCCCGGCTTGATCTTCACTTTCTCGTCTTCCCAACCGAATTCGACGTGCCCGCGCATGCGCGAACCCGCTGCAACGGTGATCGATCCGGCCTTGACGTCGCCCACGATGACGCCGCCCTCTTGAACGTCGACGCGCTTGGCGTTTTCGATGTTGCCCTGAAGTTCGCCGCCGACCACGACAATGGCGGCCAACACCTGGCCCGTCAGATGAGCTCCCGCCTCGATGCTGAAGTTGCCGTCGATGCGCACGTCGCCCTTGAAGCGTCCCGCCATGCGCACATTTCCCGAACCTTCGATTTTGCCTTCGATGTTCAGATTGGCCGCAATGACGGATTCTCCGCCCTCCGATGAGGTCTTCGGGGTCGGGCGGCGCGGCGACACAGCCAATGCCGGATCATTCGTAGCGCGTTCCGGCGAACTCCGCTCCGCCGAAATTCGGTCCGGCGGCGGCGCCGTGGGGGGGACTGCTGAGCCCGCAGTGGCGGGCGTGGTTTTTTCGTTCCAAAGCGCCATGAGTTATCTCTCCGCTGACAAGGTGACTAAATCCTACACACTAACGCCGCAGAATGTCATCGGACAATGTCTTTGATTGGAGACGCCTAGGGCGGCCTGAGCATTTCCCCTAGCGTAGCGCTAGCGGCGCCCACCCTGCGGGCCGTCGGTTACGCGGCGGTGCACATCGAAATTTGCGCGAGCCGAGTCCAGCAGGCCGCACACCTCGCGGACTCCCTGCAGGATGCGCGGCGACATCCGGCCGGTGAGCGAAGGATCGACGGTGTAGACATGGTGCCGGCGTACGGCGCTGAGATTGCCGAAAGCGCCCCAGTCGGCCGTTTGCCTGGCCCCTTCGGCGCCGGTGGCGCCGATGAGGATCACGTCCGGGTCGCGGGCGAGCACGGCTTCCTTGTCGATGGCGGGCGCCAGCGTGGTCAGATCAGCGAACACATTGTCGCCGCCGCACAGGGACAGCACCTCGGTCACTACGTGCTCGCCCGACAGGGTGTACAGCGGCCGGTCCCACACCTGAAAGAACACCTTGAGCCGCGGGCGCCCCGCGTACTGCGAACGGAGCTGCGCCAGCTCCGCCCGGTAGCGGGCAGCGGCGGCGCCGGCCCACTGCTCGGTACCGGCGAGACGGCCGAATTGGAGCAGCGTGGCGCCGATATCGTCCAGGCGGCGCTGCTCGGTGACATACAGCTTGAGATTCAGCCGTTCGAGCTCCGCCTTGCGGCTGGCGGGGGTGCCCGAGTCCCACAGTACGACGAGCGTGGGCTTGAGCTTGAGCAGCGCCTCGACATCGAGTGCCGCGGGCTCGCCTACACGTGCGATCCCGGCGACCGCCGGCGGGTAGTCGCTCTCATCGTCGACGCCGACGATGCGGTCGCCCGCGCCGGCGGCGAACAACAGTTCCGTGATGTGGGGGCTCAAACTGACGATTCTTGGCTGCTTTTCGGCTCCCGCCGACCGCTGCGCCGCGGTGAGCATCAGGCCCGCGGCGAGCGCGAGCGCCAAACTCCAGGGATAGGTGGACCGAATCGCCATGTTGGCATCGACTATAATGTGGCTTGGCACCCAATGGGGCGAACCCTTGTTTCATGAACTCGAGCAACTGAGCCCCGATTCGATCCTCGGGCTGATGGGAAAATTTCGAGCCGATCCCTCGCCTGCCAAAGTCGACCTCGGCGTGGGCGTGTACCGCGACCTCTCCGGCAATACCCCGGTGCTTAGCAGTGTGCGTCGGGCCGAGCAGGAGATCTTGGCGGCGCAGACCACGAAGTCCTACGTGGCCGCTGCCGGCCGCGAGGAATTCAACCAGGCGGTCGAGGAGCTGGTCCTCGGGTCGGCGCACTCCGCTCGCCGCGAGCGGCGCGTGCGCACGGTGCAGGCCCCCGGCGGCTGCGGAGCCCTGCGCCTGGGCGCGGAATTGATTCGCGCGGCCGCCCCAGCCGTCACGGTTCACGTCAGCGATCCGACCTGGGGCAATCACACGCCCCTGCTCGGCAGTTCGGGTCTGCGGCTCGAGCGCTACCCCTACTACGATACCGCCGCGAACGGCCTGCGCTTCGAGGCCATGCTCGAGCGGCTCAACCGCGCGGCCGAAGGGGACGTGGTCTTGATCCACGCCTGCTGTCATAACCCCACCGGCGCCGATCTCGATCCGGAGCAGTGGCAGGCGCTGCTTCAGCTGCTGAAGCGCCGGCGCCTGGTTCCCTTGCTGGATCTCGCCTATCAGGGCTTCGCCGCCGATCTGGATGCCGACGCGGCCGGACTGCGCCTGATCACCGAGCAGGTTCCCGAGTCGCTGGTCGCCATTTCATATTCGAAGAACCTGGGTCTGTACCGCGAACGGGTGGGCGCATTGATTGCGATCGGGGAGAGCCCGGCCCGCGCCGACGCCATGCTGAGTCATGTGCTGCAAATCGCGCGCGGCATGTACTCGATGCCGCCCGATCACGGCGCCGCGGTGGCCGCATATATTTTTGGGAACCCGGCGCTCAAGAGAGAATGGATCGAGGAACTCGACCGGATGCGGACCCGGATTATCGACATGCGCACGCTGCTCGCCCACGAGCTCGGCCGGGCGGCGGGGGCCGGGTCGTTCGATTTCATTCGAGCTCAGCGCGGCATGTTCTCTCTGCTCGGCGTTTCCCCCGAGGTCGTGGAGCGCCTGCGCGACAAGCATCATATTTACATGACTTCCGACAGCCGCATGAACCTGGCCGGCATCATGCCGCACAACGCCGAGTACGTGGCGCAAGCTGTCGCTGCTGAACTTCCGAGATCTCATTCTTCCGCTCGCGCAGCGGGCTAATCAATGCGCTTCGCGGAGCAGGGATAGCGCAGCGCAATGCGAAGCGACCCCGTCCTCTAGTTTCCGAGCGCCTGGCTGAGCGCCGCGACCTCGGCGGATGATTCGCGCATCACGGCCTGCGTCTTCTCCTCGTTCAAGCCGATGCGCTTGGCCGCCGGCAGGCCTTCCAAGGCGGCTTCGAGGCCGCGAATGTCCTTGGCATGCTCGGCCATGAGTATGGCCACGACGATCACATCGCTCAAATCGGGCGGCCCGTCGTGGACGCGCGTGAAGTCGGCCTGATCGCCGACCGCCTGCGCCATCGATTCGGAAAATTCCCAATTCTCTAGAATCGCCTTGCCGATGGACGCATGCCACTCGCCGATGATGTCATCGAGCGTCCTGCCGGTCAGGAACAGTTCCGGATGATCGATCGCCCGCGTCAATACGTACAATTTGCCGATGCCGTGCATCATGCCCGTCAGCATGGCCTCGTCGGCATTGACCTTGGTGCACGTCCGGGCGAGCACGAAGGCAAACGCGGCGACCACGGTGCTGCGTTGCCAGAGATTGGTCAGTTGGTCCTCCAAGCCGGCCAGCTTGCTGCTCTTGCGTATCTGCGCCATCGAGAAGGACATGGCGGCGCTGCGCACCATGTTGTAGCCGATGCGGTTGACCGCCGTGCGCAGATCGGTGACCGTCTTGCCGCTGCGGTTGAGCGATGCAGAATTTGCAATCCGCAGCAGCCGGGCCGCCAATGAGGGCTCGGATCCGACGACTCGAACCACCTGTTCCACGGAGGATTTGGGGTCGGACAGCACCCTTCTTACGCGAACCGCGATTTCGGGAAACGAGGGCAGGTCCACATTGCCGCGCGACAATTCCCCTGCCAGGCTGCGGACAAAGTCGAATGCGACGTTGGATTGGTTCTGAGTGTCGCTCATGACTCAGCGCTGCGTCTGTGGGCGGCTCGTAAACCGCTGCTGTACCTCGCCGTGGCGGGAGCGCTCCGTGTATTGACCGCGGCTGTAGGCGGCGATCACCCGCCGCCAAAAGGCCACGGCCCCCGGATTGCGCATGTATTCGACGATGACCCAGTCGCCGGCGAAGCGGTCGAAGATCAACGTCGCCGCATCCCGGCCCATACCGGCTTTGCGAAACTGTTTACGGACAAAGAATTCGGACATTCGATAGTCGGCCGCGGGTTCGCCCGCAGCCGGTATCCGCGGCCGGGTCACCAGCGCAAACCCCACGGGCTCCGAGCCCTTGAGAATCAGCAGCGGGTGCGAGTGATCGTTGGAGAACCAATTGGCGAAGATTTCATCTTCATGCGGGTTGTCGGCGCCGATGACGGAGAACAGACCCGTATTCAGATCCGCCAACGAATCCATGTATTCGGCGTAGACGCTCTGGATCCACTGGCGATCCTTCTTCGAGTGTCGACAGTCGCGAATACTGACTAACAACTAACCCGCTTCCCCAACGTCAAAAAGACACAGCCCGGGCGAACGTGCCGTTTGGCAGCCCGCCCGGGCATGTGAGATCAACTACCCTACCGTATTACGGCTTCGCAGGTGCAGCTGCGCTCGCGGCATCAGTGGCTGCACTCGCAGCTGCACCGGCATCGGAAGCGGCAGAGGCGCCGGCGTCAGGAGCCGGCGCGGCGGCCGGAGGAGGAGTCGTATCAGCAGCCGGGGCGGGAGCCTCGGTCTTGCTGCCGCAGGCACTCAACACGAACGCCGCGACAAAAGCGCTTAGAGCAAGTTTGGTCTTCATCTATCGATACCCCAGAAATTATTAAGAACAAAAATTTTAAGGCCGAGCTTGTTGTTGGGTGTTCACCCAATTCTCCGCCGCGATTTTAGAGTGTTTCGCCGCACTTTCATATCTCTTTCGCCGCCCCGGCAGCGCCTTTAACGCTTTGTTAACGCCGGAGGGGTTAAGGGGCTATAGCGGAATTGGGGGTCAGGTGCATACTTGAGGCTTGTCAGGGCGAGGGGGAAGACGTGAGCGAGTCCGGTCTCGACGAGCTTTACAAAGCGCATTTACAGACGCTGATGCGGCGTACGGAGCGGTCGCTCGAGCTGAGCGGTTTCGACGCATTGGTGATCCACGCGGGCTGTCCGCCCGTCCAGTTCCTGGACGATCAGGACTACCCGTTCAAGGTCAATCCGCACTTCAAGGCTTGGGTGCCGATTGTGGACAATCCCCGCTGCATCCTGGTGGTCTCACCGGGTGCGCGGCCCAAGCTACTGTTCTACCGGCCCAACGACTATTGGCATAAGCCTGCGCCGCTGCCGCGGGCACCCTGGACGGCCGAGGTCGATTTGATACCCACGGACGAGCCGTCCAAGTCGAGCGGGCATTGGGCCGGTCTCGGCCGCGTGGCCCATGTGGGTCCGGAGAGCGCGGCGGCTGTGCCTAAGGCCGATGCGGCGAGTATCAATCCGCCCGATCTCTTGACACATCTTCACTACGATCGGGCCGTCAAAACGGCCTACGAGCTCGAATGTATGCGCCGCGCCAGCCTGCTCGGCGCTCGCGGGCACCGGGCGGCACTCGAGGAGTTTCGCCGCGGAGGCTCCGAATACGAGGCTCACATGCGCTATTTGGAGGCCTGCGCCCAACGCGAAGAGGAGATGCCCTACAACAACATCGTGGCATACAACGAGAATTCCGCGGTGTTGCACTACCAGCACCTCGAGCGCACCGCTCCTCCCACCCGGCGTTCCTTCCTGATCGACGCCGGCGCCCAGTATCGGGGCTATGCCTCGGACATCACGCGCACCCACGCGGCCGCCCCGGGCCGTTATGCGGATCTGGTGACGGCCGTCGACGAAGCCCAGCAGGCGCTTTGCGGCGAAATCGTCTCCGGCCGCGATTACCGCGACGTGCACCTGTCGGCGCATCGCCGTTTGGGCGACGTCATGCAGCGGATCGGATTGACCAAGCTGCCGGGCGAGGCTGCACTGGAATCGGGCGTGACCGGCGTGTTCTTTCCGCATGGAATCGGACACCTGCTGGGGCTGCAGGTGCACGACGTGGGCGGCGTCATGGGCGACCCGGACGGCCACGAGCGGCAGCGCCCCGAGGGCCATCCCTACCTGCGCCTCACCCGCATGCTCGAACCCGGGGTGGTGGTCACCGTGGAGCCGGGCATCTACATGATCGATTCATTGCTGGCCGCGGCACATGCCGATGCGCGGCGCGCCCACATCGACTGGGCGGTGGTCGAGGAGCTCAAGCCCTTCGGCGGCATTCGGATCGAAGACAATGTGGTCGCCACCGCGGGACAGCCGGAAAACATGACGCGAGATGCGTTCGCGAAAGTGGCTTGAGTTGACCTCATGCGCATCCTGAAAATCTCGGATGTGTTCTTTCCGCGCGTCAACGGCGTGTCCACGTCCATCGAGACCTTTCGCCGCGATCTGACCGCGCTCGGACACGAGGTGGTGCTGGTGGCCCCCGACTATGCACGAGCGGCGGCGGCGGGCGGTCAGGCCGCCGATCCCTCGATACGTCGAGTGCCGTCGCGCGCCGTGCCGCGAGACCCGGAGGATCGCATCATGTCCCGAAGCGGATTGCGCCGGGCGCTCGACGCGCTGGCCGGAGCGCGATTCGACGTGGTGCACATTCACACGCCCTTTCTCGCCCACTACGCGGGCCTGCGATTCGCTCGTGCGCACGAGATCCCGGTGGTTGCGACCTATCACACGCTGTTCGAGGAATATCTGCATCACTACGTGCCGCTGCTGCCGCGCGCAATCACGGGCGCCATGGCGCGGCGCTTCAGCCGTTCGCAGTGCAACGACTTGGATGCCGTCATCGCTCCCTCGCAGGCCATGAAGGCGGCCCTGCTCGACTACGGCATCGACACGCACATTGAAGTACTGCCCACCGGTCTCCCGGCTGAACGTTTCCAAGCGGGCGACGGAGCGGCATTTCGCCGCCGACATAACTTCAACGCAGAGCAGCCGCTGCTCCTGTTCGTGGGCCGCGCCGCGCACGAAAAGAACATCGGATTCCTGATCGAGATGATGCTGGAGCTGCGCGGGATGCGCCCCGACGCGATGCTGTTGATTGCCGGCGAGGGGCCGGCCGACGAGAGCCTGCGAGCGCTGGCGTCGCGCCTTGGACTCGAGGACAGGGTGCGCTTCCTCGGCTACTTCGACCGCGGCGGCGAACTGCAGGACTGCTACAGCGCGGCGGACGTGTTCGTGTTTTCTTCGCTGACCGAAACCCAAGGGTTGGTGCTGCTCGAGGCCATGGCGCAGGGAGTCCCGGTGGTCGCCATCCCCCGCATGGGAACGATCGACATTCTCGGACCGGGCAAGGGCTGCCGCCATGCGCCGCTGGATCGTCCGGGCTTCGCCCGGGTGGTGCGCGACGTACTGGCCGATCGCGCCGCCCTGCGTGCCCTAGGCGTCGAGGCGCGCGAATATGCCCGCACCTGGGCGTCCATCAACATGGCGCGGCGGCTGTCCGCGCTGTATGCCAGTCTGGCAAGCCCTTCGGGCGGCCAGGGAACGCGTCTGACTTAGGCTGCCGCTTTCTTGCGGCGCTTGGGCGCCGCAGCCGCTGCCGGCGCTTCACCCTCGTCGGCGGCTGCCTTCTTCGATTTCCGGGGTGCCTTGGGCGCCTTGGCGGCCTTCGGTTCCTCGGTCTTCTCGACGGGCGCCGCCGGGGCATCGACCAGCTGCATCAACGCCATATCGGCCGAATCGCCGGGACGCGGTTCCATTTTGAGAATTCGCGTATAGCCGCCGGCCCGGGCCTTGAAGCGCGGTCCCAGGTCCACGAACAGTTTTTCGACCACGCTCTTATCGTGCAGACGGGAATACGCCAGGCGGCGCTTGCCGATAGAATCGACCTTGGCCAGCGTAATCAGAGGTTCGACGACGCGGCGCAATTCCTTGGCCTTCGGCACCGTGGTGCGAATGGTCTCATGCCGCAGCAGCGAGGCCGCCATGTTGCGCAGCATCGCATGACGGTGTGAGGAGTTGCGCGATAGCTGGCGCCCGCTGTTTCTATGCCGCATGTTCTAAAACCCTTGTCGAAAACTTTTTAGCGTTAAATGCCGTCGCGCTCGTCGTCGCGCTTCAATCCCGGGGGCGGCCAGTTGTCGATCCGCATGCCGAGGGTGAGGCCGTGGCTCTCCAGCACTTCCTTGATCTCGGTCAGGGACTTCTTGCCCAAATTGGGCGTGCGCAGCAGCTCGACTTCCGTGCGCTGCACGAGGTCGCCGATGTAGTGGATGTTCTCCGCCTTCAGGCAGTTCGCGCTGCGCACCGTGAGCTCCAGCTCATCGACCGGACGCAACAGGATGGGATCGAACTGCGTTTCGGTCGCCTTGGTGGTCGACTCATCCTGACCCTGCAGATCGACGAACACCGACAGCTGGTCCTTGAGAATGCCGCCGGCGCGCCGAATCGCCTCTTCCGGATCGATGGTGCCGTTGGTCTCGATGTCGAGAATCAGCTTGTCGAGGTCGGTGCGCTGCTCGACGCGTGCGCTTTCGACGTTGTAGGTGACCTTGCGCACGGGGCTGAACGAGGCGTCCAGCTGCAGCCGGCCGATGGCGCGAGTCTGCTCCTCGAATGCCATCCGCTGCGCCGCCGGGCGATAGCCCCGTCCGCGCTCGACCTTCAACGACATCGACAATTCGCCGGCCTTGGTCAGATTCGCGATCACGAGATCCGGATTCAGGATCTCGATGTCGTGGTCGCCGGCAATGTCGCCGGCCGTGACCGGTCCCGGACCTTTCTTGTGCAGGCGCACCTCGGCGACGTCGCGGGTGTGCATGCGGATGGCCACCGCCTTCAAGTTCAGCAGAATGTCGACGACATCCTCTTGAACCCCTTCGATCGCGGTGTACTCGTGCAGCACGCCTTCGATCTCGATCTCGGTGATGGCGGCACCGGGCAGCGAGGACAGGAGCACTCGGCGCAGGGCATTGCCCAGCGTGTGACCGAAGCCGCGTTCGAACGGTTCGATCACGATACGCGCATGGCGCGGTGACACGGGCTGCACCTTGACGACCCGCGGCTTCAAAAACTCATTGATCGATCCCTGCATGGAATACCCTCGCTAACTAACCGGGGACAACGCGGCACCCAAGGGACCGCGGTTGGGTAAAACCCAAAAAATCGCTACTTCGAATACAACTCGACGACCAGGCTTTCGTTGATGTCCGGCAGAATCTCCTGCCGATCGGGAACCGACTTCAGAATTCCAGAGAACTTCTTGTCGTCCACTTCCACCCAGTCGGGAAAGCCCACCTGGCTGGCGATCGTGAGGGCGGCTTGAATGCGTGTCTGCTTCTTGGCCCTTTCGCGCAGGCTGATGACATCTCCGGCCTTGCACTGATAAGAGGCGATGTTGACCAGCTTGTCGTTCACCGCGACCGCCTTGTGGCTCACCAGCTGGCGCGCCTCGGCACGGGTGGCGGCAAATCCCATCCGGTAGACCACATTGTCCAGCCGGCATTCCAGGAATTGCAGCAGAGTCTCGCCCGTGGCCCCGGGGCGCCCGGCGGCCTTCTGATAGTAGTTGCGGAACTGGCGCTCCAGCACTCCGTACATGCGGCGCAGCTTCTGCTTCTCGCGCAGCTGCAAACCATACTCCGACAGGCGCTGCTTGCGCTCGCTCTTGACGCCGCCCGGCGGCACTTCGAGCTTGCACTTCGACTCCAGAGGCTTGACGCCGCTCTTCAGGAACAGATCGGTTCCCTCGCGACGAGACAGCTTGCACTTCGGACCGGTATATTTTGCCATTACAAACCCTTGAGCCTGGAGACTTTAGACGCGACGCTTCTTCGGCGGACGACAACCGTTATGGGGGATCGGAGTCACGTCTTCAATGTTCGTGATCTTGAGCCCGCACCCGTTCAATGCGCGAACGGCCGATTCGCGGCCCGGGCCGGGGCCCATCACGCGCACCTCGACGTTCTTGACGCCGTGCTCCTGCGCCGCCACGCCCGCGCGCTCCGCGGCAACCTGGGCCGCGAACGGAGTCGATTTGCGCGAACCGCGGAATCCGCAGCCGCCCGAAGTCGCCCAGGACAGCGTATTGCCCTGCCGATCGGTGATAGTGATGATGGTGTTGTTGAACGACGCATGGACGTGCGCAATCGCGTCCAACACGTTCTTCCGGACCTTTTTCCGGGCCGGTTTGACAGCACCACCAGCGGCGGCCTGATTCGCGTTTTGTTTCTGCTCTGCCATATTTACTGGTCCTAGCTAGGCGCTTCGCGCCAACTTTCAACGGGGTCGAGACGACCCCGTCCAATTGAGTTCAAGAATCAATATCAAACCTTGCCCGGCGGCGCGTTCATCTTCACGGCCTGCTTGCGCGGGCCCTTGCGGGTGCGGGCATTGGTGCGCGTGCGCTGCCCGCGCATCGGCAGCCCCTTACGGTGCCGGATGCCCCGATAGCAGCCCAAATCCATCAGGCGCTTGATGTTCATGGACACTTCGCGCCGCAGATCGCCTTCGACCGCGAATTTCGCCACCTGGGACCTGAGCGACGCCACCTCGGCGTCGGTGAGATCCTTCACCTTGACGTGATACTTCACGCCGGCTGCGTCGCAAATGCGCGCCGCACGGCTGTTTCCAATGCCGAAAATATGGGTCAAACCGATGACGACATGCTTGTTCATCGGTATGTTGATGCCGGCGATACGCGCCATCTAGATCTCCACCCGCGCCCACGAAAAAAGGCGCGGTAATATATATGAAAACTGCCCAAAATTCAATTTACCAACCTCGGGCGGGGTCGCCCCGACCCCGTTAAAAGTTGGCGCGAAGCGCCTGATCATCCCTGACGCTGCTTGTGGCGGGCGTCCGACGAACAAATGATGTAAACGATGCCGCGTCGCCGCACGACTTTGCAGTTCTTGCAGATCTTCTT
>Ga0209624_10003534_pt1 | contig 11010 bp, 10 predicted proteins | sample JacPinW_OM2H0_O1_FD_188565 | JGI IMG/M metagenome (GOLD analysis project Ga0209624, IMG submission 188565) | Forest soil microbial communities from Algoma, Ontario, Canada - Jack Pine, Ontario site 1_JW_OM2H0_O1 (SPAdes) (version 2) | ecosystem: Environmental > Terrestrial > Soil > Boreal... | reverse complement strand
AATTCGACTGCGTCCGAAGTTCTGCCCTGCGGATAGAGCACAACGGCGTTCCAATTCAAATCGAGCACATTGCTGGAAGCGGCTGGCCCCCCGCCGCCCGCGCTGTCATTGGAGGTAATTGCGTCCAGCGAAACGATCAGTTCGGCCGCGTCCTCGGGCACGACCACATGAAAAGCGTACATATTGACATCGTCTCGCTGCCAGCTTATCGGCTTGCCTCCGGCTTCCATGCGTATGCCTGTGAGACCGGCGATCGGACCGCTGGGACGATGATTGCCTGGGATCCACTCCGGAAAGACAAGGGTCATGGCGCCCGGCTTGACGGGGAGGGTTAGCTTCGCGTGATAGATGTTTCGCGGGGCATCGGTCAGGTCGACGTGGAGCCGGATGGATTGGGGGAAGACAGATGAGCTTAAGCCCAGCCACGCCAAAACCGACAAAAAAGAAAGACAGCAGCCACGACGACTCCGGGAACCCACCATCGACCTCCGCAGCTCTAAGGCTCTGAAGTTGAAGCAATGAGCCTATCGAAAGAGAAGACCGGTTCGCAAGGGAGTTGCAAGTCGTGGATGTCTACGGCTTAAGCGGCATTTTGTCCACGGCTTAGCTTGCGCCGGGCCTGCCAGGAGATAGCGGCCAGGCCAGAAACGAACATTACCCAGGTTGACGGTTCGGGCACGGCTCCAGTGCCGCTGCCGCAAGGGCCGCCCTTTTTCTTCTTGCCGACGCCCTCGTCACCCGCGCAACAACCGGAGGCGCCCGCGCCTTTTTTCCGGTTCGGACCGCAAAGCGCTACGGGCAACGGCGGAGGGGAAATTGAGATGAAGTTACCGCCGGGAATAGGATCGTACAGGCTGAGCGGTCCCGTCGACCCCAGAGCAGGGCCTTTCAGCAGTGCTGACTCGAACGGAACCGGCGGAGTATGCATTGCCGTGCCGGCAGGGAACCCGATCGGCTGATCGAACTTTACAGCTGGAGGCTCCACCGGCGCGGCCGCCTGCTGAGGTACTTCTTCCACACGGTTGGCGCAACGGGTGCGCGCCGTCATTCGTCCGTCGGTGAGAAGTTTTTCGCCCTTGTGGAGGGTGACCCGGTGACGGGTCCAATAAACGTGGTTTCCAATACGAAAAGAAAGATAGACGGTTCGATCCAAGGTGAGCCGCACCACTCTGGCGTGGTCGTAATCGAACCCGGCATAGTGAGCCGCGACGATTGGATCGTGCTCCGCCACCCATTTCAGTTCCCTTGCATCCTCCACTCCGCCGGGTACAAGGGAGTATGGATAAACCGGGCGATCGCTAGATGGCCCCGTGTGGGTAAGAAGCTGATTTAGCGTGATCAGGCGATCACGGCTGAACTCTGCCTGCTGGAAGTCGGGAGCTGTAGACTGCTGCGCACGGAACAGGGAGGGGCTAAGATAGTGCAGCCCAAGCGTGGAGGCAGCGAGGCTGAAAAGAATTACCGTTGCGAACGCCAACCATCGACGAATGAGACGATTACGACGATGACGACGACTGCGCCGCCGCCTGACAACCGGGACGTTTTCCCCTGCGGGATCGCTCACAAACCGCTCCTACCTGCGGCATCGTCCTGGGCTCCGGACTGGGACACTCCACCAACTAAGACTTGGGGCAGTTTAAATGCCATAGCGCACGGTTGCAGACCTAAGATATGAAAGAAGATCCGCGTTCTGTTTGGCGACCATGCTAGCAGAAAGAGAACTGGTTTGCACACATTATGATCAGGATTTCCGCAACCGGTTCCCAGATTCGTAACTATGACGCTCGGTCCCAAAGATTGTGTCTGTCTGGCTAGAGTTCAGGAACTCACGGAAGTTGCGGTCGGCGGTTCGGTTTGAAACCTCAGCCTCAACTCTTTGAGGCGTAACTCTGGTCACGCGTAACACGCGTAATTCTTGTCATTGACAAGCCGGGCGGAGGCTCCTAGTATCAGCGCGTCTTGAGAGCACCCTCTTGTTTCAAGCCAACATGTGACACTTCGACCGCGAAGAGTGTGAAGTTCGCGGTTGTGCAAGAGCAGTTGTGCAAGAACGGCTCAGTCAACTGGGAGGCACTATGTATGCGACTGTCACGAACCGTGTGGGAAAAAGATTAGGCCGTTTCGTGGGTAGACTCCCAGCTGCCCTTCCAGTCCTGTCCGTTGCCGATTCCCTCCGGCACAGGGAGGCAAATTTACGTCGCGCCCAGCTACTGATTCTCGGAATCTTCTGTTTCGTAGTGGTGGTTAGCACCTCCGCACAGACGTTTCAGACCGTAGTTACATTCAACCTAACCGATGGCTCCTACCCCACGGCGGGGCTCATACAAGGATCGGATGGCAACTATTACGGTACGACTCTTGACGGGGCGCCGCCGAACTCCGGCGAGGTTTTTCGAGTTGCATCCGACGGCACCTTGAGCACGCTTTACGATTTTTGCTCTTTGACTAACTGCGCCGATGGTGGACTTCCATTTGCCGGATTAGTACAGGGTAGCGATGGCAATTTCTACGGCACGACGTATGTGGGAGGAACGGGCGGGACTATTGGAGATGCCTGCGGCGAGGGGTGCGGCACTGTCTTCCAGATTACGAGCAGCGGTGCGCTGACGACGCTTTATAGTTTCTGCCCCCTGGCCAACTGCCCGGACGGGGCATTGCCAACCTCAGGGCTGATCCAGGGCTCCGACGGCGCGTATTATGGCACTACTTCGGCCGACGGCACAAAGCCGCTCGGAGGAGGCACCGTTTTCAAAATTACATCGAAGGGGGCGCTAACCACGCTGTACCGTTTCTGCACGATGGCAAACTGCGCGGACGGCAGCGTCCCTTATGCCTCGCTCGTGCAGGGCTCGGACGGCAACTTCTATGGCGTGACCTACCAAGGCGGGAACAATACCACGTCCTGCGATAAAGGCTGTGGCACAATTTATGTGATCACCCCTAAGGGTTCGGAAACCGCCATTTACAGTTTTTGTTCACAAGCCAACTGCAGCGATGGCTCCTCCCCAACCGGAGCACTGGTGCAGGACAAAGATGGCAACTTTTACGGCATGACGAATGCTGGAGGCGCGTTCCATGGTGGGACGGTATTTCGCGTAACCCCGAGCGGCGTTCTAACCACTTTGCACAACTTTTGCTCGCTGCCAAATTGCGCAGACGGGAACCGTGCATACAGCGTTGCCGTCCCGACATTTGGCGGACTGATTCAAGGGTCGGATGGCAACTTCTACGGGACAACAGCCATTGGGGGAACAGGCCTCGGGGCAGTGTGTGCGCACGGGGGATGCGGTACTGTCTTCCAGATGACGCCCAGCGGTACTATGACTACACTGTATAATTTTTGTTCCAAAGACAATTGCCCGGACGGTGGACTGCCGATTGGTGCGCTGATTCAGGCGAGCGACGGCACCTTTTATGGAACCACTGCGAGGGGCGGGAGCTGCCAGGATACCCATAGGGGGTGTGGCACGGTCTTCAGCTTGTCCTTAAACGTCGCGCTGGCGCCGACGTTCTCATCCACCTCGGTGATTTTTGACAATCAAGCTGTCAACACCACCAGTTCAGCCAGATTTGTAGCGATCAAGAACATCAATACAGGCGTTGCCACCCTCGACTTCGCCAATCTAACTGTGAATTCCCCGTTTGCGATTACGCACAATACTTGTGGAAGCACCCTGGCCCCTGGCCAGATTTGCGCAGTGAAGATTTCGTTTACACCCACAACAATGGAATTTGCACAGGGGTCACTGAGTGTCTACGACAATGTTACCGGCAGCCCGCAGATCGTAGCGCTGTCGGGCTTGGGCATCCCGCAGACCAGGTTGACGCCGAGCCACCCACTTTTTGGCGCTACGGTAGTCGGCGACTCCACGACTGCCTCGAGGGAAGTCTCACTCAAAAACAATCTGCCCACAACGTTGACGGGCATTTCCTACTCAACGACAGGACCGTTCAATGTCTATACTTCGACCTGCTCGACCACACTGAAAGAAAATTCGATTTGCAAGATCGGCTTGGCGTTCTCACCCACGGAAACCGGCCAGTCCTACGGGACTCTGACCGTCGTCGACAGCGCCAGCAATAGCCCGCAGACGCTATCACTGACGGGCCTGGGCATTAACCCACCGGTCGGGCAGGTCATTCTGGTACCGACCGGCCTAAGCTTCGCTGGCCTGACACCGGTCGGCACCACCAGCGGGACCAGGAGTCTCAAGTTGTTTGTCCATAAAGCCTCAGTTACGGACATTTCCATCTCAACGACAGGACCGTTCAATGTCTATCGTTCGACCTGCCCGACCACACTGAATAAAAGGAACAGTTGCAAGATCACCGTGACGTTCACGCCGACGCAGTCGGGCACCGCAACCGGCACGCTGAACGTGAGCGACAGCAGCGGCACGCAGACTGCTCCACTGACGGGCACAGGTACTGCTGAGGCAGTATTTATTTTTCCTGCATCGGTTGGTTTTGGTGGCCAATCCGTAGGCACAACAAGCAATCCGATAAGGGTCAACCTCTTCAACCAAGGGAGCCAGCAGGTAACAGTTACGAGCGTGAGCGCGAGCGCTAATTTCGCGATCACGGCTAATTACTGCATGAATGGCGTCAAACCGAACAGCCACTGCTACGTCGACGTAGTGTTCAGCCCGACTCAATCGGGAGCATTGAGTGGCACATTGACGATGGTCGATAATGCAACCGGCAGCCCGCAGACAGCGAGCTTGTCGGGCACTGGCGACTAGAGCTGTCTTTTCGAAGCCGCTCGCGGCAAGCTTGGCGAATCAATCAGCGTAGAGAGCAGGCCTGGGCGAAGTGGCGGGATCTGTTTCCGAGCAGGACCAGAGCGGGGAGAGTGTAGCGGCCCGGGATCGGGAACTTGCTAGATCCCAATTTATCTGCTGGAAGAAACGACTGCGGGAAGCAGGGCGGGCGCCGTTCGTGACAGTGCACCTGGCGCAGCCCGTTGTGGAGACGCGAGTGCGAGCTCGCGCATTGGGGAGTGCGAGCATTGAGGTCTGGCTCAGGAATGGTCCGAGCCTAATGGTTGCCGCTAACTTTGAGGCACGCCACCTGCGGGCGTTGTTGGCGGTGGTGGAGTCATGAGGGGCGCGCATCTGGTTCGCGACCGAGGCGACGGATCTGCGTTGCGGATTCGACGGGTTGGCGGACGCGCGGTGATCGGTCAGGATCCTCTCAGTGGCCACGTTTTTAAATAACGACGGGAATCACCCATCACGCCAGAAATAAGCCGCCGAATACGGATCACACATCCGTTTCATCCACTGAGAGTGGCACGAAAGTCTGTTCAAGTCGGCAAGTTGTTGAAAGATTTGGTGGAGCTAGTCGGGCTCGAACCGACGGCCTCGTCGTTGCGAACGACGCGCTCTCCCAACTGAGCTATAGCCCCGCACCGGATGGATTTCTAATTTCCCGTCCATTTTAGCAGCGTTCCCTCATCGACACCAACGGTGCTTGACGAATGCCCCCGTGCTCCGTCTAACCTAAACGAAGCGCAGTGGGAGGCTTTCCCTTCTTCATGTTCACGCAGCTCAATGCAGGCGAATCAAAGAATCAGCCCAGGACGCTTACGGTGTCGCTCGCTCTGCACGCTCTGTTGTTCGCTTGGCTGCTGCATGCGCCCGAGCCGCGCTTGTTGAATCCGTCTTCGGTCGCGCTCGGACGAAATGGCAAGCTGCTCACCCCCATCTACTTTCCTACGGATTCAGCCGACGATAGCGCTACCAGCTCGCCAGACCGCGCCACTGAGGTATATCGCCACCAGCGGCTGGGCCACGAGAAACTGATTTTGAAACAGAACGTTGCCCTGGCGAAGTTGCCATTGCCTCAGGCTCCCATCAGTCCATCCACGGCGGAGGACAAATCAAAGACGGCAACACTTTCAAACCTGGGCCATGGCGCGCCCGCCGGGCTGCCTTACGGAACCGTGCCGGGTGGACCCGTGTTTGGAGACGAGATTCGTCCGGCTCTCCCCGTAGCCACTGTGGATCCCGTGGTTTACCCGTGGGAGCTTCCTGAGTCGGAGGGAAACGTGGTGGTCGAGATCACGATTGACGAGCGTGGAGAGATTGTTCGTAAAACTGTCCTCCACAGCATGGGCGCCAAGCTGGACGAAAAGTTCCTTGCGGCGCTGGAGAATTGGCGCTTTCAACCGGCGATGCGAAATGGCGTCGCCATCGCCTCTAAGCAGGACGCTATCTTCCATTTCCGCGCCCGGGGATGATTGGATCAAGAGATTACTCCGTGCCTCTGTGCCTGCGTGGTAAAGCATTCTGTTTCCCTCCACAACCGCTATAATCAAGGAGTGACCGCTAACGACATTCAGCAGCTCGCATCCGCGGATTTTCCCACGCGCTGGGGCAAGTTCCGAATCCACGGTTTTCGGGCTGAATCTGGTTCCGAAGGAAACCGCCGGGTGGAGGAGGCTGTCGCGCTCGTGATGGGTGACGTTCAGTCCACGCCTCCGCTGGTTCGAGTTCACTCGCAATGTTTGACCGGGGACGTTTTTCATTCCCTGCGGTGCGACTGCCGTCAGCAGCTCGAAATGGCTCTCTCGATGATTCGAGATCTGGGCGCGGGCATCCTCGTTTACGAACAACAGGAAGGCCGTGGCATCGGACTTATGGCCAAGCTGCAGGCGTATGAGTTGCAGGACGCGGGTCTGGACACGGTCGAAGCCAACGAGCGACTCGGATTCAAGGCCGATCACCGGGACTTCGCCTTACCGGGCCAGATTCTCAAGGCGTTGGGCGTCACCCGAGTGCGCCTGCTCTCCAACAATCCAGACAAAGTGGAGGCCCTCGAGCGCGCCGGGGTCGAGGTGGTTGAGCGCGTGCCCTGCGAAGTCACGCCGAGTCCGCACGCGGAAGAGTATCTCAAGACCAAGAGAGAAAAGCTGGGTCATATTTTTACTTCGAGCTAGAGCCTCCGCCAAGCAAGCTCGATCTCCCGTAGCTTCTCCTTCCCTGTCATGGTTTTGCGCCAATCTCCAAGCCATGCTCTAATTCGCTGACGCTTTCTCCCGAATGCCCACTCTTGACTCTGGAAACCGCCGGTCGCCCATGGCCGCTCTCGCTCTGGGTCTCGCGCTCGTGGGCGCGGCCTCGATTCTGTATTACCAGTTTGGTTTGTTTATGCCGCGCGTGCAAAAAGTTCGCAACGCCAGGCATCTAGGGGGCGGATATGCTTTTGGCGATGACTTTTTCCCGGTTTGGCTGACCTCGCGAGAATGGCTTCGGGAGCGCCGAGATCCTTACAGCCCTGCCGTCACGCGGGAGATCCAGATTGGATTGTTTGGACGCACGCTGGAAGGGCAATTTCCTGCCGATCCCCCAAACGACTACAGAACCTTTGCTTACCCTGCCTTCACGAACCTTTTGCTATGGCCGGCCAGCGAGCTGCCGTTTGCGCCCCTACGCGTTGCCTGGACCGTGCTACTCGCTGCTCTGACTGCGGCGAGCGTTTATTTCTGGACGCAAGCGTTGTCCTGGCGCGTGAGCCCGACCTGGCTGGGGATCATTTTCCTGTTGACGTTGTGCAGCTACCCCGGGCTCGAAGGCCTTTACGCGGGACAGTTGGGACTGCTGGTGGGATTTCTGCTGGCCGCGTCGCTGCTTGCCCTGATGCGGGGCCGGCTGCTACTCTCTGGAACCTTGATGGCGCTGACCACGATTAAGCCGCAGATGACCATACTCGCGATCTTGTACCTGCTCATTTGGTGCGCGCATGACTGGCGCCGCCGGAGCCGATTTGGTGTGGCATTCTTCGCGACCATGATCCTGCTGATCGGCGCGTCGCTGGCTGTCTGGCCACGCTGGATCGAGTCCTGGGGCCGCGTCGTTCTTGGTTACCACCGCTATGCGACCCCTCCGCTAGCCAGCGTGCTGCCAGGGTCGAGTCTGGGAGCGTATTGCGGCGCTGTTCTAATCGCGGTCGCTTTGCTGACGGCTCCGGCGCTTGTCTGGCGCAGCCGTGCTGCGGCCGCGGCTTCGTACGAATTCTGGCTCACCTTGAGCCTCTTGCTTGCCATCACCACGATAACCATCCTTCCCGGTCAGTCCGTCTTTGATCATGTCATTCTTCTTCCCGGCATTTTCTTGCTGGCCAGCCGTAAGCAACCGGGGGGCTCGAGTCCAATCTTTCGTGCACTCCTGGTTGTCGGGATGGCGGTTCTGTTGTGGCCCTGGGTCGCCGCGCTGGGCCTGATCGGGTTGCGTCCGTTCCTGAGCCCGGAAAGGTTTTACTCCCAGGCAGTGTTTGCCCTGCCTCTGCGTACTGCTGCTGCGTTTCCCTTCGTCGTGCTGGGATTGCTTGCGCTGGCTTGGTGCAGGCTCTCGATACGGCGAGGGAAGCTAGCTGCTGCTGCTGCTGCTGCGCGATGAGTTCAATACTCTTGCAAGCGCCGGCTTGTTCTTCCCTGGCAAATAAACCAGCGCCGCCTGCGCGAGCGATCGGTAGACTTCCTTCGCGACGGGTATTCTGCGTAAGATCCTGAGGTGGCGCTTCACGGTGTCGATGTCGCCGCGGATCATCGGTCCACTAAATGCTCCCGCCGCGTCGAAGGCCGCGTAGTTTGCCAGAGTTTGCTTAAGGATCGGCAGCATCCTTCGCTTGGCCTCTCTCGGTCGCAAACCAGCGGCGGTCGCTACCTGCTCGCTGGTCACGAGCAGGGCCGTCAACAAAGGCGACGCAAAGGTGCCCCAGGCGTGGTAAGCCGCCTTATCTTCTTTTCGAATGGAATAGGCACGGCCGCCTAGGTTCTTTACGATGTGGCGAGCCATGCGCACCGCTGTGACGTCTCCCTCGACGGCGAAAGGAACGCCCACTAGCGGCGGACGCGAGCCGCGAACAAACGTCATCATGGGATGAACCGACGCTACCGCTGCCCCGCGCATTTTCAGTTTCGTGAGTTCGTCACTGGTAAGTGCACCGCTGGAGTGCAGTGCGACTTTGCCCCTCCAATCCCCCGCTTCCTGCATAGCTGTTGTCGCGCCGGCGATTGCTCCATCCGGAACACAGAACCAAACCAGCTCTGCCTGAATATGAGCCTTCGCCGCCATCACGGCGGTTGCACCTAATTCTCCCGCCAGTCGCCGCGCTCGCCGCAAAGACGGTGACCGATCACGGGAGACGATTTGGTCGATCCTGTATCCCGCTCCCTGCAAGGCTACGGCTAGCGTGTTGGCCAGATTCCCCGCACCAACAATTGAAACCCGCGGCTTCAGAGGCTTTCGAGATCTCTGTCCCGGCATGCCCGGCAGGATAGCAGACTCGACCTTGCCCCCTTATCTTCATGCTCGGTCCGGACACCCCGGCATTGCCGTGCTTTATATTGTTGTAATGCGAAAGCGTCTGCCTTCCGGACAATCTAGGCCGTCCAAATCCACCCAGAAGTCTCGCCCGAAAGCTCGGATACTCTCGTCGCGCACAGTCTATCGTGGCCCCGTGTTTTGGGTGACGACCGACGAAGTGCAGGAACCAGGCGGTATTCGTGCCCGTCGCGACGTGGTTCATCACACCGGCTCGGTCGTCATTCTGGCGGTCGATGAATCCAGTTCGACGCCGCGGGTCCTGCTCGAGCGTCAGTATCGTCATGCCGCGAACGATTATCTCTGGGAACTTCCCGCCGGGCGCATCGATCCCGGCGAGAAGGCTTTACCTGCGGCCCAGCGCGAACTGCTCGAGGAAACCGGCTACACTGCAGCCCGCTGGCAGCTTATCCTTGATTTTTTCGCGAGCCCCGGATTTATAACCGAAACCATGTCTGTGTTCCTGGCCACTGGACTTAGGGCGGGCAAAGCGCAACCGGAGGCCGATGAAGTCATCGTCCAGCGCCTGGTCCCGCTTTCAAAGGCGGTTCGAATGGTGCTGACGGGAAAGATTTGCGACGGCAAAACAATCTCGTCCGTTCTTTGGCTGGACCATCAGATTAGGAACCATCGAAAGTTGCATCCCGGCAGAGCCGCCGCCTAGCGGCGCGACCCTGAACGACTGGAGTTTTTACATCTCTTTTGCAGGGTAAATTTCTCCGCGCTGGGCACGGTTTCGCAATCTCTTTCGCCTTGACACCTCCATCCTAATCGCTCCAAAATGCATCCTAAGGCCGGTCACGTCTTTGGGTTCCCCGACTGGACGTGCAGAAAGCGGGGTTACGCGTGGAACGTCTGAAAGGTACGGTGAAATGGTTCAATAATGCGAAAGGTTACGGGTTCATCGGACGCGCAGATGGTCCCGACGTTTTCGTTCACTACAGCGCGATTACATCCGAGGGATACAAGAGCCTGCAAGAGGGTGATGAGGTCGAGTTCGAAATCACCGAAGGTCAGAAGGGTCCGCAGGCGGCGAACGTAAGCAAGCCTGCCTAACTCTCTTACTGAGACTGATCCTCGAACCCGCGGGTCGCGCTCCGCGACCAGGTCGTTGCCTACTCTAATTCGTTCTCTCCGGTAAAGGATACGAGTCTGTGCTATATGCGAGCTCTGGCGCCGCATTCTATTCTTGTTTATGTCTAACCCCCTGGACTATAAATCCTCCTTCGCGGTGTTTCGCTTTCCCCGGGTTTTCCCGCAAAAATACGCCAACCCTAATGTTTATCATGCCTTCCGCATGGAACTGGGGGCGAACGGTTACGAACCATTTCGAACCTCACTGTGACACCAGGCGTGACACCGATTTACGCATTGACTCGGGTAACATCCTGCGCGGCAATTTCTGTGGAACATTCTTGGGGTCGGAAAAGCTTACGCCTATGGAAGGCCGGTGATGGCCAACCCGAATGGAATTGGGTTCGCATACGCTACTCCGGGTGGTCGTCGGCCAAGTAGGAATCGTACCGTTCGACGCCGAGCGCCTTGGGCCCCGCACATACTCCAGGAGCGTCTTCGCGTTACCGAGCCGCGTCGAGATCGTTGATTTGCTCGATGGTAAACATAACTGATAGGGACTTTACGGCTTCGGCGTCTGGGATGCTTTCCTTTGTCAGTGACGGGACTT
>Ga0209624_10003532_pt1 | contig 11015 bp, 9 predicted proteins | sample JacPinW_OM2H0_O1_FD_188565 | JGI IMG/M metagenome (GOLD analysis project Ga0209624, IMG submission 188565) | Forest soil microbial communities from Algoma, Ontario, Canada - Jack Pine, Ontario site 1_JW_OM2H0_O1 (SPAdes) (version 2) | ecosystem: Environmental > Terrestrial > Soil > Boreal... | reverse complement strand
AAGGTCTCGATGCCGTCGGCGCCGAGCGAGCGGATCAGGTGCTCGACCTTGTCGGGCTCGGAGATGTCCCAGTAGGGGTGGGCGATGACGGCGACGCCGCCCGCTGCGCGGATCAGCTCGATCGCCTGCGCGGCGCTGGGCCAGCGGCGCGGCACGAAGGCCTTGGCACCGGGCACCAGGTACTCCTCGAAGAAGGGGCCGAGGTCGCCGCTGGCGCCGGCCGCCCGGGCGATGTGGGGACGGCCGATCGAGTCGGCCGCGCCGGCCTCGCGGATCGCGTCGTCGAGGGTCAGGTCGAAGCCCTCCCGCCGCAGGTTCTCGACGATCTCCCCGGCCCGCTCGCGCCGCCCCTGCTGGGCCCGCTCGCAGGCCGGCCCGATCTTCTCCAGGTCGACCCAGTAGCCGCAGATGTGCAGGTCTTCGGCGTACTCGTGCACGCACGACATCTCGATCGCCGGCACCAGCTCGATGCCCAGCCCCCGCGCCGCCTCTTCGGCCTCGACCACCCCCGCGACCGCGTCGTGGTCGGTGAGAGCCAGCGTCGTGACGCCTGCCTTCGCCGCTTCCTCGACGACGCCGGCCGGCGCCAACTGCCCGTCGGAGACCGTCGAATGACTCTGAAGCTCGATCAACATGAGGACGGCAGCCTATTCGCCCGGCGTTCCTCCGCGCGCCTAAATAGACTGCGCCGCCGTGTTTCAGAAGGTGCTCATAGCCAACCGCGGCGAGATCGCGATCCGCGTCGCCCGCACCCTGAAGGAGATGGGGATCGGGTCGGTCGCGGTCTACTCGGAGATCGATCGCGAGGCGCCGCACGTGCGCGAGGCCGACGAGGCCTTCCTGATCGGCCCCGCGGTCCCGGCCGAGAGCTATCTCAACATCGAGAAGATCATCGAGACCGCGAAGGAGGCCGGGGCGGAGGCGATCCATCCCGGCTACGGCTTCCTGGCCGAGAACGCCGACTTCGCCCGTGCCTGCGGCGATGCCGGCATCACCTGGATCGGCCCGCCGGCCGAGGCGATCGAAGAGATGGGCTCGAAGACGCGGGCGCGCGAGATCATGAAGGCGGCCGGCGTCCCGATCGTGCCCGGCTCGACCGAGGTCGCCAAGGACGTCGCCGAGGCCCGCCAGCAGGCCGAGGAAGCGGGCTATCCGGTTGCCTGCAAGGCCGCCGGCGGCGGTGGCGGCAAGGGCTTCCGCGTGGCGATGACCCCTGAGGACCTCGAGGAGGCCTTCGAAGGCTCGGCCCGCGAAGGCGAGAAGTTCTTCTCCGACGACCGCGTCTACGTCGAGCGCTATCTGGAGAACCCGCGCCACGTCGAGGTCCAGGTCCTGGCCGACTCGCAGGGCAACGTGATCCACCTCGGCGAGCGCGACTGCTCGATCCAGCGCCGTCACCAGAAGGTGATCGAGGAGGCTCCCGGACCCCAGGTCGACGAGGAGATGCGCGAGCGGATCGGCAAGATCGCGACCGATGCGGCCGCCGCCGTCGGCTACCGCGGCGCCGGCACGATCGAGGGCATGCAGGTCGGCGACGAGTACTTCTTCCTCGAGATGAACACCCGCGTCCAGGTCGAGCACTGCGTGACCGAGATGATCAGCGGCGTCGACATCGTCCGCGAGCAGGTCCTCGTCGCCGCCGGCGAGCCGCTCTCGATCGCCCAGGAGGACGTCGAGCTGCGCGGGCACGCGATCGAGTGCCGGATCAACGCCGAGGCCGCGCATAAGAAATTCGCCCCCGCCCCGGGTCCGATCGGCGACTCCTACCGCGAGCCCTCGGGCCCCGGCGTGCGAGTCGATTCCGGCGTCGAGGGGGGCTCCGAGGTGACGCCGATGTACGACCCGATGGTGGCCAAGCTGATCGTCTGGGACGTCGACCGCGAGAAGGCGACCCGGCGCATGCTGCGGGCGCTCTCCGAATACGACTCCGGCGGCCTCACCACCCTGATTCCCTTCCACGAAGCGATCCTCGCCACCGAGCAGTGGGCGCGCGGTGAGACCTGCCGCGACCTGATGGAGGACCGCGACTGGCTGAAGTCGACGGCCCCCGCGGAGGTCTCCTCGCCCGCGGTCGAGGAGGGCGCTGAGTTGGTGACCCGCGACTACAAGGTCGAGGTCTCCGGCAAGCTCTTCGACGTCAAGGTGATCGGCGAGGCCGGTGCCGGCGGCGCTGCCCCGGCGGCCGGCGGCAAGAAGCCGCCGAAGCGCGAGCGCAAGGCCGGCGGTGGCGGAGGCGCTTCGAGCGCGGACCTGCCCTCACCGCTCCAGGGCACCGTCTTCAAAGTCAGCGTCGAGCAGGGTGCCGAGGTCGCCGAGGGCGACCTGATCTGCGTGATCGAGGCGATGAAGATGGAGAACGAGATCACCGCCCATCGCGCCGGCAAGGTCACCTCCCTGAACGTCGAGGTCGGCGCCGCCGTCAACAGCGGCGACGTCCTCGCCGTCATCGAGTAGCAAAACTCCAGCCTGAGAGAGAAGACGGGGAGGGGTGTCCCCGTCGGACGCACGGCCCTATGGGCGTTGCTGAAGGTCCGACGGGGACACCCCTCCCCGTCTTCCCACTACCGCCCTTTGTGGTGCTTCTTTTCTTCCTGTTCCTTCTGCTTGATCCGTTCTTCTTCGCGCCGTTCCTTGTCGACCTTGCGCTGCTGGTCGCGGGTCAGCGGGAATTTCGGCGCCGGTTCCTGACAGGTGCGGCCGACGCAGCTCTCGAGGCGGATCAGCTGGCTGTGCAGGAAGGCCCGGATCGGGAAGAGGTTGGGGTCGCGGACTTTGTTGTTGAGCTCGTAGGGGTCCTTGTTGATGTCGTAGAGCTCTTTCTCGCCGTCGGGCCACTCGATGTACTTGTAGGGGCCGAGGCGGATTCCCTCGTAGTCCTTGGGCGGCGCCACGATCGAGGCGCTGGCCCCGCTCGGTGCGCTGGCCTGGTTCGGTCGTGAGTTGATGCTGTCGCCGCCGCCCGCGCTCCCGGCCGCGACGCCGGCCGGGGCCGCCGCCGGGCCGCCGCCGTTCTCTTCGACGTCGTTGGTTTCGACGAAGGACTCGAAGAGGATCGGCCGCCGGGTCCGCAGGCTGGGATCGAGCAGGAAGGGGACGAGCGAACGCCCGTCGATGCTTTTGTCGGCTGTGGCGTGGGCCAGTTCGAGGATCGTCGGGGCGATGTCGATGTTGGCCGCCAGCTCGCCGGTCGAGGTGCCCGGTTTGATCCCGGGGCCGCGGATCAGGAACGGCAGGTGGGTCGAGGGCTCGTAGGCGAGGAACTTGCCGCCGGTGAGCCGGTGCTCGCCGTAGAAGAAGCCGTTGTCGGAGGTGAAGATGATGTAGGTGTTGTGCAGCTGGTGCATGGCCCCGAGCGTGGCGACGATCTGCTGGACGCCGTCGTCGACCGCCCGCAGCGACTCCAGGGCCTTCTGGTAGTAGACGCGGTAGGTGTGGATCTCGCTCTGCGAGAGGTAGGGGGCTTCGCGGATGAAGCGGGGCTTGTCGTTGACGTTGCCCTCGTTGAAGCCTTCCGAGGGGCCGTGTGGGAAGGGCGCGCCGACGAGGGAGTCGTAGTCGCGGGTCGCCGGCTCCGGCCCGGCCGGGCGACGGAAGTCGCCGTGCGGGGCCGTGTAGTCGAGCTGCAGGTAGAAGGGGGTACCTTCCGGCGTTCCCTGCATCTCTTCGCTGGCGATCCGGGTGAGGACGTCGGTCTCGTACAGACAGGGCTGCCCGTTGAGCGGCGCGAAGGGGCAGCCGAAGTCGTCGCGGGCACCGTATTCGCGCGTTTCCCAGCTGCCGGAGTCCCCGAACGGACCGTCCAGCACGCCGTTGTCGTTGAGCGTGTAGCCGTAGTAGTAGTGGTCTGTGTCGGCCTTGATGACCGTGTGCCAGGCGCTCCACCCCGGCGGCACCGTCTTGCCGTCGTCGAACGGTTCGTCGCCGTAGCCGTTGAGGAACTTGCCGATGTGGATCGTGCGGTAGCCGGCGCTCTGCAGCCAGGTGGCGATGTTGTGGTTGTAGGCGTTGCGGGCCGAGAAGCCGGTGTAGCCGCCTTCCGGCGGCACGTTGCCGCGGACGTTGTGGTTGTGCGCGTAGCGGCCGGTCAACAGGCTCACCCGCGACGGGCAGCAGAGCGGGTAGGAGACGTAGTAGCGGTTGAGGGTCATGCCCTTTTCGGCGATCTGGGACAGGGTGTTGGGCATCACCGGGACCGCGGAGCCGCCCGGGGGCGTGTAGGTCGCGTAGAGCTGGTCCAGCGTCTGGTCGTCGGTCTGGATCACGACGAAGTTCGGGCGCTGCCCTTCCGGCAGCAGCGCGGTCTGCTGCCGCTTGGAGGCGAGGCGGGGCTGGTGCGCGGCGCTGGCGCTATGGGGGGCCGGCGGCGGCGTGTCGAAGGGCGGAACGCCGGCGCTCGGCGGCGTTGCCCGGGCGCTCTGGGTGGCCGCGAAGGCAAAGGCGGCGAGCAGGACGACGAGGCTCGCGACGAGGGCGAGCCGGGCGCCGGCGAGGGCACGCACATGGGTTCTTGGCTGCTCGTACCTATCCATAGGGAACACCTGGTCGAAACCGGCCTCTGTCGCCGGAGTTGCGCCTGAACGCTAGAAAACGCTCAGGACGCGCCGAGCTTTTTCGCTGCTTCGCGGAAGTTTTTCACCGTGGCGCTGGGGGCTTTGCGCCCTTCCAGTTTCTCGCCATGGCGGTTGACCCAGATCACCGGCACGTTCATCTTCAGCACCGGGGCGATGTCGGTCGCGTAGTCGCAACCGATGTGCAGCCAGCCTTTCTTGCCGCCGATCCGCCGCGCGCACTCTTTGAAGTGGACCGGGTCCGGCTTGTAGCTGCGCACCTGCTGGGCGGTGACGACGAGGTCGAGTTCGGTCCGCAGGTGGCGGCGCGAGATCCCCAGCAGTTTGTCGTCGACGTTGGAGATGATCCCGACGTCGTAGCGCTTGCCGAGACGGTCCATCGCCGCGTTGGCCTCGCGGAAGGGCAGCCAGTAGGCGACGCTGTTGGGCAGGAACTGAGCCCGCGAGGGCTCCACCTCCCAGCCCAGCTCGCCGGCGACCTTGACGATCGTGCGCCGCAAGACCTCGGCGTAGAGCTCGTAGGAGCCGGCCATGATTTCGGCCTGGACCTCCATGAAGCGGGCGAGGAAGGGGCCTTCTTCGAAGCTGAAGCCGTCTTTGGCCGCCTCTTTCTTGCAGGCCTCGACGATCCCCTTCTCCCAGTCGATCAAGGTGCCGTAACAGTCGGTGGTCACCCATTTGATGTTTTTGAGACTGGGAAGAGCCATTGCGAGCGCGGCATTATGGCAAGCGCCCCCACTTCGGGCGTTGCCCCCGGCGGCGCGCGCTCCGGCGGCGATCTCGGATAGGGTGCGCGACCGCGCCTCCGGGTGCCACCTCGTATGGACCTCCTCGAGTATCAGGGCAAGCAGCTGTTCGCCAAGCACGGCGTCGCCGTGCCGAGCGGCGAGGTCGCGAAGACCGTCGAGGAGGCCGTCGCCGCCGCCGAGGAGATCGGCTACCCCTGTGCGATCAAGGCCCAGGTCCTGATCGGGGGCCGCGGCAAGGCGGGCGGGATCAAGATCGCCGCCGACGCCGCGCAGGCGCGCGAGTACGCCGACGCGATCCTCGGCATGGACATCGTCGGACCGCACGGCGAGGGGCCCTTCCGGGTCGACCAGGTCTGGGTCGAGGGTGGCTCCGACATCGCCGCCGAGTACTACGCCTCGGTCATCCTCGACCGTGGCGAGAAGAAGCTCTTGGCGATGGTCTCCAGCCAGGGAGGGATGGACATCGAGGCGGTCGCGGCGGAGAGCCCCGACGCCCTGGTCAAACGCCACATCGACCCGACCCGCGAGTTCGACGTCGCCGCGGCGCGGGAGATCATCGACGCCGCCGGGCTCGACGAGGACATCGGCGACCAGGCGGCCGAGGTACTGGTGAAGCTGGCCGAGGTCGCCCGTAGCGAGGACGCCAGCCTGATCGAGGTCAACCCGCTGATCGTGACCTCGGCGCGCGAGGTGGTCGCCCTCGACGCCAAGGTGACGATCGACGGCAACGCGCTCTACCGCCACCAGGACCTGGCCGAGATCGCCGACACGGTCGACGACCCGCAGGAGCAGATGGCGAAGGAGAAGGGCCTGACCTACGTCAAGCTCGACGGCAACGTCGGCATCCTCGCCAACGGCGCCGGCCTCTGCATGTCGACGCTGGACGTAGTCGCCCAGGCGGGCGGCGCCCCCGCCAACTTCCTCGACGCCGGCGGCGGCTCCAAAGCCGAGGCGATCGTCAACGCCCTGGAGGTCATCACCTCGGACGAGAAGGTGACGGCGATCCTCTTCAACATCTTCGGCGGCATCACCCGCTGCGACGAGATCGCCAAGGGGATCGTCACCGCTTCGGGCCAGCTCGACCTCGGCGTGCCGCTGGTCGTCCGCCTCGACGGCACCAACTCTGAGGAGGGCCTGGCGATCCTCGCCGAGGCGAACCTGCCCAACCTGCACCAGGAGAAGACGATGCTGGACGCGGCGCGGCGCGTCGTCGAGCTCGCCGGGGGTGCCTCGTGAGCATCATCGTCGGCGAGCAGACGAAGCTGGTCGTCTCCGGCCTGACCGGTCGCGAGGGCTCCTTCCACGGGCTGCGCAACCGCGCCTACGGGACCGACCTCGTCGCCGGGGTGACCCCGGGCAAGGGCGGCCAGGACGTCGAGGGCGTGCCGATCTTCGACACGATCGAGGAATCGGTCGAGGCGGCGGGCGCCAACACCTCGATGATCTTCGTGCCGGCGCGCTTCGCCGCCCCGGCGATCGACGAGGCGATCGACTCCGGGGTCGAGACCGTGATCGCGATCACCGAGGGGATCCCGGTGCTCGACATGCTCAACACCTACTGGAAGGCGAAGGAGGCCGGGGTGCGGCTGATCGGGCCCAACTGCCCCGGTGTGCTCTCCCCGGGCAAGGCCAACGTCGGCATCATCCCCGCCCAGTTCTTCGACCCCGGCTCGATCGGCGTCGTCTCCAAGTCGGGGACGCTGACCTACCAGATCGGCAACGAGCTGAAGCAGGCCGGGGCCGGCAACTCCTCGATCGTCGGCATCGGCGGCGACCCGATCGTCGGCTCCGACTTCATCGACATCCTCACCATGTACGAGGCGGACCCGGACACCGAGTTGATCGTGATGGTCGGCGAGATCGGCGGCGATGCCGAGGAGCGCGCAGCCGAGTTCATCTCCTCCGAGGTCTCGAAGCCGGTCGTCGCCTACATCGCCGGCTTCACCGCTCCTCCCGGCAAGCAGATGGGCCACGCCGGCGCGATCATCTCCGGCTCCTCGGGTACCGCGCAGGCGAAGAAGGACGCGCTCGAAGCCAAGGGCGTCCGCGTCGGCCAGAGCCCGACCGAGGCCGCCGCGATCGCCGTCGAAGTCCTGCGCGGCTCCTAGCCCGAGCTACCTATACTCGAAGCCGATGGCAGCAGACACGATTTCGTTTGCGCGGGGCGCTCCGAGCGCTGACATCCTGCCCCACGAGGCGGTGCGGGAGGCGGCGTCGCGGGCGCTCGCCAGCGACTGGGAAAAGGCGCTCTCCTACGGGACCGGGATCGGGCATCCGGGGCTCTGCGAGTGGATTGCCGAGCGGCACGGCGGGCTCGATGCCTCGCAGGTGATGGTCGCCAACGGGTCGCTGGAGGGCGGGGCGATGCTGTTCGAGCACCTGCTCGGTCCCGGCGATCGCGTCGTCGTCGAGCAGCCGACCTACGACCGCACGCTGCTGCTCCTGCAGCGCCTGGGCGTGGAGCTGGTGCCGGTACCGCTGGAGGCCGACGGGCTCGACCTCGGGGCCTTCGAGGCCGCCCTCGCGGAGGGGCCGATCAAGCTCGCCCACGTCATCCCCAACGCCCACAATCCGGCCGGCTGCACGCTCTCGAGCGCGAAGCGGACACGGCTGGTCGAGCTCGCCGCCGAGCACGGCTTCTGGATCTTCGAGGACGATCCCTACCGCGAGTTGCCCTTCGCGGGCGAGCCCCTGGAGACGATGCTCTCGCTCGACGGCGCCGGCCGCGTCATCCACGCCTCCTCCTTCTCGAAGACGGTCAGCCCCGGCGTCCGGGTCGGCTACCTGGCCGGGCCCGCGGAGGAGATCGCCAAGCTGGCCAAGCGAGCCAACGAGACCTACATCTCGCCGAACATGCTGGCCGAGTCGATCGTGCTCGAGCTCTGCCGTTCCGGCGAGCTGGACCGCAACATCGCCTTCGTCAAGGGCGAGCTGAAGGCGCGCTGCGACGCCCTGGTCGCGGCTCTGGGCGAGCAGATCCCCGAGGCCGAGTTCGTCGTCCCCGAGGGCGGCTACTTCCTCTGGCTCGACCTCGCCGCGGGGACCGACGCGACCGCGCTGCTGGCCGAGTCCAAGGCGGGCGGGGCGACCTTCGTCGCCGGCCCCGACTTCATGATCGCGGGCGGCGAGAACAGTCTCCGCCTCTCCTTCGCGCCGGTGCCGGCCGCCCGCGCCGCCGAGGGCGTCTCCCGCATCGCGTCCGCGCTCGACCGCGTCCGCGCCGGCTCCCCCGCCTGAGCGGGCGCGGCGTCAGCATCATTCGACGACGATCGTGCCCTTCATGAAGGGGTGGAAGAGGCAGTAGTAGGTGAAGGTGCCGGTCTTTTCGAGGGTGATCTTGGCCGACTTGCCGGGGTCGATCGGGCCGCTTTCGAAGACGCCGGACTGCTTCGAGGTCGCCGTGTGCGCGGTCGTGTCGTGGTTGGTGAAGGTAACCGTGGTCCCCTTCGGCACGGCGATGCTCGCCGGCTTGTAGATGTAGTCCTTGATCGTCACCGCCTGGGCGCCGCTGCCACTCGAGGCGGAGGAAGTCTGGTCGGTGCCGTCGCCGCCGCTGCCGCAGCCAACCAGGAGTACGGCGCTGGCAGCCAAGAGGAGGACGACACCGACCCAGGGACGGGTGGTTGGTCCCTCGTTGGGGTGGGGGCTTCCCATGTCAACCCCTACGCGAGGACGGGCGAGCCGGATCATCGGTGACGCGGCGATCTGCGGATGGCGCCGGGATTCGGGCGATTGTGATCCGGCCGGCTCGGGGCTCGCGTAGGGGAGCGGTAGAAGCACGAAACCCCAGCGAGGAGACGATGACATGTCCGAAAGCAACGAACGCGAGAAAGCAGGGGCCCCGGCGCAGAGCGCGGTGGCTCGTGCGGTCAAGGACCCGGTCTCGCGCCGCAAGTTCATGGCTTTGACCGGCGGCTCGGCTGCGGCGGCGGCCTTCCTCGCCGCCTGCGGCAGCGACAGCGGCACCACCACGACGACCTCGGCGAAGCCCGCCGGCGGCAGTGAAACCGCCCAGTTCGGCAAGGGCGACATCGGCATCCTCAACTACGCCCTCACGCTCGAGTACCTCGAGACCGCCTTCTACGCGGACGTGATCAAGAGCGGCCTCTTCAAGGGCGCCGAACTGGACACGATCAAGAAGTTCGGCGAAGAGGAGGCGGAACACGTCTCTGCCCTGACTGCCGCGGTAAAGGGCCTCGGCGGCAAGCCGGCGCCGGAACCGAAGACCGAATTCCCGCTCAAGAGCGCCAAGTCGGTGCTGGAACTGGCGGGCACGGTCGAGAACCTCGGCGCCGCTGCCTACCTCGGCCAGGCCGGCAACATCCAGAGCCCGGAAGTGCTGGCGTCGGCTCTCGCCATCCACAGCGTCGAGGGCAGGCACGCCTCCGCGCTGAACACCCTGCTCGGCATGCCGATCACCCCGGACGGTGCGTTCGCCAAACCGGCGACCGCCACGGAAGTCCTCAAGTCCGTCGAACCCTTCATCGTCAGCTAGTCCGGCGAGAAAGCGAAAAGGAGAAAGCAATGAGTCACGAAGAAATTGCACATCCGGAGCTCGTCGGTGTGGAGGTCGTAGGGGACAGCGGCGACCTCTCCCGCAGCGACGTGATCCTCAAGGGCGCGCTGGCAGCGGGTGCCGTCTACGGCACCTTCATGGTCGGCCCGTACGTCCGCAAGGCACTGGCGATGACCGGCAGCAGCGATGTCGACATCCTCAACTTCGCCCTCACCCTGGAGTACCTCGAGTCGACCTTCTACGACGAAGCGAAGACCCGGGCCAAGGCGAGCGGCGAACTGAAGAGCCTGATCGGGCTGCTGGCCGACGACGAGAAGCAGCACGTCGAAGCGCTTACCGCGACGATCAAGAAACTCGGCGGCAAGCCGGTGGCGGAGCCGAAGTTCGACTTCCCCTACAGCAACACGGCCGGCTTCCTCAAGCTCGCGCAGACGTTCGAGGACACCGGGGTCAGCGCCTACAACGGCGCCGGACCGATGATCAAGTCCAAAGAAGTGCTCGGCGCGGCCGGCTCGATCGTCCAGGTCGAGGCCCGTCACGCGGCGGCGATCCGGCTCCAGAACAAGGAAGAACCGGCTCCGGAAGCCTTCGATCCCTCGCTCGACGAAGCGCAGGTGCTGAAGGCCGTCGAACCGTTCGTCGCGTAGCTGCCTGGACGCGAAGAGCGGATGATGGATCGAGATGACCGTTAGAAGGGAGAAGGCCGAGCGGCTGGCCGACGAGGAGCTGATGCCGCTGATCGGGGAAAAGGACTCCGAGGCCTTCGAGGTCTTCTACGACCGCCACGGCGGCGTCGCCTACTCGCTGGCGTACAGAATCGTCGGCGAGAAGGCGGCCGCCGAGGACGTCACCCAGGAGGCCTTCATCTCGATCTGGCGCAGCGGCTCGCGCTTCGACCGGGCCCGCGGCAGCGTCCGCTCCTGGATGCTGAGCATCGTCCGCAACCGGGCGATCGACGCGCTCCGCAGCCGCGCCGGCAAAGCGCCGAAACTGAGCTTCGACGACGACGCGATCCTCGAGCAGCGCCCGGCCGAGGAGTTGACCGAGGACGAGGCGATGCGACGCGAGACCGCGACCGAGATCCGCGGGGCGCTGGGCGAGCTGCCGGGCGAGCAGTCGAAGGTGATCGAGCTGGCCTACTTCGGCGGCTTCAGTCAGTCGGAGATCTCGCGCATGCTGGGG
>Ga0209624_10003531_pt1 | contig 11021 bp, 10 predicted proteins | sample JacPinW_OM2H0_O1_FD_188565 | JGI IMG/M metagenome (GOLD analysis project Ga0209624, IMG submission 188565) | Forest soil microbial communities from Algoma, Ontario, Canada - Jack Pine, Ontario site 1_JW_OM2H0_O1 (SPAdes) (version 2) | ecosystem: Environmental > Terrestrial > Soil > Boreal... | reverse complement strand
GAGTGCGATCGGCCATCCGGCCGCCGATCCGGCGCACCCGTGGGAGAACTGGATCACCATGGAGATCCTGGTGGTGGCCATCATCGTGGTGCTGTTCGCGATTCTGCGCTCGCGGCTTTCAGTGGAGCACCCAGGCAAGCTACAGTTGACCTTCGAAGCCATCTACAAGTTTGTGACCGGGCAGACCGATGACGCGGTGGAACATGGGAAAAAGTACGCGCCTTTCTTCGGAGCGCTCTTCGTTTTTATTCTTTTCATGAATCTGATCGGTGTGATCCCTGGATTCGAATCGCCCACCATGTCGCCGTCCGTGCCCCTGGGTTTGGCGGTCGCGGTTTTTCTCTACTATCACTGGATGGGCTTGCGGGAGCAAGGCGTCGGCAAATATCTTGTTCATTTCGCCGGTCCCATGCCGGCGCTGGCGATTCTGATGGTCCCCATCGAACTGATCAGCCATCTTTCAAGGCCGCTCTCTCTGACGGTTCGTCTGTTCGCGAACATGTTCGCGGGCGAAAAGGTAACCCTCACATTCCTGACGCTAACGTTCCTGGTGGCCCCCGCGATTTTCATGGGCCTGCACGTCTTCGTCGCATTCTTACAAGCTTATATTTTCATGCTGCTCGCCATGATCTACGTTGGTGGCGCAGTGGCGCACGAGCATTAACGGCTTTATCCGTTCGCAAGCGTGAGCCCGTCGCCCCCCAGGGCAGACCGGGAACCACCTCCTGGCGAACAATCTTGTACAAGGAGAACACTCGAATGAAACGTAAATTGATGTACGCGGCAGGTGGCTTGATGCTGCTGGCAAGCCCGATCTTCGCGCAAACACCCGCCGCCGGCGGCGGTGGAACCGACCTCAAACTGCCCTTCGCTTATCTCGCGATGGGTATCGCATCCGGCCTTTGCGGCCTGGGGCAGGGCAAGCTGGCCGCTTCGGCTTGCGAAGCGTCGGCGCGCAATCCAGGAGCCCAAGCGGGTATCCGGTTCGCACTTATTTTCGGACTGGTGCTGATTGAATCGCTGGCGTTGTACACGCTAGTCATCACCTTCATCGCCAGGCAGGCGTAGTTTTGGCGTAATCACCGGGGCAGTCTTCCGGGCTGCCCCCCTTCGATGAAACTCCAAGGCATCTTCAGCCCCATCACCACGCCCTTCAACCACGAAGGCGAGCTGTGGAAAGTGAAAGTCCAGCACAACATAGAAAAGTGGAATGCCACTGGCCTGAGCGGCTACGTGGTTGTCGCATCCACCGGCGAAAGCGTGATGCTGGGCACCGACGAAAAAATCCAGCTCTGGGAGTGGGTGGCGCAATGGGCTGCACCGGAGAAACTGCTGATCGCCGGAACCGGCATGGACAGCGTACATCAGACCGTGGCGCTCACCAATCGCGCGGCCGACATCGGTTATAAAGCCGCGTTGGTAAAAACGCCGTCGTTCTTCAAAGGCCAGTTCAGCAACCCCGCCACGCAGATGCTTTTCTTTCGCGCGGTGGCCGATCAGGCCAAGATCCCAGTGCTGCTTTACAACTTCCCGCAGAACACGGGCATCGATCTCGCAGCCGAGGCCGTGGCCGAGCTCTCGCATCATCCCAATATCATCGGCATCAAGGAAAGCTCGGGCAACGTCGAGAAGCTGCTACAGATGGTGCGCGAGACGAAGAAGGGATTTCAGGTGCTGACGGGTTCCGCCACCACGCTGGCTCCATCGCTGGCCATCGGCTGCAGCGGAGGCATTCTGGCGTTCGCGAATGCCGCGCCCTACGCGACCATTTCCATCTGGGAAGCCCATCGCACGCGTGAGCCGGAGGCCGCGCTGGACTGGCAGAATCGCATCGGCCGCGCCGCCAAGCTGGTGACCACCAAGTATGGCATCGGAGGGTTGAAATACGCGATGGATCTGACCGGTTATTACGGTGGTCCACCGCGTCTGCCGCTGACGGTTCCTACACCGGCGGCCAGGCAGGAAATCGAAGAAGCGTTCGCCGACCTGCGAGGCTGACGATGAAGCTGGCGCTGCTGACGGTCCTGATCACGTCAAGCGCCCTCGCTCAAACCGCGGACACCTGGACGCAGGTCTCTCCCGGCAACACGCCTTCGCAACGGAACGGCCACGCGATGATCTTCGATCCGGTGCACAGCCAGGTGGTGTTGTTCGGTGGTGCGGCGATCGTGAATGGAATCAGTCAGTACCTGGCTGACACCTGGACGTGGGATGGTTCCAACTGGACGCAGCAGTTCCCTCCCAACAGTCCATCCCCTCGATTCGAACACAGCATGTTCTATGATTCCGTGCATGGCCAGGTGCTGCTCTTTGGAGGATTCGACGGAAACTCACCTCTCAATGACACCTGGGTGTGGGATGGAAGCAATTGGACGGAGCTAAGCCCGTCCTTGTTCCCACCGCCGCCGAGAAACGGAGCAGCGATCGCCTACGATCCCGTGCATGCTGAAGCTGTCTTGTTTGGAGGATATGGCGTTGGCGGCTTCAACGTTCTCTCCGATACCTGGTTGTGGTACGGTGCGCAATGGAACCGCGTATATCCGCACACGGTTCCCCCGCCGCGCGCATACTTCAGCATGGTGTTCGATGCGGCCCGCAGCCAGACTGTCGTATTCGGTGGCTACGACCCTTTTAACGCTACACCCACCGAGACCATCCTCTTGAACGACACCTGGGTGTGGGATGGTTCTGACTGGACTCAGAAGTCGCCGCAGACCAGCCCACCCGGCCGGGACTTCCACGCCATGGCTTATGACTCCGTGAACAATCAGACCGTGATGTTTGGAGGTTCTCCCACCACTCCCAACTTCACTCTCGCCGTCCCGTTGAATGACACCTGGCTGTGGGACGGCTCCAACTGGACCCAGCAGAAACCTCCAACCGCGCCATCCGCCCGGTCAGGGCATTCCATGGCATTCGATTCGGCACACAATCGAACCGTCATGTTCGGAGGCGATCTTCCCGGCGCGGCTCCCACCACCTGGCTCTGGCTCGGCGGTCCGACAGTGGTAACCCCACCGCCCCCACCCCCGCCGCCGCCCGCGCCATCCGTCAGCCAGGTCCTTAGCGCGTCGGCATTTGGCGGATTCTCCAGCGCCGCGCCTGGTTCGTGGGTCGAGATTTATGGATCGAACCTGGCTCCCGATACACGCGGCTGGGCTGGCACGGATTTCGACGGCAACAACGCGCCCACGGAGCTGGATGGGGTGTCGGTGAGTATCGGAGAGCAAGCGGCTTTTGTAGATTATATTTCGCCCACGCAGGTGAATGTGCAATTACCGTCGAATGTTGTTACCGGCGGAACGCAGCCCATCACTGTTACCAGCGCCGGCGTAACCAGCGCGTCTTATAACATCAACGTGAATCCGACCCAGCCCGGGCTGTTGGCTACCGCGCAATTCAAGATTGGTGCGAATCAATATGTGGTGGCGCAGCTTCCGGACGGGAACTACGTTCTTCCGGCAGGCGCTATCACGGGCGTCAATTCACGGCCGGCCAAGCCCGGCGAGATTATGGTGATCTATGGTGTTGGATTCGGCGCGGTGACTCCGGACATCGCCGCTGGGCAAATCGTGACCCAGAGCAATCAGCTGTCTGCATCTTTGCGAATTCTGTTCGAACAGACGCCGGCGCAGCTGTCGTACTTCGGGCTGGCGCCCAACCTGGTAGGCCTGTATCAGTTTGATGTGATCGTTCCACAAGTGCCGGACAGCGATCTGGTGCCGCTGACGTTCGATCTAGGCGGCGCGGAAGGCACGCAAACTCTTTTTACGGCAGTGCACCAGTAGTTGTTTTCAGCGCGGCATTCACTTCTTCGATCATGCGCACGGTGTTTTCGCGAACCGAGCGCACAAACGCATCGCGCGAGATATTCGGTTCGCCGAAGGCGTAAGTGATGCCTCGCGACGAATTCACGATCGCGCCCAGGCCGTCTTCGTTGAAGCATTCCGCAGCGGCGTTCGCGCTTCCGCCTTGCGCGCCGTAGCCGGGAACGAGGATGAGAGCCTTTGGCATTAATGCGCGTAAGCGCCGGCCTTCTTCTGGAAACGTCGCGCCGATCACCGCGCCGATGGAGCTGTAGCCGGACTCGCCAACCAATTCGCCGCCGAGTTCGTTCAACACGCAGCCGATTTTCTCGTAGAGCGGCCGGCCGGTTTCCGCGAGCAACTGATCCTCAAAATCCTTCGATCCGGGATTGGATGTTTTCAGCACCACAAACAGCCCTTTGCCATACCGCTTGCACGCTTCGACAAAGGGAACCAGACTGTCGCGCCCCAGGTAAGGCGTTACCGTGAGAGCGTCGCAATCAAACCCGGCGCCGCCCAGATAGGCATTCGCGTAGGCTTCGGCCGTAGAAGAAATGTCGTTGCGCTTGCCGTCGGCAATCACCAGCAGGCCGCGCTGCCTGGCCGCGCGCACGGTGTTCTCAAAAGCCTGTAGCCCCGCTACGCCGTATTGCTCGAAGAACGCCAGCTGCGGCTTGACGGCGGGAACCAGATCCACCACCGCATCCAGCACCAGTTCATGGAATTCGGTGATTGCTGCGCAGATACTGCTGCCGACGAACGCCGGCATCTGATCGATGCGCGGGTCCAGGCCGACAATACAACGGCTGTCTTTAGTGCGGATCTCTTCTATTAAGCGGTCGGCGAATGACGCCATATTAAATTCATTGTGGCACGCCGGACCAGGGGATTGTCACCAAATAACCTCTCCGGTCGCCGCGTGGCGCACGCACTCTTGCGAACACGTTTTGCCTGGGCCTCCGAAGGCGTTCACAGGAGTGTGAACGCGGCACGCGTGGGCGCGTGCGCCACGTCAAATCAGAAATTAAAGAGGACTTGACGGAGCGCGTCCACGTATTCCTGCTTCGCGGCTTTCGCCACTTTTCTTGAGTCTTCTTCGCTGAAGCCTGCGTGATCCCAGTCTTCCACGGCGGCCATGGAATGATCGGGCGTGGCGAGGTCTTCCTCGGCGCGAATGGCAGCGATCCAGCGTTCGACAGCCGCCTTATAGTTGAACCTCAGCTTATCCAGCTCTGCGTTTTCCATTTGGCTAGAACACGTTCTTCAGTCCCCAAAACAGGAAGCCGGAAAGTAGCATGGCCATGGGAAGCGTCAGCACCCAGGCCAGCGCCAGATTGCGGACCGTGCCCCACTGGAGCCCGGTGTGATTGGCAGCCATGGTGCCCGCTATCCCAGATGAAAGCACGTGAGTGGTGCTCACAGGCAGGCCCAGATAATCGGCGCCGCCGATGGTCAGCATGGCGGTAATTTCCGCGGCCGCGCCTTGCCCATAGGTGAGGTGATCCTTGCCGATCTTCTCCCCCACCGTTACCACGATTCGCTTCCACCCGATCATGGTTCCAAGGCCGAGCGCCATGGCTACCGCCACCTTCACCCAAAGCGGAATGAATTTGGTGGCCAGATCCACGTGCTTCCTGTAATTGCCAATGATCTTCAGTTCGTCGGCGCTAAATTCCGGCTTCCCGGACTTCTGGATCAACCGGATAGTCTCGCTGACGATGTACATATCGTTGCGGAAGTTGCGGGTCATATCGGGCGGGACGTTCTTGAGTTCTTTGTAGAGAGCGGTCTCGTTGCCGACATCGCTGATCAGTGACCGCAACGCCAGCATGGTGTTGGCGTTGAACTGTCTGGTTCGGATATAAGCCGTTAAATCGTCGCGCGGGTCTGCCACCACTGCATTGGAATCAACATAATGATTGAGCACCTGCACGGTTTGTTGTGACACCGCCAGGAAGTCCTGCGTTTGGCCCGGCGTAACCGCGCGATTCAGTGCGTAAGTAGTGGGCACGGTGCCGATCAGGATCAGCATGATGAGCCCCATTCCCTTCTGCCCGTCATTGGATCCATGCGCGAAACTGACGCCGGTGCAGGTGAAGACCAGCAGGGCGCGAATCCAGAAAGGCGGCGGTTCGCCATTGGCCGGCGCTTCATACAGCCGCCGGTCTTTGATGATCGCTTTGCAAAGTAAAAGCAGCAGCCATGCGACGCCGAAGCCTACTATCGGCGAGAACAACAGCGAGCGTCCAACGCCCGCTGCCTGGGTCCAGTCCACCCCGCTGGTGCCCTGCCGGGGATTCATCAGTTGATTCGCGATGCCGACACCGATGATGGAACCGACCATGGTATGCGAACTCGATGCGGGCAGCCCGAAGTACCACGTGCCGAGATTCCAAAGGATGGCGGCGATCAACAGCGCGAAGACCATCGCAAAGCCCGAGCCGCTGCCTACTTGCAGGATCAACTCCACGGGCAGCAAAGTGATGATGGTGAATGCCACGGCGCCGGTGGAAAGCAGGACGCCGATGAAGTTCCATGCGCCAGACCACGCCACTGCCAGGTGGGGCTCCATGGAGTGCGTATAAATGACGGTTGCAACGGCATTGGCCGTATCATGGAAGCCATTCACGAACTCAAAACCGAGCGCGACCAGCAGGGCAACGCCCAGCAAGATGTACGGGTAGATCGACGTGCCTCGCTCTACCTGCAAATCCCGAGCGAGGCTCACAACGGTGTAAATAAGTCCAACAATGAGAGCCACTCCGAAGACGGCTATGCCGATCTTTCCGGGACTCTTCGACATCTTTTGTTCTAGTGCGGGTGCTGCGCCAGCGGCCATAGTTCTCCTTCAGCCTGCCCACTATAACCCTGGAATGTTTCATTTTGCTTAATATCCGGTTACAACGATGTGCCGTGTGGAAAAACCTTCAGTCAATTCTAAGATCGCGCGTTAGCCTCACGAAGCCCGGTACGCCTAGGAGTTTCTCCACTTCCGGGCAGCGTTTTTCGTCCAGCACCTGGAAACCCGATTTTTGATAGGCCGCTTGAGCTGCGTGGTTTCCTATATAGGTGGCGATCTGAGCCAGCTTGCATCCGCGCTGGCATGCGTCACGAAGTACTTCGTCTATCAGCGCGCTGATGAGTCCGCGCCGACGATATCGCGGCAGCGTCGCCACGCTTTCGATAACAAAATCCGCTCCGATGTCGGGTGGCATGCAGTTGGTCCAAACGGGGGCCACGCGCTGATAGGATGCCGCCGCATCCCACTCGGTCCATCCCAGATCGCGCTGCACGTTGGCCATCGCATCGCCCACCACGGACCATCCATCACGGGGTTCAAAGCCACAGAGCGCCGCGGCGCCCTCGCCATCAACTTCAGCGATCAGAAAGCTCTCGTAATGATAGAGCGCCCGAGGTTCGGCGATTGCCAGACGCCTGAGGTATTCGAGGCATCCCGCTTCGTCTGCCCCGATGATGAGATCCCACATCCCGCGCGACCGATGGGCGCGCGAGGCTGCAATCATCACCCAGGCGAGAAACCCGGCGTCGTCGGAGGCGCCGCGGCGGATGCAAACGGCCATTACGCGGTCATGAGGGCCGTTACGGTGGTGCGGTCCACCACCTGCTGATACGCATCCAGCATGCCTTCGATGGGCACGATGGTAGTGGCCAGGGACTTCGCGTCGAATTGATGCTTGTCGAGAAGTTCCACGAACCGCGGAATGTCGCGCATCGGATTGGCGCCACCGCATTGGCCCGCGTGATGGGTGCGGCCTCCGATAGTGAACACCACCGCAGGCAAGGTCACGTTGCCGGTGGGAAGACTGGTGGTTACTATGTGGCCGCCCGGAGAGCACATCATATAAGCCTGTTGAAGGGGAAGAATTCCCGTGGGATCGGGACCGGCTTCCAGCTTGGGCCTGGCGCGATCTGCGCCCACGCCTTCCACCACGAAGTCCGCGCCCGCGCCGCCCAGGAGTCCGCCGGAATCGCGGCCCCCGGCCCAGAGACGATTATTCGGTCCATTGGAGAGCTCGCGCACCTTTTCCACCAGCTTGTCGCCTTCTACGTTCGGATCCAGCACATGCGTGGCGCCTACTTTCAGGGCCACCTCCCGGCGCACGCGGATGGGATCGATGGCGATGATGGTTGAAGCGCCGGCAATGCGCGCGCCCTGGACCGCGCTCAATCCCAGGGGACCGCATCCCACCACGGCAACGATGGAACCGGTCTCAATCGCCGCCAGAACCTGCGACGCCGTGCAACCCAGGCCTGCCACTGCCACACAACTGCAAACCATGCCGAGGTCCGCGGCCGATGCTTTGGTGAATACCGGCACCACCCACTCTTCGAAGGTGACCATCAGCTCGGCCAGTCCTCCGATGTGCGAGTTCGCGTAGACCGGCGTGCCGTCGCGCAGGTCGGCGATCGGCACCAGATCGTTGGGGCCCTGGCGTCCCAGAAACTGGCACATATCCGCGCGTCCGCGCAGGCACTGGTAGCACGAGCCACATTGCGGCGTTCCGGAAACGCAAACGCGATCGCCCACTTGCACCCGGCGCACTTCGGGACCCACCGCTTCGACAATTCCCACGCCGCCATGGCCCTGAATCAGCGCCATGCGCGACATCGCCAGGAAAGCCGGCGAAACGGGCCCGGGAGGGGCATCCTTGTTAGCAGGCGGAACGCCCGGCGGCGGAAGCCCGAGAACATCGGTGGTGTTGGAATAACAAAGATTCGTCGCTTCGGTGCGCACTACCACTTGCCGTCCGCTGATCGGGCGCAGCGTCAAGTCCTGCAGTGTCGTCCTTCCGGGACCGGTTCCGCGCGAAACCCAGCCGCGAAATTTGCGTCCGGGTGCGGCAGGCTTGGATTGGACGGGCTTGGTCTGTGCCGTCGTGGTTTGTGCCAGGAGGGCGCCGCCTTGTGCCGCGAGCGCGACACCTCCGGTGAGCACGCCCCTGCGGGACAGGGCAGAATCTTTGGGTTCCATCGCAACCAGTGTATCCCCAACCGCTCGCGCAAACTCAGCGCCGCGGCCGTGGTACTGAACCATACCGGTACCAAGCGGCGATTTGGGTGCCTGGGCCTGGTGGCACATGATCGGACAGGGAAACATGACCATGGGCACCCAACTGGGATACGATCCCGGCAACTTCTATGTTTGGAGAGCGTCGGACGGGTTTGCCATCCATTTGAGTCTGAACGTGGTCACGCGACTGGCTGCGCAGATTGCGCGCGAGGGAAACGAGAGCCAGCCGGGGGGAATGCGCGGAATCCTGCTGGGCCGCATCACGGACACTCCGTTTCGTACGACGGTGATTGAGGATTTTAAGCTGTTCCCTCCCAGCAAAGACGGGGAGCAAACGCCCGAATTTGAAGACGCGCTCATCCAGAGCGCCCGCCGGATGGCTGAGGCCGGCAGCCAACAGCGCCCCCTGGGTTTCTTTCGAGCAAGGCGCGAAGGCACGCTGAACATGGGCCAGCGCGATATGCAGACGTTCGGACGGCAGTTTTGCGAGCCCGGGAATGTCGCCTTGCTGATCCAGACCTCCCGGCGAGGCAAAGACAGCGACGCGGCTTTGTTCTACTGGCAGGACGGCAGGCCGCAGCCTCACGATTTTGGCTTTGGATTCCCATTGGACGCCGGGCAGTTGGCGAGTGGGCATCCGGGCTGGAGATATCCCGACCCGCTGGACCACGCCCCGGCGCCAGTGACACTAGCAGCGCCAGTGGCACCGCCTCCTTCGAAGCCACCAGCCCCCGAGTGGACGCCGCCTCCGCCGCCTTCCTCTGCTCGAAACGAAATCCGATGGTCGCGTCTGTTGCCGACGGCTGCCCTGGTCGCGATCTGCGTTGGAGCGCTGCAAATGGAAACCAACTCCAGCCGCGCGGTGGCCGCGGCGCCTTCAGCCACTGAAAGCGCTGCATCAGAAACCAGCACCAGTGCGGCGTTGCCGATGGCGATGGGCGCCGAAACCGAGAATGGTCTGGCGTTGAGCGTTACGTCCCGTCAACACCAGTTGGAGATTCGCTGGAACCGGGAATCAGCGGCGATCGCGGCATCCGACCAAGGCGTGATGAAAATCACGGACGACGGAATCACCGAGGCTGTTCCGCTTGATCCGAGCCAGCTTCGCGATGGGTACGTCTCCTACACGCCCAAAACGACGGACGTGAACATTCGCCTGGAGGTGACCGGCAGGGACGGCGGCACCACGTCGGAATCGGTTCGAGCGGTGGCCATTCCGTAGGCCTGCCCCGAACTGCTATAGTCCAACATGAATGAGCGTCCCGCCAATTCCTGAAGGGTTTCATACCATCACTCCCAATCTCATCGTGCAGGGAGTGGAGAAGGCCATCGAATTCTACAAAAAGGCATTTGGGGCAGAGGAAAAGCTGCGTCTCAGCCTGCCGGACGGAACGATCGTGCATTGTGAATTGGCCATCGGCGATTCTCGTTTGAACATCGGCGAGGCGCTGGACGGCTGGCCGGCTCATCCGCTGCTCGCTCAAATTTACGTCGAAGATTCGGACGCGCTCTTCGAACGGGCCGTTAACGCCGGTGCGCGGGTGATTATGCCCATGACGGACATGTTCTTTGGCTCGCGCGAGGGACGCGTGGTGGATTCCTTTGGAGGCACTTGGACGATCTCGACGCGCAAAACGATGGTGTCACCCGAAGAAATGCAGCGAATGCTTGGCACCTCGGTTTAGTTTGAAGACCTTGGCGTCCGAGGTTCCAAAATGAATCAAGGCCGCAGAAGCGGAGACACCAACGTCACCAACGGCTCTACAATGTCCTCCGATGGTGGCCGATGTGGTGTTCGCAACCACTCCTGCGCCGCTCCATAAACGGCCCAGCTCCATGCCGTGGCAACGATCTCGGGTGACAGCGGTCTATCCGCAGGTTGTTTTTTTAACCCCTCAAGAACCAGCCGGCGCACGACAGCAATGACGGCAGACTCTAAATGCGGCTCCATCAGGCGTTGCCGGTCGGTTTCAATCCCTGGGGTTCCCGCCAGGTAGTCGCACACAGCCAGGACGATCCCAGTTAGCGCGGAAGAGCACGTTCCGTCAAACTTCACCTCACGCTTAGCTAACAACTCGTTAAAGCGGCTCCCCACCACACACTCGAGCAGGGCAAACTTGTCAGGGAAGTGATCGTAGAAGGTAACCCGGTTGACGGTAGCAGCGTCGGCAATATCCTGCACC
>Ga0209624_10003530_pt1 | contig 11023 bp, 7 predicted proteins | sample JacPinW_OM2H0_O1_FD_188565 | JGI IMG/M metagenome (GOLD analysis project Ga0209624, IMG submission 188565) | Forest soil microbial communities from Algoma, Ontario, Canada - Jack Pine, Ontario site 1_JW_OM2H0_O1 (SPAdes) (version 2) | ecosystem: Environmental > Terrestrial > Soil > Boreal... | reverse complement strand
TACTTTCACGATATCAGCGCCGCACTCCATGGCGGCGATCACTTCGCCCACTGTTGCAGCGCCGGGCATGTAGGGCACCTGATAACGATTGCAGAGTCGCGCTGTCTCAGGGTTGAGCGCAGGGCTAACTACAAAGTGCGCTCCCGCGAGAATTGCGACGCGCGCGGTTTCCGGATCGAGCACCGTGCCCGCTCCCAGCAAAATCTCAGGGGAACATTTCTTGGCAAGATGCTCGATGACTCCCGCTGCGCCCGGAACCGTGAAGGTGATTTCCAGAGCAGTAATGCCGCCCAGGGCGCAGGCATCCGCGATGCGAGCCGCTTGCTCAGGATTCTCCGCGCGGATGACAGCCACCACGCCGGAGGTCACAATCTTATGTAGAACTTCTATCTTGGACATTGACATAGACGTAAAGCTCGGCGGTCGAGGGCAATCGACTATTCAAAAAACGATTCGCCCGGGCGCGCATACTTTCGGGCAACCTCTTCATTCAAATTAATTCCGAGCCCAGGTTTCTGGGGCACAGAGATGAATCCATTCTGAATAACCGGCTTCGGCGGCCCTTCGATCAGATCATTCCAGAAGGGCACGTCGGAAGCATGAAACTCGAGGGCTAGAAAGTTCGGTATCGCCGCACAAAAGTGAGCCGAAGCCAGTGTGCCGACCGGACTGCTGATGTTGTGCGGAGCGACCGGCATGCTATGCACATCGGCAAACTGCGCGATGCTCTGCGCGACCGCCAAGCCTCCGACTTTCTGCAAGTCAGGAGTCGCTATGCTCAAGGCGTGTTGCGCGATGATTTTCTCGAAGCCTTCGAAGAGAAAGAGATTTTCGCCGGTGGCGATCGGCACTCGCACTTTTGAGCTCACTTCCTTCAGCCCAGCAGTGTTGCTGGGGGGAACCGGATCCTCCAGCCACAACAGCCGGAATGGCTCGAGTTCGTGCGCGACTTTTACTACATCGCTGGGGTTGTAACGCCAATGGCAATCGACCGCGATGTCGGTGTCTTTCCCCACCGCCTCATATACCGCGCCGATCAAACTCACCATGTGATCGATAGCACGATTGCTCAACCCGCGACTGTGAGGGTCGGAGCCTTCTGTGCCGGGCACATCCAGGTCGAACTTCAGAGCGGTGAACCCCTCCGCTCTTTTCTTGAGAGCCTGGCGGCGATAGTCGTCCGGCGAGGAAGGAGCCTCTTCGCCGGCCTCGCCAAAGTAGTCTCGCGCAGTATGGCTTGAGGCCTTGGCTTCCCACGACGCGGGGCGCGAACGCAGCACTTCATCCAGACTCTCCAGCGCTTCGCCTCCGTGGCAGTCCGCATAGACTCGGACTCGATCCCGAAACTTGCCGCCCAGCAGACGATAAATGGGTACGTCGAGCCACTGGCCGAGTACATCCCAAAGCGCTGCTTCGATGCCGCTGATCGCGTTGTAAATAATTCCCGCCACCGAACCCGCACCGGAAGTCGCCAGCTGCAGCTTGCGAAACAAGCGATGAATATCGCGCGCGTCTTCGCCTATCAGCAAAGGTTCGAGCGCTCGAAGAATGGATGTCAGCCCAGGAGCGAAGAAGCATTCGCCGAGACCTCGAATTCCCTCGTCCGTTTCGATACGAACGAAAGTCCAATCGAAGTTCCCCTCAACGACCGCAGTCTTTAACCTAAGGATCTTCACTCTCGATTTCTTTCGCGGAGATTATACGCTGCGCCGCTTTGCCGGCGCTGGTCGCCGCCTCAGAAATGAAAATGCGAACACCAGAAATTGACCCGCTCGCCTTCGAAACAGCTAGAATGCTGGCCATGAACCAGATCGTCTTGAAAATGCCCGAAAGCTGTAAGTGGGACTGCGTCAGTCTCGGCGAAGTCATGCTCCGGCTCGATCCGGGCGAGGAGCGAATCCATACCGCTCGAAACTTCCGTGCCTGGGAGGGTGGTGGAGAATACAACGTTGCTCGCGGATTGAGAAGATGCTTCGGCATGCGCACCGCCGTCATCACAGCCTTTGCCAAAAATCCGATTGGACAATTGCTCGAAGATTTGATTCTGCAGGGGGGCGTCGATACTTCGCTCATCCGGTGGGTTCCCTACGACGGTATTGGCAGGACGGTGCGCAACGGGTTGAACTTCACCGAGCGAGGATTCGGAGTACGCGCCGCGGTGGGCTGCTCGGACCGTGGCCATACGGCGATCGCCAGCTGCCAGCCCGGCGACTTCGATTGGCATCGCATCTTAGCCACCAACGGCTCTCGCTGGCTGCACACCGGGGGTATCTTTGCCGCGCTCTCTGCCTCATCGGCATCCGTCGCGATGGCTGCTATTCAAGCCGCAAAGTCCTCGGGCACTGTGGTTTCCTACGACCTCAACTATCGGGAATCTCTGTGGAAAGGAATTGGCGCCAAGACGAAAGCTCAGGAGGTGAATCGTGAATTGGTAGCAAACGTGGACGTCCTCGTCGGCAACGAGGAGGACTTCTCGGCGGCTCTCGGAGTTGCGCTCGAAGGCGTGAATGAGGACTACAGTCGGCTGGAGGTTGCGAGCTACGAATCGCTCCTCAATCGGGTGGCCGAGCGGTATCCGAACCTCAAACTGATTGCATCCACGCTGCGCACTGCGCACACCGCAACTCAGAATGACTGGGGCGCGATCGCGCTGTATGAAGGAAAGATAATTGGTGTGCCCCAGCGGCCGCTGGAAATCATGGACCGGGTCGGCGGCGGAGATTCCTTCGCCTCGGGTCTGATCTACGGCTTCCTCGCGGATAAAGGCGTCGAATGGGCGGTTCAGTGCGGGGTCGCGCACGGTGCGCTGGCCATGACCACCCCGGGAGACACCAGCATGGCGACTCTTTCTGAAGTCCAGTCCGTGATGCGCGGCGGCTCGGCACGCATCGCGCGTTAAGGAAGGCGAAGGATAACATCAAACCATGAAAGAGACTTGGCGATGGTTTGGACCGGACGATCCGATTCCTCTCAATCACATCAAGCAAGCGGGAGCCACTGGAATCGTCTCCGCCTTGCATCATTTGTATCGGGGCGAAGCCTGGCCGTTGGACGAAGTATTAAAGCGCAGGGACGAAATTCTCGCCGCCGGCTTGGTCTGGTCAGTAGTGGAAAGTATTCCCATTCACAATTCAATCAAGCTTCGATCGGGGCGTTACGGACATTTCATTGGTGCCTGGAAGGACACTTTGGCCGCGGTCGCGAAGGCGGTGGTACCCGTGATCTGCTACAACTTCATGCCCGTCGTCGATTGGACGCGAACCGATCTGCGATGGCGCCTGCCCACTACCGGCTACGCTCTGCGTTTTGATGCCGTCGATTTTGCGGCATACGACCTGTTCCTTCTCAAGCGCAAAGGTGCCGCGGCTGATTATTCCGACGACCGTGCCCAGGCTGCTCGCGTCCGCTTCGATTCCCTGTCAGAGGCACGCCGACAAGATCTGGAGCACACCATCATCGCCGGCCTGCCCGGCGCCGAAGCCTCGTACAATCGTGAGACCGTTCGCGGTTTGATCGCGGCGTACGAAGGCGTGACTGCGGAGGATCTGCGAAGGAATCTTGTCCTATTCCTGCGGGAAGTTGCCGCCGTGGCACAGGAGACGGGGGTTCGCATCGCCATACATCCCGACGATCCCCCCTGGTCGTTGTTTGGGCTTCCGCGAGTGGTCTCGACCGCCGACGATATCCGCGCGATTCTCACCGCCTGCGATACGCTCGCCAACGGATTAACGTTTTGTGTGGGTTCGTTCGGAGCGCGTGCGGATAACGATTTGCTGGCCATGGCTCGCGAGTTTGGTTCCCGCATCCATTTTGTGCACCTTCGCCAGGTGCGGAGAGAAATCGACGGAAGCTTTCACGAAGCCGAGCACCTCGCCGGCAGTTCCGACATGGTGGGCGTGATCCGCGTCCTGCTCGAAGAAGAGGCGCATCGGCGGCAAGCGGGTGTGCCGGGCCATGAAATTCCCATGCGTCCCGACCATGGACATCTGCTGGCCGATGACATCGGCAAGAAAACAAATCCCGGCTACTCGTTGGTGGGAAGATTGAAGGGTCTCGCCGAGCTGCGCGGCGTCATCCATGGCTTGAGGTACGCGATCCCGGAGTTATCTGCTTAGTTTCGGTCGCACGAATGGTTGTTGATCAAGTTGATCAAGAAGTTTCGTAGTCTGCGAAGCGAGGACTCGACTGCTATGAATGACTTTGCCAAACGGGTGGCTGTGATCACCGGTACGACGGGAATTGGACGAGCGATTGCAATGCGCTTGGCCGCGGGAAGCGCGCAGGTTGTTGCCTGCGGAATTGAACCGGCAGGCAATGACGACTTGGCTCGCGAGGCAGCGAAGCTCGGCCTGACCCTGCGCGTCGAACCCTGTGATGTGACCGATCTCGACCAGGTGCGATCGGTCGTCGGCAGGACCGTCAGCCAGTTCGGCGGCCTGGACATCATCGTCAACGCCGCCGCGATTCATCCCTTCGGCACCGTTTTAGAAACCGATCTCGCGACCTGGAATCGCTGCCTGATGGTCAACCTCGGCAGCATCTATCTGATGGCGCATTTTGGCATCCCCGAACTGAAGAAGCGCGGAGGGGGGTGCATTATCAACCTGGCATCCGTTCAGGGATACGCCTGCCAGCGTGGCGTCGCTGCCTATGCTGCATCCAAGGGTGCGATTCACAGCTTGACGCGCGCCCTCGCACTCGACCACGCCGCCGACAACATCCGGGTCAATTCCATCAGCCCGGGGTCGATTCGCACCCCCATGTTGGCCCGTTCGGCGGCGAACTTCTCGCCCGAGGTGCCGGTCGAAGAAGCGTTCGCGCGCTTCGGCGCCGCGCATCCGCTCGGGCGTATCGGTACCCCCGAAGAAGTTGCGGAACTCGCAGCCTTTCTGGCATCCGATAAAGCCGGGTTCTGCACCGGCGGGGACTATCTGGTCGACGGCGGACTACTCGCCGGCCTCGGTGTCCAGTGATCCCGAGCTCTTCCACAATTCCGCGCAGACGATGGCGAATCGCTTTTCTGCTTGCCTTTGGAGTCCTGGTCAACTTCTTCGACCGCATCAACTTGTCGGTCTCACGCGACGCGCTTCATGACTCGTTCGGATTGTCATTAGTCGCTTTCGGATATCTCTCGAGCGCCTTCAGTTGGACTTACGCCGTGATGCAGATGCCTTGCGGCGTATTGCTGGACCGGTGGGGGGTGCGCCGGGTGGGACGAATGAGCGCTTTGCTGTGGAGCCTGTCGTCGTTCGCCGCCGCTCTAGCCCCCGGCCTCGCCTGGTTCTTCGCAGCGCGCCTGTTGTTGGGCGTCAGTGAATCGCCCACATTTCCCGCGAATGCCAAGGCCTTGGGCTACTGGTTTGCGCGGCAGGAAAGAGGTCTGGCAACCGCGTTCACCGATGCCGCGGCAAAATTCTCCACGGCTATGGGAGTTCCGCTGATCGGCCTTTTGCTGATCTATTTTGGCTGGCGCTGGAGCTTCGCCGCGACCGGCTTCATCAGCTTTCTTTATTTCGTGCTGTTTTATTTCATCTATCGCAATCCCAGCGAAGACTCGAAACTTTCGCCGCGGGAGCGCGATTTTATTCTGCAAGGCGGAGCGCAACTAGAAGACGCGGCGAAAGTACGCAACGGCAGTTCACTGGGGTATCTTCTGAAACAGCGAAAGCTTTACGGCCTGGCACTGGGATGGGGCGCCTATAACTACACTTTCTTTCTTCTGCTGACATGGCTGCCCAGCTATCTTTCCGTTTCGCTTCACGTGGATCTATTTCATTCGGTCTTTTACACCAGCGTGCCCTGGCTGTTCGCTACGGCCACAGATATTCTGGTTGGCGGATGGCTGGTGGATGCTCTGATCGAGCGTGGCTACGACGCAAACTACGTTCGTCAAACCGTTCTGGTGGTGGGAATGGCCTTCGGTCTCGCCATCTTTGGCGCGGCGAAGGCTCAGAGCGCTACCGCTGCCCTGCTCTGGATCAGCCTTGCCTTGGGAGGACTAGCTGCGGCCGCGCCCGTGGCGTGGACGGTTCCGTCTCTTATCTCTCCCCGTGAAAGCGTCGGCACGCTGGCTGGCGCGGTAAATCTATGCGGCCAGATCGCGGCGATCTCTGCGCCCATCGTTACCGGCTACATCGTTTTCGCATCCCACTCTTTCGCCGCCGCGTTTGTGACGGCAACCGTGATTCTGCTGCTCGGAATTGTCGGCTACATTTTTTTGCTAGGACGCATCGAGCCCATCCCCGAACCATGAGCCAGATCAGCAAATCTTCGTTTCCTCGCTACTTCCCGGCTATCGGAGGCAGAACATCGTAGAGAGGTTGCGCGGGTTTCGCCTCTGGAGTCTCGTCTGCGACCGACATTGCCAGAATGCGAATCTTATCGTCATTGGGCAGCCGGATACTTTTCGCGCCCGCAGGCAGGTCGATCGGATAGGCAAACAAATAGGAGTAACGGTAAGGCACGTTCTCGCCCGCGGCATTGTGATGATGCGAGCAGTACCACGCGAGATCGGCCCGCTTGATGAAGCCGGGTTTGATACCGGTCATCTCGCCGTAATCGTCGTGGGAAGTATCCTTCGAGCTCCACTGCCGATCGTCCCACTGGCCAATGAATCCGCCCCAGTCCTCAACCTTTAACTCGACGGCCGTGCTGCCGATGTTGAACGTCGCCCTCTGATCGCCGTCGACCGCAGCGGCCAGCACGTACAACCTGTTGGAACGACCTGGCGGCAGATCAATCGTCTGGCCTTTCGCGAGGACGGCATTGCGCGCGCCGGTTCTTGCCGGAGCGAGTTGGAACTCCACATCGTTGAATTTGATCTGCGCAGGCAGCATCTCCGCGGGTAATGCGTCTCCCCTACCATCAAATCCACCCTCGGACTTGGTGCCGTCATTGCTGGCGGTTGCCAGATCATATTTCAGCGGCACCGGAGCCGACCGCACGGCATCAAGCTTCGCGCGCGGGGCAGCTAACTTAACGGCGAACGTGCGCGGCTGATACGCGGAGAAGGAAGTAACCAAAGCGCCTCCGTTCACCGTGGCTGCTCCCACCGGCTGTTCCTGACCATTCACTTCGCGTGCAGCGGTGATGGGCGCATTGAATGTCACACGTACATCCGGCTGCGGTCTGCCAGCGAGTTCAACCATGCGCACGATGATCTCATCGCTCAGTTCGGCTTTCTTCAGCGCCAATACTCGGATGCGCGGGCTGCTGACCTTCAGCCAGGAAAATTCCCGGCCCAACCTCCCGGGATGCTTCGAATTCTGGAACGCGATCAGCGGATCGTTCAGCCGCTGCGCTTGCCAGTCGGTCTGCGCTTCGCGCCAGCCAGCCGCGTGTCCAGCGATTCCGTAAACGAACTCGTGATGTCCGATATCCTGCGTCCCCTGGTCCGCATAGCCACCCCGGGTTCCGGGCGTGCGGACCAGCGTCAGTCGAATCGTGTGATCGTTGGGCTTATCCGATCCGTTCTTGCAATCGGTCAGGATGGTCGCGCCGAACTCGCCGCTCGCATCGGTCAAGTCGATCCACTGATGCGAGGGCACTTCGAACTTCTTCGGCTGCGCTGTCGGCCGTTCAATCGTCCCAATATCCCAGTTGTAAGTGGCCATCTCATTGGAAGCCGTCAGCGGAAAAGTTGCTTTCAGATTCGACTCTTTCGTGTTCCAGTCGATTATGTTAGCGAACTCCACGCGCTTCCCCGCATCGCCCGCAGACAAGCGGACGGTCTGTATGAATTTCGAGCCCGCGGTCTCGCGCGAAACTTCCACGGCCACCCGCGCCGGCCCGTTTTCCACGACTCGAATCTTCGCCGGTCCGCTGACGTACGCTCGGGGCGCAGCTTGCTCCTGCTCCCAGTCCATATTCCAGCCTGGCCAGTGCTCGGGATTGTCATAGGAAATTGCCAGCCGCGCGGGTGCGGCGAGCAATTCCCTGCCAATGGACTTGTCGAAAATGCTGGCAACGTCTCCCTCCGCATTCAGCTTCACGCGGTAGTACTGGTTCTCGAGCGAGTTTTCCGAAACTTCGAGCGTCGGAGAGGCAGCCGACCCGGCGATGGGTTCGACATCGTAAATGGCATAGCCAACGGATGGAGTTCGGGCCAGGAAAATCACCTTCCCGTTCGAAATCTGCGCCGGAACTGCTTTTCCATCTGGCCCGCTCACTCCCACCGACTGGGGCAGGCCGCCGGGAAAATCGACGCTCGCCTCCACCAAATCTTCCCTTGCGACATCGAGCGGGTTGAAGACAGCAATCGGCACGCCTTTGGTCTCCGTGTCGAGCGCTGCGGAAATGCCTTGGCTCGCGTTGGTAAGCACGCCAGCAAACTGATTCATCGCGATCACATCATCATTCCAGGCAAACTCGTAAGCCTTGGGAGTCGCAGTTCCGGCGGCGATGTCGTGGAACTGGCCGCCCATCACCAGCATCCACGCATCATTCAAACGCTCGATCGGATAGGGCCGCGCGCCCAACCATTCCCCGGCAATCGAAGCCTTCTCCGCCGCATCGGCTAGCAATTCTTCTTTCCGCAGCCAGCGCTTCTGATAAGCCTCGGAGGTCAACGATCCGGCAGAGTGATTGGTCAGCTCCATTTCGCCGGTGTAACGCGGAAGACCGGCGGCTTCGGTCGGCGTGATATCGAGAAACATCTGTTCCGCGTTCGCCGAAATCACATGCACCGGGCCATCCCCAACTTGCACGGCAGGGCCCTGAGCATGCGAGAGCTGAGAGAAAAGGCGGCCTTCGAGGAGTGGGAAACTTGCCGTGCCCTTGGTCACGATGGCCTCCAGGCGCTTCACGGATTCCTCATCCGGAGCTCCCCCGATGTCGCCCGTGCCGTAGTAGTGATAATCGGTGAGAACTCCGGTGACCTTTCCATTGAGTTCCACCCGCGCCGCCCAATCGCCCTGGTGTCGGCTCAGATCCTGTTGCTGTTGTCCTTGCGCAAGAGCTTCCTGCCGGTTGCGCAAATCGATGAATTCCTCAATCTGCTTTGCGTCCAGAACTTTTTCCTTATCCTGGGCTTCATCCACCGTCTGGCGCAGAGGCTCGAGTCTCTTATTCAAATCTTCCAGGGTGGCATTCGCCGGCATCGGCGGCAGCGGCTTGCTGAGATCGTTATAAATTCCTCCGCTGTAATCGCCCGGATTCAACCCTGCCAGCACGCTTTCGCCATCCGGTCCCACCCAAACGCCCAGGTTGAACGGCGTTCCTTCCGGCGTCCTCTCGAGCGATTCCACTCCACCTCCAGGCGCCGACGATCCCCACACCAGTTTCTGGGTCGAGAAGCCTTTCACTCCGGAGTGTGCAAGGATCGTCGGCAGCGACGCCGGGAATCCGAAGCAATCGGGCAGCATGTATTCCGCACTGGCCCTGCCCAGTTCTTTGCGAAACCAATTATTGCCGTACAGCACTTGCCGGATGATGGTCTCGGCGCTGGGTGTATTCACATCGCCCTCTTCCACGGACGACCCCGCAGGAAACCATCTTCCTGCGTCGACATACTTCTTCATGCGGGCAAAATCGGCGGGAAAATATTCCTTCATCAAACGGTAGCGGTTGGCCCCGCTGAAATTAAATATGTAGTGCGGATATTTATCGAACAGCTCGAAGTTCTTCTCCATTGTCTTGCGAATATATTCATCGATGACCTGGGGATACTCCCACCGCCATTCCGTATCCAGATGGGCGTAGCCAACCACATAAAGCGTAGGTTGTTTGGTCAAATCGGGTTTGTCCTTCGTCCCAGCGTTCATCTGCGCATTGCCCGTGCCGAAAAATAAAAAGATGAAGCCGACCAGTTGAACCGTCACCGAAGTTACGTGGAATCGTGGCATCGTACTCTCCCGAATTTTTTCCTTTGCCAGGTAGGCGGCTTTACGATATCAGGTTTTGAAAGAGGCGAGAGCCGCACCCGATGCTCTGGCCATGAATGGTGTAGGTTAGACGTATGCCGCCGAAGCCGCAGGCGCGACCGCCCCGCTGGTACCCAATCCCGGTGCGCGTCTTGCTGGTGACCTTCATCGGCACTCTGCTCTGCTTCGCCGTCAGCCTGTTTCTCGGAATCATCGGAACCGTGGCCCTTGCCGCTTGGCGCCACGTCAATCCCAACATGACCCTGGCCTACCGCCGTGTCGCTCTACCGTTTGCGGTGGTCGCCGGAAGTATCATCTTTGTTCTCGCACTCGCCATGGAAATCCGCCACTATCACCAAATGAAGACACTGGCAGCGATCGAAAGAGTCAGCTAGATATGCCCAGCGCCTCACCCCCTCGCATTGCCATTCCCGTGCCGCATTCCGGCGATCGCGAATATGCGGAGCGCGCCATCCCTCAATACGAACGCGCCGTGAGACTTGCCGGGGGCGAACCGGTGCGTATTCGGCTCGAACAGTCACCCGCCGAAGTGACACAAATCGTTGAGCACTGCGACGCTGTGCTCCTGCCGGGCAGCAAAGCCGACATCGACCCCGCGAAGTTTGGCGCAGCTCGCTCTCCCCGCACCGCGGCCGCCGATGTTCCCCGCGACACCGTTGACCACCTCCTGTTAGAGGACGCCTATGATCTGCGCAAACCCGTCCTCGGCATCTGCTACGGCCTCCAGAGCCTGAACGTGTATCGCGCCGGATCCCTTATCCAGCACATCCCGGACTTCCTGCCGGAGGATTTGCGAACCCGCGTCAATCATGAAGCGGGAAAGACAGTCGCGGTAGCGCATACCGTCGAGATTGAGAATGAATCCGGACTGGCGCAAATCATAGGCAGAAGAAGCGCCCGCGTAATCCCGGTAAACTCATCGCATCACCAATCGGCGGACACCATCGGCAACGGCTTGCGAATGGTAGCCCGCTGCGTCGACGACGGCATTATCGAAGCATTGGAAGGCACAGACCCCGATCATTTTGTGCTCGCGGTGCAATGGCATCCCGAGCGTTCCGTGGATGACGACGAACCCTCGCGCGCGATTTTTCATGCGCTGGTGAAAACAGCGCAGGCCCGGCGCAAGGAACTGAGAGGGG
>Ga0209624_10003529_pt1 | contig 11023 bp, 9 predicted proteins | sample JacPinW_OM2H0_O1_FD_188565 | JGI IMG/M metagenome (GOLD analysis project Ga0209624, IMG submission 188565) | Forest soil microbial communities from Algoma, Ontario, Canada - Jack Pine, Ontario site 1_JW_OM2H0_O1 (SPAdes) (version 2) | ecosystem: Environmental > Terrestrial > Soil > Boreal... | reverse complement strand
ATGCATTATAGATGCATAAAAACTATAAAAAACCATTATGTGGCGGGCTGGCAAAAGCCCGCCCTAAGGAAAACATATGATAGCTATACCAAAAGCATTCGTTCGCTTGAGTATACTGCTCGTTTTCATCTCTCTTAATGTCAGCGCTCGCTGCAAATATCGTCAAAAAAATGTAACTGCATGCTCTCCCTGCACGCAATCAGTTTCTGCATGCGCCACCTCCTGTGCTCAGCCACTGGCTAACTGTTGCAATCCATGCATTTTTAACTGTTGTAACAACCCACCTTTTTGTGGACCATTTCCACGTCCTTTACCCGGCGATTATGACTCTTTCAAAGACAATACGCGCATAGGATTTTGGCATCTGCCTCCCTGCGCTCCTCGCAATGACTCAAAAATGAAGGGTTATTTGTATAAAGGCATGTGGTGGGATAATATGGGAGTTCGCTACTGGGCCTTCCGTAACAGCACTACCAACACTATTACCGTAGAAGCGCTCGAAGGAGGCGAAGTGAAAGATATTCCTGCTGGCGATGTTGCTAATATTAATCGCGGAGAAAGCTACAGTTTCCGCGTACAAGTGCCAGCATATCGCTTTGAACTGTTTAGCAACGATGCTCATTACTTAGAAGTCTTTATTAACACAAAGGGCGATATCGACTATCGCGTTGAGACTCAGATGGCAAAAAATAAATTCTCAGACAAAGAACAAGAAGTGATGCCTAAATTTTAAAGATCTTTCAACCAGGGGGGGGGAATTCCCCCCTTCTCACCTTAAGCGCCCTGCCCTTTTACTGCCCTAGCCACCTTGACAATGGCATATTTTTCTATTAGTATTTTAATATATAAAAAGTTAGAATACTAAATGGAGAATTTTCATGAAAGTTTATTATATTCTACTATCCCTGTTTGCCTTATTCAGCCCTCTTTTTGCTATGGAAAATCCGCATAAAAGGCCTTACTTGGAATTAGACCAAGAACCAGAAGAAATGGCAGAAACTGAACAACCTTCTAGCAAGGCACGTAAAGTCTCGAATTTTAATATCCTAGAGCAATTTTCAGAGACCGCAGATGTATGCAGAGAATGCAATAAAAATATTGGTAAGAGTAAACTCCTTACCCATTTTAAAAATGAGCATGCGGACAAAAAACCATTTAAATGTCCTACTTGCAACTATACTGGCAACTGGTGGAAACTTGTAAGAACTCATATCACCAATAAACATATATACTCATACAACCCTACCAGCTGTTGGTTTTGTAATCTAAAACTTGACGGTCAAAAAAGTTTTGTTGACCATTTTAAACAGCAACACCTCAGTGAAAAGCCATTTAGATGCCCTCGGTGTGAACAATACACAGCTAATCGACCTGACACTATCAGGAACCATCTTGCCTTTTGTATACACCAAGCTATATCAACTGATAATTCAGATAATAATGAGATAATTCCTCTGCCAACTCCTATGATCAATTATATATCAGCTCCAACTCCCGCTATACAACACGTAATTGCTCATGAAGAGCACGTAAATGATGCCGATCAATTAATGGAGAATCAGACTAATATTGGCAACTTTACTATTCTACAACAATTTCTTGATACCGTAGATACATGCAGAGAATGCAATAAAAATATTGGCAAAAAAGAACTTCCTTTCCATTTTCATAAAGAGCACCAAGATAAAATGCCTTTTAAATGTCCTGCTTGCAACTATACTAGCAACCAGCAGAATTTGGCAAAAGCTCATATTACCGATAAACATATACACTTATACAAAGCTACCGACTGTTGGATTTGCCATGCAAATCTTAATAGTAAAAAAAGCTTAATTAATCATTTTAACCAGCAACACCCCGGTGAAAAGCCATTTAGATGTCCTTACTGTAAACACACCACTAATCAAAGTAGTGGTATTAAGATCCACCTTCCTACCCATATGCGCAAAAATATAGGACAAAAGACTATATCAACTGATAGCTCACACAATAGTGAAATAGTTTCATTGCCAACTCCTGTGGCCAATTATATATCAGTTCCAACTCCTGTTTGGCAACCAACCGAACCTCTTTTTAATGCACATCAATGCACCTATGAAAAGTGCGCCCAAATTTTCTTAACTGAACAAGAGCTCCAAGAGCATCTTGATACTGAACACTAAATGGAGAATTTCATGAAAGTTTATTATATTCTGCTACCCCTGTTTGCCTTGGCCAGCCCTCTTTTTTCTATGGAAAAAGCTCCCTATACACCTGGGTCAGGCAAAAGGCTATATGAACTGTTAACGCCAGAACTAGACCTCGATTCTAATGAGAATCAATCATCGCCAAAGACACCCAGATTATTAGATGAGATTGAGCCAGAACCACTTACTCCTTTTCTTAACGTTCTAGCTCCCACTCCCTTGAACTCACAAATGGAGCAAGAGGCCCCACAATCAATTGTCCAAGCGCAAATCAGCACCGAGGTTCCTACCATATTACAGACCTTTTTTAACGCTATTACTATCTGTAGAATCTGCTCTGAAAATATTGGTAAAAAGAAGCTCCTTGCTCACTTTAATAGCCAACACCAAGGGCAAAAGCCATTTAAATGTCCTGCATGTGATTATGCATCCCCTGCATTGCAAGAAACATCCACCCATATTATTGATAAACATGTCCAACAATATGATCCTCAAGAATGTTGGCTCTGCTTACAAAACGTTAGTTCACAAGGCTTGACTGCCCATTTTAAAGTAAACCATCCGGATCTGCAGCCCCATAAATGTCCGCAATGCCCATATACCACTGGTCATATACATGTCGCAAAGAAGCATATAGCCTCTCACTTTTATAAAAAATTCAAAGCTATCTTAGAAATTCCTTTGGAGCAAGAGGCAGAACCAGAACCAACTATCCAAGTACAGCCCATCACCGAGGTTCCTCCCATCTTACAGACCTTTTTAAACACCGTTACTATCTGTAGAATCTGCTCTGCAGATATTGGTAAAAATAAGCTCCTCCTTGATCACTTTAATAGCCAGCACCAAGGGCAAAAACCATTTAAATGTCCTGCATGTGATTATGCATCCCCTGGATTGCAAGAAACATCGACTCATATTATTGACAAACATGTCCAACAATATAATCCTAAAAAATGTTGGCTCTGCTTAAAAAAGATTAGTTCACGAGGCTTGCCTGCCCATTTTAAAGTAAAGCATCCGGATCTGCAGCCCTATAAATGTCCGCAATGCCCATATACCGCTGGCCATATACATCACGCAAAGAAGCATATAGCCTCTCATTTTTATGAAAAATTCAAAGCTACCTCAGCGCAAGAAGATCTTGCACAACTTATTTCTTTGCCGTCTACCCCTACAGTACTTAGCTCGCTAACAGAACCACCAACTCCGCAGGCTTCCAACTTAGACTTAAATATTTTTAACTCATATCCATGCTTCTATGAAAAATGCGGACAAGTATTCTCAACTAAACAGAAATTAATAGAACATCTTAATAGTGAACACTAAATGGAGAATTTTCATGAAAGTTTATTATATTCTGCTATCCCTATTTGCCTTGGTCAGCCCTCTTTTTTCTATGGAAAAAGCTCCTTATACGCCTGCATCAAGTAAAAGGCCACATGAACTGATAGTAGACCAGCTCGATTCCCATCAGGATCAATCATCACCAAAGACACCCAGATTATTCGATGAAATTGAAACAGAACCACTTACTCCTTTTCTTAACGTCCTAGCTCCCACTCCCTTGAACTCACAAATGGAGCAAGAGGCCCCACAATCAATTGTCCAAGCGCAAATCAGCACCGAGGTTCCTGCCATCCTTCAGACCTTTTTTAACACCATAGACATCTGCAGAATCTGCTCTGCAGATATTGGTAAAAATAAGCTCCTTGCTCATTGTAATCTCCAACACCAAGGGCAAAAACCATTTAAATGTCCCACATGTAATAATTATGAATCCCTACAATGGAAAGAAACATCGGCTCATATTATTGATAAGCATATGAAACAATATGATCCTCAAGAATGTTGGGCATGCTCATGCAAAATTAACAAGAAAAAATATTTAATTGATCACTTTAACGAAAAGCATCCAGGTCTGCAACCCTATAAATGCCCACAATGCCCATATACCTCTCGCGATACTTATAACACAAAGATGCATATTGCGTCTCATTTTCATGAAAAAATCAAAACTACCTCAGCGCAAAAAAATATTACACAACTTATTTCTTTGCCGTCTTCCCCTACAGTACTTAACTTGCTGGCAGAACCACCAACCCCACAGACTCCCAACTTAGACTTAAATAGTTTTAACTCATACCCATGCTTCTATGAAAAATGCGGACAAACATTCTCAACTAAACAGGAATGGATAGAACATCTTAATAGTGAACACTAATATTCTTTTCTTACAAAATCTGGGGGGACCTTTGGTCCCCCCAGTAAAACTATTATCGCAGTTATTGATTTTCTAAATGTGTTTGAATAGTAGCAATTCTGTCTTCAAGGCTTGGATGCGCTCCTAGTGGCGTATTATAGTATACCCATCTATGGAGCTTATGAATGCCATGGCCAAATAAACTCAACGCATAACTTATCTTTAAAGCAACATAATCAATAGTCCCGAGTTTGTTGGAATTTTCTTGTAAATGGAGACCAACATTTTCATACTCTTGATCATGCTTCTTTTCTTTTTTTTGAAACAGTTCAAAGGCTTCCATGAGCCCTTGCCCATAATCGTTTTCTTTATACGCAAAAGCATCTGCTTCTTTTTCAAACGATTTATTAATAATCAAGGCAGTAAAAATAGTTGATAATATATAGGTATCAAGTGCTCGATTTAATAACCTAACAAATAGCTTATTCTTATCAAAAGTCATTTTAATCGGGAATAATGTATCCAAAGTAAAGCGCGTAGCAATGCATGTACACACTGCCAAAACAATAGTTTTATTCACGTGATTATATTTTATATGTCCAATTTCATGTGCTATTACTCCTTCAAGCTCTTGGTCACTCAGCTCTAAAAACATCTGCTGACCTATCACAATGCCACCTATACTCGTCAAAAGTTTTGACGCTGCAGCATTAAGAAAATGCTTTTTAATCGTAATAAAAACTATGGGCGTTTTAATGCCCGATTTTTTGCAAAGGTTATCAATAAAACCATGCAATTTAGGACATGCATCAGGCGTCACAATAACGGCACCTATCATAAAAAATGCCTGGTATAAGAACCGGCTAAAAAAGCCCAGCTCTTTATAATTATCAATAGCCTGATACAAAGATCTCACATCAGCAGGTATTTCTTTATCGAATATTTTTGCATATTCACCGGCATATTTAAAGTTTTCAAATTCGTGGCGATATTCATTACTTGCATATAAAAGAGAATGAGCTGTCAACAATAGAACAAGAGCGCGATGCGTATAGTTCATGGAAATCCTTAAAGTTAGGAGAAGTGTTATTTTGTTCATTATTTAACCCTGCCAACTGTATAGCAATCTTTACAGGCAGTCAATAGGGAAAATAGCCTATTTTTTGCTTTCTGAACCTGCAAATCCCCCCTTGACAACCCCAAAATATTATTCTATTATGAAATAAAGTAGCCAATTGTAGGCTACTTATTATTAACATGTATGGAGGTTTTATATGAATATTAAATCAATCTCTCTTGGACTAGCAGCTCTTTTAGCTCTAGCAACCCCTGTTTTAGAAGCGCGCCATCATCACCGGCATGGCCCACGTATGAGTTTCGGTATGCAGGTAGGCTACCCAGTCTACGCACACCCATATTACACCTACGCGCCAGCGCCCTATTATCAGCCGTACTATCAACCAGTGGTGGTAGCACCAGCTCGTCCAAGCTTAGGTTTTTCAATGGGTCATGGCCCATTTGGCTTTTCTGTATGCGTTTAAACAAATATTAGAATTGCTCAATTAAAATAGCACGCGCAGGCGCTGCTTCAGCGCCAAGAATAGAGAGCGGCAAACAGCATAAAAAATAGCTGCTTTGCCGCACATCTTTAAGCCGCAATCCTTCAATGATGGTGATGCCATTCTTGAAGAGCTCAATATGCGTTTCATGCCCCGGTTGATTACGCTCAATTCCTAAATAATCAACACCGATTGCTTTTATTTTTTTCCCCACTAAATAGCGCGCAGCTGCTGCTGATAGATAAACAAAATTTGGATTAAAAGGTGCATCTACTGCTAATGCACTATTTGCTGTTTTAAACAAAACAATATCACCAGCTTCAATAGAAAGATTTTCAATATGCTCAGGCATGATACAATCTGCTACTGCAGCAAGATCAAAAACTTTGCATTGCCCAATTACCTGCTGCACATTAAGTTGATCAATGGTGTGGCCATCGGCTATAAAATGGGACGGCGCATCAATGTGAGTTCCGCTATGCGCGCTCATGGCCAGCACCGTTTCTCGCACTTTATCAGCATCCCATGATTTAATTGCTGCAAAATGAATCGTTTTCTTATCTTTATACGCAGTACTTTCTGCGCTCATTGGCCAACTGATATCATATATTTTCATTTTTACGCACCACCGCATGTCCACCAAACGCATGCCGCAACAACGCTATTAATTTGGTGGCAAAATTACCGCCCGTTTTGCGAGACCATTCCCGCACCTCCAACGATGTTGCTATCACCGGAACTAGCACCTTATTTTTATGCGCATTCTCTACCGTCCATGCACCAGTACCGCCTTCTTGTATCGCGCCACTCACAGAACCAAACATCTGATCTTCTTTAAAAATATCATGTGCAAGCTCCAACAACCATGAACGGATCACCGCGCCATGAAGCCAGACGCGTGAAATTTTTTCCAAATCTAAATCTTTATAATCACCATTGCGCAACAAATCAAATCCTTCTGCATATGCTTGCAGCAAACCATATTCAATACCATTGTGCACCATCTTCACATAGTGCCCTGCTCCCGATGGCCCCATATAGCCATAGCCATCTTTCATTGCAATAACTTTTAAGAGCGGCTCTATTGCTTGATACGCATGATAATCACCGCCTACCATCAAACAAAAACCATGCTCTTGCCCATGAACACCACCAGAAGTTCCGCAATCAAGAAATGGTATTTTTTTTTGTGCCAATGCAGCTGCTCGTTTGCGCGAATCATTAAAATTACTATTACCGCCATCAACAATAATAACGCCTGGCCTGAGTGTTCCCAGAGCGGCGATTGTCTGGTCAATGAGAGGGCCTGCAGGAATCATAAGCCAAATTACATCCGCTTCTTGCGCAAGCGCTGGCAGATTGGTATACAGCTGCACCTCAAGTTTTTCCATCGCTTCCTGCGCGTGCAACGAAGGATCATATCCTAAAACACAATATTTTTCTTTTCTCAAGCGTGCAGCAATTGCCGCACCCATCTTTCCTAATCCAATAATCGCACATCTCATGTTTATACCTTCCTGCCATATTTGTTTTCGAATAACTCTTGCGCCTGCACCGGACCTTGTGAACCTTTTTGATATACATACAATGGTGGCTTTCGTGCGCGAATAGCATCCACCACTTTCCACGCATATTCTATTTCATCAAAACGCACCGAAACTGATTCCTCTCCTCTCATTACCTCTTCAAGCAATGTTTCGTATGCATCCGGCATCTGCTGACCAAAAGCGGTATGCGCAAAATGCATTTGCACCGGCATCACTTCATCCAACTTGCCTGGCTTTTTTGTGTTCAGCGTTAATGCAAAGAGCGGATTTGGGCTAATCTCAATTGTTAAAGAGTTGGGCTCACTCGGGCATGCATGGGTGAGTAAACAATCTACCTGTTTGAACTTAATATAAATAGCAGTCTCTTTTTTGGCCAAATGTTTACCGGTACGTAAATAAAAAGGGACTCCCGCCCACCGCGGATTATCAATGTACAGTAATACTTGTGCAAAGGTCTCCGTGCGTGAATCAGGCGCTACTCCTTGCTCGTGGGTATATCCTTGGTATTGGCCTAGCACTGCATCGCCAACGCGCACGTTAGAAAGCACTTTTGCACGCTGCGTACGAATATGCTCTCCCGTCAACTTTTCTGGCGATTCCATACCAATCAGCGCCATTATTTGCATCATATGATTCTGCATAACATCGGCAATTGCACCATATTTATCATAAAATCCGCCGCGGCCTTCAACCCCAATAGTTTCATCAAAAATAATTTCTACCGCATCAATAAAGCGATTATTCCAGAGTGGCTCAAACACAATGTTAGTAAAACGCACAAGCGCAATGTTGCCAACCAGCTCTTTTGTTAAATAGTGATCAATACGATATACCTGCGACTCTTCAAAATTTTTTTCTATGCATGCATTAATTTCATGCGCAGAATCGAGGTTATGGCCAAATGGTTTTTCATATACAATACGCTGCCATGCAGACGCATGATTATTGTGCCTTTTTACTAAACCGCTGTTGGCCAGCGCATTGGTGATGGCACAATAAAAAAATGGGGCTGTTGCACAATAGACTAATCGATTGCCCGTAAGGCCATGCTCTTTTTCCGCTGCCCGCACTGCTTCATGCAACGCAACAAAATCTTTCTCCTGCTTAAAATCTACCTGCACATAAGAGCATTGCTGTGCAAATGTGCCCCAATTTTGCTCATCAGCAGGATTAATCTTTTTTTTAACTTCATTAAGTAGCTGATCAATGGTGATAGGCGTATTTGCTGCCACAATAATAATTGAGTTGTCAAATTTTCCTTTTGCAAACAGTGCATGCAGCGCAGGAAACAGCTTGTTGCGTGCCAAGTCACCAGTACCGCCCAACAATATGAATGCGCAACTATTCATTTGCTAAGATCCTTCTTGTCTGTTTTTTATATAATTCTACCTGCGGTTGATCAAATGGATTTACCTGCAGCAACGATCCTAAATATACCATCTGTAGCAGAGCACATGCTAAAAATTGCCCTAAGCATTGCTCATCTAAACGATCAAGCGTTATGTGCATATAAGGGCGCTTGCCTTGCTGATATGCTTCTTGCAAGCCATCAACTATTGCTTGCATAATGGCAGACAATGATTTGCCTTGAATTTTTTGCACCAACATTTGGTATGCAGGCATCTCAGGCACCATCACTGATGTATGCGTATGTGCAAGCGTAACTAACGTGGTAAATTTATCATAAGGCCCACCTAAATATAGCTGCCCGACTGAATGTAAATCGGTGCTGCCAATCGACACGGTTGGCGTGATACCAGCGTATACTTGTTTGTTGTTGCTATCGTATTCTTTACCTAAACTTTCTCCCATGAGCTGCCGATACCATTTGCCAATCCCTTCCAAATAGACACTAAACAAAAATAGATCATGTATGTGAATTTGTTTTTTTTGATAATGGTATGCAATGATTGCAGCACTCATCGCTGCAGGATTTTTATCTACCACCGGTTGTAAACATTCGCTCATCATCTGTTGCGCTCCAAGGCACAGCTGCTCGATATCGATGCCAGCACAGGCCAGCGGCAAAAGCGCTGATCCACAAAAAACACTGTAACGCCCCCCGACCATGCTCGGAATTTTTAGTAGAGTAAAATTCTCTTTGAGCGCCAGCTGCCATAATGCAGAGTCTTGATCAGTGATAGCAACAATATTCTTATGCCAATCTTGAGAGCGATATTTTTTAAGCAACAGTAAAAAACATTCAAAGTTTGCAATCGTTTCAGTGGTTGTTCCTGACTTACTAATAACCACGAGCGATATCATCCGATCTTGCTTGAGTGCATTTTCACACAAATTTAATATATGCGCAATGTAATCGGCATCAACGGTATCTGCAAAATACAGCGGTATAGAATCTTTTTTGAGCAATGGGGCGCACGCTTGATAAACCGCAAGCGCTCCCAAATTAGAGCCACCAATGCCAATAACCACCATAAGCACTATTCGTTGCGCTTTTATTTTGTCTGCAAGAAGCGTAATCTCTTTAATTGTCTGTGTATCAAAAGGAGTATTAATAAATGATGATGGCACCGTATGTATATTTTCTTGGCGCACTTTTTGTAACAAGGTAATAGTTGGCACCAATAAAGCTGCCATATCTATAGCCTGATGATCAATACACGCTCCTGCATAAGAGATGGTAAAGGCATTCATGCATATCCTTAATTTTACATAATCCTTACTACCATAACGCATACAAGCACTAATCACAAGGTAACTTTTTTGCCTTTTATAAATTTGCATTTTTTTTAAAAATTTACTTAAGTTATATATATTTCTGTGAGTAGATTTTTTGTTTACTTAAAGAAAATTTAAGCCCATTTGCTTTGATACAAAGAACTTAAAAAAGGAGCCTTTTTATTATGAAGCAGTTATCTCTTTTATTAATAATAGTATGTTCATTACTCAACGCAGAATCTGGCCCATCTCAAGAACTGATACATGATGATCTTACGCGCCAATCGTGCCCCTTCACCGGTGGTGCACTATTTTGTAATGCTGCATTCAATAATCTGTGCGTCAGCGGATCTGCTGATATTGGTGGCGATTTAACCGTTGATGGTGTTACCACCTTAAATGATGTAATTATTTCAGGGCCCGTTGATATCACTAATTCAACACAAAGCACTAACTGCACCAACGGTGCGTTCACCGTCAGCGGTGGTGTTGGTATTGCTGGCAATTTGAATGTCTGTGGTACTGGCACATTTGCCAATCCGGTTATTATTACCAATGATACGCAAAGCTTTTCATGCACTGGCGGTGCGTTAGTAGTAGCTGGTGGCGTTGGTATTCTTGGTAATTTAAATGTATGTGGCTCAATTACTTCTACGGGAGGCATCAGTTTTACCGGCCCACTCGTTATTCTTAATCCAACCCAAAGTACAAATTGCACCAATGGTGCTCTGGCAGTGCCACTTGGTGGTGCTGGTATTGGCGGCAATTTAAATGTCTGCGGTACAGGTGCTTTTAATAACTTAGTAGTAACTGGCAGCACACAATTGAATAGTGTGACTGCATCAGGCCCCG
>Ga0209624_10003528_pt1 | contig 11028 bp, 9 predicted proteins | sample JacPinW_OM2H0_O1_FD_188565 | JGI IMG/M metagenome (GOLD analysis project Ga0209624, IMG submission 188565) | Forest soil microbial communities from Algoma, Ontario, Canada - Jack Pine, Ontario site 1_JW_OM2H0_O1 (SPAdes) (version 2) | ecosystem: Environmental > Terrestrial > Soil > Boreal... | reverse complement strand
CGTCATTCAGGGCGGCGGCCACGCCGCGGGCGACATGCAGCTGAAGCCCACGCATGATCCGATTCCTAATGAGTCCGGCAACGGCCTGCAGAACAAGCGCGGCGCGGTCGGAGAGGCAAGAAGCGAAAGCCCCCATTCGGGCAACGCACAGTTCTACATCGACATTTCGGACAATCCGGATCTCGACCCGGTGCCTGCCCGTTGGGGCTACACGGTGTTCGGCAAGGTCGTCGAAGGCATGGACGTGGTCGATCGTATTGGCGCCGTGCCAACGGGGAGCGTAGGCGCGTTCAAATCCGACGCGCCCCTAAAGCCAATTGTCATCCAGAAGATCGAGGAGATTAATGCGAGCACGGCGACCCATTCGCCACCGTCCGCCCCCGCCACGACGCCGCCGCCAGCTGCCCCTGCGGCTACGCCGGCGGCGCCCGTCCCGCCACCGCACTAGCGCCTATGGCGCGTCTGTTCGTCTCCGACGTGCACCTTGATCGCGGTGCCCCCGAGGCGATCACGCAGTTCCTGAACTTTCTTACCGCGCAGGCTCGGCACGCCGAGGCGCTCTACATCCTGGGGGATCTGTTTGAAAGCTGGGTAGGCGATGATGATTCGGATCCTTCCAAGGATGAAGTGTGCGCTGCGCTGCGGCAGCTCACGGGCACCGGGGTCGCTGCGTTCGTCATTCACGGCAATCGTGATTTTCTCCTGGGGGCGCAGTTCTGCCGACGCACGGGCTGTGAGCCTCTCGCTGATCCCACGATCGCCGAGCTTGACGGCGAGAGGGTATTGCTGACGCACGGCGATGCGCTTTGCACCGATGACCGGTCCTATCAGGCGCTGCGCAGCAGCGTGCGCTCGCGCGACTGGCAGCGTCGCTTCCTCAAATTGCCGCTCATCGCCCGCGAGCAGCTCGCAAATCAGGCGCGCGCCGGAAGCCAGGCGCACACCGCGCGCGTCGTGCCGCAGATCATGGATGTCAATGCGGGTGCGGTAGAGACTGCATTTCGTGCGCTTGCCGTGCGGCGCATGATTCACGGCCACACGCACCGGCCGGCCGTGCACGATCTTGTGATCGACGGCAGCGCCGCGCAGCGCATCGTTCTGGGCGCCTGGTACGAACAGGGCAGCTATCTCTGGTACGAGCGCGGGCGCTACGAGCTCTCGGAGCTACCGCGCTAGGCTCTCTGCCATCGCGGTGAGCGCCTCGGCGGCCGCCACCGCATCGCTCAGCCGGGCCTCGGGGTCCTTGGCGAGAAGACTGTCGATGAGGGGCTGCAGGTGCGCCAGGTCCGCGGGCAGGCGCGGAATGGGCTCGTGGCGGTGCTTGTAGATGATCGCCATCGGATTGTCGTCGGCGTAAGGTTTGGCACGCGCGAGCATCTCAAAGAGGATGATACCGAGGCTGTAGAGATCACTGCGCCCGTCGATCGGCTCGCCATGCCCCTGTTCGGGGCTCATGTAGTGCGGGGTGCCGAAGATGAAGCCGCGATCGGTGATCTCGATGTCGAGACCACCGTCCTTAGCGAGGCCAAAGTCGATGAGCGCGATGCTGCCATCGTCGCGCAGCATGACGTTCCCGGGTTTCAGATCTCGATGCAGGACGCCCGCGGCGTGGATGGCCTGCAGCGCCTCGGCGATGGCGGCGGCGAAGCGCAGTGCCTCGGGCGGGGCGAGCCCGCCCTTCATTCGCATGCGCAGATCCCCAGCGCGGAAATATTCCATCACGAGATAGGCGTGCTCGTCGCTCACACCGAGGTCGTAGAGTCGCACGATGCTCGGGTGCGTGATGCGGCGCACGATCTCGTATTCTTGCAGGAAGCGCCGGAACGATTGATCGAGCTCGTTGGCCAGTTCGCGGTCGCGCGCCACTTTCAGCGCCACCAGAGCACCCGCTTGCTCGCTCTCCGCAAGATACAGATCAGCCACGCGACCGCCCGCGAGCTGGCGGATACGGCGATAGCCGGGAACGAACGCGCCGCTGAACCGCTGCACTTCGTGCGCGTCGGCGGCCGTGCGCCAGTTCGCCCGCGCGATCGTTTGTTTCTCCGCGGCCGCAGAGAGCGCATAGATCAGTTGCTCATGCTCGAAGCGGTCGCGATTGAGCACCGCCTGCGCACCCAGATCCATCGCCTGGCGTGTGCTGGCAGCGCCTGCGTCGCTGCTTAAGAAAATCACCGGTGCAAAGCCTGGCCGGCGCGCCACATCGCGCAGCCAGTCAAGCCCACGCCCACCGGCGCCACTGCCTGCCACGAGCACGGCATCAAACCCCTGCGCGAGAAACTCCGGCGAGAGCGTGCCCTGCACCCGCGGGCTGTGGACCGTGAGCCGTGCCTCGGGCCAACGGCAGCTCGCGTGATGCTGGATGAGCGCCGTGAAGCGCGCATCGTCCTCGATCATCAGGAGCCGCATTTCAAACCAATCACGAGATCGCCCACATTGGTACCCGTCGGGCCGGTATGAATGAGATCGCCCGCACGCGCGAGCGCCGTGCCCGAATCGGCGGTTCGCAAGCATTCCAGGACGTCGAGCTCGGCCAAGGTGATGCGACCGCAGGTGTTACCGTCGATGAGTGCGCCGGCATCCTCGGTGACGCCGTCGGTACCGTCGGTGCCGGCCGCAAGCAGCAGCAGATCGCGGCGGCCCGCGATGCTGCGTGCCGCGGCGAGCGCGAGGTGCTGATTGCGTCCGCCCTGCCCCGGATGTTCGGGTAACCGCACCACCGACTCGCCCCCCCAGATCTGCACAGCCTCTGGAAAGAGGTCAAGCTCATGTGTGAAGCGCACCGCAAGACGCCGCGCATCGCCATCGAAGCGCTCCTCATCCACGCGCACCGAGTAGCCGCGGGATCTCGCGAGCGCCCCCGCCGCGGCCGTCGCATCGCCGATCGAGGCGATGATGGCACGCTCCACGTGATCCTCACCCGCCGCGGCCGGACCGAGAAGTCCGGAGCCGATGACCGCAGGGTCATCGCCCGGAACGTCGGAGATGAAAAACGCGCGCGCGTGGCGCCCGGCAAGTGCCGCCGTGAGGCGCCCTCCCTTGATGCGCGACAAACGCGTGCGGTTGGCATTCAGTTCGGCGATGGCGATACCAGAGGCAATACCGGCATTATTCAATCGTTTGATTTCATCGAGCGTCACGCCCGGCACGAGCGCTTCGGCGAGACTCGATGCCCCGCCGGATATCAAGAACAGCGGCTCCACATCGGGCGGCAATTCCTGGGTGAATTGCAGCAGCCGCTCGCCCGCGCCGAGCGAGCGCGCATCGGGTAAGGGATGGGAGCTTTCGTGAATCTCAACACCGGCAAGCGCGTACGCCTCGGGCGCTACGTGGCCGTCCTTGGTGATGAGCAGCAAGCGCTCCTGATTCTTGCCGAGCACATCGGCTGCGCCGAGGGCCATGGCGCTTGCGGCCTTGCCGATGGCGGCCGTCCACACGCGCGCGCCCTGCCCTGCTGGGCTCGCCCGCAGCGCCGCCTCGGTGCAGCGGCGCCCATCGACGCGCATCACGCCGGCCTGAAACAGCTCCAATAGCAACTGGCGGCGAGGATCGTTCGGGCTCACGTCGGCCAGTGCGCCTTGGCCACCCGCCTCAGCGACTGACTATCTTGAACGGCTCGCGCTCCTCGCGCCGCCGGGACTTGGCTTCATCCGAGCGTTCGAGTCGCAGCTTTTCAAGGTATTCCGGCGTCACATCTCCCGTGACGTACTCGCCGGAGAAGCACGAGGTATCGAATTCCTCGATTTGCGCATCCTCGTGCCGGCAGGCGGCGACGAGATCCTCAAGATCCTGGTAAATAAGCCAATCCGCGCCGATGAGGCTTGCCACCTCCTCCACCGTGCGGCCCGCGGCGACGAGTTCGCTCGTCGCCGGCATGTCGATGCCGTACACATTCGGAAAGCGCACGGGCGGTGCCGCCGAGGCGAAGTACACTTTCTTGGCGCCGGCTTCACGCGCCAATTCAACAATCTGCGCGGAGGTCGTGCCGCGCACAATGGAGTCATCCACCAGAAGAACATTCTTGCCGCGAAATTCAAGATCGATCGCGTTCAACTTGCGCCGTACGGAGGTGGCGCGCTGCTGCTGTCCGGGCATGATGAACGTGCGCCCGATATAGCGGTTCTTGATGAAGCCTTCGCGATATTTGAGGCCGAGCTTCAAAGCGACCTGCATGGCGCTCGTGCGGCTCGTATCGGGAATCGGAATCACGACGTCGATATCGTGATCCGGATAGACGCGCAGGATCTTCTCGGCGAGCTTGTCGCCCATCCTCATGCGCGCGCGATACACGGAGATCCTGTCGATGATCGAGTCCGGTCGCGCAAAATAGACATACTCAAAAATGCACGGTGTGTGACGCAGGTCGGCGGCGAACTGCTGCGCATGCAAGCGCCCCTCTTCGTCGATGAACACGCCCTCGCCGGGTGCGATATCACGCTCGAACTTGAACCCCAGCGCCTGCAGCGCCACGCTCTCCGAGGCGAGCATCCACTCGGGGCCGCGCGCGGTATCGCGCCGCCCGAGCACCAGCGGCCGGATGCCATTCGGGTCGCGAAACCCCAGCACGCCGTGCCCGATCACAAGCGCAACGACCGCGTAGCCGCCGCGGCAGCGCCGGTACACCGCGTTCAATGCGGTGAAGACGTCCGCCGGAGTGATGCGCTGCGCGCCGACCCGCTGCAGCTCGGACGCAAACACGTTGAGGAGCACCTCGGAGTCCGACGACGTATTTAAGTGACGGCGGTCTTCGCGGCTCAAAATGGCGGCAAGTTCCGCGGCGTTCGTGAGGTTGCCGTTGTGCGCAAGACAGATACCGTACGGCGCATTGACGTAGAAGGGCTGCGCTTCGCAGACGCGGTCGCCGCCAGCGGTGGGGTAGCGCACATGGCCGATGCCGATGTTGCCCTTCAGCTCCATCATGTGATGCTGCTGGAACACATCGCGCACCAGTCCCGCGCCCTTTCTCACGTAGAGCTCACCGTCGCTCGAAGTCACGATACCGGCGGCATCCTGCCCGCGGTGCTGCAGCACCGTCAGCGCATCGTAGAGGCGCTGGTTGACCGGAGCATTTCCCACCATTCCGACAATGCCGCACATACTCGCTCGACTCCTAGGACGGCGGTCGGGCCGTCAGACTCGCGTAACGGGATAGTGCTCGGCGCCAATGAGCGAGCGCAGGCCGTTCGCCGCGCGCTCGGCATAGGGCGCAAGCAATGCCGTGCGCCACCAGCCCTCGCCATCCAGGCGCAGCAGCTGACCGGCCATGACGAGTACGCCCACCAAGATAATTCCGCGCACCAGGCCAAGCGCAAAGCCCAGCAGTCGATCGGTGCCGACAAAGATCGAAAGCTGCACGAAGTGGTCGACGATCTGGCCGACAACCGTGCCGATCGCGAGTACGAGGATCAAGAGAATGCCGCGTGCCGCCCAGAGGCGCACCGGCTCGTCGGCCAAGAGCCCGCCCAGATGCGGCGCCAGCTTGTAGGCAAAGTGCCAGGCGATAAAGAGCGCGAGTAGCCAGCTGACGACCGCCAGCACTTCGCGCAGGAATCCGCGCAGCAGTCCAATGATCGCCGAGAGAACAAGAATGGCGACCACCCAATAGTCGGCTGACTTGAACATGACCCAACTCGGATCGCGCCCACGGCGTGCGCGGCGCGCATTGTACAAGAGCGACCGGCGCGCCGCCCATGCGCGCGCCATCTTTCGTCAAATGGGCCCCACCTCGCGAGCCATTAGGGATGTTCGGTGAGCGATCCCGTGTGTCCGGCCGAGCGCAGCCGTGCGGCGAGCGCCACCGCCCCGGCGTGGTCTGACGCGGGACCGACCCGCACGCGATACAGCTTGCGTCCACCGCTCGCTCTCTCCGTTGAAAAGGCGGCAAATCCCTTGCCCTGCAGCTCGTGTACCAGACGATCGGCGTTGGCCTGGCTTGAGAAGGTGCCGAGCTGCACCGTCCAAGCCCCTCGCATCGCCGGTGCCGCCGCCGGTTTTGCAGCCATCGCGACCGGGCGCACTGGCGCCGCGCGCGTCGTTGCGGCCGCTGGCGCCTGCGTCGCGGCAGCAGGCCCCGTCGGGATCACCGGCGCCGGCGTGGACGTCTCAGCGTGCGACTGCGGCGCGGCGGTGGCGGGGAGCGCCGGGGCACTCGCCTCAGCGCTCACTGATCCTTGCTCCGATGAATCCGCTGCGCCAGGCGCGGCGGCAGAATTGGTGGCAGGCGCGCGCTGCACTTCACCGAGGTCGACGCTGTACGAGCGCAGCGCAGTCTCGCCCGTAGTCTGATTAGCGACGGCGCTACCGCTGTGCGCGGGCCCGGAGAGAATCTCGGGTACGAGAAGCACCAGCAGCGCGACGAGAATGACCGCGCCCGTCAGTCTGTCTTTGGCCTGAACGTCCACGATGGGGGCCCTCAAGGCGAAAAACAAGCATTCGCGCGAGCTTTCACGACGAGCCCAGGGCCCGCATCGCGCGTCAGGAAATTAAGTATAGCCCAAGCCATTGCAGAGCTGACCCGACGACGATAAACGAGCCAAACACGAGCACGCGATCGCCGGGCCGTGCCAGTGCGCGTGCCCGCGCGCAGCCCTCGTGAACACTCAAGGCTTGCTCTGCATCACCGTCGATCGTCTCTCCCATGCGACCTGCAAGCTCACTCGCTGCCGAGCCGCGCGCACCGGGCAGCGTGCACAGAATCCAGTGGTCCACCTGCGGTGCAAGGGCGCGGCCAATACCTGCCGCGTCTTTGTCGCGCAGGATGCCGGTCACTGCGAAGGTGCGCGGCACACGGGCTCGCGCGGCGAGATGCCGCGCGAGGACGCGCGCCGCGGGCTCGTTGTGCGCGACATCGAGAATCCATTCCACCGGTCCCGGAAGAATCTGAAAACGACCCGCCAACCGGGTCCGCGAGAGCGCAGCGCTGATGAGCTTCGGGTCAAGTTGCTGCGGCAGCCGCAGCGCCTCGAGCGCGGCGAGTGCGGTTGCCGCATTTTGATATTGGATCACGCCCGCCAAGCCCGGCGGCGCAAGATCCTCGAAGGATTGGTGGCCCTGGTAGCTCCAACGCCCGTTGCCGGCCACCTGCCAGGTGAAATCGCGCCGAGCGATCAGCGCGTGCGCGCCGAGGGCGGCGATCGCCGCAAAGACTGACTCCGGCATCTTGGCGCAGCCCAACACCACCGGCCGGCCGGCCCTGAAAATACCGGCCTTCTCGCGGCCGATGCTCTCAAGATCCTCCCCCAGATAGTCGCGATGGTCCATCCCCACGGAGGCGAGCACGGCGACATCGGCATCGATGATATTCGTGGCATCAAGCCGTCCGCCAAGTCCGACCTCGAGCACCGACACCGCGACGCCGCGCGCCGCAAAGATGAGAAGGGCTGTGAGAGTGCTGTACTCAAAGAAGGTAAGCGTGGTTGCCCCGCGCGCGGCCTCGATGCGCTCGAACGCGGCGATGAGCTCCGCATCGCTCGCCTCCTCGCCGTCGAGGCGGATGCGCTCGTTATAGCGCACGAGGTGCGGTGAGGTGAAAGTCCCGGTGCGCAGGCCAAGCGCACGCAGCAACATCTCAAGATGCGCAACCGTCGAGCCCTTGCCATTCGTCCCGCCAACGGTGATCACCCGATACGGGACGGGGCGCAACCCCAGCGCATCGGCCACCCGCGCCACGCGCTCGAGGCCAAGATCGATGCTCTTAGGATGTACCGAGTCCTGCAGCTCGAGCCATTCGGCAAGCGTGCGCACGCGTTCGGTATCGCCCCTGCGGGCGTGTCAGGCGGCGACCGCGGGCGGCACGCGCAGCAGCATGCGAAGCAGCGTAGCGATGCGCTCACGCATGTCGCGCCGGTCCACAATCATGTCGAGAATGCCATGCTCGAGAAGAAACTCGCTTCTCTGAAATCCTTCCGGCAGCACCTCGCGCACGGTCTGCTGGATGACGCGCGGACCTGCAAAGCCGATGAGCGCACGCGGCTCGGCGAGATTCAGATCGCCGAGCATCGCAAGGCTTGCGGACACACCGCCCGTGGTCGGATCGGTCATGACCGAGATGAACGGCAGATGGGCTTTGGCCAAGCGTGCCAGTGCCGCGCTCGTCTTCGCCATCTGCAGGAGTGAGTAAAGCGCCTCCTGCATGCGCGCGCCGCCGCTTGCCGAGAAGCACACGAGCGGCTGGCGGTTCGCGATGCAGTAATCCACGGCGAGCTTGAAGCGCTCGCCGACGACCGAGCCCATCGAGCCCCCCAGAAAATTAAATTCAAAGGCGCAGGCTACCACCTGCAGCTCATAGAGCCGGCCAGCGAGCACTACCAGCGCGTCCTTCTCGCCCGTCGCTTTCTGCGCCTGGGCGAGGCGGTCGCGATAGCGTTTGCTGTCGCGAAACTTGAGCGGATCCTCAGGCGAGATACCGGCGCCGATCTCAATCAGCTCGCCGGGCTCGAGGAATGCCTCGAGCCGCTCGCGCGCGGCGATGCGCATGTGATGGCTGCACTTCGGGCAGACATAAAGGTTGCGTTCGAGCTCGGCCCGATACAGCACCGCATCGCACGACGGACACTTGATCCACAGGCCCTCCGGCACCGAGCGCGTGCGCCGCTCGGTCTTGATGCGCGAGGGCATGATCTTTTCGAACCACGACATCGTCGTTCCAGAGAGTCCTATAGCAGGGGACCGATCATAGCGGAACGCGGCGATGGCAACGCGAACGCCCGGGCGTAACGCACCGACCACAAATACAGCCCCTGCGCCGGGGCCGTCGGGCCGGCCTGACTACGATCCCTCGACCGAAGCATCCCGCGAAGCGCGAGCGCATCAGCCTCGCCCTGCCCGATCGTGATCAGCGTTCCTGCGATGTTGCGCACCATGTGATGCAGGAACGCATTGGCGGTCGCCTCGATGATGACGAAGTCCCCCTCGCGCCGCACGGTGACCTCATCCACGCGACGGATGCTCGTGTCGCTCTGCGAGTCGGAGGAGCAGAAGGCGCTGAAGTCATGGGAGCCTTTGAGCTCGCTGGCCGCGGCCTGCATGCGTTCATGATCGAGCGGCTGGCGGATCCAGGTTGCACCGCGCGCGGCGAGCGCGGCACGTATAGGCCGGTTGAACACGTAGTAGCGGTAGGTGCGTGCTTCGGCGGAATAGCGGGCGTGAAAGTGCCGGGGTACCTCGCGCGCCCATGCGACGCTGATATCGGCGGGCAGACTCGTGTTGGCGCCCAACACCCAGCCGCGCGCCGTGCGACGTGCCTGCGTGTCGAAATGGGTCACCTGCGCACGCGCATGCACGCCAGCATCCGTGCGGCCCGCGCAGATGAGGTTCACCGCCTCATCCGCAACGGGTCTTAACGCCGCTTCAAGAAGCGTTTGTATGGAAGGAGTTGAACGCTGCGCCTGCCATCCCGCGTAGGCCGTGCCGTCGTACTCGATGCCGAGCGCGATTCTTACGTTGCCGGTCACCCGGGCAGGGATTGCAGCAGGCGCTGTGCTTCCTGTTTCTGCGCGACCGAACCTTCGTTCATGACTTCCTCAAGGATGTTGCGCGCGCCCTCCGGGTCGCCCATGTCCATGTAGGCACGGGCGAGATCGAGCTTCGTGCCCACCTCACTCATCGTGGCGGGCTCAAGGTCGGGCAGCGCGAGTTCCTCTGAGGAGAGCTTCTGCGTAATCGTGAAGTGTGTGTCCGACGCCGTCGTCGGGCCCACGTCCAGGTCGACATCGTTGCCACTGTTGGCGGCCGCCGCGGTCGAGCCCTCCATGTCGGTGAGATCGAAATCGAGGCCCTCGCCGCCCTTGAGCGATGCCAGGTGAGCCGTCGCCGAGGTGGCGTCGGTGCTGACGGGACTCTTGTCATCGAACTCACTCAATGCCACCGGTGGTAGCGTCGCATCCATATCCTCAGGCTTCATGCGCCATGCGCCGGTTGCCGCATTGCCGGGCACCGTCGCCTGCGCGGTGAGCTCGTCGTGCATGGCCTGGCGCGACGTATCATCGAGACCCGCGACCAACGTCGGTGCGTCCGGGGATGAGGCCGCAAGATGCGGCTGATCCATGGTATCGAGCCCGCCCAAGTCAAGGCCTAGATCGTCGATCGCGAGCTCGGCCGTCTGCTCCCCCGCACCACCCTGCCTGATCGCCCGTTCCACCTTCTGGCGGATCGTGGGATTGTCATCGTGCTGCAGGCTCGGCTGCTCGACGGTCGGCTCGACCGCGTCGGCCATGCGATCCATGTGCGCCGTCATCTGCCGTGTGGTGGCCGAGCTTGAATCCTCCAGTCCGTGCAGAGCGAGGTTCGCATCGGTCGCGCGCGTGGTTTGCGATGCGCTTGCGGTATCCGGCTGCTCGCCAACCGCCGAGCCGATATCAAGATCCAGGCCGTGCGCGACATCTTCGGGTACCGGCTCGCCGAGGAGATCAAAGTCGATGCGGCTCTCGCCGCCTTCCAGATCGAGGTCCACGCCGCCCGCCGCCGCACCGCTCACCGGTGCGCCGCCGCTGAAGAGCGGATCGTCGGCTGCGAGCTGCTTGCCCATGATCACGATCTTTTCCCACTCGCCCGGCGCAGCCTTATCGCGCGTCGTGGCGAGCTCATGAGCGGCCTGCAGGAATTGCTCCTTGTTGCCCCAGACGAAGAACACCTCGAGGAGCTTCAATTTCAGTTCGCGGCGCTCCGGATCGCGCGCGATTGCAATACGCACAAGATCGGCTGCCTGGTCATACAGGCCATACGCCATGTGAAAGTCAGCCTCGGCGAGCGGATCGCCCTGGTCGAGGTTGATGGCGGTCTCGTTGCTGAGCGTCGTGTCCGCCGGTGCTGCTGCCGGGCGCGCCGCGGCTGAAGGCGCCGCAGCCATGGCCGGTAGCGACCGCGGCCGCTCGTGCGCGCCGCTCTCCTCGACAACGATCGTCGGATCGCGCACCGCACGCAGCTTCGCGGTGTCGCCGAGGGAGTCGCGATTCACCGCCGCATCGGCACCCGCCGATGCGAGACGGCCCAAGGAATCGTCAAAGCTGCTTTCCTGCCGCGAGCGCCAGGCGC
>Ga0209624_10003524_pt1 | contig 11033 bp, 9 predicted proteins | sample JacPinW_OM2H0_O1_FD_188565 | JGI IMG/M metagenome (GOLD analysis project Ga0209624, IMG submission 188565) | Forest soil microbial communities from Algoma, Ontario, Canada - Jack Pine, Ontario site 1_JW_OM2H0_O1 (SPAdes) (version 2) | ecosystem: Environmental > Terrestrial > Soil > Boreal... | reverse complement strand
GATTGGACCGAGATCTGGACCGTCGGAGGCCAGCTGGCCGATCCCTCTATTCGTATTGACGTGCAGGCGCCGTGCGTGGAAGGAGGGCAGGCATCCGTCAATTTCTCAGGGCCGAACAGATTGTTGAGCTGCGAGACCGCTGAAGGACCTCAGACGTTCGTGACTTCATCCAATCCTGACGCGTTCCGCACGCCGGATGGCCGATTGATCCCAGGGAGCCTGCGTTCGAACATGACGGCGGAGCAATACCAGGCCGAGATCATGCAATATTTGATCACGAGCCGTGCAAATGGTACGCGGTCCCCCAGGCTGGGCGACGAAGCTGGCGCCCTGATCGCGAAAATAATCGGCGTAAACGCATTAAGCGAAGAAGAAACGCGAAATGTGCTCTCCCTCATCCATACTGCCTTCGAAAAGCCGGACCGTATCCCGGAGGAATCGAAGGACCCGTCCGCAACTTTACTCTTGCTGCGAAATCTGGCGGATTCCGCCAGCCAGGAAAGTCTGAAGCAGCAAATCTCCGAAACCGTGGCGTACGTTCTGGCCCGATAAGAGGAACGCCCTGCTAGGGGGATTCAATCCGCTGCAAAAATCGGATAAAGTTGGTCACATCAAGGAGCATTATGACAACCCGCAATGCGTTCGTTCTTGCTACATATATGCTCTTGCTGCGGTCTGCGGCAGTCGCGCAGTCTCCGGCAGAGTCGCCCGTGCCGCCTGACGCCGAAATCCACAAAATCCTCGCCGATCGCATCGGTTCCCAGAATTCAGGCGTAGCCATCGTGGTCGGCGTTATCGACGCGAAAGGGCGGCGGGTGGTCTCCTACGGCAGTCTCGCCAAGGACGACAAGCGTCCGCTCAATGGCGACACCGTCTTCGAGATCGGCTCCATGACGAAAGTGTTTACATCGCTCGTATTGATGGACATGGTGCAGAAGGGCGAGGTCGCGGTAACCGATCCGGTATCGAAATACCTGCCGGCGAGTGTCAAAGTGCCGGAGCGAAACGGCAAGCAGATCACCTTGCAGGATCTTTCCACCCAGAGCTCCGGGCTGCCGCGGATGCCCACCAATTTCCATCCCAAAGATGATTCGAATCCTTACGCCGATTACACCGCCGAACAGCTTTATCAGTTTCTATCGGGCTATCAACTGACGCGCGACATCGGCTCTCAGTATGAATATTCCAATCTGGCGGTCGGGTTGCTGGGGCACGCGCTCACTTTGCGGGCTGGCATGGACTACGAAACTATGGTGCGGTCCCGCATCCTGGATCCTTTGGGTATGAACAGCACCCGCGTCACGCTGACGCCGGAATTGAAAGCGCGCTTGGCGATTGGACATGGCCCTGGCCTGAGTGTCGCGCCGAACTGGGACCTGGCGGTGTTAGCCGGCGCCGGCGCTCTCAGATCCAGCGCCAACGACATCCTGACGTTCCTGGCCGCGAATCTCGGCTATACCAAAACGCCCCTTGCCGCGGCCATGGCTGCCGAGGTGTCCATCCGGCGGCCGGCGGGAGCGCCCGATATGCAGATTGCTTATGCCTGGCACATTCAAACGAAGAACGAAAACTCCATCATCTGGCACAACGGCGGCACGGGCGGGTACCGGACGTATATGGGGTTCGATCCCAAGAGCCGCGCGGGCGTCGTGGTGCTGTCGAACATCGCATCGGCCGCCGGCCCCGACGACATAGGGCGCCACCTGCTGGACTCGAGCTACCCGCTGGAGAAGGCCGAGCCGATCAAAGAGCACGTTGAGGTGACTGTGGACAGCAAGGTCTTCGACAATTATGTCGGGACGTACCAATTGGCTCCCAACGCGATCATGACCATGTCGCGCGATGGCGATCGGTTTTTCACGCAACTTACCGGCCAGCCGAAATTCGAAGTGTTTCCTGAAGGCGAGCGGAAGTTTTTCCTGAAAGTAGTGGACGCTCAACTGACCTTCGACGCCGATGCTCAAGGCAAGGCGACCCAGGTGACCCTCCACCAGAACGGCCGCGATATGGTGGCAAAGCGCATTGACCAGGCTCAAGCCGATGCATTGACGGCTGCCGCGGAGAAGCGGTTCAAAGACCAGACACCGGCGCCGGGATCGGAAGCCGCGCTGCGGCGCAACATCGACGAGCTGCGGCAGGGGCAGCCGAATTACGAGTTGATGGGTCCGGCGCTGGCCGACCTCACGCGCCAGCAATTGCCGCAAATCAAGGCTCTCATCACTCAGTCTGGCGCAGTGGAATCGGTAACGTTCAAAGGCGTCGGACCAGGCGGGCTGGATATCTATGAGGTGAAGTTCGAGCACGGTTCCAGCGAATGGAGAATCATGCTGCAAACGGACGGAAAGGTGACGGCCTTAGGTCTCCGCCCGCTGTAGGGCTGCCTGCCGATCCCTTTTCCACCTTGACTTCCCCTTTTGTTCGCCTCACAATAGATCCATGGCTTTGACCAAGCGGCAAAAGGAAGTGCTCGACTTCATCGCGGACTTCGTCGAAGAGCACGGCTACAGCCCCAGCTACGAAGAGCTCGCTCAGGGTTTACACCTGGCGTCCCTCGCCACCGTTCACAAGCATATTCAAGCGCTCGAGTCCCGAAACTATCTGCGACGGCTGTTCAATCAGAGCCGCTCGCTCGAAGTCTCGGCGAAGTATGTGCAGGAACGGCGCAAAGGTCGCGCATCGGCTCGATCCACGGAGATCCCGCTCGCGGGCCGCATCGCCGCCGGCGTACCAGTGGAAGCTATCGAGGGACAGGACACGCTGCAGTTCGCCGACTTCGCGGGTAAGGGCGACACGTTTGCGCTGCAGGTGAGCGGCGAGTCCATGATCGACGATCACATCCTGAGTGGCGACTACGTGCTGGTGGAGCGTGCCCAACAGGCGCAGGATGGCGAGATCGTCGTCGCCCTGGTGGACGGCCGCGACGCTACGCTCAAGCGCTTGTTCCATGAGCCGGACGGGCGCATCCGCTTGCAGCCGGCCAACGCTTCCATGCAGCCCATCCTTGTCGACGCAGCCTCGGTACAGATCCAGGGGCGCGTGCTCGCGGTGCTGCGAAAGTACAAGTAGCCCTCCTAACCTTACCGCTTACAATCACTTACATTCCCTGGCGAGTGCGGGATGCCGCTCTGCAAAAACCCCATGTTAAACTGGGAGCAACATGGATAGCCCGATCAGCGGGATCAAGCGCTTTCTGTTTTGGGATTATCCACGCGCTGGTTGGCAGTATGACGTGATGGTCGGGCTTATTCTGGCCTTCATCTTTCTAACGCCCAGGGAGTGGTTTCGGGATCAGCCGCGTGCCAATAGTATCGTGATGCTTCCCTCCGAGCACGGCGACACGGTTTTCTGGATGGATGCGGAGCAACTTTCGAACACTCCGGAAAAAGCGCGAGCTGCTGCAGCCGGCACTTTGCTGCAGGCGCGCACCGGGAAGAAGTACCATGTGGTTCGCTTAGAGCCCATTGTCGATTCGGAACAGGAAATTAAAGGATTCATGGCGTTCACCACGCCCTAAGCCGAAAGGCGCTTTTAGGGAAGGCCGCGAGGCGCTTTCAGGTATCCAATCGTTGATGCAAACGCGACTGCGCGGTTTTATTGTGTGTCTCATACTGGCCGGCCCGGTCACGCTCGGCGCCACGAGTGACAATCTGCAGCAGGTTCTCACCCGCATGGACAAGGCAGCCAACGACTTCAAGTCCATGACCGCACAGGTAACCTACGTCACGCACACCGACGTTTTGAACGAAGACGACAGGGAAACTGGAACCGTGACGATGAAAAAGGTTCTACCCGGCGAAGTACAGGGCCTGGTGGATTTTACTTCACCGGACCGGAAGACTATAACCTTCGAGAAACGAAAGTTCCAGGAGTATCTTCCCAAGATGAAGACCGTGCAAGTGTTTGATTTAGCGAAGCACGGTGAGCAACTCGACAAGTTCCTCATGATTGGATTCGGCACCTCCGGCATGGAACTTGCAAAGGACTACGATGTGACCGCGCTAGGGACAGAAAACGTGAACGGGCATTCGGCCATTCACCTGCAGCTAGTCCCCAAGGCAGTTGACGCCCGGCAATATGTTCAAAAACTTGAATTGTGGATTCCCGATCAAGGCGATCCGTATCCCTTTCGCGAGAAAATTTTCGAGCCGTCGGGGGATTACCGTCTCGTGACTTATAGTGATTTGAAGATCAATCCGCCGCTCCAGCCAGATGCGCTGCAGCTCAAGCTGCCGCCCGGCGTCAAGACGGAATATCCGGGAAAGTAACGCGTGCAACCCAGTTCACAGCCGAACAATCGCGATGCCAGCAGCCGCCTGACCTTCTTGGATTGGGCGCGCGGCGCGGCCGTGGTGGTGATGCTGCAAGGCCACGTATTCCATTCGTTCAATCGAACCGATCTGCGAACGGATGGGCCGTTCATGCTTTCGCAGTTTTTCGGCGGTATCGGTCCCGCGATTTTCCTGGTTCTTACCGGCATCACGCTCTCGTTCCTGATGGACGGGCGCGAGCGCCAGGGCGTGAGTGCGATGCGCCGCTGGGGGGCGGCGTTGCGGCGCGCTGGTTATTTGTTTACGCTCGCCTTTCTATTTCGTCTGCAACTTTGGAGCTTCGCGCTTGGACAAAGCCCCTGGACCGATCTGTTCAAGGTGGACATTCTCAACTGCATGGGATTCGCCATCGCGCTCATGTCCGTGATGGCGATTTTCACTACCGCCGAGCGAGTGCGTCTGTGCGCCGGGCTGGGCGTCGCCATCGCTGCCGCTGCTCCGCTGGTTTCCGCCATCGATTGGCGTTGGCTGCCTCCGCATATTTCCGCGTACTTCGTCCCCAGCTATCAATACTTCGCCTTCTTCCCCTGGGCCGCGTTCATCGCCTTCGGGCTCAGTATCGGCAGCATTCTTCGGTTGGTTAAACCGGAGCAAATGAATCGCGTGATGCAATGGGGCGGGCTATTGGGCTTCGGTCTGATCATCGGCGGCCAATACTTCTCGAACATGCCGTACTCGCTTTATCCGAAGTCCGAGTTTTGGCTCGACAGTCCCGGGCTGATCGTGATCAAGCTGGGCGTAGTGCTGCTGGTGATCGGCTTCGCCTACCTGTGGACGGCATTGCCGCTCGCCGCATCCTGGAGCTGGGTGCGGCAGCTCGGCACAACGTCGCTCTTGGTCTATTGGGTTCACATCGAACTGGTGTACGGCCGCTGGTTCGGCGGATTCAAAGAATCGCTGACCAATGTGTATTGCGCTGTCGCGGCGGTGCTTGTGATCCTGCTCATGGTCGCGCTCTCCCTGCTCCGGACGCGCTGGGGCGCTATACGCATAGCGCTTGCATCGTATTTTTCCTACAATCCGCCGCGCCGGGCATCCGGCGATTAAAAGCGATCAGCAGTTTTCGAGACAGAATCCAGGCTTCACGGCTCCCGGCATCTCGGCGGGCTTCCTCCGCGCGTAGTTGCGGCGATTGGTCCGGATGGTGGAGAAGGCCTCCAGAAAATACTCCTGCACCGGACGAACCCCGTTTCCCTGCGCCCAATCGTGCGCGTAAAGCAGCTTGGCATCCTCGACTGCTGCCTTGAGGTCCGCACCCGTGAAGCTGCGGCTGACGTGTGCAAGCATCGCGGTGTCCACCGAGCAGAGCGGCGAAGGCAAACCTGCCACTTTTTCGAAAAGAATGCTCTGCCGCGCGGCCTCGTCCGGCAGCCGGGTCTGGAGCCACAGTTCGATGCGGCCAGACCGTACCAGCGCCGCCGGCAGACTGCTCACTTCCATCGCGGTCAGCATCACGCAAATTCGCTCCGCGCTCACGCTTTCCAGACCGTCCAGCATCGTCAGTAGATAGCGATAGATTCCGGTTTTGCCGCCGCCCTCAAAGATCACATCCGCGTCGTCAATGAAGATAATCGATGGCGCGTTACGCTTAGCGGCTTCAAAGATTTTCTTTATTTCACAGTAGAAGTTGTCAGTCCCGGCGATGACGGTTCCGTCGATCAGAAAGAACTTGCTCGTCAGACGATGGGCCAGCGCGCGGCCGATGGTGGTTTTTCCGGTCCCCGGCGGACCGGCCAGCAAAACTCCTCGTTTCGGCTTCAACTGAAATTCCGCCGCAGCCCGGTAGTCTTCGAGCGGAAACGCGATCTTCGCGTCCAGCGCGCGAATCACATCGTCCACGCCTTTCAAATCCTTCCAGTCCACTGCCGCCACTTCCTCGATTTGAACATTGCTGTTCAGGTTCCGCGAAACCAGATAATCGATGAACCGGTCCGTATCGAGATCCCGCATAGAACGCAGGCAACCACAGGCGGTCTTCAATTGGTGCGCATTGAGCGCGGGCGCAAACCGGTGAATGCGTTCATAGTCCAGCGAGTCCGCTCCGATTCCAAGGTAAGCAGAACAGATCGACTGATAATCCGCCGGAGTAAACTCTGCGATTTCGCAAGTCTGGGCGCGCCGGCTGACAGGTTCGGGAGCATCTTCCAGAACGGCAAAAACGAACTTCTTGTTATCCGTTGCGTGTTCAAGGACAGCGGTAATGGCCGCGTTCAGCAGATTCTGCCGCGGATAGTTGTAATTCTCCACCACGCCGGCGATCATATGCATGTCATCCAGCATGACCAGGTCGTGCTCCGCGAGACTTGCTTCCAGCAGGCGAACCCAAGCTTCTTCAACGGCGAAAGGCTCACGCGCGTCCAGCGCCTGCATGAATTCCCGCATCCCCAGGAGCAAGCCCCCGATGTCCGCCTGCACGTGCTTCAGAACCGTGGTTTTCCCTCGGCCGATATCGCCCTGTAAAACAACGACATTGCCGCACGCTATCGCGAGACGCAAATTTTCGGCTGCCTCTTGTTGCGCAGGCGTAAGAATGTGAGCGAGCGCCGGCGCCGCGGCCGGGCTTAGATATAGTTCCATAAACCTTTACCGACTTTCTAAAGTTGCTGGGAGTTGTTGGGAGCTGCTGGCTACGAGCGGTGAAGGAGGGCGAAATGAAGGCTCTCCCGTCGCGCGTCGATCAAATTATGCATCCCGTGTCTGATTTGCAAGAAGGCCTCCTTTCGTTTAGTTGAATAACTGCTCTGAAAATTTACCACGATTCCGTGCCGATTTCCAGACGATTTTGATTAAGTCGAGATTAAAGACTTGCCAGCAGGGCGCCCCAATGAAAGCCGGCGCCGAAAGCGGCGAAACAGATGAGATCGCCCGAGCGCGGTCCGGGATCCCGCCACCAATCGGAGGCCGCGATCAGCATGGACGCCGACGATGTGTTGCCGTAGCGCCGGATGTTGGAATAAAAGCGAGCGGCGTCCACTTCGAGAGCGCGGGCCACGCGATCCATCAGGTTCTGATTGGCCTGGTGCATCAGGAAGACTTTGACCGACGAGGCAGGCTTGCCATTTCTTTCGAGCAGCTCGGATGCGGCGGAGGGAATTTTGCGCGAGGCCTGCAAGATGACCGAGCGGCCGTTCATTTCCAGTGGCGCGTCCAATCCGAGCCGCAGATCTTCAGCGAAAGCGCCATCCGAATGGAGCACCGAATCGATGACCGTCACAGGACCATCCCCACTGATCAAACAAGCGCCCGCGCCGTCGCCAAAAAGAGGCGCGATGCCGCGTTCCATGGGTTCGCGCAGCGCGATAGGCGACATTCTCTCCGATGCGATTACCAGAATATTGCCGTGGATCGCGGATAGGGAGGAGGCTAGAGCCATGCCGAATAAACTGCCCGCGCTGGCCAGGGGCAGGTCGATCGCGGGCACGCCATCCATGCCCAATGCGTGTGCGATGGTCGCTGCGGGTCCGGGAAAACGGCGCTCGGAGGAACCGGAAGAAACCAGAATCATTCCCACCTGGGCCGCGTTGACGCCCGAGCGTTCCAGACATTGTTCCGCTGCGGCTGCGCCCATGCTTGCGACAGATTCCTCGGGACCGGCATAACGGCGCTCTTCGATTCCGGAAACGTCGAGAATCCAGCCCGCTTCGCAGTTCAATCGCGCAGCCAATTCCGCGTTGGTCACGATGCGCGACGGCAGATAGGCCCCAAAGCCCCGGATTGCCGCCACCACTTACATCCTGCTCTCGATGTAGCTTTGAATGCGCGTAATGGATTCGAATTTGCGCGGGCTCAAATCGGAATCGGGGATCTTGATCCCGAATTCGCGCTCCAGTTCGAGCACCATATCCGGCAAAGCGAACGAATCCAGCAACCCGGAATCGAACAGCGATTCGTCCGGATCTGGAAGCGCGGTTTTGTTGGAAACTTTCCGGACGATTCCCAGAATGCGCTCTCGGTTGTCCATCTTTATCGACCGTCTTTATCGATCATGACTTCCTTCAGCGCGAATGGTGAGAAAACGATTGTACTGCGCCATTAGTTCCTCGAAGAGCATGCCACCCGCCAGGCGATAACCGGCGCCTGTGAGGTGCGTATAGTCGCCCTGCCCGAGCCCCGCCTGCACCCATTGGCGCACTGCTCCGGGACCGCCCATGGCGGCGCGCCAGTCCCAAAAGGCGCAGCCGTTGGCTTGCGCGACATCGCGCTGGATTTCGATCACCTGGTCCAGGTGCGGAAATGGCATGCGGTGGCCACGGATGGGATGTTCGCAATCCGGCGGACCAATAAGAAGAATGCTGGCCACTGGAGCCGCGGCCCGAAGCCGATGTATGATCTCGATCAAACCAGCGCGATACTCCTCCGCGGCCCAGGAGCGGCTGAGAGCTTCGTTGGTTCCATATGCCAGAACGATGAGCGCCGGATCGCGGCTCATCAGTTCAGGATCCAGGATGGCCGAATTCCACTCCAGGATCAGCTTGGCTTCCGCGCCGTTGATGCCGAGCGTCTCATAGCTGACGCCCGCATGATTCTGCGCCACCCAACCAAACAGGCGCACGGGCGCCGAGCTTAGCGTTCGCAGCGTATATTGGTGCGGCCCGGGCGACGCAGCGTAGCTGAATACACCCGGCCCGGTTTCGCCGTCCGTGTCGATAGTCTCCAGGGCCGTGCCATCCACCGAAAACTGCATTTGGCCGCCGCCGGGCTGCCGCAGGTAATGCAGTTCCAACTGCTCGCTTTCGACGGTCAGGGTCACGGTCTCACCGGCGGATTGCGACGTAAGACTCACTCCACCCAGGCCGTCGATCCCGTCGCTCTTGCGCGTCACGATGCCGCTGGTATACCAGCCGCGCGAATTGTTGCCCCGGCTATCGAATCGGCGGTAGCCAAGAAAGGGATGGCCGGGCAGCGTATATCCAGCGCCGCCGGCCCCGAACTTGGCTTGAAAATCCTGGCGCATCTGATTGGCCCAGTCGTCCGACGCGGTGTGCGAATCGCCGTATTGCAAAATATGCACCGACATATTTTCCGGCGGATGCGAGAGCTGTTCGAAGAACGGCACCAGAGCTCCCGCTCCTTCGAGAACCCCAACAGGCTGGGATGTTCGTTCGCTGATCGCACGCAGTGCCGCGCCCCGGAGCACGGGCGAAACATGAACCACAGGCACTCGAATATGTTTTTTGTGCGGGGTCTTCTTGCTGGTCTTCTTGGCGTTGGCTGTTACGGCGGCGGCAGGCTGGGCCAGCAGTGAGACGAGCAGAACCGCGAAAATCCAGGCTAACTTACGCACTAATGGGCCCCCTGTGCCACGGGGGCTCTCCGCGCCGGGCGCTGCTCGCGCGCCTTGAATTGACGGTAGCCGGATTCGAGCGCCTGATCGAGCAGCACCCCCACCCTCCGCGCGCCGGCCGGCAGCGGATGAGTGAAATCGGCGCTCACCAGCCTTGGCGTGCTGTCGTACCAGCGCGCCATGGTTCCCTCGCCACCCATGGCCTGAAAGGTGTTGAAGAACGCGCAGTTCATCTCAGACGCCATCTCACGTTGGATCTCCACCAGACGCGGGAGCGTGGGGACGGTAGTGATACGGGAGCTGGAATCGCGCTGCCCGCGATCCATGGGACTCATGATCAGAACCGATGCGCGAGGAACCGCCGTCTTCACGCTCTGGATCACTTGGCGCAACTCGCCCGGGTAATAACGCTCAATGTAGTCGGCATAAATACTCTCATTGGTGCCGTAATTGATCACCACCAGATCGGGATGCTGGTGCTGCAACTCTTCGGTCCACTGCGGCTTGTCGAAATAGCGGACCACAACTTGAACCTGGCCGCCATTCAGCCCAAGACTATTGTAAATCACGCCCGGCGTGTTCCTTTCGAAACTGACGCCGAACAGACGAACCGGTCCGCGCTCCACCGAGAGGTTGATCTCTCTCGCGCCCGCATTCAACGGGAAGGTCTGGTAGTCGGGTTGTTTGTTGAGGCCCTCGGTTTCCACGTCGCCGAGTTTCTGTCCCGAGGCTTCCACGGTAAGCACGCCACCGCCCGCCTGGCGCAGGAAATGAATCTCCATCTGCGCGTGATCTTCAGCGAGCGTGAAGTGCGCGGATGCGCCCGTCTCGCCTTCGAAGCTCACGCCACCCAGGCCATGGAAACCATCGCGAGCGCGGACCTGGGTGGCGGCGTTGATGCGCCAGCCTTTCCCTTGCACCTCAACGCCCCGATGTCCATACCAGGCCCACGGCTTGGCGATCAGGACGAAACCGTGGCCGGCATCGCCGAAGTGTTGCTGCAGCAGCGAGCGCACATCGGCAGTGATGGAATCGGCGGTCACCGGAGAGTCGCCATAGTGCAGCACGCGCGTGATTGCGCCCGGCGCGCCCAATTCGGTGCGCCACAGCGCGAGATAGAACGCGCGGAGATTGTCATGCGGATCGATGAGATTGGGCTCGATAATCGGGCGCTTCAATGCGGTGACCGGCCCTTTGAGTGGGGGCATCGGGGGCAGCGGTTCGACATTGGGAATGTCGCGCGGGCGAAAATCGAGAACCTCGGCGAGCGTAAAGGGACGGGCCAATTTCGCAGTTTCGAGCAGCAACAAAAATGCTCCCAAGGTTGCGATGGCCAGTGATGTCTTTTTGGGCAGCATCGTCAGAACCGCGAATAAATGAACGGCGCGCTGCCCGATCCGGCGACGTATCGAATAGCAACC
>Ga0209624_10003523_pt1 | contig 11038 bp, 7 predicted proteins | sample JacPinW_OM2H0_O1_FD_188565 | JGI IMG/M metagenome (GOLD analysis project Ga0209624, IMG submission 188565) | Forest soil microbial communities from Algoma, Ontario, Canada - Jack Pine, Ontario site 1_JW_OM2H0_O1 (SPAdes) (version 2) | ecosystem: Environmental > Terrestrial > Soil > Boreal... | reverse complement strand
ATCTGATCCATCGTCTCCGGAGAGGCCAGGTCGGCAATGACGACACAGCCGTCTTCGCTGAGCACCTTCGCAATGTCGGCCGGCAACGAATCCGAACCGACTGTACGTACTGATTTTGGCATAATGGCGTACTATACTACTGATTCGATGGTTATTGTATGACTACCGGTAGGTAAAACTAGCGCTCATGTCAGAGCCGTGGAGGTACAACGACAGATGCTCCCCTTTCGCTTCGGCGTGATCGCCGCGGTCGCGCCAACCATGCCGGCTTGGCGGGACCAGGCCCGTACCGCCGAGGCTCTCGGCTACTCGACCCTCTACGTTTCTGACCACCTTGACGCCCAGTTCGGGCCTCTCGTAGCTACGACCGTGGCCGCCGAAGCGACCTCCACCCTCCACGTGGGGTCCGGGGTGTTGAACAACGACCTCCGCAATCCTGTGGTCTTGGCCAAGGAGATCGCCACGCTCGGCTTGGCGGCCGAAGGGCGAGTCGAGGTGGGTCTGGGAGCGGGCTGGCTCCGGAGCGATTACGAGGAAGCGGGGATCGAGTACGACGCACCGGCTGTCCGGGTGGACCGGCTGGCCGAGAGCCTCGCTGTCATGAAGACGCTGTGGAGCGAGGGGAAGGCGACATTCGCGGGGACGCATTACACGGTGCGCGATGCCCGCTGTGATCCTCGTCCGGCCGACCCACCTCGCGTCATCGTCGGGGGCGGAAGTAGGCGGATACTTACGGTTGCTGCCGAGCACGCGGACACCGTGGGCGTGAACATCAGCCTGGCTTCGGGCCAGAAAGGTGGCGACCTGGCGAGCCAAGCCACCTTCGATCATTTCGATCGCTGCCTGGCATGGGTGCGCGAGGGGGCCGGTGCCCGCTTCAATTCGATCGAGCTCCAGATAATGCCCGTTGCCGTGAGAGTCGTCGCCAGCAGCCGCGCTGCCGCGCGCACCGCAACCATGCTCGGCTTTCCGGGTGAGGACGCCCTCGAGCTTCCGATCGTGCTGATCGGCACGGAAGATGAGCTGTGTGAACGGCTTCTGGAGCGCCGCGAGAGGTGGGGCTTCACCAACATCGTGGTGCCGGGCGAGGCAATGGAGTCATTCGCGCCTGTCGTCGCCCGGCTTGCGGGCTCCTAGCTCGGAGTCTGGGAGAAGGCATGATGGACCACGGCGTACTCGCTGCGGTGCTGGAGCACGCCGATCGAGCTCCTGATCGGCCCGCCGTCAAGGATCTGGATCGCGCGTTGACCCGGGCCGAGTTGCGCGCCGCAGCAGGAAGAGTCGCCGCCGGCTTGGTTCAGAAAGGCGTCGAGCCCGGCGATCGGGTTGCCCTGCTGATCGGCAATTCGGTGGACTTCGTGGTGGCGGCACTGGGCTGCCTGTGGGCGGGGGCCACGTTCGTCCCGCTGGCGGTCACCGATCCAGATATCCGCCGTGCGCAGATCGTGGCCGACTGCCGGCCCGCACAGGTGATCACCGCGGGCGCCGACCACACGGCGCCATCGGGACTTCCCGCCGGCACCGCGTGGACCACTCTGTCGGCGTTGAGCGTTGCAGACGGGCCAACGCCAACACCCGTGACGGGGCCTGTCGCCTACATCATTTACACGTCGGGGACAACCGGTGTCCCCAAGGGCGTGCAGATTCCTCCGGCGGCCTTTATCGCCGCGGTCGAATCATGCGCCGACGCCATGGGATACACCGCGGGCGATCGAGCCCTGTGTGTTTCGCCGGTGCACTTTGACGGGTCCTTCTCTGCGATGTTTCCGCCACTCGTGCGCGGCGTCCCGCTCGTCATTCCCGACCGCGATGCCCTGCTATTTCCTCGCAGGTTCTTCTCGATCGTCACCAGCGAGGGGATCACGACGACCAGCTTTTCGCCGAGCTATCTCCGGTTGCTCCGATCCAGCGGCCGTCTGGCGCAGTTGGCTGACACCCCGCTGAGAGTGATGGCGCTGGGCGGCGAAGCGCCGTCCACCGCCGATATCAGGGCGGTATGGGCGGCCAATCCTGAACTGCGGGTGGTGAATCGGTACGGCCCGACCGAAACCACCATCGCAATCGCTCATCTGGAACTGACCCCGGAGTTGCTCGACGCGGGACTGGTACCGATCGGTCAACCCCATCCCGGGAGCTCGTTTCACCTCATCGATGAGTACGGAATGCAGGTTGATCGTCCTGGAACCGTCGGCGAGCTGTATATCGGCGGACCGCAGCTGATGGCTGGATATCTGAATGACCCGGCCCGGAGTGCAGCTGTGCTGCGGACGGATGTCATCGAAGGAACCGCCCTCTACCGCACTGGTGACCTCGTCTTCCGCGACGACCGGGGTAACTACGTATACGTGGGGCGGTCGGACCGCGTCATCAAGCGACACGGTGTGAGGATGTCGCTGGTCGAGGTGACCGAGGCGCTCGGAGGTATCGACGGGGTCGCATCCGCGGCGTGCACGACCTTCGACCTGGAGGGTGACCTGGGGGTCGTCGCATTCGTGGTGCCGGACCGCGAACTCACCCCTCTCGCCGTCCGCCAAGCCGCCAGCCGACGGCTCCCGGCGACGATGCTGCCCGATCACTTCATCTTGGTGGCCGAATTGCCCTTGACGTCGTCCAGCAAGGTCGACGAGCGACGGCTGCTGACGGACGCCGGCTTGTCTGCGCCAAGCAAGGCACCTGAGCCGTCAGCGTCGTCGCAACTCAGTCATATGGAGATCGACTCGCTTGTGAAAGGAACCACACGGTGACAACAGCAACTGACGTGACGACGGACAGACGGTACGAGCAGCTGGTCCGGCGCCAGCGTGCCGCATTGCAAGATGCTTACCTGAAGGGGGTGCGCCGGCTGCGTTGGGACGCAGGGCGTCTCGCCGCGGAACGCGAACGGCGTCTTCGGGAGCTGCTGGTGTACGCCGCCGAGCATTCGCCGTTCTGGCGGGAACGACTGGCAGGCCGCGATCTGGCGAATTTCACCGAGGCCGACCTTCCCTCTCTGCCAGTGCTGACCAGAGCCGAGATGATGGCGGAGTTCGACCGGGTGGTCACGGACCCCAGGTTGACACTTGCCCGGATCCAACGACACCTCGATCTGCCGGACGGCGACCGCGGGTACATGGCCGACGAGTACCAGGCGATCATCACGTCTGGGTATATAGGAACCCAAGCGGTCCACGTCTACGGCTGGGACGAGTTCGTCACCTTCGTGATGCAGGGCTCGCGCTGGACCGGGCGACGCGGCGAAGACCCGGAAGCGGTGCTGGCGCAGGCCTTCGCTACCAGCACCCGGCATGAGTCGGGGATATTTCACGACTTCAGCACCTTCGAAAGCGGAGGGCCGCAATCGCACTGCTCCGGTGGCACGCAACCCCTGGACGAGATTGTCGACGGCCTCAACAACGCGAGTCCCCCGGTGCAGGCTCTCCAAGCGTGGCCGAGCCTCATGCGGGAGCTGGCGTTGGAGGCGATCGCGGGACGACTCACCATCAAACCGACCTGGGTCAGCGTCGCGGGCGAGGTCTGCACCCCGCCTGTGCGCGAAGCGATTCGGTCCGCGTGGGGAATCGAGACTTCGGAGTTCTGGGGCTGCTCAGAGGGGACCTATGCCTTTCCATGCGGCGTTGGAGAGGGCATGCACGTCGCCGACGACCTGGTCATTCTGGAGCCGGCGGATGCCGACGGCAACGTCGTCCCCTATGGGCAACCTGCGGAACGACTGCTGTACACCAACCTGTTCAACAAAACGCAGCCGCTGATCCGCTATGACCTCGTCGACGCGGTGACGATGTCCGACGAGCCGTGTCCATGCGGGTGCGCGCATCGCCGCATCACAGCGGTGCACGGTCGGATCGACGGAACGTTCCAGTACGACAACGGTTCCGCGGTGCCCCGGGCGGCTCTCGAGCAGACCGTCCTCGCTACTGCCGGAGTCGCCAACTTCTTCGTCGGCAAGACGCAACGCGGTGTGGACGTGTCCGTGGTGACCGACGGCTCAAGCGACCTTCAGCGGCTGCGGACGGAGCTGACCGACGTGCTCCGCCGGCATGGCGGCCCGGATTCGGATGTCGTTGTGCAGGAGGTCGATTCGATCGACCGACTGTGGTCGGGAAAGTCGAAACAGTTCGACGCCAGGTGATCTAGCGCGGTGCTCGCGCGGACGTCCACCCACTGGGCGCGGGGGCGGCACCGAGCGAAGAACAGGTAGGGCGGCTCAATTCGCTTCTGACCTCATCGCGCGTGAGTAGGCCGCGAATAGGCTTGGGATTCCCCGCATCGTCGGTGCCGGTTCGACGTTAAGGACATTGGCTAGTAGCGACGGACTAACGTCTAGGACATCGACCTTCTGGCGCGACGGATCTGGCGAGATACCGGCGCCGTAGGCCAGCAAGATCCCCTCTGCAGTGTGGTAGGCGGTGTTACCTCCGCCGAGTATTTGGCGCGCTGCCAACCCGAGTTCGGCTGGCGTCGCGACCAATTCGCTGTCGGCCCCCAACGGCCTATAACGCAATCGGGTGTGTTGACCAGAATCCGCATCGAGATTGATCGATGGCGGTTGCGGCAACAACGGGCGCCTCGTAAAGGTTGCGGTCTTTCCCTCCCGCCTGCGGGGAAACACGGGGGAGCTGAAGAGTTGCTGGCCGTCGTCGGTCCTTATCGACTCCACCGGTGTGATCGCCTCCCGCGCTGCCGCCTCATCGCCGAAGACGAGCGAAATGCCGGGGAACAGCGCCAGGCCTGACTCAGCGGATTGCAAACCGAGTCGGGATAGGAGTCGTGCGGGATTCTCGAGGACAAACAGGTCTCGATCACTGAATGCCCCCGTCGGTATGGGGCCCTGGCCCATGCTCGCCGCGACTACCAACAGCGACTCGGGATTGGCGGCAAGATACTTCCGAATGCGACCCAGCTGCCGATCGGTGTAATCCATCGCAGTCATGATGAAACCGCCGTACACCTCGTCGGTTACGTACTCGTAGGAGTCCGTGTAGTCCGGCATTGCGTCGCCCCAATAGCGGTGCATCATGGCGGCTACGTGGTTGGTGAAAAAGATGCTGAGACGAGGCTGGTGCTTGCGATGCAGACGCCAATACAGGTCGAAGGCGAGTAGAGGCTGGAGCGCCGGTCGCCGTGCCTTGTAACGGCTATCGCGTTTCTCGCTGGCGAGGTGGGCGGCGAGAGTATAGGCAGATCCAGGCGTAAGGCCGCGCCGAGCAAGGTCGAGACTCTCCGCGAGTAGTGCCTTTGGTTTCAGCGGCTTGTCCGATGAGTAACGGAGCCCGACGTTCATCGCAAGATTGAATTGTTGGAATTTCTGTAGCGATGAAGGATACGTCTTGCTGTCTTGGCTGTAGGTGTCAGGAATGTAGAAACCACCATTACGGAACTGTCGCGCTGGCCAGCTCTGCATAGGGCCAAAGATTCCCACGCTCAGACCCGCTCGGTCTGCGACGTCCCAGATTGGGTCGCCACGAAACGTGGCAGGGTCTTGACCTAGGTCGAATGAGTTGTGGTCATAAGTCGACGTGTGCAACGTGGGCCATGTCCGCTCCGGACTCAGGTGTGCTGAATCGTCGTGATGTGTCGTCAAGCACTGGCCCCCACTCAGCAGCGCGGCCAGGTGGGAGTCGGGTCGCCGCTCGATGTAATAGTCGACTACACGCCACGGGACCTCGTTAAGCTCATAGAGGATGACGTCCCTCCTAGGCCCCCGCAGCGTTTCCCCCGCGTTCGTCATCACTTCCCCTTCCCGATAGAAGCCACACCCATCCGGGTGGGCTCAGCCGACCCGGCCGGTCGTGGCCTTGGCCAGGGCCTGGTCGATGTCCTCGATGATGTCGTCGATGTGCTCGATCCCGATTGACAGCCGGATCGTCTCCGGCCGGATACCGGCCTTCACCAGCTCCTCGTCGGACAGCTGGCGGTGGGTGGTGGACGCCGGATGGATGGCCAGGGTCTTGGCGTCCCCCAGGTTGAGCAGCCGCTTGATGAGCAGGAGCGCATCGAAGAACGCCAGTCCTGCGTCGTAGCCGCCTTCGACTCCGAAGGTGATGATCGACGGCACCCGCCCGCGCAGGTAGCGCTCGACGAGGTGATGGTAGGGATGGTCGTCGAAGCCGGCGAAGCTCACCCAGGCCACCCGCGGATCGGCGGCCAGGTAGTCGGCGACGGCCCGGGCGTTGGCCTCGTGGCGCTCGAGCCGCACAGCCATCGTCTCGAGGCCTTGCAGAAGCATGAACGCGTTGAAGGGCGACAGGGTGGCGCCACTGTTGCGCAGCTGAGTGGACCGGGCCCGCACGGTGAACGGCCGCTCGGGGAAGTCGCGGGCGAAGACGACGCCGTGGAAGGCGGGCTCGGGCTGGTTGAACATGGGGAAGCGGTCGGGATGGTCGGCCCACGGGAACCGGCCGCCGTCCACGATGGCCCCACCGAGGGTGGTGCCGTGGCCGCCGACGAACTTGGTCAGCGAGTGGACGACCACATCAGCCCCGTGCTCGAAGGGCTTCAGCATGAGCGGTGTGGCCACCGTGTTGTCCACGATGAGTGGCACGCCGGCCGCATGGGCCACGTCGGACACCGCCTCGAGGTCCACGATGTTGCCAGCCGGGTTGCCGATGGTCTCACAGAACACGGCGCGGGTGTTCTCGTCGATCAGGGGCGCGATCGACTCGGCCCGGTCGTCGACGGCGAAGCGGGCCTCGATGCCCAGGGTGGGCAGCACGTGGGCGAAGTAGGTGAAGGTGGCCCCATAGAGCTGGGGGGCCACCACGATGTTCGAGCCGGCGCTGGCCACCGTCAGGATGGCGTAGCTGACGGCGGCCATCCCCGAAGCCACCACCAGGGCCGCCGTCCCGCCTTCGAGGGCGCAGATGCGCTGCTCGAGGACGTCCAAGGTCGGGTTGTTCAGCCGGTTGTAGTGGAAGCCGGGCGTCTCCAGGTCGAGCACGGCGCCGGCGTGTTCGGCGTTGATGAAGTCGTGCGCCACGGTCTGATAGATGGGCACGGCCACGGCCCGCGTCCCATCCGAGGTGTAGCCACCGTGGATGGCGATGGTCTCGTCGTGCATGGCCTCAGACGCTCCTCTTCGGGATGGTGCCCAACAGGTTGGCGTACAGACGCTGGGCCGCGCCCCGCCACGGCCAGGGGGCGCGGTGACACACCTCGTCGAAGGGGAAGGCGGCCACCAGGGCCGGATCCCGCTCACCGCTCAATATCCGTCGGTGCAGCCGGCGGAGCCTGTCCCAGTCCGGGCCGGTCACGCAATCTAGCGGGAGGCGGGGTAGTTCGTCTTGCTCGCGACCGGCGTAGCGCCGGACGTCCCGTGCGTACTCGCGCACCAGGCTGGAGGGGTCGTATTCGGGATGGGCCTGGACCAATACGACCTCGGCTTGGCCCACCGTTTTCGTGACCACGCTCCACCCCACCTCCTCCGAATGCAGGGCCACCGAGTAGCCGGCGCGGACCACCGTCTCCTTGGGCACGGCATTGAGCCGCGAGTGGGGCAGGACGACGGAGCCGTACAACCCGGCGACCAGTGGGTGGGTCGGGTCGGCATGCTGGGCGAAGACACCCGTGCACTTGGCCGGCAGAGTGGTCCGCTCGACGCCGTCGAAGACGGCAAGGGCGGCGTGGGCCGACAGGCAGGACACCACCATGGCCTGCACGTTCTCGCTCGACCACTTCAGCAGGCCGTGCAGATCGGACCAGTATGGCTCGTCCTCGATGCGGGACTCGATCGGGTTAGAGCCGGTCACTACCAGGAGGTCCGGGGGGTTCGAGAAGATGTCGTCGAGGGGGTGGTACTCGGCGGCGATACGCGCCTGGATCCGCTCGCCCCGGGGCACTCCGGTCATGGCGTAGCGGGTAATGGCAACCGTCTCGTTGCCGGAGCCGGCGGCCAACAGGCCCACGAACTGGCGCTCGGTGGCACAAAAGGCGGCGTCGGGCATGTTGTTGACCAGGGCGCACGTCCACCGCGCCGATCCATCGTGCGTCGCCGCCACCGCTTCGCGCGCTCCGGCCAGTCGAATGCCCATCGCTCAATGCCTCATATTGCTGTAGGTCACGGTGACCTCCTTGTGGAGGAGTCGGTAGGCCGCCTGCAACTGCTCTTCGTCGTCGGTCGAGCCGACCACGGCCACGATGTGGTTTCCGGTGCCGTCCCGCCAGTCGAGGGTGGCGCCCGGGCCTTGGTGGAGGCTGACCGTGTCCACCTCGGCGTGGTCGCTGAAGTCGTTGATGCCGTCGATGGCGGTCACCGTCGCGGCGATGGTCGGCGGCTGGAGGAAGAACCGGTAGCCGATGCGGTCGGTGGCCACCGGCCCGTCAACGAAGACCGGCTCCCCGAGTGCCACCTGCAGAGTGAGGTCGAGCAGGCTGACTCCGGCGGCCCGCTCCAGCATCTCGGGCACGCCGCCGCCCACTCGTCCGTTGACCTCGATGATGCGGGGCCCGTCGGGTGTGAACTTGACCTCGGTGTGCAGGCACCCGGTCTGTACCCCGAGGGCGTGGATAGCCCGGGTGGCCAGGTCCAGGACGGCCGAGCGGCTATCGGCCTCGAGGGCGGCGGGGATGAAAAACCCTGTCTCGCGGAAGTTTTCGGCAGGCGGGAAGCGCCCGGTCAGGGCCAGATGGCTGATCACGCCGTCAGCGACCAGGCTTTCGACCGAAACGTAGCCGGCGTACGGGTCGCCGTCACGGGCCGGATCGTCGGGCAGGTAACCCTCGAGGATCATGTTGGGGCGGTTCGGGCCGAGCGCGACCAGCAGATTGTCGAGTTCGGCGCGGTCGCGGGCCAGGAACGTGTAGCGGCTGCCCTGGGCCGAGCGGGGTTTGAGGACGGCGGGCCACCCGACCTCGGCCACGGCGCCGGAGAGCTCATGTGGGGACTGGTGGCGGCGGACGAGGTGGCAGGGAGGCATGTCGAGGCCGGCGTCGGCCAGGGTCTGGCGCTGGCGGGCCTTGTCGGTGAGGGCGCCGGCGGTTGCCGGGCTGTGGAAGGGCAGGCCCAAATCCTCAGCCACACAAGCAAGTTCGATCATGCGGGCGTCGAGGTAGGTGGTCATGCCGTCGGGCTCCCAGTCGGCCAGGGTCTTGAACGTCTGCTCGACGTTCATGCCTCGCAGGTCGACAACGGGGCCGAACCGGTTCAGAAGATCGGCCATCTCGCTCATCCCCGGCACGGCCGTGTCGATCATCCACAGCAGGTCGCAGACGCCGGCGGCCGCCTCGGCCAGCTGCATCACCGGAACGCAGCGCGGCCCGTAACCCACGGCCACCAATGGCCGGGCCCGTCCGGTCATGGAATCCGTCATGTGCTCAGCCGATCACTGACTCGACGCACGCCCGGGCGTCGTAGACGGCCCGAAGTCGGCTGCGGGGCGAGGGTAGGTAGTGGGTGAAGTAGCGCACCCCTTCGGTCAGGACGCCCAACACGGAAAGGTTTGGCTGGAGCCGGCCTTCGCTGTCGTAGGGGTGGAACTCCTCGTTGATGGCCACGCTGCCTACGGCCGTGTCACCGTAGCTGAGCTGGGTCAGCCTTCCGTTGGCGTAGAGACGGTTGAGCAGGGGCGAGCCCGACCGGGCCAGCGAGGGCATGTCGAGATAGCCCCGCACCACCCCGCCGACCGTCACGGATGTCGCCTCGTCAAGCATTGTGGAGTTCAGGCGGACGCCATCGGGGCAGGCGGCCAGCTCCGGACTCGGTCCGAGCGGAATGCGCACCACTCCGGCGTCGAGCAGTCCCAGCAGCTGCTGGGAACGCATGGGCGGCACGCCCGCCTCCAACCGGTTGATCCGGCCCCGGACGTTGGACCGGAACTCGATGTAGGAGTCGAGGGACAGACCACCGAACTCGATGACCGAACGCAGCTGGTCTCGGAGGATGCGCAGCACCTCCTGGGCCGCCTTGACCGGGCTACCCCCGGGCCGCAGGGCCTCGGTGAGGTCGTCCTCGATCATGTCGTAGACCTGGCCCTGGTAGTCGGCGGCCGAGGTGTACTGGCGGTCCGCCCCGGCGAACAGGTGACTGGCCGGGTCGAAGCGCCCGTACCGCGGCTCGAGACTGTCGACGGCCTTCTCGTAATGGCCGTTGACCCAGCCTTGGCGCAGGACGGTGCGGACCTCGGTCGACGCAACGTCGCCGTCGGCAAAGAGGGCGCTCTGGATGTAGTAACGCGCCTGCATCTCGGCGAAGATCAGCGGGAGAAGCTCGGCCCGGAAGTCCACGTGCCGCCGCACCGGCGACCCACCCGGATTGGTCAGCGCCGCGAACTCCTCGGGGGTGCATACCACCGGCTCGTACTGCCCGTAGGGGTCGACGCCGGTGGCCGACTTGGCGCAGTACGGCGCGCCCGACCGCGAGTAGAGGGTGATGGTCGGCTCCCGGCCCGAGGGCACGTACCGCAAGCGGTCGGCCCGGTCGCATCGGTCCTCGAAGGTCCCGCCTCGTCCGATGGTGAGGGCGGAGAGGACGTCGTAGCCGACCAGGCCCATGCCGGCCACGGCCAGCGAGGATCCGGCCGGAACGCTCTGGTCGAGGGACTCGATGGGGTAGGCCTGCAGGTAGCGCACGCCCCCGTCGGCCCCGTGCTCGTGGTTCCAGGTGTGCCCCGACGTCAGTACCACGTGGTCGACGGAGAGGGTGACGCCGTTGTCGAGCAGCACCGCCTCTCGCCCCCGGAGGGCCGGTGAAATGTCGACGGCCGCCGCGTAGTGCCGGACGATCTCGAGGTTGGGCGGGGCCTCCGCCACCAGCCTGTCGTAGAACCAGGCCAGGTACTCGCCCATCAATCGCCGGGGCAGGTAGTCGGTGGGCAGGATGGGGTCACCCCCGGCGCCGATGCGGCACTCGTAACCCACCCAGCGGTAGCCGCAGCCCACCGCCCACTGGTGCAGGCCCACGTAGTAGGGAGGGAGGGCGTCCCCGTCGGGGGCGGCGTAGAGGGAGAGCTGACCGCAGGCGTTGTTGAGGACCAGGAAGTCGGGCTGCTCGGCGGCGTAAACCCCGCCTCCGAGCTGAGAGGGCTCGACCACGTGCACCCGCACC
>Ga0209624_10003521_pt1 | contig 11045 bp, 6 predicted proteins | sample JacPinW_OM2H0_O1_FD_188565 | JGI IMG/M metagenome (GOLD analysis project Ga0209624, IMG submission 188565) | Forest soil microbial communities from Algoma, Ontario, Canada - Jack Pine, Ontario site 1_JW_OM2H0_O1 (SPAdes) (version 2) | ecosystem: Environmental > Terrestrial > Soil > Boreal... | reverse complement strand
ATGCAGTGTTGAACCCCGGCGGCGTGCGCATCGGCACGGCCGAGATCTATACGGCCGTCGAAGGACTTGCCGAAGTCGCCGAAGCACTGGCGGTCGGACAGGACTGGCAGGGCGACGTGCGCGTGGTGCTGTTTGTGCGCTTGCAGAGCGGTCATGCACTGGATGCGGCGCTCGCACAGAAGATCCGCACGGCGATCCGCGCGCGAACGACGCCGCGCCACGTACCGGCAAAGATCATCGCCGTGCCGGATATGCCGCGCACGCTCTCGGGCAAGCTCAGCGAGCTTGCGGTACGCAATGTCATCCATGGGTTGCCCGTCGAGAACCGCGATGCGCTTGCCAATCCCGGCGCGCTCGAATACTTCCGCGACCTCCCCGAGCTTCGTACCTGATGAGCTTGCGTGCGCGCTACGCGCAGGAGCTCGCGCGCTGCGGCTTCCAGGCTGACCCCGCCCAGGAGCGCGCCGTCGATGCGCTCGAGGAGTTGCGCACGCGGCTCATCGAGCGCGAGTCCGTGAGCGGTGTGCGGCGCTGGCTCGGCCGGCTGCGCGCCCCGCTGGGTGTGCGCGGACTTTATCTCTGGGGACCGGTCGGCCGCGGCAAGACGTACCTCATGGATCTCTTTTATGACAGCCTGCCGTTTGCGGCGCGCCGGCGCCGTCATTTCCACCGCTTCATGTACGACGTTCATGCGTACCTTAAGGAGAACGCACGGACGGTCGCGCCGCTCGAGGCGCTGGCAAAGCGCGTTGCGCAGGAAGCGCATGTACTGTGCTTCGATGAGCTCTTCGTGAGCGATATCGCCGATGCCATGATCATCGGCAACCTTTTGCGCGCGCTGCTGCGCCGCGGCGTGACGCTCGTCGTAACGTCAAATCTGCCGCCGCAGCGCCTCTACGAAAACGGCCTGCAGCGCGAGCACTTCCTGCCTGCCATTGAGCTCCTCGCGCGGCATACGCGCGTGCTGGAGGTCGATTACGGCACGGACTATCGGCTGCGCGACCTCACCTCCGCCGGTATCTATCTGCTGAGCGCCGCTGCCGACTCTGCTGCGCAGATGGTGGCGCTCTTCAGCAAGCTCGCGGGCGGCAGCGAGACTCACGCGCAGACAATTGAGATCGCGGGTCGCCCGATTGCGGTCGTGCGCGAGGCGGGCACCGCGGTGTGGTTTGAGTTTGCGGCGCTGTGCCAAGGCGCGCGCAGTCAGGATGACTACATCGAGATCGCGCGCGCCTATCAGACGGTATTTCTCTCGAACCTCCCGCAGATGGATGCCGATCATGACAATGAAGCGCGCCGTTTCATCGCGCTCATTGATGAGCTCTACGATCGCGGGGTGAAACTCATCGTGAGCGCCACAGCGCCGCCGGACGAGCTCTATCGCGGCGAGCGTCTGCGTCTAGAGTTCGCGCGCGCCGCGAGCCGGCTCGTCGAAATGCAAAGCCACGAGTACCTCGCGCGCGAGCACCGCGCCTAGACGACCCCGCGGCGCATCTGATCGAGCTCGATCGATTCGAACAGCGCCTGGAAATTGCCTTCGCCGAAGCCCTCGTTGCCCTTGCGCTGAATGATTTCAAAGAAGATCGGACCAATCACGTTTTGCGTGAAGATCTGCAGCAGCAGACCCTCGCCCTTGCTTGGATTGCCGTCGATGAGGATGCGCCGCCGGGAGAGTTCCTCAAGCTTCTCGCCGTGAGCGCCCACGCGCTCATCCACCGCCTCGTAGTACGTGTCCGGCGTGTCCTGAAATTGCACGCCCTGCCGCTGTAGCACATCCACGGTGCGATAGATGTCCGTTGTCGCAAGCGCAATGTGCTGGATGCCCTCGCCGTGATACTCCTTCAGGTATTCCTCGATCTGGCTCTTGTCATCCTGCGACTCGTTGATCGGAATGCGGATGCGCCCGCAGGGGCTCGTGAGCGCCCGTGAGAACAGCCCGGTCTTCTTGCCTTCGATGTCGAAGTAGCGGATCTCGCGGAAATTGAAGAGTCGCCCGTAAAAGCTCGTCCAATAGTCCATTCGGCCGCGCATCACGTTGTGCGTCAGGTGGTCGATGCAGGCAAGGCCGGTAGGCTCGCTGTCGGGACTGATCTCGAGCGGGCGGAAATCGACATCGTAGATCGACTGATCGCCATAACGGTCCACGAGGTAGATGAGCGAGCCGCCGATGCCCTCGATGCACGGGATGTTAAGTTCCATGGGTCCTGCGCTCTGCGGGCCCGGGCGAGCCCCAAGCTCGAGGGCCCGCCGGTAGGCGAATGCTGCATCGCGCACCCTGAACGCCATCGCGCAGGCGCACGGGCCATGCGCGCGGGCGAAGCGCTGCGCAAAGGAATCCGGCTCGGCATTGATGATGAAGTTGATGTCGCCTTGCGCATGACGCGTCACGTTCTTGGAACGATGGCGCGCCACGATCGGGAATCCCATCCGCTCAAACAGGCTGCGCAGCGCCTGCGGATCGGGGGCGGCGTATTCAACGAACTCGAACCCGTCAGTCCCCATCGGATTGTCGAAAAGTTCGGTCATGGCAGCCTCCGTGGACGCGCGCTATTAGTTACAATTGTAACTATCATACCCTTGGGCCCGCCAGCAACGAACTCGCCATGCCGAAGCTTGCCCTGCGGCTTGAGGACTTTCTGCCCTATCGGCTCTCGGTGCTGACCAATCTCGTCAGCAGCGCCATTGCGGGCGCCTACCGCGAGCGCTTTGGGCTCGCGGTCTCCGAGTGGCGCGTCCTTGCGGTGCTGGCGAACTCACCGGACCTGTCGGCCGCCGAGGTCGCGCAGCGCACCGCCATGGACAAGGTTGCGGTCAGCCGCGCCGTCAGTTCCCTGCTCAGAAGCGCCCGTCTTGAGCGGCGCATGGCACGCGCCGACCGCCGTCGCTCCGTACTGCGCCTGACGGCGACCGGACGGCGCGTGCATGCCCAGGTTGCACCGGTGGCGCTCGCCTACGAACGCTCGCTACTGCAGCCGCTCTCCCGCGCCGAGCGCATCGCGCTCGATCGCACGCTCGATATCCTCCTCGGGCGGGCGCTGCAGATCGGGCCGCTGGGAAAACGGTAAGCCGCTGTCCCTCATGTATAATTCCGCGCCGCTGCGGGGTCACGTTGAAAACAATCGCCCAATTCGAGGTCAAGTACTGTCAGTTTCTCGACCCGGATGGGAAGCCGGTCGGCAAACTGCCAGCCTTCACGCAGGATGCATCTGAGCTTGAAAAGATGTATCGCCTGATGACGCTGGTGCGCATCTTCGACACCAAGGCGATCAACCTGCAGCGCACCGGAAAACTCGGCACCTACGCCTCCTGCCTCGGCCACGAGGCGACTCACGTCGGCGCGGCCGCTGCGATGCGCCCCGATGACGTGCTCGTGCCCGTCTATCGAGAGTACGGCGCGCAGTTCTGGCGCGGCGTCACGATGACGGACGTGCTCCTGTACTGGGGCGGCGATGAGCGCGGCAACGACTTTAAGGCGGCGCGCCGCGACTTTGCCTGGAGCGTGCCGATCGGCTCGCAAACGCTGCATGCAGCCGGCGCCGCGATGGCCATGAAGATTCGCGGCGAACAGCGCTGCGCGCTCACCTTCATCGGCGACGGCGGCACCTCGCAGGGCGCGTTCTACGAGGCGATGAACCTTGCCGGCGCGCGCGCCCTGCCGGTGATCTTCGTGATCGTCAACAACAAGTGGGCGATCTCAGTACCGATCGAAGATCAGACCGCCAGCGCAACGCTCGCGCAGAAAGGCGTAGCCGCCGGCATACCGGGCGTCCAGGTCGACGGCAACGATGTCATCGCGGTGCGCCATACAGTCTCCGAGGCAATTGCCGCCGCACGCCGCGGTGCCGGGCCGACGGTTATCGAGGCGGTGACGTATCGCCTGAGCGATCACACGACGGCCGACGATGCGACGCGCTATCGCAAAGAGCACGAGGTGAAGGATGCGTGGCGCAGCGAACCGCTGTTGCGCTTGCGCGCTTATCTGCAGGCGACGCGCGCCTGGGACGACGCCCGCGAGGAAGCCCTGAGGAGCGAGTGCGCCGCGCTCGTCGAGACGGCCGTCGAGCAATATCTGCAAACGCCGAAGCAGGCGACCGATTCCATGTTCGACTTTGTCTTCGCGCGACTCCCCAAGAACCTGCGCGAGCAGCGCGAAGCGGCGCGCCGCTACGCCGCCTCCGCCGGCCACTGAGCCTGCAAATTCCATGGCCAAGGTAACGATGATTGAGGCCATCAACCGCGCACACGCGTGGGAGATGGAGCACGATCCAAGCGTTGTCGTTATCGGCGAGGACATCGGCATCAACGGCGGAGTGTTTCGCGCCACTGCCGGGTTGCAGGAGAAATTCGGCAAGGGACGGGTACAGGACACGCCGCTTGCAGAAGGCATGATTGCCGGCATGTCGATCGGGCTTGCCTCGCAGGGGCTGCGTCCCGTCGCCGAGATTCAGTTCATGGGTTTCATCTATCCGGCAATGGATCAGATCGCAAACCACATGGCGCGCATGCGCCATCGCACCCGCGGGCGCATCACGCTGCCGCTGGTCATACGCATGCCCCACGGCGGCGGTATTCACGCCCCTGAGCATCACTCGGAGAGTCTCGAGGCGATGCTGGCGCATCACCCGGGCCTGCGTGTCGTGTGCCCTTCATCACCCGCGCGTGCCTACGGGCTGCTGCTCGCCGCAATCCGCGATCCTGACCCCGTCATGTTTCTCGAGCCCGTACGGTTGTACCGGCTCGTGCGCCAGGAGATCGCGGATGACGGCCAGGCTTTGCCGCTTGATGTGTGCTATCGACTGCGCGAGGGCCAGGACGCGACCATCGTCACCTGGGGAGCGATGACGTTCGAGACGTTGCGCGCTGCGGACCAGCTGCAAAAGGATGGCGTTACCTGCGAAGTGATCGACCTTGCAACGCTCTCGCCAATCGACCACGACACGATCCTCGAATCGGTGGCGAAGACCGGACGGCTCATCATCGTGCACGAAGCGGCACGCAACTGCGGCGTAGGCGCGGAGATTGCTGCGACCGTGGCTGAGCATGCGCTTTATGACCTGCAGGCGCCGATCAAGCGCGTCACCGGCTACGACACGCCAATGCCTCTGTTTCGCCTCGAGTACGACTACATACCCAGCGTCGCGCGCATCGTTGACGCGGTGCGCGATACGCTGACTGAATAGAATTGCAGCGCCTTGGACGGAGGACCAATGACCACCTTCAATCTTCCGGATTTGGGCGAGGGCCTGGCGGAGGCTGAAATCGTCCGCTGGCACGTCAAGGTCGGCGATACTGTCAAAGTCGATCAGCCGATGGTGGCGGTTGAGACCGCAAAAGCCGTGGTTGAAGTGCCCTCGCCGCACTCCGGAGTAATCCGCGCCCTGCACGGCGGCCCTGGCGACATCGTCGCAACCGGCGCGCCGCTCGTAGAGTTCGACCTGCCCGCTGCGGCAACGAGCGCGCGCCCGGCGGCCCCCCGGACTCCCGAGCGTCCGCCGGCAGACGACTCCGGCACCGTCGTCGGCAGCATGCCGACGACCAACGAGGAGGAGTTCTTCGAGAATGCCGTTGCCGGCGTTGCGAGCGCCGCGAAGCGCGAGCGCGTACGGGCGGCGCCCGCCGTGCGGGCGCTTGCCAAGCGTTTGGGCGTCGATCTGACGCGCGTCGCGGGCAGCGGCCGGGGCGGCCTCATCACCGTGGACGATGTCATGACGACCTCGGGGCCCGCTGCGCTGCACACCGCGGCCACGGTCACGGCGCTCAAGCCGGCATCCGGCGCGGCGCGCGCAACGCCACCCGCCGCCGCCGGTGAGCCCGAAAAACTGCGTGGCCTGCGGCGCGCCATGGCGCAAAGCATGAGCCTCGCGCGCGACAGCGTCATGAATTGCACGCTCTTTGACGATGCCGATCTGCATCAGTGGAAGAAGGGGCAGGACATCACGACGCGCGTGTTGCGCGCGATTGCTGTGGGCGCGCGCGCCGAGCCCGGCTTGAACGCGTGGTTCGACGGTGAGGCGCAAACGCGGCGCCTGCTCTCGCGCATCGATGTTGGCATTGCCGTCGACACGCCCGAGGGTTTGCTGGTGCCCGTTATCCGCGATGTCGGCGCTCGTGCGCCAGAGGAGCTGCGGCGCGATGTCGACCGCTTGAAGCGCGCGGCGCGCGATCGCAGCGTCGCCCCGGAAGAATTGCGCGAATTCAGCTTTATGCTCTCAAACTTCGGAATGATCGCGGGCCGCTATGCAACCCCGGTCGTTGTCCCGCCGGCGGTTGCGATCCTCGGAGCCGGGCGCCTGAGCCACGATGTGATCGCCGTCATGGGAGGCATCGAAGCACATCTGCGCATGCCGCTGTCGCTCACATTCGATCATCGCTGCATCACCGGCGGCGAGGCGGCAAGATTTCTCGCCGCGCTGCTGCGTGATCTTGAGCGGGATTCGTGAGCGTGCCCCGCCATCCACGTCGCGACACCTCTGGTCTGCGCAGCATCCCGACCGCACGGCGCGCGCTCATCGGGCGCATCGTCGCGGCGCGCCCGACGCTCCGCGGCATGCGAGCGACGGTGGGGCTGCAGCAGAGATTTCTGCGTGCCTATTTTCGCGGCGTAGCTGAAGACGATCTCGCGCAGCGGGACCCCGCGATGCTGGCGGCGGCGGGGCTGGCGCATCTTAATTTCGGCACTCTGGTGCGACGGCCCGGCGAGTCGCTCGTCAAAGTCTTCAATCCGGAACCCGACCGCGACGGCTTTGAGTGCCCGCACACGCTCATCATGAGCGTGACCGATGACATGCCCTTTCTCGTCGACTCCATGAACATCGTCTGCAACCAGGCGGGCGTCGCCGTTCACCTCATCGTGCATCCGGTGCTCTTTTGCGAGCGCGATCGTCGCGGCCGGCTGATCAAGGTGTACGGTGAGCGCGAGCGCGGCGCACGTGCCGAGTCCTGGCAGCTCTACGAGATCGATCGCCAGACTGATACGGCGCGCATTGCCGAGCTGCAGAAGAAGCTCGCTGGCGCGCTGCGCGACGTGCGGCTCGCCGTTTCCGACTGGGTGCCGATGCAGCAGCGCGCCGCAAAACTCATCGAGTCCCTGGAGCGCAATCCGCCACCGGTACCGGCAGCCGAGGTCGCCGAAGCGCGCCGGTTGCTCGAGTGGATGAAGGAACGTCATTTTCTCTTTGTCGGTTACCGCCATTACCGTTTGGTGCGCGGCACCAGCGCCGACCGCATCGTGCCGGAGCCGCACACCGGCCTCGGAATCCTGCGCGGCGGCGACGCCAAGGGCACGCCGCTGCGCGGCGAGCTGCGCGCCCGCGCGCGCGACCGGCAGCTGCTTATCCTGACGAAGGCAAACTCCATCGCCACCGTGCACCGCGCCACCTACCTTGACTACGTCGGATTGAAGACCTTTGGCGCACGCGGTCAGGTCACCGGCGAGCACCGTTTCCTGGGCCTGTGGACCTCGACCGCCTATCAGTTGAGCCCGCGCGAGATTCCGGTGCTGCGCAAGAAGGTCGAGCAGGTGATCGACCATTTCGGCCTTGATCCGCAAAGCCACGACGCCAAAGCCGTGCTGCACGTGCTTGAGACATACCCGCGCGATGAGCTCTTTCAGGCGCCGGTCGAGGATCTCATCCGCATCGCCCGCGGCGTCGTCAACCTTTATGAGCGGCGCACGGTACGGCTGCTCGTGCGCCGCGATCCGTTTCAGCGTTTCTATTCATTGCTGATCTACGTGCCGCGCGATCGCTACAACACTGACGTGCGCCAGCGCATCGAACAGATCGTGCTCGATGGCTTTGGCGGTACCCATATCGAAACCCAGGTGCAGATATCCGACTCCCACCACGCTCGCCTCCACGTCGTCGTGCGCACCGATCCGGCCCATCGGCGCAAGGTGGACAGCGGCGCAATTGAGAAACGCATTGCGCTCGCGGCCACCACCTGGACCGATCGCCTGCGCGCCGTGCTCGACGAGAAGCACGATGAGGCTGCGGTGCTCGCCCTGGCGAACCGTTACCGGCACGTCTTCCCGCTCTCCTACGAGGAGGAAGTCGAGCCGGCGGACGCTCTCTCTGATCTTGCCGATCTTGAGGTGCTGCGCTCAGAGCCGCAGTCGCCGCGCCTCGGCCTGCATCGCACGGCGCTCGAGAAGCCCGAGCGCGTGCACTTGAAGATTGTGAAGCTTGGCGACCCGGTGCCAATCTCCGACCTGCTACCGGTTTTGGAGAATTTCGGGCTGCGCGTCATCGCCGAGCGCCCCTATGAGCTCGTCTGGCCCGAGGGCGGCGCCGCGTGGATCCAGGACTTCGAGCTCGAGCATCGCGACGCGCTGCGCATCGACGTCGCGCGCATCGAGGCGCCATTCAAGGAAGCTTTTGCGGCGGTCTGGCGCGGCGATATCGAGAATGACGGCTTCAATCGCCTGCTGCTTGCGGCGGGGCTTGCCGCACGCGAGATCGTCGTGTTGCGCGCCTATTGCCGCTACATGCTGCAAACCGGCGTGCCCTTCAGCCAGGCCTACATGGAACGCACGCTCGCTGCGAACCCGGCGATCGCCCGATGTTTGGTGCGGCTGTTTGAAGTCAATTTCGATCCGAAATCGCCGCCGCGCACGCAAAGCCGTGCCGAGAAAATCAGCGAGGAGATTCGCACTCGGCTGAACGCCGTCACGAGCCTCGACGAAGACCGCATCCTGCGCGGGTATATGAACGTGGTGCGCGCCACCGTGCGTACCAATTTTTATCAGGACGGCGGCACCGCACGCTCCAAGGCGTACGTCTCCTTCAAGTTCGATCCGCGCAAGATCCCCGAGCTGCCGCTGCCGCGGCCAAAGTTTGAGATCTTCGTCTACAGCCCCCGGGTCGAAGGCGTGCACCTGCGCATGGGCGAGGTGGCACGCGGCGGCATCCGCTGGTCTGACCGGCGCGAGGATTTTCGCACCGAGATTCTGGGCCTGATGAAGGCGCAGAACGTCAAGAACACGCTCATCGTTCCGGTCGGCGCGAAGGGCGGCTTCGTCGTCAAGCGCCCGCCTGCGGGGCGCGAGGAGCTGCAGGCAGAAGTGGTGGCCTGCTATCAGACCCTGATCCGCGGGATGCTCGATCTCACCGACAACATCGTCGCCCATCGCATCGTGCCGCCGCCCAAGGTCGTGCGCCACGACGCGGACGACATGTATCTCGTCGTCGCCGCCGACAAGGGCACCGCTACATTCTCCGACATCGCCAACGCGATCTCTCGGGAATACAACTTCTGGCTCGGCGATGCGTTCGCCTCTGGCGGCTCCGCCGGCTATGACCACAAGAAGATGGGCATCACGGCGCGCGGTACCTGGGAGTGCGTCAAGCGGCATTTCCGCGAGGTGGGCGTCGATATCGACGCCGAGGCGTTCACCGCTATGGGCATCGGCGATATGTCGGGCGATGTGTTCGGTAACGGCATGCTGATGTCGCGCCATACGCGCCTTCTCGCCGCGTTCAACCATCAGCACATTTTTCTCGATCCCGCGCCGGATGCCGCCGCAAGCTTCGCCGAGCGCCGGCGGCTCTTTCGCCTGCCGCGCTCCAGCTGGGATGACTACGATCGGCGCTGCATCTCGCGCGGCGGCGGCGTATACCCGCGGGCCGCCAAATCAATCGCGCTCTCGGGTGAGGCGCAGGCAATGCTCGGCATGGCAAGCGCCGCAGCCCCTCCGAACGAGATCATCCGCGCCATTCTGCGCATGAAAGTCGATCTGCTGTGGAACGGCGGCATCGGCACGTACGTCAAGGCGACCCTCGAGACCAATGGCGAAGTTGGCGATCGCAGCAACGATGGTGTGCGTATCAACGGCGCTGAGGTACGCGCGCGCGTCATCGGCGAGGGCGGCAATCTCGGCCTCTCGCAGCGTGGCCGGATCGAAAACGCGCTCGCCGGAGGGCGCCTCAATACCGACTTCATCGACAACTCCGCCGGCGTCAATACCTCCGACGTCGAGGTCAACATCAAGATCTTGCTGAATCCGCTAGTCGCGGCAAAACGCCTGACCATGGCGCGGCGCAACCAGCTCCTGGCGAGAATGAAACCCGAAGTCGCGTCACTTGTGCTGCGTAACAATTACCTGCAATCGCAGGCGATCAGTACGCTCGAGCTGCACTCGGCGGCCCGCCTCTCCGAGTACCAGCAGCTCATGCAGTCGCTGGAGCGCGCGAATGAGCTCAACCGCGCGCTTGAGTTTCTGCCCAACGACGAGGAGCTCGCCGAGCGCCGCAAGCGCAGCATCGGCCTTACGCGTCCGGAGCTTGCGGTGCTGCTCTCTTACAGCAAGATCTGGCTCAGCAAGCACCTGCTCGACTCCGACGTGCCGTCGGACCCCTACCTGTCGCTCGAGCTGAAGCGCTATTTCCCGCAAGCGGTGCGCACGCGCTACGCGCGCGCCATCAGCCATCACCGCCTGCGCCGCGAGATCATCTCGATGGCGACCACCAACAGTCTCGTGAATCGCATGGGCCCGACGTTTGTGCCGCGCGCTCAGGACGAAACGGCGGCGCCACCGGCGCGCATCGCGCGCGCGTACACGGCGGCCCGCGAGATCTTTGACATGCGCGACACCTGGGCACAAATCGAGGCGCTCGACTACCGCGTGCCCGCGAAACTGCAGTACGCGATGATGTATGAGACGAGCCGCCTGCTGCGGCACGCAACCTACTGGCTGCTCGCGCATCGCCGCGGCGATCTGCAGGTGGATCGCGCGGTCGCCGAGTTCCGCCGCGGTGCGCGGGCACTGGAGTCCGTTATGGGAACCGTGCTCGTCGGCGCCGAGCGCGCGCAGTTCGATGCGATCCGCAAGGAGCATCTGCAGGCGGGCGTACCCGCGGCGCTCGCCGCGCGCGTCGCAAGCCTCGATGCCCACAATGCTACCCTCGACATCATCGAGCTCGCCTCGTCGCATCGCGTGCGCGTCAGCGAGGCCGCCCGAACTTACTTCGAGGTCGGCGCGCGCATCGGCCTTGATTGGCTGCGCGACCGGATTGAGCGCCTGAGCGTCGACGGGCAATGGCAGGCGG
>Ga0209624_10003520_pt1 | contig 11048 bp, 11 predicted proteins | sample JacPinW_OM2H0_O1_FD_188565 | JGI IMG/M metagenome (GOLD analysis project Ga0209624, IMG submission 188565) | Forest soil microbial communities from Algoma, Ontario, Canada - Jack Pine, Ontario site 1_JW_OM2H0_O1 (SPAdes) (version 2) | ecosystem: Environmental > Terrestrial > Soil > Boreal... | reverse complement strand
ACGCCCAGGTCCACAACCATTTCAATCAGGAGCGCCATCTCGTTCCTCGCCGAGTTTACAAGCAGAGACGCTCTGCCGCATTGGCCGAGTGGCGCGCCATCGCGGCTTGAATTTCGCTTGAGGGTGGGCGTATTGCGCCACGCGCAGACGACCTGCCGTTACTCTGACAAAGCCAGCCCTACGGTCACGGGTATCAAGATGACGCAGCCAATGAGAATATTCGCAGCGACCGCACCGGACTCGTTCAAATTCGAGAACCATTTGGCAATTAGCGAAGCGCTTAGAACAGTGAAGATCGGGATCGGCAGCGCGAAGAGCCATGTTCCTTTCATGAGCTCAGCGACGAGCCCGGCGCCGTCTTTCGTCTGGCTCCACGCCACCGCCGTCGCGCCAATAAAAGCCAGGGTAAGACAGGCAAAGAATACAAAGGGCGAGACCGGTATTGGCGTCCGAGTAAGAATCAGCGCGACGAGGGCGCCCCAGAAAGGCGCGAGATTAAGAGTCGCAACGACCACAACCGGATGAGCGTGACTGAGACTGATATTGTAAAGGATGAGCCCCGCCGTGCTGACCACGAAAATCGCAGCGAGCTTGCCATAGTTCGCAAGCGAACAGAGCGCGCTTACGAAGTCGCGGCGCGCGTTCGCAGAGATCAGCAGAAGCGGGACCGAAACAAGAAGCCCGATCTGGGTTAGAAACAGGAATTGGACAACGCTGAAATGCTGAGCAGCAGGAGACGAGAGCGGCGCCTGCGCGGCGATTAGCAGCGACGCCGCGAGCGCATAGGCGCCTCCGAGCCCGCGAGAAACGACCAACTTCTGCATCCACTAAATACGCCGCCGCAACGATTTAGTTCAAATGGCTTGCCATCTATGCGGTCGAATTCGTTGAGTATGAAATATGGGACGCCCGGTCATGGCCGCGGCAGGGTGGCGACGAGGCGGCGACCGATGACGATCCGGCAAACGACGGCGGAAGCCAAACAGGAATTGACGCAAGAGGCCTCCCAGGCAGCACTCGAACCACAGCGGGAATTCACTTGTCTGCTGTCCTGCCAACTTCCAAATCGATCAGAGCGATGCCGAGCTCGGGCTTCTTTTTCCGCCGTAGATGGGAAGGTGTGTCGATCAATACCACCTCGAGCGTGGGACGAACCGTGCCCGCGAGAAGATGGCCGCCACGAGTTGCGCCGTTGGACAACCCAAGAACGACGTGAACGTGCACGCTAGCCTCGCCGTCGTCGTCGATCGCAACATCTCCGATGGCGCTTAATACCTCGCACTGCTCTTCGACTTCGATCTTTTTGTAGGTCTTCTTTTCGAAATCGAACCATCCGATCGTTGCTCTTTCGAACGCGCCGATGGCGGTGAGCGAGGCTGCTGTAAGCTTGGCGTCGTTCGCGAATTTCGTCAGCGCGGCGAACGCCTCTTCCCCCGAATCCAACACCACGACACGGGTCTCGGAGCCCGCGTTGCCTGCGATCTTGGCGCTCTTCATGGCCGTCAGGCCGCGCTTCGTTGAGTGTGGTGGCCTTCCTTGACCTCCTCGATGATCTTGGCGCTGAAGGCTTCGAGATCGCCCGGATTTCGAGACGTAATGATGCCTTGGTCGACGACGACCTCCGAGTCTTCCCACTGCGCGCCTGCGTTGGCGACATCGGTCTGGATAGACTTAAAGGACGTCATCTTGCGGCCCTTCGCGATGCCGGTCTCGATGAGCAGCCATGGGGCATGACAAACCGCCGCGACAACCTTCTTCGCTTCGAAGATATCCTTGATGAACTTCAGCGCCTTCGGCTCGACGCGCAGAAGATCCGGGTTGATCTGGCCGCCCGGCAGAACCACCGCGTCGTAATCTGCGGCAGCGACCTCGTCCAATGTTTTGTCGACCTTAACCGGCCGCCCCCAATCCTTTTTGTCCCAGCCTTTGATCTCGCCGCCAGCCAAGGACACGACGTGGACGGTAGCGCCGGCCTTGCTCAGTCGGTCCCGCGGCGTCTCAAGCTCCGCTTGCTCGAACCCATGGGTGGCGAGAATCGCGATCGTCTTTCCGTTCAAGTCCATCGGTTGCTCCTCTATCTGTTCCAACCCAACAAGCGCCGGCCGCAAACATCGTTCCCAGACGCGCCAATTCAAATTGATGATGGCGCCTCTCAAGCGCCGGGCGCCTCCTCGGAATCCATGTTCTTCAGCTCCGAAGATCTGGCGGCTTCGCAGATTTCGCGCAGAGCTGTCTTTAGACCTTCCTCGAACGTCGGATGGTAGAACGGAAGTTGCAGAAGAGCGGCGGCCGTTTCTCCCCGCTCGATTGCCCAGGCGAACAGATGGGCGATGTGGTCCATCCCAGGCCCGAAGAGACATGCCCCCTTGATGACGCCTCCGCCTCGATTGCCGTAGATGCGGATGAGCCCAGCGTTCGAGCCTCGACTTTGGCCCGTCCCTGGTCGACGTAGGAACTGCTCCCGACCACCATGACGTCCGAGGGCGACGCGCCAATCGTCGCGAGCGGCGGGTCCGTGAACATGATCGCAAGAGGCACGCTCCGCTTAGCTTTCTCTACGTTGGGAAAGAGGGCGGCGTTGCGGCCGGCGATGGCCCCTTCAGCATACGCTTCATGGAGCACCGCCCGCTGCCCATCGACGTCTCCGGCCAGGAACGGAGCATCACCGCATTGAAGCGTCGCGGGATCGAATTTTGGAACCCCGTGCTCATTTGTCAGCAAGCCACTGGCTTTTAGGCTGAGTTCGTGAAGAGCAGGCGGTCTCCCCGCGGCGACCAGGACGCGTTCGAATGTCGCCTCACCCGAAGAGTCTCCGGACCACGAAAGGCGCGCCTGCCCTCCCTGCTCTTCGATCTCGACCTTGACGCCTAGATGGATCGGGAATTCTCTGCCGAGAACAGATCGAAGGTTTTTCGCAACCTCGGCGTCGCGGAGCGCGGCCAAACGTTCGCCCTCATCGAAAACTTTTATGTCGACACCCAGCCTCGCGAGCGCCTGGGCAAGCTCGAGGCCCAGAGGCCCGGCCCCAATAACCGCGATCGAACGTGGCAGCGCAGGCAGTTCGAAGATCGTCTCATTAGTGACTAGGATGTCGCCTAATCCGGAGAACGGCGTCGGAATGCTGGGACGGGAGCCGGTCGCGATTACGATCGTCTTGGCCGTAACGGCGCTACCATCGTCGAGAGCGAGCCGAGTTTCCCCGACGAAGTGCGCGCGTTGGCGAATGCAGATGCCAGCTGGTAGGTTTTCGATAGACTTCAGCGTCGTGGAGACAAAGCCGTCTCGCTCCTTACGTACGCGAGCCATAACGGCGCGATCATCGACCGTTGTTTCGGTTTGAATTCCAAATATTGAAGCTCCTCGTGCATCGAATGCTGCGTTTGCTGCTGCGATGAGGAGTTTCGAGGGCATACATCCGACGTTTGCGCACGTCGTGCCCGCAAACGCATCGTCAATGAGTAGCGTCTTAGCGCCGGCCTTTCTCGCCGCCCGCTCCGCGGCTAACCCCGCTGTTCCGGCTCCGACCACAGCAACGTCGCAACTCCGATCCACTAAACCGGTCCTCGCATGCGTGGCTCGCATCAGTCTCGATTCAAAAAGTGTGGAGGCGCGCGCTCCATTTCCAGCTCAGCTAGTAGACACTCTTTGTCGCGTTCCACGGTCGCGATGGCGAGATCGCGACCAGCCCGGCGGAAGCGGACCAAGGCTTCCCGACGCGAAAGATCGCCCTCGACAAGTGTTTCGTCCCATGTCTCGGCGTGTCCGACATAGCGGATCGAGAGGTCGAAGTGTTTGGTCCAGAAAAACGGGACCATTGCAAAGATCTCGCTGCCGCCGACCATATTTGCTCCTGCGACCTGCCCTTGTCGCTCAGCCACCGCCCAATGTTCGACGCGAATGCTTTCGCCCGTGTGAGGATCGGGCCAGCGCGCGATGTCGCCCGCGGAAAGGATGTTCGGATCGTCGGTCTGCAAGTGCGAATTAACGAGAACGCCGCGATCTATAGCTAACCCGGTCGCTTCCGCGAGCTCGAGGCGCGGCGCGACGCCGATGCCAACGACGACGATATCCGCCTTGACCCGTTCGCCACTGCGCAGAAGGATCTGCTCTTCTTCAATCTGATCGACCTCTGAGCCGAGATGGAGGCTCACGCCCTTTTTGACATGGGTCTCCAAGATCAAGGTGGAAAGTTCGCGGCCAAACACCTTCTCGAGCGGATGTCTTTCCTGCGTGATGACGTCGACCGAAAGTCCGCGGCCGCGTAAGGACGCCGCAGCCTCCATCGCTATGAAACTCCCGCCTACCACAGCAACACGAGCGCCACGCGTCGCCTTAGTCAGGATGTGTTGGCAGTCTTGAAGTGACCGCAACACCATTACATGCGGCAGGTCTCGTCCCGGGACATCCAGTTGACGCGGAGCGGCGCCCGTCGCGAGGAGCAGTTTCACATAGGGTCGCTCGTCCCCGTTCGCTAAGCGCAATCGTTGGTTTTTGCGGTCAATGCGCTCGACGCTCTCGACTTCGAAGTTGACGCCAAGATCAGCCAACGAGTGCCGAGCGATGGGCAGTCGGTCATCTCCGAACGCGCCTTCAAGGTAGTCCTTGGTGAGAAGCGTCCGGTCATAGGGTTGTGCGTCTTCGTCCGAGAATATTGTTATCTTGCCCCGCCATCCTCGCTTCCGAAGCGCATCCGCTGCGGCAAACCCGGCGGCTCCCCCGCCGACGATCGCCATCGTTCCTTGCGAAGCCTCACGCTGACTCGTATTCATTACTTTCTGCGCGCACGCAGACTTCACCGACGCTCGACTACCGCTGAGCACAACGGAATACTCTGGCAGTGCGTCGAAAGCGGGAGCTGCCGTCGCCTCGCCCGAAGCAAGGTCGAAACAAGCGTGATGCCAAGGACACCGGACTATCCCATTTGCGAGGATGCCTTTGTCCAGCGGGCCGCCAAGATGTGGGCAATTTGCGCTATACGCTTTGAGACTATTACCGTTTCTCCAGAGAAAGATCCGCTCTTTCCCAACGTAGCCGGCTGATATTCCGCCCTCCGGGATCCGCTGGATCTCGATCCCTTTAGTCAGATCGGGAAGGGTTTCATTTTGATCATCGCTCATCGTGCTCTCCGGATGAGCTGCCCGATCGCGACCTTTGGCAAGATCGCGCTAGAATATTGACGCGCGGCGCGGCGAGATTCGCGGACTCGAAGAGCTTTAGCTGTGCCCACGCCTCGATGACTTCAAACCCTGCGGCGCAAAGCCGCAAAAGCTCTTCGTCTTCGACCACGAGCGCGAAGGGTTGCGTACTCGCATTCATTGACCCCAAACGCACGCAATCGGCTTATGTTTCTCGGGTGGAGAGAGATTGTCGGCGGGCGACTGCGTATCAGGCAAAGGCGATGTATTCTCGGCCAGTCAATAGCGGGGTCGAGGGACGGGCGGTCACCATGAAATGGAACTCGGCTTGAATGCCTGGCGTTGGATTGAAAAACCTAGGCTTGGAGCGATCAATGGCCCCCGAGAATTCCAATCTTGGCCGTCACAATTTTCTCCAGCTGGCCGGAGCGGGCCTCTTAGCAACGGGTAGCAAGAGCGCGACCTTCACGCAGGCCCAGGCCCACCCGGACTCGGAAGTCGCAGGCAGCATCGCGCCACAGCCGTTGCCGGAGTTCGCCCCAGACCTGACGACGGCAGATATCATTGTCGAAACTTTGATCGCCTGGGGCGCCACCCACTGCTTCGGCATCGTCGGCGATGGAATCAATTCCATCATCGAGGCGTTGCGAAAGCGTCAGGATCGGATCAAGTATATCGGCGTGCGTCACGAGGAAGCGGCGGCCTTCATGGCGTCCGGGTTCGCCAAGCACACCGGTCAGCTTGGCGTCTGTGTCGGAACCACCGGCCCCGGCGCCGTCCACCTGCTCAATGGCCTCTATGACGCCCACATGGACGGCGCGCCGGTTGTCGCGATCACCGGCATGACATTTCACGATTTGATCGGCACTCGCTACCAGCAAGGCGTCGACACGACGAAGCTGATGGAGGATGTCGCGCTCTACAATGTCGAAGTAACTGGGCCCGAACATGCAGTTCTGGTGACCAACCGCGCTTGCCGCATCGCACTCGGCGATCGTGGGGTCGCTCATCTCACCGTGTCGAAGGACACCCAGATGACGCGCCTTGCTGCAGACAAGCGCTCGATGGGCAATCCGGGTGCGCGAACTTCCTCTTCGTGGCTACCGGTTATCAAACAGCCATCAGGCGATCAACTGCGCGCCGCCGCCGATGTTCTCAACGGCGGGCGGAAGGTCGCGATCCTGGTGGGACAAGGCGCTCTCAATGCGCGCGACGAGGTGCCCGAGGTTGCCGATCGACTTGGCGCTCCGGTCGCGAAGGCGCTACTTGGTAAGGCGGTGCTAGCGGACGACTCACCCTTCACGACGGGCGGCATCGGCCATCTCGGTACGTCTCCATCGTCATGGGCGATGAGAAACTGCGATGCGCTGCTTATCGTTGGCTCGACGATGCCATGGTTCGAATACTACCCGAAGCCCGGCCAGGCGAGGGGCGTACAGATCGACATGAAGCCCGATCGGATCGGATTGCGCTATCCGGTAGAGGTCGGCCTAGTCGGAGACGCCAAGGCGACGCTCGCGGCTATGATTCCATTGCTTCAAGGGCAATCTGACCGCGGCTTCCTACAAGACGCGCAAAACCGCATGGCCTCCTGGACTCATCTTCTCGGGCAGATTGAAGCCACCTCGCGTTCGCCCATGCGGCCGCAAATGGTGATCAAGGCGGTGAGTGATCTTATTGCGGACGACGCCGTGATCTCGTTGGACTGCGGTGCAAACACGCATTTCGCCGCACGCAGTTTGATGCTGCGGCCTGGCCAGCGTCTGACTGGCACGGGCATGATGGCGTCGATGGCGCCCGGACTGCCGTTCGCTATCGCCGGGCAGCTCGCCTATCCGGACCGCCAGTCGGTGGCGATTGTTGGGGACGGAGGATTTGCCATGCTGATGGCCGAGATGACGACGGCCGTGCAGCACAATCTCCCGGTCAAGATCATCGTCCTTAAGAACAATAGTCTCGCCGAGGTGAAGTTCGAGCAAGTAGAGCTTGGCAACCCTTCGTTCGGTTGCGATCTCTCGCCCATCGACTTCGTCGCCTTCGCCCGCGCCTGCGGTGCGGATGGCTTCCGCTGCGAGCGCCCCGATGAGGTGCTGCCTGCAATCCAAGCGGCGCTGCGCTCGCCAAAACCGGCGTTGGTCGAGGCCGTCGTAGACGCCGAAGAGAAGCCAGCTGATCCCGATGAAGTGAGAGTCTAGGCTGCGGTGTGAGCGTTTCCGCTCGACGAGATATTTGTAGGAACTTTATCAGGGAAATTGACGTTCCTAAGAGGACTAAGCATGGCTCGATATTCGAAATCTGCCTCGAAGGACGTCAAGGGCGCCATGGAGCGCCGCAAAGCGGGCACGCTCAAGAGCGGCAAAAGCGGCAAGACCGTGAAAAGTAAAAAGCAGGCGATTGCGATCGGACTCTCAGAGGCGCGCGCCAAAGGCAAAAGGTTCCGGCCAAGAAATCCGCTTGACGATTTCGCACGCTTGTTAATTGGGGAAGCGACCATTTCCGCTCTCGGAAGCAGCCATGGATGCGCCGAAAGACCATGACAGATGGTGCATCCGATGAGCCCCAAGGGCACGCTCGTGAACGAGACCGGTAACTTCTCTGGGGTCGGTTACGGATTGTTAGTTCCGGTCGGCCGATGGCCACCTCCTTTGATCAAGGAGGTGACGGTGACGACCCCAGCAGCGGTGGAATGGAAGATCACGATCGAAGGCACGGACGCTTTTGGAGAGGTTCGCCGCCATGAGATCCGGGTCGATAGAGTTGGGATCGGCTATTCGATGGCGAGATCGGGCTATCGGTCGATGACGGCAAGAAGATTATGGCGGCCCTTCAAACCGCGGTCGTGAGCCAGGAGGCCGCCTCGTACACGCTTTTTCGTCGGATATGTCCCGACTGTGGCCTGCTTCGGCCGGTCAAGGACTACACGACCCGCCGCATCAGGACCGTCTTCGGCACTGTCGAGATTCGCAATCCCCGTTGGATGTTGTGTCGGAGTTGTCACCCAGGCTTCGCTCTCGCCTTCGCGCCGCTGCAGGAAATCTGCCCGGACCGGGCGACTCCTGAACTGACCGAGTTGGCCGCCCGACTGGGCAGCATGATGCCCTACCGTCAGGCCGCGACCATTATGGCCGAATTTCTGCCTATTGAGGCTACTGAGACCCATGCAACCGTCCGCAAACGCACCATTCGAACGGGCGAGAAACGCGACCGACAGGCGGCCGAGGACGAGAGAAGAGCGGCATCCCAGATAAAGGATCGACCACAGCTGGAACTACAATTCCTCGGCGATCGGCGCAGGGAGTTCGTCGTCAGCATCGATACTGCTCACGTTCGCAGCGCTGATCCGAAGTCAGGGCGCAATTTCGAACTGGTTGTAGCCAGATGTGGTCGTGGAGGGCGCGGCGAGACCGGCGGCCGCTATTTCGTCACCGCTGCCGCCGATCAAAATGCGTTACGCGATCGAACGCTTCATGCTCTCGGGCATGAAGGGTATCGCGGCTTTGGCGACGTCGCCGTGATTTCGGACGGCGCCGAAATCCTGAAACGGCTGCCCCGAGCGATGCCGAAGCCTACGACCCACATCATCGACTGGTTTCACATCGCCATGAAAATCCAGCCCATGCAGCAGATCGCCGATCACATGGCTCGATCTCGGCCAGATGAGCAGGAAACGTCTCCTCCGATCGCCCGGCGCGTTCGCGCCATGAAGTGGCGTCTTTGGCATGGCCGCGTCAACCGCGCGATCCGAGATCTTCAGGAGCTGTTGGATGAGTTGAGGCCTGAGGGAGAGATCGAGGACCTTTCCATCGCGAGGCTCCGTAACCTCGGCACCCAGCTCCTGACCTATGTTGTTTCCAATCGCAGCGCGATCATCAACTATGGGAAGCGCTACAGAGCAGGGTTTCGCGTCGCTTCGACCCTCGCGGAGGGCGCCGTGAATTCGATCGTGGGCAAGCGCATGGCCAAAAGCCAGCAGATGCGCTGGTCTGTCCGAGGCGCGCACTTGCTGATGCAAGTCCGAACCGCGGATGTCAACGGCGAACTTCGCGATCGGTTGCGGTCAGACTTTCGGAAGCCCGACCCCGTGATCCCCTTGGCGTTCCGCCCCAAGCCGCTCCTCCAACACGCCGCGTGACCCCAGAGAAGTTACCGATCTCATGGATCCGGGGTGAGAAGCAGCCCTGGTCTGGGTTTTGGTTAGGCTCGAGGCGATCGCGGCGAAAGAAGCTTGATTATCGGCGAAATCGCGTTGAGGGTGATCAGACGGCGTCCGAGCCGGTTCGCCGGCGAGCGCGGCCCATTCGTCGTAAGCTGCGGCGTCTCCGTCTGGGTCAATGTCGAATGCGCGGTCATCATCAGGATTCGACATGATGTTCGGCTCCATCGAGAGTGGGAAAGGGACAGAGGTTGGGGAAGAGGATTCGCAGTGCGGATTGATGGGTGCGTTCGAGCGCATTGAACCGTTCGATGAACAGCCTCTGGGCAACGCGCGGGGGCCAGGGCTCCCAAGGCGCGAAACCGCTCGGAGAAAGAGGATCGTCGGAGAGCGGGACCTCCGCGATGCGCAGGGTCTTGCGCATGTCGACCCGGCTCCAGCCCACGACATGGAAAGCTTCGAACGCGGCGGCGAGGCCGTCGGCGCGCTTGTGGATCGCGTAAGCCTCGGGCGTCCATTCCGGGAGTCGATAGCGGGTGTCGATCGCGCTCTGCAGTCGCGCATCAAGGGCGTGGAACGGTTCGCCGAGCTGCGCTTTGAGCAGCGTGATGCAGTCCCAGCCGAGCATGAATTCGGTGGCGTCGTGCAGGAGTTCGCGCAGGGCCTCGCCTGGGGTTAGCGCGCCGTCCGCCTCTCGGATCGTGAGCACGGTTAGGCTATGTTGGGCGACGGACAGCGGATGTTCCCATCGTGACGCCCCGCCCCATCGCATGGTGCGCGAGAGGCCGGCCGCCAGGTCATCGTCGGTCCAGGCGTGCGGGTCCGGATTGAGGAGGTTGAGTCGGCGTCTCGATTTGAGGAGCACGAAGGCGCGGGGTTCTGCGCCCGAGCGAGAGGCCGTGGTGTCGGCTGTCATGACGTCGATCCTTGATGTCGTGAGCGGGCGCGAAGGACGTCATTCCAGTCGCCGCCTTCGATTGGAGGCCGAAGCCGAGCGAACGGCACGCTGAATTTTTCCGCGAGCGATCGGTGGCGTTCTGCGAAGCGATCGCCCGGTCCGTTTGCGTCCGTGGCGCTGCAGAAGAGTGCGCCCCGGATCGTGGCCATGGCTGTGAGCAGCACCTCGAGCGCGGCGATCGTGCCCGGCCCCATGCCCCCGCCGCTTGCCGCGTAGAGCGTATTGTCGCGAAGACTCTCGATGGCGGCGACGCTCAAGGCGTCGATCGCGGCCTCGGCGAGAACGAGCCGAGCGCGGATTGGGGTCGACAGGGGCAAGCGGAAGAGGGACTTGGCGCCGCCGGCGAGCGAGCCTTTGTAGGTCGGCCCACGAATGTCGACATGGGCGACGGCACCCTTGCCATCGAAATGAGCGAACCAGGCGCTGCCGGCCGGGCCCTCCCGCAGGACGCCCGCCGCGGAAGCCGCCTCGATGATCGCCGATGGAAGGAACCGCTTCCGGGCGAGATAGCGCCAGGTCGGCGAACCCGGCCACACGGCCTTCCGATCGGCCCAACGTTCGGCGACGGGTCTGTCCGAGGCTTTGCGGCGCCCTGCCCTTTCGGCGATCGGAAAGCGAGGCGACAATCCCGCGAATTGGCGCAGGCGCTTTCGGACATGACCAAAGTTGATCCCCGGCTCCAGGCGCTGGACGAGGCTGAACGCATCGCCCTTGGCGTCGCTGGTCGGATCCCACCAGCCTTTACCGCCGTGGCTGACGATCAGGATCTCGCCCTTTCCGCGGCGATACTTCAGGCTGAGCT
>Ga0209624_10003518_pt1 | contig 11049 bp, 8 predicted proteins | sample JacPinW_OM2H0_O1_FD_188565 | JGI IMG/M metagenome (GOLD analysis project Ga0209624, IMG submission 188565) | Forest soil microbial communities from Algoma, Ontario, Canada - Jack Pine, Ontario site 1_JW_OM2H0_O1 (SPAdes) (version 2) | ecosystem: Environmental > Terrestrial > Soil > Boreal... | reverse complement strand
CCCCTTCAACACTTCCGGCGTGGCCCAAGCCGCAGCCCTAGCCGCGCTAGAAGACACAGAACACGTGCGCCGTTCCCTCGAATCCAATCGCGCCGGCCTCGCTCAGCTGAGCAGCGGGCTGAAAGCGCTAGCCATCCAATTTGTTCCGTCGTTCGCGAATTTCCTGCTAGTCGAATTCGGCCGCGACGCCGAACCCATCAGCGAAGAACTTCTCAGCCGCGGCGTCATCGTCCGCCCCATGCGCTGGATGGGCCTGCCTACCGCCATTCGCGTCTCCGTCGGCACGCCCGAAGAAAACAAAAAATTTCTGGACGCGCTTGCCGCGGTGCGAGAAACTACGCCACGCGAATCTAGGCCCTCCATCCGGCAATTCCTGGAAGGCGATTCCCGGGACATTTAATGACTGAATCCACCGACGAATCCAACAGACCCACCAGCGTGTCCGTACACGGAATCGGAAGCGCTTCGTCCGCGCCCGACGATCCAGTCACCGAAATTCTCAAAACCAGCCACACCATCGCCGTCGTCGGCCTCTCCAATCGCAAATTCCGCCCCAGCTACGGCGTAGCCGATTACCTGAAATCCGTCGGCTACCGCATCATCCCCGTTAATCCGCTGGAAAACGAAGTGCTAGGTGAGAAGTGTTACGCGCGCCTGGAAGACATTCCCGAGAAAGTAGACATCGTGGACATTTTCCGCCGCTCCGAATTCGTCCCGGACATCGTGGACGCCGCTATCTGCATCAAAGCCCGCGCCGTCTGGATGCAGGAAGGCGTAATCCATCACGAAGCCGCCGAACGCGCCCGCCGCGCAGGCCTCTTCGTCCAAATGAATTCCTGCATCCTAAAAGAACATGTCCGCCGCCTCCGCCTAACCCGGGACCCCGCCAGCCTCTAGAACTTGGTTGGATTCGTTGGCGTGCTGCAGGACCGCCCCGCTAGTAGGGCCGGTCTCTGGTAGTGATTCATTTCGGAAGATAAGTAGCGTGTATCATGATGTAATCGCGCAAGTGCAAACGACAGGGAACTTTGGTCATGCCTGATTGGTACTCGCACCATGCTTACCTGATAATCGGGGTAAGCATCTTTATCGGAGCTGTGGTTTCGACGTATGCAGGCAAAACGTCGGCACGCACTAGTCGTTGGATTTATCGCGCTGAAGAACCGAGCACGTTTTGGTGGGTAGTCGTAATGTACTACCTCGGTGCGTTTTTCTTCGTTGGACTCTACTTGTTGAATTAAACCTTCATTCAATTAAGTCACAGCCCGGCGTCTTGCCGGTTTTTTCCGTGATGAAGCTCGCGGCGCCAGCGCCGTAGGTGCGACACATGCGTCGCTGGTACGCATCGCAGCAACCAATCCTCACTCCAACCGATACATCACCAACGACCGTTTCCCTGGCTCCGTGACCCCCACCGTCGCTCCATCCGGCGCAATCGCAAAACTATGAAACTCCAACCCATGAAAAAACGGCTCAAAAACTCCGTTGTAAACCCCCACCCACACCAAATTATTCGACGCCGTCGGCTGCCCGCGCTTCAACAAAACGTGCTGCTCATCCCGCGACCACTGAAATTCCCCAATCGCCACCCGCACCACCACCGGTCGCGCGCGGCCAACCACGTCGCGCACCTCCAGCGTGTCGCCATCCTTGAAATACGCAATCTTTTTCGCCGAAGGCGCCACCGTCAGAAATCCCGCATACTCCTCCACCGATCCCAGCTCCGTCACCCGCTCCGCCACCAAATCCAACTGCATTATTTTCGGCGGCCCCACCAGCCGCGTATTCTGTTCAACCGCAAACGCCTGGTTGCGCTTCGTGTCCCATGCCACCGCCGCAAACGTGAACCCGTCAAAAAGTACGCGCTTCTTTCCATCCGCCGGACGCAACGCATTAATCTGGCTCAGCCCTCCGTCAGTTTTCGACAAATACACCAGCGTCTGCCCATCTGCCAGCCAGGCCGCGTTAAAGGCATCCGAGAGCGTCGCGGTCTTCGATCCAGAAATCGAAATCTCCCGCCCGTCCGCGTCCATCAAATACAAAATCGTGTTCGGCCGCACCGTCTGCTGCTCATCGAGCTGCTGCACGATGCTCCCCCGCGGCTGCGCCAGCTCCGAAGTATCCATCTTCACGACGATCCGCTTGCTGTCCGGAGACCACGTCAGCGTGTCCACCTGGTAGCTGTGCTGATGCGGCAAAGGTGGATGCTTGGAATCGCCTGGATCGCTGGGCTCTTCGTCAGGAGCGAAGGGTACGGGCGTAAACTTGTCGCCATCAATAATTTTCCGCTTTTTTCCGTCAACGTCGCCCACCCAAAAATCATCATGCTCCACAATCAATTTCTTGATCCGCTTCATCCGCTCCACGGCGTACACCACATGATTGTCCTGCGAAATCGCAAACGCCTGCACGTCCTGGTCAAACACCGCCACCTGCTTTATTTCCGCCAAGCCGAGCATCGGGATCGAAAGAACGAAAACGATGACGAAGCAGAGAAGCAAGGAGGAGGGAACTGGGCTGGTTTTCGGTCGCATCACTTGTCCTTCGTCTCCGCCGGCTTGTTCTGAATTCTTCGTATTTCCTCCAGCCGCATCCGAATCCGCGCCTCAAACCCCTGATCCGTAGGTTGGTAGTAGATCCGCCCCGCCAGACTCTCCGGCAAACAACTCATGTCCGTAACCCTATCCTCGTAATCGTGCGCGTACTGGTATCCCTGCCCGTAACCAATATTTTTCATCAACCCGGTCGCGGCGTTGCGAATCTGCATCGGCACCGGCTCCGCCATCGTCGTCTGCAAATCGTCCTGCACCTTGCCGTAAGCTTTGTACACGGCATTCGATTTCGGCGCGAGCGACAAATACAGCGTCGCCTGCGCCAAGGCCAGATGCCCCTCCGGCGGCCCCAGCAGCTCAAACGCCTGCATCGCCGCAATGGTGACTTCCACCGCGTGCGGCTCGGCCAATCCAATATCCTCACTAGCCATGCGCACCAGCCGCCGCGCAATATAAAGCGGATCCTCGCCCGATTCGATCATCCTCGCCAGCCAATACAAAGCCGCATCCGCATCCGAATTGCGCACCGATTTATGCAACGCCGAAATCAGATTGAAATGTTCTTCGCCCGACTTGTCATACGGCAGCAACTTCCGCTGCAGCACATCCTCCAACCGCTCCTGCGTCAAAACCCGCCGCCCCTCCGGCCCTGGCTCCGTGCCCATCACCAAAGCTTCTAAAGTGTTGTAAGCCGCCCGCGCATCTCCATTCGCCAAAATCGCGATCCGATGCAAAATCTCCAGATTCGCCGCCACGTTCACTTTTCCCAGACCGCGCGCGTCGTCCGCCAGCGCCCGCTCCAGCAGCTGCACAATCTGCTCCGCGGTATGCGCCTTCAGCACATACACCTTCATCCGCGAAAGCAGCGGCGCAATCACCTCAAACGAAGGATTCTCCGTCGTCGCGCCAATCAACAAAATGTTCCCCGCCTCCACGTGCGGCAAAAAAGCATCCTGCTGCGCGCGATTGAAACGGTGCACCTCATCCACAAACACAATCGTCCGCCGCCCATACCTCCGCGTGGCCTCCGCCTTCGCCATCACTTCCTTAATTTCCTTAATCCCGGAAAGCACCGCGCTGAAAGGAATGAACTCCGACTTCGTGGTCCGCGCAATAATCCGCGCCAAAGTAGTCTTGCCGCACCCCGGAGGTCCCCACAAGAGCATCGAACTCAAATCGTCGCGCTCAATCTGCACCCGCAACGGCTTCCCAGCGCCCAGCAATTCTTCCTGCCCGATAAACTCATCCAAACTCTGCGGACGCATCCGATCAGCCAGCGGCCGCCCCGCCGGCGATTCGTCCTCAGGTTGTACCGCTTGAAAAAGTCCCATGTTCAAATTAACGATCGCTCCAGTTTCAGTTTCGGGGGTCATTCCCCAAGCTTTCATCCGCGTTCATCAGCTTTTATCAGTGTTCATCTGTGGTAAAGCCTTTCGTCTTTCGTTTAGCCTTTCCTCTGTCGCGCCGCCTCGTACAAAACCACTGACGCCGCCACCCCCGCGTTCAACGACTCCACCCCAGCCATCATCGGAATCGAAATCCGCGCATCCGCCACCTGTTCAATCTCCCGCGGCAACCCCCCGCCCTCATTCCCAATAAATATCGCCACAGCCTCGCGCAAATCGGCCGCAGCAGCATCCGCCCCCGCGCGACCGTCAGCAGCAGAATGCGAACTAGCGGCCACAATCTTAACTCCGGCCACTCTCAACTGCGCCAAAAGCACTGGAATCGCCATCCCGCGCAAAATAGGAAACCGCAATCCAGATCCTGCCGACGCCCGCAACGCTTTCGGCGACCACGGATCAGCGCTCCCACGCGTGGTCACCACCCCAGTCGCCCCAAAAGCCCCCGCTGATCGCACAATCGTCCCAATATTCCCCGGATCCTGCACCGCCGCCATCACCACAACCAAGGCCGCGTCGCCCCGCAACGCGCCATCAACTCCGGCCGCCCCGCGCAATACATCATCAAACTCCCAAGCACGCTGCCGAAAAAGCGCCGCCACTCCTTGCGGCGCCTCCGTTCCCGCCACCGACGCAAACAATTTCTCAGTCGTCCGCATCACCCGCGAACGCGGAATCCCCGCGTCACTCTCACTCGCCGCGCGCAAAATCCGTTCCAGGTCCGCCTCCCCCGCCTCGCTCACCAGCAGCGCCTCCGCCTCCAACCCTGAACGCAGCGCGTCCTCCACCAGCTTCGGCCCCTCGACGCCAATCGGTTCGCCCTCCGCCGGACCCGTCCCGCGCAAAGCCGCGCGAAATATCTTCAGCCACTTATTCTCGCGGCTGGTAATCGTCGCTTCGCTCAAGTGTGACGCCACGCCCCCAGCCTAACAAACGCCCAACGCCCCGTCGAGTCATCCGCACGCACAGAATCGCGCGCGCGAACCTCTACCTTGCTTCCATCGCAACCAATATGATAGCTTGCCAAGCGAACTTGAGACGTAACCCGCAGAGAGTGATCACTTGCCCGTCGAAGTCCTGAAAATTTCTGCCGCAACTCCCGAGCAAAACGTGGTGGACTACGCTGCCGGCTTCATCAAACGCGGCCAGGTAGTCGGCGTTCCCACCGACACCTTCTACGGCCTAGCCGCCGACCCCTTCAATCTCGCCGCCATCGAAGCCGTCTTCCGCGTAAAAGGCCGCCCCGAAACCAAAGCGCTCCCCATCCTGGTCAGTTCCATCGAACAAGCCGTCACATTAGTTCGCGAGGTGCCCGACTCATTCCTAACCCTGGCGCACAAATTCTGGCCCGGGGCGCTCACTCTGGTAGTCGAAGCCACGCATCGTCTGCCGCTGAAAGTCACTGGCAACACCGGCCGGGTCGCTCTGCGCTGGGCCAACATGCCCGTCCCCACAGCAATCATCGAAGCCGTTGGCGCTCCCATCACCGGCACCAGCGCCAATCTTTCCGGCTTTCCCAGCTGCACCGCCGCCACCCAAATCGTAAAACAATTGGGCGACCGCCTCCCGCTAGTCCTCGACGCAGGCGACACCGGCGGCATCCTGGCAAGCACGATCGTGCGCCTCGACGGCCACCACTGGAACGTAGTCCGCGAAGGTGCCATACCGGAATCCGAAATCAAACAAGCTCTGCACGACTAATAGGATTGTTGCGCGACTGGAATCATTTTGGAGTGCGGCGGCTCGCCGCCGCTTTCGTCGAAGCCTAAGGTGTGACGACAAAACGCTCTAGGCGAGGCTTGCCTCGCCCGCCTCGCCTACTTCAAAAACGCCGCATCCAAAAAATCGTAGTCCCCGCCAGGAGAAAGCGTGATCCCCTCGAGCCGATCCCGATGTACGCAAATATTGTCCACATACCACAAATTAATATACGGTTCATCGGTAGCCACAATCTCCTGCACCCGAGCCAGTATCTCCTTGCGCTTCGCTTGGTCCATCTCGACGCGCGCTCGATCCAATAAAAGATCCAACTCCGCATTCCGATAATGCCCGCGATTTGCCCCCACCGGCGGAATCCTCTTCGATCCAAACACATACTCGAAAATATCCGGATCTGTATTCGCCCCCACCCAACGCAACGTGTACATCTGAAAGCTCCCCCGCGTTATATCCGTATAAAAAGTCGCAAACTCCAGAGGCCGCAATTCCAAATTCACCCCCACCCGTTTCCACTCGTCCGCGATCGCCGCGCTGGTCAACCGCGTAAACTCATCCGTCGAAGTTTTCAACGTCAATCGCAACCGCACGCCATCCGTCCCCCGCGGATAGCCCGCCGCATCCAGCATCCGTTCCGCCAGTCCCGGATCGAAATCGTACTTCTGCACGTCCCCATCAAACGCCCAATGATTCGGCGGCAGCAAACTCTGCGCCGGCCGCGCTTGCTCGCGCAGTAAATATTTAATGATCGTCGCCCGGTCCGTGGCATAAGCCAGCGCCTGCCGCACCTCGCGTTTCGCCAAAATCGGATCTTCGAAATTGAACGAAAGATATGCCACCGAAGCGCCGGGCTCCTGCACCGCCGCAAGCCCGCGCACTTTCGCCAAACTCACCACCATGTCCGGTGTCAGCGAATTGATCGTCACGTCCGCCGATCCTTTGCGCAACTCCAGCGCGCGAACGATCGGGTCCACCACGATGCGCAGCCGCAGTCGCTCAATCTTCGGCGCGCCGCCGAAGTAATTCTCATTGCGCTCCAACACGATTTCCTCGTCCGTGGTCGCGCTAACGAACCGGAAAGGCCCGGTACCAATCGGATGCTGCGACATCTCCGCTCCCGATCCACGCGGCACAATCCCGATTCCCGGCGACATTAAAGTCGCAAACAACGACGCGTATGGTTCGCTCAGCCGAAAAATCACCGTGGCGTCGTCCGGTGCCTCGACGGAAGTAATCAACTTGAACGACCCGCGTTTGGGAGTCTTCATCGCTCCAGACATGATCGTATCGAACGTGTATTTCACGTCGGCCGAAGTAAGGGGTCGCCCATCCTGGAATTTCACCCCCTGTCGCAGATGAAAAACGTACGTCAGCGGATCGGGAATGTCCCAACTCACCGCCAAGTCCGGAATCACGTTCATCCGCGCGTCATGCGCCACTAAACTGGAAAATATCAATCCGTCCACATGCTCCGAATAAGCATCCGCACCAACCCTCGGATCAAGGTTGGTTGGCGCGGCGTCCATCAAGAAATTCACCGTAGCGGAATCAGCAGAAGTTTTCGAAGAGCCGCATCCGCCGATCAGCAGCCCCGCGCCACACAGCAACGCGCCCACCGTGCCACGCAACAATCCCGCGCGTAAATTCCTAGCGCGCGTGGCCGTGCACCAGTTTTCCCATGATCGCGGAATGTTTCGCCCCGGTAGCCGATGGCAAATTATTCGCGCGCCCGTGAAACGCCTCATACGCCAGAACCGCGAAAGCCAAAGCCTCTTTCGCCTCCGCCGGCACGCCGAATCGCGACGACGGCACAATCTCAATCCCCGGCAAAGCCGCCCGCAGTTGCGCCATCAAAAGCGGATTCTTCGTCCCGCCGCCCGCCACAATCAGTTCATTCACGCGCACGCGCGAAAAAATAAATCGCCGGAATGCGTCCGCAATCGAAAGCGCCGTAAAAATCGTAGCCGTGCGCACCAAATCCTCCGTCCGCGCCCGCCTCTTCTTGGCCCACGAAATCAGTCTGTCCGCATATTCCGAACCAAATTGCTCGCGCCCCGCAGTCTTCGGCGGCGGCAAACGCAAATATGCGCTGCGCAGCATCTCCTCCAGCAGCGGCCGAATCACCTGCCCGCGCAAAGCAATCCGTGCCCCGCGATCGTAAGTCATCCGACGCTTGGTGGTGCGCTCCACCAGCGCATCGATGATCATGTTGCCCGGCCCGGTATCAAACGCAAACACATCCTCAGGCAACGCGGCCCGCGGAATTACCGCAACGTTCGCGATCCCTCCAATATTCAAAGCTACGCGCCCCAGCTTCGCATCCCGGTACAGCAAATGGTCCACAAACGGCACCAGCGGCGCCCCTTGTCCACCCGCCGCCATATCCGCCGGGCGAAAATCCGCAATCGTCGCCACGCCCGTTCGCGCCGCAATAATGCTAGGCTCCCCGATCTGCAAAGTAGACGCCACGCGCTGTCCGCCCAAGAAACGCGCCGCCGCCCCCTGATGAAAAATCGTCTGCCCATGCGACCCGATCAATCCAATCGCACGCAAAGGCACACGCCACCGCTTGCAAGCGGCGATAGCCGCCGCCGCAAACTCCTCTCCCAGCAAAAAATTCAGTTGGCTGATTTCGGCGGTGGTAGTGATCCCGCCATTGGCAAGCCGCAGTATCGCCGCGCGCACCCGCGCGGGAAAACGCACATGGCGATGTCCTTCAAGTTTGATCGAAAGGGAAGGGGGTGCCCCGGAAATACGCACCAAGGCAACCTCAATCCCATCCGCCGAAGTGCCAGACATCATTCCCAGTACGCGCATCACAATGCCGAGTCTAGAAGCCCCGACGCGCAGTTTACAACGTCGATTTCGAGAGGAGTTTACACATTGCCACACGCTCAATCTCATGCTAGGCGCCACTCGAACGCGCAGCCACGGTAGGGGCGCTGCTTGTGAATCGCGCTACGGCGCGATTCATCCTGAGATCCCGCTGTGCGGGATCGAAGGGTAGCACCCGCCTTCAGGCGGGCGAAGTCGCGGTAGCCCGAACCGCGCCCTCACGAAAGCTGTTTCTGCAAAGCTGCCAATAAATTCATCGCCTCGAGCGGAGTAAGTTTATTCAAATCCGCCGACCGCAAAGTCTCCACCACCGAAGCATCGATCGCCGCAAAGTGAGTCTGCTCCTGTGCAGGCGCCCCGGCTCCCGGCGACAACTCCGCCGTCAACTTCTCCTCACTCTGCTCATGCCTGCGTAATATTTCGCGTGCCCGCGCAATAACCTCATTCGGCAATCCCGCGAGACGCGCCACCTCAATCCCATAACTTTTGTTCGCGCTCCCAGCCTCCACCCGCCGCAAGAATATAATCTCGTTCCCAGCCTCCTGCACCGACACATGCACATTCCGCACGCCCGGCAAAAGCTGCTCCAACTCCGTCAACTCGTGATAATGCGTGGCAAAAAGCGTCCGCGGCCGCGCCCCCGAATGAAGCGCCTCCACCACGGCCCAAGCAATAGACAATCCATCAAAAGTCGCCGTCCCGCGCCCCACCTCATCAAGCAAAACCAAACTAGCCGCCGTAGCCGTATTCAAAATCGCCGCCACCTCGCTCATCTCCACCAAAAATGTGGATCGCCCCCGCGCCAAATTATCCGAAGCTCCAATCCGCGTGAACACTCGATCCAATAACGGCAATTTCGCTGACGCCGCCGGCACAAACGACCCCATTTGCGCCAAAATCGCAATCAAAGCCGCCTGCCGCAAATAAGTGGACTTCCCACCCATGTTCGGCCCGGTAATCAAAAGCAAAAATTGCGACTCATCATCCAAATATAAATCGTTCGGCACAAACCGCTCGCCCCGCTCCTCCAAAAGCTTCTCAATCACCGGATGCCGCCCGCCCGCAATCATCAAAATTCCGCGCTTGCCCTTTTTGCCCAGCGACGTCTCCGTAAATTCCGGCCGCGCATAATTTCGCGAAGCCGCGATCCGCGCAAAATTCACCAGCAGATCCAGCTGCGCGATCCCCGCAGCCGCGCGCCGCAATCGCCCCGCCTCCCGCGCGATCGCCTCGCGAATCTCCATATACAGCCGCCGCACTATCTCCAGCACGCGCTCTTCCGCGGACAACACCTTCCGCTCATGCTCCTTCAATTCCGTCGAGGTAAATCGCTCCGCGTTCACCAAAGTCTGCTTGCGCTCGTAATCCGCAGGCGCCAAATGCAAATTCGGTTTCGAAATCTCAATGTAAAATCCAAACACTTGGTTGTAACGAATCTTCAGCGAACCAATCCCAGTCCGCTTCCGCTCGCGCTCCTCCATGGACGCAATAATCTGGCGCCCCTGCCTAGTGATGTCGTGCAACTCGTCGAGCTCAGCATTAAATCCCCGCCGAATCACCCCCGGATCGCTAGCCACCGCCGGAGGATCATCCGCTATCCCGCGCGCGATCATCTCCCGCACGTCAGCCATCTCATCGAGTTGTTCGCGCAGCGCAGCCAGCCGCCCGTGGCCAGGCGCACCATCCGCCGCAACCAGCGGCTCAAGCAGCCCGCGCAACGTCGGAATCTTCTCCAGCGACTGCCGCAGCGCGAGCAAATCCCTCGGCGTGGCCACCCCCAAAGTAATCCGGCTAGTCAACCGCTCCAGATCCAGTGTCCCCTCGAGCGTCCGATGAATTTCCTCGCGCTCCACAGTCCGCGACTTCAAATCCCCCACCGCATTCAACCGGTCCTCAATCTCCGCCAGCGAAATCTCCGGACGCAAAATCCAACCACGCAGCAGCCGCGCCCCCATCCCCGTAGCAGTCTCATCAATCGCTTTCAACAGTGTCGCCGAGGCATCATCCCCCGCAGAAGGCTCAACTAATTCCAGATTCCGCACAGTCACCGCATCCAGAATCATCGAATCCTGCTGCTCGTAATAAGAGATACGATCCAGATGCTCCAGGCCCGCTCCCGCCGGCCGCAGCGACGGATTCGTAACCGAATCTTCCGGGGTCCGCGCCCCAATCGCCGAAGTCTCGCGCAAATAATGCACCAGCGCACCCGCCGCAGCCGTCGCCGACGCATGTCCGTTCAATCCAAATCCTTCCAGCGTCGCCACCCGAAAATGCTGCTCCAGCATCCGCGTAGCGTAATTCGCCTCGAACACCCACTCATCCAGCCGCGTTTCCACCGCCCCCAACCCATCCATCTCCGCCGGCAAAGTCACCGGAAACAAAGTCACTGCCCGCGCTAGCAGCACCTCCCGCGGCCGCAGAATCCCCAATTCATCCCGCAACCGAGCCTCCGCCTTTTCCCCAGAAAATTCCGTCGCCCGAAATTCCCCGGTAGAAAGATCCACAAACGCCAACCCAATCACAGGCTCTGCACCACGCCCGCC
>Ga0209624_10003517_pt1 | contig 11049 bp, 9 predicted proteins | sample JacPinW_OM2H0_O1_FD_188565 | JGI IMG/M metagenome (GOLD analysis project Ga0209624, IMG submission 188565) | Forest soil microbial communities from Algoma, Ontario, Canada - Jack Pine, Ontario site 1_JW_OM2H0_O1 (SPAdes) (version 2) | ecosystem: Environmental > Terrestrial > Soil > Boreal... | reverse complement strand
CTCCGGGCAACGCGTAATATTCGCCCGGTATTCCGCTTTGCATTCAGGGCAGAACATACACGGGAGCTACGGGCGCTCGATAGCCAGCGCCACCGCGTTTCCTCCACCCAGGCATAGCGCCGCGATCCCGCGCTTCAGATTGCGACGCTGCATTTCATACAGCAGCGTAATAAGAACCCGCGCCCCGGAAGCGCCAATCGGGTGCCCCAACGCAACCGCTCCGCCATTCACATTCACTTTTTCCGGATTAAGTTTCAGCACGCGCGTTACGGCAATAGCGGCCACAGCAAAAGCCTCGTTCAGCTCGTAGAGGTCCACGTCCTTGTCGCGATCCCATCCGGTCTTCTTCAGCAGTTTTTCCACTGCGTCCACCGGCGCCATCATAACCCATTTCGGTTCAACGCCGCTCACCGCCTGCGCCACAATTCGCGCCATCGGCGTTTTTCCCAGACGCGTCGCATTCTTTTCGCTCGTAACAATCACCGCCGCCGCGCCATCATTCGTCCCCGGCGCGTTCCCCGCAGTTACCGTGCCATCCTTCTTAAATGCGGGCTTAAGCTTACCGAGCGCTTCCAACGAAGTATCCTCGCGCGGCGATTCATCCGTCTTGATAATGACGGGCTCGCCTTTCTTCTGCGGAATCTCCACCGGCACAATCTGCTCGCCAAAAAAACACGATTTGATCGCGCGCACAGCCTTGCGATGGCTGTCCAACGCGAATTGGTCCTGCTCCTGCCGCGTGATCCCGTATTTTTCCGCTACCAACTCGCCCGTCACTCCCATATGATAATTTTCGTAAACGTCCCACAAGCCATCAGTAATCATCGAATCGAAGATTTCCTGATTGCCCAACCGAAACCCGCTTCGCGCGCCCTTCAACAAGTACGGGCAGTTTGACATCGACTCCATGCCGCCCGCCACCACCACCTCCGACTCGCCAAGCTGCACCGCCTGCGACGCCAGCGCCACCGCTTTCAGCCCAGAGCCGCAAACTTTATTGATCGTCATCGCCGCCACACGCGGATCAAGTCCGCCGCGCAACGCAGCCTGCCGTGCCGGATTCTGCCCCAGCCCAGCTTGGACCACATTGCCCATAATCGCTTCGTCCACTAGGTTCGGCTCGATACCAGCCCGCCGCACAACCTCGGCCACAACCTTCGCGCCAAGCTCCGGCGCGGAAAGCGGCGCGAGCCCCCCCATGAATTTCCCAATCGGTGTACGCACCGCGCTTAAAATAACGGGTTGTTCCATAACGTTTTCACTCCTAGGTATGCAGATGCAGCAGAAATTTAAGTATATGCGCGCGAGAAATGAGCGTCAAATTGGACTCCTCGCTCCAGGAGCGAGCTACAACATCCATTCCGACTGGAAGTAGCCGGGTATATTATTTCCTCCAGAGTTCCGAGGAGATAGCCTCATCGCGAAGATTTCCTTCACTATTTCGGACAAATTCGCGGCCGCACCATGCGCCTGGTGCGCTGCATCCCGCCGGACAAAATTGAATGGACCTGCCGCACGGGCGAATTCACGTTAGGCGATCTCGCGCGACACATCGCCGCCACCGAACGGTACGTCTTCGCCGAATGCGCCGTCGGACGTCCAAGCCGCTACAAAGGCTGCGGACGCGATCTGGCCGACGGCTTGGAAAATGTCATCGCGTTCATCGAACGCATGCATTCCGAATCAATGGAGATTTTCAGCCGCATGACCCAGCAAGACTACGAGAAGAAAGGCACCTCGCCCGAAGGCTTTCCCATCACTGCCTGGAAATTGCTGCGCTCAATGCTCGAACACGAAGTTCATCACCGCGGCCAAATTTACGTTTACCTGGGAATCCTGGGTGTTCCGGTTCCTTCGCTTTACACGCTCAACGCACGCCGACTGGAAGCGCTCTCTTCCTAGCTGAGCCGCGAAATCCGGCCAGTTTCATTGGCTAATAGAGGTGTTATTCCGCGAAGCGATCTTAGCTCTCAAAGAATGTTCACGGCGCGCGCGGCGAGTAGCGCAACAACCGTCAACGAAATCAGCGATTGCAACATCATCCCAGCTTTGGCCCAACGCGAAAGCACTGCTGTATCCGTCGGCGAAAAAGCCGTACTTGTATTGAACGCGAGAAACAGATAGTCCATAAAACGCGGCGACCAAGACTCGTCCGCACAATCCTGGCTCAGCATTTGCGGAAAAAGAAACGAACTGTCCACGCGGCCGCGCGCAGTCTCCCGCTTTAACGGGCCGCCCGCATCCAGCTTCCAGTACCACAGCGCAAACACCAAAACGTTGGTAACCCAAAGTGCGGTTGCTGCACGCAGCAGCGTCTGCGGCGGCTCGCGATGTTGCGGAATGCCGTGAATCAGGAAAGCCAGCGAAGCAATCATGGCAATCGTGATCGCGCCATTCACCGTGAAAGTCAAAATCCGCGCTATGTTGAACTCTCCGCGATGGTTTGATATGAGCAGCGGAATCGTCAGCACCGAAATCACCACCAGCAGCCCCCACCCGGGCCCGACCGAAAGCGGCTCCGGCAGCGACCAATAAACGCAGCCCGCCGCCAACATCGCCACTACTGCCGGCCAGCGGGGTTCGCGCACAATTTGAGCAGTCATAGGTTTTCGGCCACGTCCGGTCGGAGTTTAATACAACTCTAGCAGCGCTCAAAACTTGCGGGTCGATCCAGCAACACGACGGAATCAACATAGTGTCACCCTGCTGAAACGGATTTGCCGGCGTCGTCGTGGTTCCTATCGAAAGCTTGCTCGCATAATGGCCGAGGTCTATAATCCCGCTCATGAAGACCAATCGAGTATTGGGCATCGCCCTTCTTGCTTTCGGAGTCACATTCGCGCTGACGATCGCGGCGAAGACGGTGGTTCACTTAAACGACGCGCAGGGCAAAAGCGTCGGCACCGTGGTCCTGTATGAAAACAAGGAAGGCGGCGTGGGCCTGGAGCTTAATCTCGAAAATCTTCCGCCGGGCGAACACGCCATCCATTTCCATCAGAATCCGAAATGCGATGCGCCCGATTTTAAGTCCGCAGGCCCGCACTTTAATCCAGACGGCAAAAAGCACGGCTTTGACAGTCCCGATGGCCACCATGCGGGCGATATGCCGAACTTCACGGTTGGCGCCGACGGAAAAGCTAAAGTCAGGCTCGCGGATAAAGACGTAAACCTCGGCACCGACGCTCACTCGCTCTTCAGCAATGGCGGCACCGCGATCGTGATCCACGCCAAAGCTGACGACATGAAGACTGATCCATCCGGCAATTCAGGCGACCGCATCGCCTGTGGAGTGGTCCAGAAGTAGTTTCGCTCGCGATTCCCTAAAAGTCGTTCCAGCGTTGGCGCTCCTTACCTTCGCACGAAAACGTACGCGTAAGACGACTGCACCCGGATATCTTTCCGCCGGACTATCTCGGTCCACTTGGCATGCAAACTCCGCACCAGCGGGATAGATTCGTAGTAACCATGGCCATAAAAAGGCGCTACTGCGACCTCGCTGAATCCGATTCTCTCCAGTCGTCGCTGTAAAAACGAAGTCGTCCGGCACCATTTGTAATATGCCCGGAATTTCGGGGTGTCTCGCGGTACAAGCGTCTTCTGCAGCTTCGAGGACAAAGATTCCGGCGAAAGATAATTTATAAAAAACGGGAGGCAATAGAGCGTCGGAAAGAATGAAAGAAACAGTCCCCCTGGGGCTAGTAACCTGTAGATCGCCAGGTACGCTTTTTTCGCGTCGGATATATGCTCGAACACCATTTTCGAGAATATTAAATCGAATTTTGAATGTGCATCCGTTGGCGGCGAGCATATGTCAAAGCACGCTTTCGAAGCCCATTCCGGCGCCAACGCCAATTCGCCCGCCGAAATATCGTTCACCGTGTACCGGACGCCTAGACTGTCGTTCTCTTGCTCGTCAATCAGGGGCGTCCGTCCTCCTCCAACTTCCAATAGCGCTCTGCATCCGAATTTCTTCTGCAGCGAAAGTACCACCGCCTTGTAGTTGTCCCACGCCCACAGCGAATCGTTACTGGCGACTGTCTCTTTCACGAAGTGGTTTAGTTCCAAAATGACCTCCTTTGCGGCGTTGCGCCGCCACATTAGCGAACTAATAGAGTGCAAACAGACCTCCGTCCAAGAGCCTAAAAGAACGCAGAACGAATTGGAGTTAGGTCTTCAATGGGCGGAGTTGGTTCGGATTCGGGAAGGACGAATCTTGAAACGGGAATTCTCTAAGTTAAACTGAGGCGCAGGAAAAAACTGAGGCGAAGAAAAAGCGTAAGCCCGCGCATCAGTTTTACGTTATTATAGTTATGGATGCCTCCTGCAACCCCTCGCGAAAGCTCGCTAGGCCTGAACGCACAGCAACGCCGCGCCGTGGAACACGGTGAAGGTCCTTTGCTCGTCGTGGCTGGCGCCGGAACCGGCAAGACTCGCGTTATTACCGAGCGAATCCGCCACCTGCTCGAATCGAATCCCGAACTTACCGGCGAAAATATCCTGGGACTCACGTTCACCGACAAAGCCGCCGGACAAATGAAGTCCCGCGTCGTGAAAGCTGTTGGCGAACGCGCCGAAGGCATATGGCTCAGCACCTTTCATAGTTTCTGTCTGGAAAAAATCCTGCGAGTGGCCAATCCGGACCTGAAAATCCTGGAAGACATCGATCACTGGATTTTGCTCCGCCGTAACATGGCCGAGCTCGACCTGAAACATTTCCGGCGGCTGGCCGAGCCCGGCGAATTCCTGAACGATTTCCTGCAATTCTTTTCGCGCTGCCAGGATGAGCTGGTCACGCCCAACGATTTCCAAGCGTACGTGGATAAATCGCGGCAGGCCTTTCTCGCGCGGCGCGCATCGCTCGCTCCGGATGCGCGGGCGCTCGAAGAGGAAGAGCTGGCCCGCCAGGATGAGCTCGCTCGCGTGTATCGCGTGAGCGAGCGATTGCTGCGCGAACGAAACCTGTTCACCTTCGGCGCGCTATTGATGCAAGCAGTGCAATTGTTGCGAACCGACACGGCTCTGTTGCAAAGCCTGCGCGATCAGTTTCACTACATCCTGGTGGACGAATTCCAGGACACCAACATCGTTCAGCTCGAACTGCTCTGGCTGCTGGCCGGCGAGCGACGCAATATTGTAGCCGTGGGAGACGACGATCAGGCCATCTACCGTTTTCGCGGAGCTTCCTTTGGCAGCTTCACAATTTTTCTAAAACGCTTCTGCGGCGTTACGGAAAAAAATCTAACCGAAGGCGTGCGCCAGTTTATCGCGCCGCTCACGCAAAATTATCGCTCTACCAACAGAATCCTGCGCGTAGCCGGTGAAGTTATTTCTCACAACGAAAAATCTCCGCTGCTGCCTCTAAAGACTCTGGTCACCGAAAATCCCGACGGCGAAAAAATCCGCCTCGCTGAATTCGTTCGCCCCGAAGAAGAAGCGCATTGGATCGCCTCCGAAATAGAGCGCTTGCACGCTCCCGGCAATCCCTGGCGCAATTTCGCCGTGCTTTACCGCAAGCACACGCACGTGAAAAAACTTATCGGCGCGCTGCAGCACAGGAAAATTCCCTTCGTTATCAGGAAATTCTCAATTTTGAGCAGCACGGTCGTGCGCGACTTGCTCGCGTATCTGCGCCTGATCGCCGTTCCCTCGGACAACGTGGCTTGCTCGCGAGTCCTCGCCGCGCCGTATTGGAATCTTCAGCCGCGCGACTTGGTGCGCCTCGCCGAGCGCGCTGGGAAAAATCGCCGCCGCTCGCTGAATGACGAAATGGACGCCGCGCAAAGTGACCTGCCTTTTTCGTCGGAAGTCTCCCGGCTGCCGGAGCTGGTGAGTTTCCTGGCCCGCTTTCGCCATATGGCCCGCAAGATTCCCGCGAGCGGCTTGCTCGATCAATTGATCTCCGCCCTGGAGCTTGCGCCGCTCCCTTTTGAAGCCGACCGCCGCTATCTCGAACGCTTCGTGCAGTTCGTCAAAGATTGGGAACAAAAGAGCGAAAAAAAACACCTCCGCGATTTTGTCGAATACCTCGAATATTTTTCGGAAGCCGGTGGCGACATCTGCCTCGACGAAGAATCCGCGGACGATGCCGTCCAGTTAATGACCGTGCACTCCGCCAAGGGTCTCGAATTTCCTCACGTCTTCATCATGCAGCTCAACAAGAGCGATTTCCCTACGAATGCCCGTCCGGTGAAATTTGAATTCCCTCCGGAATTGATGAAAGAGGAAAAGCCAACCGGGGATTTCCAGATCCAAGAAGAACGCCGGTTGTTTTACGTCGCGTTGACTCGCGCCCGCCAGCGGCTCACGCTCTCGCATGTAAACAACAAGTGGAAAAGGCCTTCGCCCTTTCTCGAAGATTTCTTGAGGAACGCCAAGATTCAGAAACACGACACCGCTCAGTCTGCGCCGCAAGTCACTGTGCCGCCATCGGAGGAAGTCGCCGGAGCAGCGCCGGAATCTTCCGATCCCGCGCAGCTTTTTTTCCCGTCCTTCGCGCCTGATGAAGGTGGCCGCGCTTATTCCCGCGTGGCAGTCTGGGCCAAAGCCTACCACCCGCCCGCAGCCGAGCCTTTACAGCTCAGCGCGTCAGCCATCGAGTGTTATTGCAAATGCCCCATGAAATACCTTTTACAAAATATGTGGAGCATTCGCGGCGGCCCGCGCGCCACCATGACATTTGGAAGCGTGATGCACACCACCATCAAGGAGTTCGCCGGTGGAATGGCCAAGCACGGAAAATTCTCTTTCGAAGACGTGATGGCAATCTACGATCGTGAATGGCGCTCCATGGGATTTCCAGACGACTATCAGGAAGAGGAATATCGCAAAGCCGGGCGCGAACAGCTCCAGGATTTTCACCGCGCATACGCCGCCGCTCCTCCCGATCTATTGCACCAGGAAAAATCCTTCGAGCTTCATCTCGACCATGACGTGATCGTAAAAGGCCGCATGGACCAGATAAACAGCCTGGGTTCCAAAGAAGTGGAAATCGTGGATTACAAAACGGGCAAGCCCAAAGACGCCAAACGAGCCAAGGACAGTTTGCAGCTAAGTGTGTACGCGATGGCTGCCGAAGAAGTGTTGGAGCTGAAGCCGGAACGTTTGGTTTTTTATAACCTGACGACCAACGAAGCCGTGGCCACCGGGCGCGACAAGAAAGCGCTCGCAAAAACCAAGCAGACTATTTACGAAGTGGCCGGTCAAATTCGCGCCGGTGAATTTCCGCCCAAGCCAACCTTTCTATGCGTATCTTGCGAATACAAACCCCTGTGCCCAGCCCACGAACAATTAATTTCCATCCAACCAGCTGCCGAAGCGACCAACCGATAGTTTCTCCCGCGAACTTCTCCGGCCCGGATTAACGCGCACCCGTGAGTTGGCTCTGAAAATAACCCTGCCGAGCGCTCACGTCCAGACCCGGGCGCCGCACGCGCACCTCGATCGTGTGATAGTCCTTCGTGCGGTCAGGCTGTTTTGGCGCAAACGTGATGGTGTACTCGTTGCGCGCTTGCTCGGTGACGGCGGAATAAAGGCGCTCTAGATCGTTTTCTTTCGCGGCATAAAATGTATCTCCGCCTGTCGCCGCTGCGTACTTGTCAATCTCCGAGGCCCCATGCTGCACGATCGAACGCCCGATAGGAGTCGTGTGCGTCGTCGAAATGGCAAACACCGAAATATCCCCGAGCAGCAGGGTATGCAGCGTTTCGTCGAATGAATGTTCGTTGTTGTGAGTATTGCTGCCATCTGATATCAGGAAAATTATTTTCCGCCGGTCGCGCCCGCGGCCCTTCAGCATCTGCCCTGACGCATAAACGGCATCGTCCAGGGAATTATGTGTCGCCGCCTTTCCGAAGCCGCGAACCTGCGCGCCCCCCATTCCAGTAGTCCCCGTGCCATCCGGTTGCGTCTGTCCATTGATAACCGGACCCGCAGTCGTGGGATCGTTGATAATTGTCGTGCTGTGCGAACTCAGATCCAGCCGTTTCAGCACGGTAAAGAGCTTGTCATTGCTGAACGAAAAGTCAGCGACCGTCTCCGGAAATTCCGCGTAGGTAACGATCGCGACCTCGTCAGCCGGACCGAATCCGGCGGCGATTGCATTCAGGCTTTTCTTCACCTGCTCCGCCTGCTTTTCCCCAAGGTCGTTGTCGATTAGAACCACGGCAGAGAGCGGATAAGGTTGCGAATCGAACAACACGATCTGCTGTTCCACTCCATCCGAAAAAACGCGAAATTCATCGCGCGATAGATCGCCTACCAGTTGTCCATCCCGGCTCTTCACCGTCACCGGCACAATAACGAGTTCAGTCCGTGTGGTGATGCGATTGCGTGTCTCCCCTTGCTGCGGCGGCGCTGGCGTTTGCCCCGCTGGCGCCTGAGTATTTTGCGGCAATCGAAGCGGCGGACTTGGCTGGGCTGGCTGCGCCGGCGTCGCGTGAGTAGGCGGAGCATCTTGCTGCGGCGTGCCCGGCTGGACCGGTTGTTGCGCATGCACGGAACTGCTAAGAAGTAATACAATGGCTACCGCAAGACTCATTCGCATCATCGGCGTATCTCGATTCGCGCCTTTTGCCGGGCGCATGGCTAGCCTGGGCCAGCCTTTACTTCGGTCAAAAAGTCTAATCGCAATTTTATGGACGAACATCCGTCCGCGCCCGGAGTGCATCGTACGTAACGCGATTTAACTGGAGAGATTATACAATGCAGCCGACCCGCCTCGTGGCAGGCATTTTCGCAGTAGCCCTGGCAACATGCTTGGGGCTTGGCAACACTACCCCGGCCACTGGAACGTCATGGCCGGCTTCGCTGCGAACTGCACTCCGCATGGGGCCTCCTCAATCCCAACAAAACCAGAAGCAACCCGCGCAATCGCAACAGGGCGTAGTGGTGCAAACCACCTTAGTCAACGTTTTCGTCACCGTGCGCGACAAGAAAAATGGCATCGTTTCCGACCTCACGCAAAACGATTTCAAGATTATGGAAGACGGCCAACAGCAAGAGGTTGCCTTCTTCTCAAAAGAAGTAAATATGCCCATCACGCTCGGCCTGCTAATCGACACCAGCGGCAGCATGGAGCGCGTGATCGGAGCCGAGCAGGACACCGCGTCGCGTTTTCTGCACGAAGTCATGCGTAACAAGGACGAAGCCATGGTTATCAGCTTCGACTTTGACGTGGATTTGCTGGCTGACTTTACCCAAGACACCAACGTCCTCGAACGCGCCATTCGCCGCACTTCGGTAAATTCCGTCGGTGGCGGAGGCGTGGTCACTCCAGGCACCATTCCGCAAGGCAATAACGCCGGAGGAACTGACCTCTACGACGCAATTTATCTGGCTTGTCACGACGAGCTCGCAACCGAAGCCGGGCGCAAGGGCGTAATCGTGATGAGCGACATGGAAGACACCGGCAGCAAATTGAGATTGCAAGATGCCTCTGAAGCTTGCCAGCGAACCGATGCCGTCATCCATGTGCTTTTGATCTCGGATTCGGGTTTCTTCCAAAGCGGAATGGGCCCCAGCGTCGCGAGAAAAATATCAGAGGATACCGGCGGGCGCGTGATCAACGTTCATAATGAAAAAACGCTGGAAAAAGCTTTCGACGTCATCTCAGAAGAACTGCGCTCGCAATATGTGATCGGCTACTATCCCAGCAACCTCAAACGCGACGGAACCTTTCGTAAAATTCGCGTGGACGTGAGCAGGCCTGATGTAAAAGTGCTTGCGCGAAGAGGTTATTACGCGCCGTTCAAGTAGAATGGATTTTCAGAAGTAGAGACCGGTTCTGTGAATTGTCATTTCCCGCCTGATGGCGCCGCCACCGAGTAATAGCCTTTGCGCGTTCGAACAGCCAGGCCCTTCCGATCTGCCTGCACTTCAATCTTCCGGTACTTTCCATCGGCCGTCGGATTCTTGGGGGAATATGCGATGAAATATTGGCTGCGCAATTCAGCTCCGATATCCACGAACGATTGCGCCAAGTCTTCCACCTTGTAAGGAAAAAAGACGCGGCCTCCACTCTGGTCTGCAAATTCCTGCAGCACTTTGTCCCCGCCTTCTACGTGCATTTTGTGCGGCTTGTCGCCGTTGATGGACAGCCAGTCGGTGTTGGTGCTGATCGCGTAGATCACAGCCTCCGCGCGAATGGCCGACTCCACCGCATCGCTTAGCGCGTGGTCGCTCAGCGTGTCTTCCCCGTCGCTGATCACCACCAGCACGCGTCGAATCTCGGGATTCGGCCCTTTTGGTAATGGCGGACTCATCAGCTTCTCGGAAGCTCGGTAAATCGCATCGTTCAGCGCCGTTCCGCCTCCCGCGCGCTGCTTTCGAATCGCGGAGGTAAGCATGGCCAAATCGCCCGTGTAATCCTGGATGACTTCCGGCTCGTTGTCGAAGGTCATCAGAAAAGCCATATCTTTGTTTCGTCGAATTACGCCATTCAAAAAATCTATAGCGGCATCCTGTTCGAATGGCAAGCGGGGCCGAATACTGTTCGAAGTATCCAGCAGCACCGCAATGCGTAAAGGCAAATCGGTTTCTCGCCCGAAGAAGCGGATATCCTGCGCGGTGTTGTCCTCCAGAATCTTAAAATCACTTTGCTCCAGGTCGGTCACGAAGTTGTGGCGGCGGTCCGTGACCGTCGCAACAAGATGAACCAGGCCGGTGGTGGAAACGATGCGCGGCGTTTTGTCCTGCGGCGGTTGCGATTCATCACCTGGCTTCTGCCCGTTAGGAGTTTGCTGCCCCGCTTCTGGAGGCTGCGAAGCTGGGGCGCTCCAGTTCGGCCTCGCAGGCGTGGGAGGCGGAGCAGGCTGCTGTTGCGCCTGTGCCCAGGTTGTCGAAACGCAAAGAAGTGTTGCCAGGAGCAGAAATGCTACAGATGATTTTCCAGTTATTCTCATTGAAGTGATTATAGGAACCCCCGTAACGCCGCGTCAATTGCGCCCGGCTCCGCCCCTACAGTACGCCCTAAACCTTGAACGTAACCCACTAATTCCCGCGGAAGCGGAGCGCGACATTCAATTCGCTTGCCTGACCGCGGATGTGTAAACG
>Ga0209624_10003516_pt1 | contig 11049 bp, 15 predicted proteins | sample JacPinW_OM2H0_O1_FD_188565 | JGI IMG/M metagenome (GOLD analysis project Ga0209624, IMG submission 188565) | Forest soil microbial communities from Algoma, Ontario, Canada - Jack Pine, Ontario site 1_JW_OM2H0_O1 (SPAdes) (version 2) | ecosystem: Environmental > Terrestrial > Soil > Boreal... | reverse complement strand
CTCCGAATCGGAAATCCCGACGAATATGGCTAAAGACAAGACTAAGAAGGGGATCGTTGGGCGGTATGGCAAGTTGTGGACTCGTGTTCCGGCAAACCTCAAGAAGCTAACAAGCAAGGATTTAAGGAATGCATCGGGAGTTTACGCTCTCTACAATGGAACCATGCCTGTCTATATCGGAAAAGGCATATTCTCCAAACAGATTAAATCGCATGCTGGTAAAGGCAAAAAGAGCCCGTTCTGGGAACACTTTTCTTGGTACGAAATCAATGGCAACGGTCTAGCCAAGGAAATTGAATCTTTGTTTCTCAGAGTGCTTCCGTTTTATGTGCATTCGCTGAATAGAATGGGTGGCAAATTCGCATCGGGGAGGAAAATTGATGCGGCTTCAAAGACACCCGTTGAGATCCGTTGGCCAAAAGGCGGTGCTGGCAAAAAGCATCATCGTAAGAATCAAAACTGAGTAGGCGCAACGCTTTACTTTGGAATGTATAGATTCGTCCGCTAGACTGACCGCAGATTACGGCCGATGCGCCTCTTCCAATAACTGACGTTGTTATTTCCTTCTTTGCGCAGCCGGCCGCGTCGATTTAGAAAACCTGGGTAGAAAATTGGTGAGACAGGGTCTAGTGGCTAGTGGTGAGTGACTAGAAGAGCCCAAACTGGTGCGCTTGACGTGAGTGGTTGATGCGCCTAAAATCGTGAATTCAACTATGTATGTGGTTTGGAAAAGCCCTTCGGGCCGAGTTACTGGAAGTAGTGCAGCCCAGCAGATGCTTGCTGGGCGGTTGTGTTTTTAAGGACAGTCGAGAGCTCATAGTTGAGAGTCGAGAGTTAAAGGACAAGTCAAAGGCTTTTAACGCAGAGGCGCAGAGAAGTCGCAGAGAGAGCACAGAGAGAGAATCAGTTGAGACGGAATAGGAACGGGGGCTGGGGATGGTGATGAAGGACGGGGGATTTTTGGAGGGGTTGACGTTTGATGATGTGCTGCTGGTGCCGGGGAAAAGTTCGGTGCTGCCGGCGGAGGTGGACACGCGCACGAATTTTACGCGGAAAATTCAGCTGAATATTCCGCTGGTTTCGGCGGCGATGGACACGGTGACGGAATCGCGGTTAGCGATTGCGATTGCGCGGCAGGGCGGGATTGGAATTATTCACAGAAACATGAGTGTGGAGCGGCAGGCGGAGGAAGTGGACCGGGTGAAGCGCAGTGAAAGCGGAATGATTGTGGATCCGGTGACGATTTCCGCGGAGCTGACGGTGCGGCAGGCGACGGACATTATGGCGAAGTACCGGATTTCGGGATTGCCGGTGACGCGAGGGACGAAACTTGTGGGGATTTTGACGAATCGCGATTTGCGATTTGAAAAGAATTTGGACCAGCCGGTGGGCAATGTGATGACCAAGGAAAAATTGGTCACGGTGCCGGTGGGAACGACTTTGGAAGAAGCGGAAAAGATTTTGCAGAAGCATCGAATTGAAAAACTATTGGTGGTGGACAAGGATTTTAATTTGAAGGGTTTGATTACCGTAAAAGACATTCAGAAGAAATTGGAATTTCCGAACGCGACGAAGGATGAGCATGGTCGGTTGCGTTGCGGCGCGGCGATTGGAGCGACCAGAGATTATTTGGAGCGCGCGCAGGAAATGGCCCGTCAGGGAGTGGATGTGCTGGCGATTGATACGGCGCATGGACATTCGACGCGTGTGATGGAAGCGATTACGGCGGTGAAACACGCGTTGCCGGAAATGCAGTTGGTGGCGGGAAATGTGGGCACATTTGAAGGGGCCAAGGATTTGGTGGCGCTGGGACTGGATGGAATTAAGGTGGGGATTGGGCCCGGGTCAATTTGCACGACGCGGATTGTGACCGGAGCGGGCGTGCCGCAGATTACGGCGATTCTGGAAGCGGCGCGGGCGACGCAGGGGTCGGGATGTCCGATCATTGCGGACGGCGGAATAAAATATTCTGGAGATATTACCAAGGCGATTGCGGCAGGTGCTTCGGTGGTGATGATGGGCGGACTTTTTGCGGGAACGGAAGAGAGTCCGGGAGAAACGATTTTGTATCAGGGCAGGACGTTTAAGAGCTACCGCGGAATGGGGTCGATTGCGGCGACGATTGCGGCGATGGAGCAAGGCGGGACGGCGGACCGCTACGCGCAGGAAACTACCGAGCGCGGAAAAACTGTGCCGGAAGGCGTGGAGGGTCGCGTGCCATATAAGGGCGCGCTGGGAGCGCTTGTCGAGCAATTGGTTGGCGGACTGAAAAGCGGAATGGGATATTGCGGCGTGCCGAATATTGCGGAACTGCAAGAACGCGCGAGATTCCTGAGGATTAGCACGGCGGGGCTGAGGGAAAGTCATGTGCATGATGTGGTGATTACGAGAGAGGCGCCGAATTATCGGGTGGAGTAATTTTTGTGGACCGGGCAAAAGCAAGACATGGATGGGGATGAATTGGACGAGAAAATTTTGAAATGAGATGGATTCGATACTGGTTGCCGGCGATTTTCTGGGCGGTGGTAATTTCGTTCGCGTCGACGAGCCATTTTACCAACGAAAAGACGGCGGGGCGCATTATGCCGATTCTGCGCTGGTTGATGCCGAATGCGACGATTGAAACGCTGGAAGAGGTACATCATTTTATTCGCAAGGGCGCGCATGTTTTCGAGTATTTCGTTTTCACGTTGCTGCTGCTTTATGCGATTCGAGCGGGGCGGCGCGAGTGGCGATGGAAATGGGCGTTGATCACAATATTTTGCGTGGCGTGCTATGCGGGACTGGATGAGTTTCACCAGTCATTTGTGCCGGGAAGAGGGGCTTCGGCGTGGGATTCGGCGTTGGATACTGCGGCGGGAGCTTTGGCGATTTTTGTGGCGTGGAGTTGGTGGAAGTGGAGGGCGGGGAGAAGATTGAGGGTGGAGTGAAAATGGTTCAAAGGCTGGCAGCCTGAAGGCTGCCGCTACATAAACAAAACGCCCGCTGGAATTTCTTCCGGCGGGCGTTTTTATTTTTGTTGAATTAATTTTTGTCGGAGGTGGCTTCTTTCATTTCCTCGGTTTCGGGGATTTGGCCGGAATCGGGAGCGTCGTCCTTCTTGCGTTCCTTCTTGCGGAGCTTGGAGCCCAGCAATTCGAGAATGGCAAGACTGGCGCCGTCGCCGAGACGGAAGCCGACGTGAATGATGCGAGTGTAGCCTCCGGCGCGATCGGAGAAGCGCGGCGCGATATCGGCGAAGAGCTTCTGCGTGGCGGAGGGAGTCATCAAGAACGCAGCGGCACGGCGTCGAGTGGCGAGCGTGTCACGCTTGCCGAGTGTGATCATACGCTCGACAAGCGGACGCGCGGCTTTTGCGCGAGTGACGGTGGTCTGGATGCGCTCGTGTTCGATTACGTTGGTGACGAGGTTGCGCAGAGTTGCCCTGCGATGGGCAGGCTGGCGACCGAGTTTAGAACCTGAATTGCGGTGTCGCATGGTTGTCCCTTCGAGCTAAAGCCGAATCCTTTGCGATCAATCGTTTCGAGTGCTTCGGAGATTAAATCTCCGCTGCTTCTTCTGCTACAGGCGGCGCGGTCTGGCTTGGAAGCGGCGGCCAGATGATGCGGCCGTGCTCGTCAAACTTCATGCCGAGCGCGAGGCCCATCTTGGTGAGTATTTCCTTAATTTCATTGAGCGATTTGCGGCCGAAATTTTTCGTGCGGAGCATTTCGTTCTCCGTCTTTTGCACAAGCTCGCGAATGGTTTGAATGTTCGCGTTCTTCAGGCAATTGTAGGAACGAACGGAAAGCTCGAGTTCCTCGACGGAACGGCCGAGATGTTCCATGCGGGGATCGCTGAAAATTTCGGACTGCTCTTCTGAAACTTCGGGCGGCTCCTCAAAATTGATGAAGATGCTCATGTGATCCTTGACGAGTTTCGCGGCAAGGCCGATGGCATCCTGCGGAGTGATGGCGCCGTTGGTCCAAACTTCGAGCGCGAGCTTTTCGTAGTCGGTCATTTGTCCGAGACGAGCGGCTTCGACGGCGTAATTTACTTTACGCACGGGCGAGTGGACGGAATCCACGGGGATGTAACCAATCGGAAGATCTTCATCAAAATTGCGATCGGCCCCGACGTATCCGCGGCCATTCTTGACGCGCATTTCCATTTGGAGCTTGCCGCCTTCGTTGACGGTGGCGATGTAAACAGTTTTGTCGAGCACGGCGAAATCCGCGTCTTCTTCAATCATGGCGGAAGTTACGACGCCGGGATTTTCGACGTTGAGGAAAATTGTTTTGGGCAGATCCGTATTAAGCTTGAGCGGAACCTGCTTGAGATTCAAGATGATGTCGGTTGCGTCTTCGACAACGCCGGGAATCGAAGAAAATTCGTGCAGAACGCCTTCGATTTTCACCGCGGTGATTGCCGCGCCTTCGATGGAACTAAGAAGCGCGCGCCGCAGAGCGTTGCCGACTGACGTGCCCCAGCCGCGTTCAAACGGTTGCGCGCTGAACTTCCCGAACTTATCGGTGAGCGACTCGAGATCCGCCGCCAACCGCTTTGGCTTCTGAAAACCCTTCCACATTATGTCCGTCCCTCCTGCCCGCAAAGCGGGCCAAACAAACTGTGCAGAAAACTTGGTGCGCTACTTTATTTACTCGTGCCAGGAGCGCGAAATTATTTCGAGTAAAGTTCGACGATAAGCTGCTCGTTGATGGGCGGCGTTTGAACGTCGTCGCGGCGCGGCAGCGAAGTGACTTTGGCTTTGAAGGCGTCTTTATCGACTTCAAGCCAGGGCATCGCGTTGCGGCTTTGCGCGACGTTACGCGCGTCAAGAACCATGGCGTTGTCATGCATATCAGGGCGCAGCGAAATTTCTTCGCCGGTGTTCACCAGATACGACGGGATATTCACCTTCTTGCCGTTCACGAGAATATGGCCGTGGAGAATAATCTGGCGAGCCTGCGCGCGCGAACTGCCGAGACCGATGCGCCAGACAACGTTATCGAGCCTGCGCTCGAGCATGATGATAAGGTTTTCGCCGGTCGGGCCTTTGGCACGCTCGGCTTTCTCGTAGAAATTGCGGAATTGGCGTTCGAGCAATCCGTAGGTGCGCTTGACCTTCTGCTTCTCGCGAAGCTGCAGGCCGTATCCGGCAACCTTCGGACGGCGCGCCTGGCCGTGTTGGCCGGGCACGAAATTCCGCTTTTCGATTTCGCACTTCTCTGTAAAACACCGAAGGCCCTTCAGGAAAAGCTTCTGGCCTTCCCTGCGGCACAAGCGGCAAACTGCTTCACGATGTCTTGCCAAAGCTGTTTCTCCTTTGCAACCCGATATTGCGCTTAATGATTAGACGCGCCGACGCTTAGGCGGGCGGCAACCATTATGCGGAATCGGCGTAACGTCCTTGATGGAATTGATATGCATACCGACGCTCGAGAGCGCGCGGATGGCTGATTCACGTCCGGAGCCGGGGCCCTTGACGCGAACTTCGCAAGTCTTCATACCGTATTGATCGCGGGCAACCGCTGCCGCGGCCGCTGATGCCTGCTGGGCGGCGTAGGGCGTGCCTTTGCGCGAACCCTTGAAGCCGATGGCGCCGGAGGACGACCAGGAAAGAGCGTGGCCGGCGGGGTCTGTGATCATGATCATCGTGTTATTAAATGTGGCGGAGATGCACACGACGCCATGCGGCACGACGCGCTTTTCGCGCTTCTTCTTAAATTCCTTTTTGCGCTTGGCGGATTTAGTAGCCGCCGCCGCTGCTCCAGTTTGCTCTTGTGGTTCTTTTGCCACTGTTCACCCCGTCCCAGTTCGCGGCAAGTCGCCGCGGTGATTCCTAGTTACTTGCGAGTCGCGATTTTCTTCGCGGCCACAGCGCCCTTACGCGGGCCCTTGCGCGTACGCGCGTTGGTGTGCGTGCGTTGACCGCGCACCGGAAGATTGCGGCGGTGGCGGATTCCGCGGTAGCACTGAATTTCAATCAGCCGCCGGATGTTCATTTGAACTTCCTTGCGGAGATCGCCTTCGACGCGGCCTTCCGCTTCGATGGCCTGGCGAATTTGATTAATTTCTTCCTCGGTTAGATCCTTAATTTTCTTGTTGTCGTCCACATTCGCTTTGGCGCAAAGTTTGCGCGCGCGAACGCGGCCAATACCGTAGATCGCGGTAAGACCGACGAACAAACGCTTGTTGACCGGTAGATCGACTCCAGCAATACGTGCCATGCTATTTTTTCTCCTCCCCGGCCTAGCCCTGACGCTGCTTGTGCTTCGGGTTATCGCAAATCACGCGCACGACTCCGCGCCGGTGGATCACTTTACATTTGTCGCAAATCTTTTTTACAGATGCCCGTACTTTCATTTTGGCCCCCTTCGGCGCCTATTTATAACGATAAACAATGCGCCCACGCGTCAGGTCATACGGCGAAAGTTCAACTGCCACTCTGTCTCCAGCGAGGATGCGAATGAAATTCTTGCGCATCTTTCCGGAAATGTGCGCCAGCACCTGATGCTTGTTCTCTAATTCGACGCGAAACATCGCGTTTGGCAGCGGTTCGATGACTGTTGCCATTACTTCAATGGCATCCTCTTTGGGATTGCCCGGATCGCGCGGCTTTTTTTCCTTTGGAGGCGGCCTCAAACTCTATTCTCCATTTGATGCTTACTCTTTGTTACCAAGAAGTCCCCTTAACATCATCTGGCCGCGTAAGAATTCGCGGACCGTTTGCCGTGATTGCGACGGTGTGCTCGAAGTGCGCGGAAGGCTTACCGTCGGTGGTAACCGCCGTCCATTCATCCGATAACACTCGAACACCAGGCTCGCCCATATTGACCATCGGCTCAAGGGCAAGAACCATTCCCTCTTGCAGACGCGGGCCGTGCCCCGGCTCGCCGTAATTCAAAACATTTGGTTCTTCGTGCATCTTGGTGCCGATGCCGTGGCCGACAAATTCGCGCACCACCGAAAAACCGTGCCGCTCGACCCACTTCTGAACCGCCGAGCCAATATCGCTCAAACGGTTGCCGACACGGGCTTGCTCGATTCCGTGATCGAGAGACTCGCGCGTGACGCGCAGCAAAGTCTCGAGTTCCGGCTTCACTTTTCCCACCGGAACGGTGACGGCCGCATCGCCGAAGTAGCCGTCCAGTTCAACACCAAAATCCAAGGAGATGATGTCCCCTTCGCGCAACTTTCGTGAACCCGAAGGAATCCCGTGCACCACTTCCTGATTTATGGAAGCGCACAAGGAAGCCGGATATCCGCGGTAGCCTTTGAAAGCAGGGCGCGCTTTGTGTTCCGCAGTCCGCCGCTCGGCTACCTTATCGAGTTCCAAGGTGGAGATGCCCGGCTCGACCATCGTGCGAAGTTCGTTGAGAACTTCCCAGACGATGAGGCCGGCCCGATGCATCGTATCCAGCTCGGCGCTCGACTTACAAACGATCACTGCTTCACCGATTCCCGTCGCCTTCCAGAATGTTCAGGACGGCCTTTGTAACGGATTCGACCTCGGCGCCTGCGTCAACGTCCCACAATCCGCCGTGATTCCGGAAATATTCAACCAGAGGTTCTGTCTGGCGATCAAACGTTGCGAGACGTCCGCTGATTACGCCTTCGGTATCGTCCTGGCGTTGAAATAGTGTGCCGCCATCGTCGTCACAGATTCCGGGCACACGCGGCGGACGATCGTAAACGTGATAAATACGTCCACAGACTTGGCACATCCTGCGTCCCGTCAACCGGCGGACGAGGCTGCCGCGATCCACAACAAAGTGGATTACGAAGGGCGTACCATATCCCAAAGTGATGAGCGTTCTGCCCAACTGTTCGGCTTGCGGAAGGGTTCTGGGAAAACCATCCAAAACAAATCCACCGAGACAATCGGGCCGGACGAGACGTTCTTCAATCATGCCGAGAACGATTTCGTCGGGCACCAGATCGCCGCGATCCATAATCGGTTTCGCGCGGCGGCCGAGTTCCGTACCGTTCACGACATGTTCGCGGAACATGTCTCCCGTGGAAAGATGCTCGACGCCGTGGCGGCGGGCAACTTCCTTGGCTTGCGTTCCCTTACCGGCACCCGGAGGCCCAAGAAAAATTACGGCCTGACGTGCGCGCACTTCGCCCCGAGCTTCATCCATACCGCCGGCCTCGCAGCTTGCCCTTCTTTACGAAACCATCGTAGTTTCGCATGACAAGCTGCGCCTCGATCTGCTGAACGGTATCCATCGCCACGCCGACGACGATCAGCAGAGAGGTGCCGCCAAAATAAAACTGAACGTTCAATCCGCTCAGGACGAAATTCGGCATGTAATTTTCAAAAAACCCTCCGCCCAACCAAACGGGCAAATGCTGGAGGTGGATACCTGAAATCATCCATTCCGGAATCAGGCAAACCAGCGCCAAATAAACGCCGCCGACAAAGGTGAGGCGGCGCAGGATGCGGCTGATGTGTTCGGACGTATTGCGTCCGGGGCGAATGCCGGGAATAAATCCGCCGAATTTCCGCATGTTGTCCGCGAGTTCGGTGGGATTGAACACGATGCCCACATAGAAGAACGCGAACAAAATAATCATGGCCACATATACGAGCGTATACAGCGGCTCGCCCCAGGCGAGGGCGGACGCAAACGAATTCAGGAAGCCATATTTCTTTCCAAGCACGAGATTGATGGTGGCCGGGAAAGTGAGCAGCGAGCTGGCAAAAATCGGCGGAATTACGCCGCCGGAATTTACGCGCAGCGGCAGGTAGGTCATCTGGCCACCCATTACTTTGCGGCCGACGACGCGCTTCGCATACTGCACAGGAATGCGGCGCTGGCCGCCTTCCACAAAAACGATGAAGGCCACAATCGCGAGCATCAGCGCAGCGAGAAACAAAACCGCGATAGGAGTGAAGGGGCCCCACGCGTTGTGCCGCAGTTTGTCATAAATATCGAAAACCGCGTTGGGCAAACCGATCACAATGCCGGTAAAGATGATCAGAGACATTCCATTGCCAACGCCACGGTCGGTGATCTGCTCGCCGAGCCACATGATAAAGGCTGTGCCTGTGGTCAACGTCAAGATCGTCATCAACGTGAAACCGAGACCGGGGTGATACACAATCTGCGATTGGCCAAACGTCTGCTTCTGCAGGGTTTCGGCAATCGTGAATCCCTGAATGATGCTGAGCATGACCGTCAAATAGCGCGTGTACTGGGTGATCTTCTTGCGGCCCAGTTCACCTTCTTTTTGCAGGCGCTCAAGGTACGGCCACACAACCGTCAACAATTGCAAAATGATGGATGCCGTGATGTACGGCATAATTCCCAGGGCAAAAATCGTCATGCTGCGGAAATTTCCGCCGCTGAACATATTGAACAGACCGAGCGCGGAGCCCTGATTCTGGTCAAACATGCTCTTCACAACGTCAGTATTAATTCCGGGCGTAGGAATATGCGCGCCGATGCGGTACACGCCGAGCATGGCCAGCGTGAACAGCAGACGCTTCCGCAGATCCGGAATGCGGAAGATATTCGCCAGAGCCTGGAAAAATGCAGACATTAAACGTTTTCCGCCTTGCCACCAGCTGCTACGATTTTCTCTCGCGCCGACGCACTGTAAGCATGCGCGTGCACGGTGAGAGCAACTTTCAATTCGCCAGTACCCAAAATTTTAATCTCGCCGACCGCGCGCCGTACAAATTTGTGCGCGCGAAGCAATTCCGGCGTAACTGTTTCACCGGCCGAGAAAACATTCAGCGTCTCAATATTGACGACGGAGAATTCCTTCTGGCCAGGATTATGAAATCCACGCTTCGGAATGCGGCGATGGAGCGGCATCTGGCCGCCTTCAAATCCACGGCGCATTTTATAGCCGGAGCGGGACTTCTGTCCCTTGCTGCCTTTGCCAGCGGTGCGGCCAAGTTTCGAGCCGATACCACGGCCAACGCGCACCTTGCGGTGTCGCGAACCCTTGGGCGGCTTCAAGTTAGAAAGATTATAATCCATTCCCTGTCTCTCCCACAGAACTCGACTGCGTTACTCGGTGACTTCAACCAGATGGCGAACCTTTAGAATCATGCCGCGGATCGCGGGCGTATCTTCATGCTCGACGACCTGATGCAGCTTGCGAAATCCCAGGCCGCGAATGCATTCGCGCATGCCGATGGGGCAGCCGATAAAGCTGACCACATATTTTATCTTAAGCTTGCCTTCTTTTTTCTTGGTCATGACTCTTTCCGCGCATCCTGTCCGTTTTACAGATTTTTACCGGCGAAGATCTTCAACTGTTTTGGAACGCATATCGGCAACTTTTTGAGCGTTGCGCAAACGAAGCAGCGCGTCAAATGTGGCCTTGACGACGTTGTGCGGATTCGCCGAGCCCAAAGACTTGGTGAGCACGTTGTGAATTCCCGCAACTTCCATAACCGCGCGCACCGCGCCGCCGGCAATGATTCCGGTGCCGTCGGGAGCGGGCTTGAGCATCACGTGACCGGAACCGTAGTGGCCGTCGACCTGATGCGGAATTGTTGTGCCCTTCAAATTTAATGGCAGCAAACTCTTTTTTGCCTGTTCGATGGCCTTGCGAATGGCCATGGGAACTTCTTTTGCTTTGCCGGTACCGAACCCGGCGTGACCCTGCTGATCGCCAACAACAACGAGCGCGGCGAAGCTAAGATTCTTGCCGCCTTTCACGACTTTCGTGACGCGGTTGATGGAGACGACCTGATCCTTCAGGGAATTCGCGCTGAATTCCACGTGCTGACGGACGGCGAGTGTATCTCTCAGGATCTGTTTAGACATTCGATTAGAATTTCAACCCCGCTTCCCGTGCCGCGTTGGCAAGAGCCTGTACACGGCCGTGATACTTATAACCGCCCCGATCAAACACTACTTTAGAAATTCCCGCCGCAATGGCGCGTTCGGCGACGATGCGTCCGATCACTTTCGCCGTGGCGATGTTGCCTCCGCCCTTGGTTTCTTTCCGCGTTTCCTTGTCAATCGAGCTGGCGGAAACGAGCGTTGTGCCCGACCGGTCGTCAATGACCTGCGCATAAATCTGATTGATCGAACGGTACACGGT
>Ga0209624_10003515_pt1 | contig 11051 bp, 10 predicted proteins | sample JacPinW_OM2H0_O1_FD_188565 | JGI IMG/M metagenome (GOLD analysis project Ga0209624, IMG submission 188565) | Forest soil microbial communities from Algoma, Ontario, Canada - Jack Pine, Ontario site 1_JW_OM2H0_O1 (SPAdes) (version 2) | ecosystem: Environmental > Terrestrial > Soil > Boreal... | reverse complement strand
GGGGCCGCCGACAGCAATGAAGCTGATCGGACTTATTGCGCTCAGCGACCCGCCTCGAGCGGACTCCTCTGCGCTCATTAGCGAACTGCATGAATTGGGTGTGCGTACGGTCATGGTCACGGGCGATTCACCAGAAACGGCGGCCAGCGTGGCGCATGCGGTGGGGCTCGCCGGCGCGGTGTGTTTGCCAGGACCGCTCCCGCCTGCTGTACGGCCTGAGGCGTTCGCGGTCTTCGCGGGTGTGCTGCCGGAGGACAAGTACAGCCTCGTAAAGGCATTTCAAACGGGCGGGCACGTTGTCGGCATGTGCGGCGATGGCGCAAACGACGCGCCAGCATTGCGCCAAGCGCAGATCGGAATCGCTGTCTCGACGGCAACCGACATCGCCAAGTCCGCCGCCGGCATGGTTCTGACCGAGCCGGGGCTCGCCGGGATCGTCGCCGCAGTCAAGGAAGGACGGGTAACTTTTCAGCGTGTGCAGACTTACACGCTGAACTCTATCATCAAGAAAATGGTTGCAGTACTTCTGCTGTTAGTCGGCCTCATCATGACGGGGCAGGCAGTACTCACGCCGCTGCTGATAGTCATCGTGATGATCACGGGGGATTTCCTGGGCATGTCATTGACGACCGATACCGTAGAGCCGTCGCCCACTCCAAATTCCTGGCGCATTGGAAAATTGACGACGGCTGGTGCAGTTCTGGCTATTGGCCTACTGGCATTCTTGAGTGGCGTGCTGGCAGTCGGAAAATATGAAATGGGTCTCGGGATTGAGGCCCTTAGGACACTCACCTTCGTCGCCTTGGTCTTCGGCGGTCAGGCGACGATCTATGCCGTGCGCGACCGTCGCCATTTGTGGGGCTCGCGCCCCAGCATTTGGCTCGCTGCATCATCCGTGGCGGACGTTTCGATCGCCTCCATCCTGGCCGTTGCAGGAATCGCAATGGCACCCCTGTCAGTCTTGGCCGTGGCTAGCACGCTTGCCGCTGCGCTGTTCCTGGCATTCGTTATGGCCATCGTGAAGCTTCCGCTATTTGCTCGCCTGGCAATCGCGTAGGAAACGCGTACTTGCCGAGGATCGTTGCGGCGACGGCCGGCGATCTTCACGCCAACGGACGCCTCGCCTCATATCATTTGCGAGTCACATGCTTAATGCGCGCGCCCTCAAAGAGTGCGCAGGCCGGCTCTCCCAATCCGCATGGCTAATTGATTATGTCTACTTCCGGCCCATCGTCAGCACAGATCGAGATGCGATGCTGTTCGTGTGACGGGATCAGACGATCCCGGCGGGCCGGAATAATGCCCTGCGCACAGACGCCAATGGCTGACCGCGCCAGTTCGCGTCGGGTCGAACCGTTCTCCTGACCGCGAAAAGAGCGCACCCGGCAAGCGAAGCGGTACGCAGCTGCATGTTGAGCTTACTTACCCGAGCTCCGCAGTAGCTGCCCGACGCACTCTCAAAGCGCATTGCCCACCCCAATGAACTGCAGCAATGTACTTGGCAACGACGGAGACTCACCTCGCGGATCTGTCCTGGCTCTCCCCCGAGCGGATTGCCTTACGATTTGCATAGGCTCAGATATGCGATACTACGGGTGACCCTTTCATGCAGAAAAAATACGGGTTCCTTATGCACGTTGACCGTAGCAGCAGACCGGACGCCGAAGCGCTCATTGAAAAGCACCGCGAGCAGATCCGGAAATTTCGCGTCAATGAGGCGCTTGAACGCCTGTACATGAATCGCCAGCCGGAACATGCGGTGCCCTATGAGGCAATCACAGAATTCTATGACTATGCCAGAGTGATCATCGGCGATGTGCCGGTCACGTATCTGGAATTTGGCGTAGCCACCGGACGTTCAATCTCTCGGATCGCAGAGCGTTTCAGCCATCCGGAAGCGCGCTTCTTTGGTTTTGATAGTTTCGAGGGCCTGCCGGAACCGTGGGTGCGCCGCGGGAAAACTATGGAAGCAGGCAGGTTCTCAAAAGGGGGCCGAGAGCCCGTCGGCTTAGATCCCCGAATAACATTCGTCAAGGGTTGGTTCCAAAATACGCTACCGACCTTCCTTAAAGCCAACGAAAGCGGCTTCGGCAATTCGGTGTTGGTTCACTATGATGCCGATTTATACAGTTCTACTTTGTTTGTCCTCAGCATGTTGTGGCCTGTAATAGACACCTATCATTTCATATTTGATGAGTTTATGGCTCATGAAATCATCGCGCTCTATGATTTCTCTCAGGCTTTCCCGGTAGAAATAAAATTTCTCTCCCAGACAAGTGCTAACAACGGCTACCCCGGACGAATATTTGGTCAAATCGCTCGAGTGCCCTTTGCCCCAGCGTAGTAGATGGTCTATGCTTTGAGTGGTTATGGTGCGGGCCTCACACCCGTGCCGGCCTACACAAACCCGCTTATAAGCGTTCGAGGCACCGCTCCGTTGTCTGATATGACGTTAAGTATTGATGACATTGGTGTTGCCTGCGGCACGAACAAGTCTTCTCTTGTCAAGAACTACCTCGTCCACTATGGACGTATGCTCTCCGACTTTCGGGATCAGCCGATAACGCTGATGGAGATCGGCATATTCAATGGCGCCTCGCTCCGCCTTTGGGAGCGGTACTTCCCCAACGCAACCATCGTCGGAGTCGATATTCAGCAGTCTCGCAGTCGATTCGCTCGTGGGCGGGTGAAAGTAGAGATCGGATCGGCGGATGATCCTGAATTCCTTGTCGCAGTATCGGCCAAATATCCGCCAGACGTTATTATCGACGACGCCTCGCACCGTGCCGATCACATCATTTTCGCATTCGAGCGGCTATATCCCACGTTGCGTCCAGGAGGCTGCTACATCGTCGAGGATGTCGGTGCGCATGGCAACCCGGCGGGAGATCAAAGAAAGCGTGGAACGTCACAGGTGAACGTGCTCGATTATTTCTCGGAGCTGCAGCGACTGGTCGTGAGTCACTGGCTCAGTCCGGAGAAACGAGCAGGTCTTCTACAGTATTGCTCCGTTACCATGGCGAGGATCGAATTGATGCCGGATATGGTGGCGATCTGGAAGCGCCCCGCCGCACAAAATTTGGCGGCCATTGATGCCGATCGCCTTGAGGCCTTGACGGCTGAATCGGGAGTCGCCGAAGCGTGGATGTATCTGTCCGACTTTCTTGAGCGCGGTGGCATGCTGGATCGCGCGCTTTCCGCCGCATTAAGGGCCGTGGAGCTACTGCCGACGAGCCCGTGGGCGCATTCTCGGCTAAGTCAGGTGCGTCAGGCCACCGGCGACTCGGAAGCTGCAATTGAGGCAGCGAAGGCGGCGGTCGGTTTTGCTCGGCCGAGCGGCGATAAATTGTTCCGGGATCGGCTAAACCGACTGCTCGCTCGCAAGTCTTCCTAAATCGGAGCGCCAGCACGCCAGCGGAAAAATCGGCGCAGCCGGCTTAAAACCGTATTCGCGCTGGCGCGCTGAATTTGGCTCGCGTATGCACGCTGGCAGGTCACCCATCACTGATGACTGTGCCCGAGTGTTTGCGCCATCGTTTCCAGGAAGCTGTCTGAAAAGTGGTCCGCAAACGTTGGGAGAGCTTGTTCCGCTATTTCGAGCATAACGACGTCCGCAGGCGCTATGAAACCGGCCATCATATCGGGGGACAACTCGGCAACATCACCATATCGAGCGACGAACCGGCTTTCCTGAAAAAACTGCGCGAGCCAAGGGAGTGCTGGGAGAGCGAGGCTGTCATGCAGAACAAACAGGCGACCGTCCACTCGAGCGGCGTTCGGCCCGCGGGTCGTTTCGTAATGCCGCCAGGCGCGCGCATCGATGCCGGTTGGTGGATCGTTAAGCTGTCGCACCTCAATGCCGAGTCGGGTCAATGTTACCGACGGGTAAAGGCGGGGCGCCGTATCGCCGACTAGCCGTCCGAGGTCACCGACATGGGCTTGCGGCGGCAGACTGCGTACATCCGCGGGATTCCATAGCGCGGGATCGATGTCCTTGATGAGCATCTCGGCCATGATCATCGCCGCGCCCGGCTGCCAGTGAACGTCATTCGGATACCAAAGCAGTGCACCGGACGACTTCGCCTGCAGCAACGCCGAATAGACGTCAAGGAACGGGAAACTGTGCTGTGCGCCGAGTAGCGAACGCAGCTGCTGCCTGATGTGGTCGGCGCAGGCGAATCGCGGCTGTGCCGGACCGAGCTTTTCCGGATAAATAGCCGACTTATTGGGGCCGACCGCGATTGCAATCTTGCGCCCGGAATTTTTGACGACATCCGCAAACCGCTGCAGGCGCTCCACGATCTCGGGCATCGTGATCTTGCTTTGGCACAGATTATCGAACTCTTGTGCGTAGAAGAGCCAGTCGTCAGCGCCCGGCACCACAACAACAGCGCCAGAGGCGCCTTCTGTCATGAATAGCAGCGCGAGCGTACTGATGATCGATATCAATAAACCTCGCATTGAACACTTCGTCAAAAGTTGTTCTCGGCGTTTTGAAAGTGCGATGAAGCTACTGCCCATTCGACGCCAAAGGAGCCGACTGTACTCAGTCAGCCAGGTGCTCGGAATCCTAATCACCATCCTATCCATCCCACTGCACCTCGCAGTATCGTTGCTCTGAGTAATTCACATAGGACCAACAAGTTCTTCCTGCCGTTTCGATCACAAGATGCCGTTGTTGACGCTTCATGCCATTTCATTCTGGCATTGTCGCCTGTCGCCGGCAATTGCAAACGCTACTCCAACCCGGATTAGAACATCAAGCTTCGACCAATTGTGCGCGATGACCCCAATCAAAAAGATCGAGCCCTGAGCGCGCGCGCCCGAGGCGCACAACTAACGGCCAAGCTTTCTCCAAAGTTGGATAGTGACTGCAAGCGTTCGGCTCGTGCGTTCTTGGACTGTAATGCATGAGCTGCAGTGACTGCTTTCATCTCTGATGGATGAGTTTCCGACGGGTGACTGCGCTTAGCCAGACGCACCCGCTGCAGGTACGAAAAGCACGCTAAGAAAACGAGCAACCCCGCAGTGTTAATCATTTGTTAACTGCGTACAGAGCCGCATCGCGATCGGCAAGTGGCCCGCGTATACTTGATGAGGTTGTTCGCTGCATTGTGCTGGCGACAGCGAATAATGACCACATTACCGCGGGAACATGCGTGTTTTCGCCCGGACGGCATGCTAATTTGAATGTACGATCAAAGGTCCGCGAAAAGATCGACCGTGAACTCAAGTCGAGGGCGTAGGCACAGGCCGCTTACCGCCCGAATGCATTTGCACAGGGGACTTCCAGGCATGTTTGCGCAGTTAAGACTGCACCGAGTGAGGGCGCACGCAGCATTGCGGAGGCTCGGAGCACATTAAGTAATCCCGAAGGACGTATGAGCGCCGAATTTACTGATCTACCGGACGTGGACTCCGAAACTCTTCTGACTCCCAAACGCAAACCAGCGCGCAGACTTGCGTCGGCCCTGCTGCCCGTGGAGCTAGGAGTTAAATCATCGGGAAAGCTGTCTATAGCTGTCGTTGGCACATGTGTAGCCGAGTTGTTCGCAAACACGTGCGATCCGCGTAGCTGGAAGATCGACCATTTCTTGATGCATGCCTTGAATGGTCCTTTCGCCCCAGATGCACCTCTGGAACAATACGACGCGATCTTGGTGCAGATCACTCTTAGACAGCTTTTTCATGCGATTAGCGAACATGGGGATGATCTGCACTATCTTCGCCATGCTCCCCGCTACAACGGAATCCTCACATCAGCCACCACGCTCCTTAAACAGGTCATCACTCGGGTAGTGGAGGCGATTGCTGGCGCTAAACCGACCTTTTTCCTTGCTTTCAACGAGCCTCCCAGTACCCATCAGGGCATTCTCCTCAATAATCGCCACAAGTCCCTTTATCACTTTGTACGCACCCTTAATGACCAAATGGCAGACGCTCTGGATGGAGTCCCAAACTCCTACTACATTGAGATCAATGACCTCCTTAGATATTACGGCGATGCACGAATCTCCGATGCATATTCACGCCACTTTACGCATGCAGCCTTCTTGGCTACTCAAGAAACCCGCAGTTTTGCTTTGGCCATCTTGGAAAGAATTCGCAATGCGTTGACGATATTGGCGCAAGAGTCGCCCATTAAATTAATCATCACCGACCTGGACAACACGCTTTGGCGGGGGGTACTGGCGGAACTGGATGAGATCGTTCCCTATAAGCATGTCGAAGGTTGGCCAATTGGTTACGCCGAAGCCTTGTTGGAGTTCAAAAGACGTGGCGGCCTATTGGCCATTTGCAGTAAGAATGATTACAAGGAAACAATCGACCGATTTAATCAGCTGTGGCGAAGAAGATTACGGCGTAACGATTTTTGCTCTGTCAAGATTAATTGGTTGCCCAAATCCAAGAACATTGCCGAAATCCTTGCTGAAACAAACATTCTGCCTTCAAACGTCCTGTTCATCGACGACAACCCGCACGAGATTGAAGAGGTCAAGCAAGCTTTCCCAGAGATCAGAACACTGACGGGGACCCAGGAGAATTGGCGCAGCGTAATATTGTGGTCTGCCGAGACGCAAGTTGCCGTTGTTTCTGAAGAATCGACGAAACGCACACAACTGGTCAGGGCGAAGCAGGCTCGCGACCTGGGTGAGCGCGGGCTCAATCGCGATGATTACCTAAGATCACTGGGTATTGAGGTTCACTTTGACGTCATCCGTGATTCTTCCAGTCCCAAGTATGCCCGAGCCGTTGAGCTCATAAATAAAACGAATCAGTTCAACACAACGGGTAAGAGGTGGAGCCCGGCGGACCTGCAGTCGCTTTTTTCCAAGGGCGGATTTTTTGTTGCCCTATCCGCAACAGATAAGCATGGGGACAATGGCCTCGTTTGCTTAGCGCTAGTCTGCGATTGTGAAATTACCCAGGTCGTGATGTCGTGTAGAGTGTTCGGCTTCTCTCTCGAAACAGCCTTACTGTGCAGAGTGTTTGAGGTTTTGGATGGTGACCGAGAGTGTAACAATGTGCTCGGTCGGCTGGTCGACACCGGCAAGAATAAAGCATGTGCGCAATTTTATAAGACACATGGATTTGTTGAACTCGAGCACGTCAGCGGGATGTGGCAATCGAAAGAGGCCCCTGCCTGGCCCAATTGGATTCGGAGAATGTAGGCGCAAGCAACATGGCGGAGTGTGACGGGGGCTGCGCCTTTCGCGGGCCGGCCGTAGCGGTCCGCATGGCCTAGCAGACGTCAGACCCCGACGCTCACAATAGACGAAGCGCAAGCGACGCCTCGCAATGCATAATGCAAATCCGTACTGGCCGAACGGCACCGTCCGGGTCGGGCCTCAACGCCCCGGCCCTAAGTACCTGGCATAACGAGTACCCATCATGGATATAACCGTCATTCCCGGGGAAAAGCTTGTCATCAGGCTTTGGGAAACCATCGCTGACAAAGGCATCGGCAGTCTACTTCGACCCTGGCGCGAGCTTCGGGAAGATCAAGCCGCCCTTGAGCTGCGCCGCCAGGAACTCGTCGAACTAACGAATGTGCAGCGGCGAATATCCCAGAGCGATGCGGAGCCCACGTCGGATGGAGCCGGGGCTCAATCAGAGACAACTCGCGCCGTCAGCGAACTTTCGACTGTCGCCATAGCGATGCGCAACCTCAAAGTGGAGGCCGTCCGAAAAGAGATCGCGCTGGCATACGCGGTAGCGCGCGCTGAACAGGCACTGATGGCGGATGAGTCCGAGCCGTCCACGAACGCAGTCTCCGATCACTGGCTACTGCGCTGGCGCGAGTGCGCGGCCGGCGCATCCTCCGGGGAGCTGCATACAATCTGGGGGCGCGTGCTCGCCGCGCAAGTCAAAGCGCCTGAGCCGTTCTCGCTGCGGGGGCTGGAGTTCATCAATAATTTGACCCCCGTTGAGGTGAGAGCCATCGACAAGCTCTCCCCGTTCGCGGTGGAGAACTTCATCCTGCATAACGCCAAGGGCCTCGAGGGTGCGGGCGTCAACATGGACGTGCTGAGTGAGATGCAGAACATTGGCGTGCTGACGGGCGTACAGCCGAGCGCGATGACCGCAAAGATCCGGTCAATGACGACGGAGCGCTTCTATTGCGCGCTGCGCTGCTCCGGCAACACCATGCTCGCCGTGATTGCCGACGATGCCGCGAAGACCTGCATGCTGACGGTGCACTTTATCTCTGGAATCGGCCGCCAGATCATGAATCTGTGCGGCGCGAAGCCCGATGAGGAGATGTTGGCGACGTTGATTGGCGAAATCAAACAACAGGGATTCAAGGTGCAACGCGGCAAATTCAAGCTCGTGCGTCCCGATACCGCGGAATTCTATGATTTGATCGAGCCCTGAGGGCTCATTGGCCCTGCTCCGCTGGGCTCTTCACGCCCAGCATGCGCATCAGCGTCTGTGCGTCCTGAGGAGCTCGCAGCTTGACGTCGGTATTGTCGAAGAAGCAGTACACGTCACGCTCCTTCGCCTTGGGCGCCTTGGTCCTCACGACCTTGCTGGCGTCCGTCGGCTCCGAGCCGCGATGCCATGCGCGGATGCGGCGCGCCCAGCTCTCGAGCGCCTCGTCCTGATAGCCGCCCTCGTAGAGCTCTTTGTTGCCGTGCAGGCGCATATAGACAAAATCTGCTGTGATGTCCTGCGTCATTGGCCAGCGACGCGCCGTCTCCGCGATCACGAATGCGACGTTATGCGCACGCAGGAGCTCAACAAATGACTCATCAAGAAAACTCTCATTGCGTATCTCGATCGCGTGGCGCAGCACACGCCGCTGTCCCGGGTCCAACTGCACGCGCTCTTTCATCCACTCGGAGTGTTTGGCCCCCAGCGCAGCCGCGCTCTCGGTATCGTGCGGCAGCATCTCCAGAAAGCTCTCCATGCGCGCCCGATCGTATTTGAAGTTCGGCGGGAACTGCCAGAGGAGCGGCCCCAACTTACTTCCGAGGTTAAAAAGGCCCGAGGCGACAAAATTTGCGAGCGGCTCAGCCACGTCCTTCAACCGTCGGATGTGCGTGATGTATCGCGGTCCCTTCACGGTGAACTCGAAGTCCTCAGGAGTCTCCTCACGCCACTTCAGGTAGCTCTCCGGGCGCTGCAGGGAGTAAAACGAGCCGTTGATCTCGATCGTCGGCAACAGCCGCGAGGCATAGTGCAGCTCAAGGCGTTGCGGCAGATCGCCCGGATAGAAAACGCCGCGCCACGGCTCGTAGCGCCAGCCGGAAATCCCAATTCGTATCTTGGCCATGTCGCTCCTTTTAGCATGGGTCACGAAGTGCTATTAAACCAAGCGGTTGATCTTTTGCAGGGGGCGCCTTAGCCTCGGAGTCATGGAAGAACGCCCCGCGACTCTCGACAGCGTTTTTCATGCGCTTGCCGATCGGACGCGCCGCGCGATGTTGCGCGCTCTGGCGACCGGAGAGCGCAACATCGGCGCGCTCGCTGCCCCGCACCGCATGTCCTTTGCCGCTGCCTCCAAGCACGTGAAGGTCCTTGAGCAAGCGGGCCTGGTGCGCCGGCGCGTAGAGGGGCGAGCTCACGTGTGCCGTATCGAGCCCGCGCCGCTTGCCACGGCTGACGCGTGGTTGCGTTTCTACGAGCGCTTCTGGATGGAGCAACTCGATCTTTTGGACGGATTGTTGCGCACGGAAGACCAAATGGCCGCGCGCCTGCGACGCGCTCGCCTCAAGCGCTGACGCGGCTGGTGCAATGGCACATCGAGCGGCACGATCTTGGCGGTCGTCCATTCTGTCGTACCATGGGACGTCCGCGGCAGTCACGCAAGGCGCCACGCCATGTCCGTCTTGATCATAGGTCTTGTGCTTTTTCTCGGCGCACATTCCGTTTCAATCGTTGCGCCCCACTGGCGCGAGCGCATGGCGCTGCTCATGGGACCGCTACAGTGGAAGGGCCTGTATGCGCTCATCTCTGCTGTGGGATTTGCAGCCATTATCTGGGGTTACGGCATCGCGCGGCACTCGCCGGTAACGCTCTATACGCCGCCCCTGTGGCTGCATTACGGCACGTTCCTACTCATGCTGCCCGTTTTTCCTCTGGCGCTTGCCGCGTACCTTCCCGGAAGAATCAAGACGACGATGCGCCATCCGCTTCTCGCGGCGACCAAGTTTTGGGCCACCGCCCACCTGCTCTCCAACGGTTCGCTTGCTGCGGTTCTGCTCTGTGGGAGCTTTCTCATTTGGGCCGTCGTCGATCGCATCTCGCTCAAGCGCCGCGTGCAGGCGCCGATTCAGACCCTTCCGGCATCAGCCTTCAATGATGCTGTGGCAATCGTGGGCGGCCTTGCGCTCTATGCGCTATTCGTCTGGCGGCTACACCTGTGGCTCGTCGGGGTGCAACCCATCGCGTGAGCACGCTAAGCGCCCGGCGCGCTCGCTAGGCTCGCGCCGAGCGCGTCTAGGATCGCCTGCCAGCCGCTCTCGACGCGCTGCTCGTATGCGGGCAGTAGACTCTCATGGACCAACGCCAGGTCACAGCCACTTGTCGCTGCCACAATATCGACCGCGACGCGGGTGTAGTTCGATGAGAACTTAGGCACCACGAATCTGAAAACGAGCCGATTGGGTCGGCTGATCTCAAGATATTCGCCGTGGTGCTCAAAGTCCTCGCCGTTGCGGCGGTCGACAAACACGAATGCGCCACCAACGCGTGCGTCGATCTGCACGCGCACCATCTGCCCGGTGGGAGTCGCGAAAAGCCATTTGCCGGCGCTCTTGGGATCCAGCCAAGCGTCAAATACCCGCTCGGCCGTCGCATCAAAATGTCGCGTGACTCGTACGGTGGCAAACGCCTGTGTCGACATGGTGCGTTACCCGAGCGCTGCAGTTTATTAAACCATATGGTTTAATAATAGCATCCCTCGTCCGGCGATCCAACCATTGCCGGCGCGCGCAAATCCTCGAGGTGGCTGTTGCTGGCGCCCACGGGTACAAATCTTGCCACCCCAAGGCGTATCGATTCGAGAAACTCCGTGCGCCGCTCATCGAACTTCAGCCCTGCCCGAG
>Ga0209624_10003514_pt1 | contig 11052 bp, 8 predicted proteins | sample JacPinW_OM2H0_O1_FD_188565 | JGI IMG/M metagenome (GOLD analysis project Ga0209624, IMG submission 188565) | Forest soil microbial communities from Algoma, Ontario, Canada - Jack Pine, Ontario site 1_JW_OM2H0_O1 (SPAdes) (version 2) | ecosystem: Environmental > Terrestrial > Soil > Boreal... | reverse complement strand
ACCGGCCAGACCCGTTGCGGCGTCACCTACGAAATCGAAGAACTCGCAGGCTTCGACACCGAAGAAGAGCTCGTCTTCGATCAGCGCGATGTCTGGGCGGCGCTCTTCGCCAACCCGCGGTTTCGCGGCGGCTTCATCGAGCTCGAAGGCCCGGTAGAAAGCGTCGGAGGCAAAGTCTCGGTCGAGCCGCTTCTGATCGTCCGCTGCGATCGTGCTGCCGACAACCAGATCGATTGGGAAAACGTCACGGCCGAAGGCCTCAAGCAGCTCTGCCGATGGGAGCCTGAGGTTAACCTGGAATAGCCGCCACGCTGACCGCAGGACCTCAAAAGGCACCAGTGCCTGTTAGTCGCCGCAGACCTGGAGTGGACCGCACCCCGCGCCCGGCACCTATGTGGCGTGACAAAGCGGAAAAGCTCGAGCCGCTGTGCGATCTAGAGGCAGAGCGACCTCTTGGAGGCTGACCCGGCGGTCATTTGCACAGCTAGCGTCATCGCTTCGATCGTAGCTGCACTTGACGAGCGTTGTTGCCGCGCCCAACGAGATGTGTGAGAACTTTGATCCCGAACACGAGTGACGAGAAGGCGACAGCACCGCCCTGACTCTCTCGCCGACCGAGGGGGCCAGCAATCGATTGTCAGCGCTCAGGTCACGGGACTAGTATCTGTAACGATCCCAACCGTGGCTGTTCAAATTCATCAGCCGGGTGTCGAAGTATTCAGCCACCTGCAAGAGGAACTTCCCCACTTGCTTGATCGGCTATTGACCGCTCCAGCCGCACCCGTCGCCGATCATTCGACGATCCCGGAGGCGCCCGGCATCTATCTCTTCTCTGAGCTTGATCACGCGATCTACGTGGGGCAGACTCGCAAGCTCCGCCAGCGCCTCAAAAACCACACCAACCCCCTAGGGAAGAACAATCAAGCGACATTCGCATTCCTCGTAGCTAAGGGAGAGGCCGAGAAATCAGGCGTGGACGTTGGGCAGTTCCGGACCAAGCTGGAAGCCGATCAGCAGTTCGCGGGTCATTTCCAGGCCGCCAAGCTGCGGGTTTCGGAGATGGATGTGCGCTTCGTCAAGCTCGCGGGCCCAATAGAGCGCTCGGTCTTCGAGATTTACGCCAGCCTCACCCTCGACACCTTGCTCTTCAACAGCTTTGAGACTCACTAAGTAGGCACGCAGGATCGGTGTCGGTTGGAACTCTTGGGTGCATGGCGACTGCTTGGGTTCCGCAAGGGTTGGAGAGAAGCTCCCCGCCGATTGCCTTGGTCGGTCGAACGCAGCGTGCTTCACCGAGTCGACGACCATATACTCAGGCGCAATCGCGCTACTAAATCAGAGGCGATCATGGCACCCGCTTCCTGCACTAAGGCCGCGCCTCTCACGGCGCCAGGGCTCCGACACCCCAGAATTTCTATGTCTGCCGTCTCGACACTCAACGCATAATTTGCCCTCCTCAGACCTACCTCCAACAGCGGCGTCTATCACCGTGGACGAGACGCTCGAACTCCTAGAGGGGCGTTTTACAGGGCTGGCCCAGGGTGTGGCCGATGGGGCATACGCGCTTTGGCTCGGCTCGGGTATATCCCGCGACCGGCTACCAGGACTCGACGAGCTGATCGTCAAGGTTCTTGTGTTTCTCCACGACCGCAGTGATGCAGAAAATTCCGAGTGCCCGTATAGCAAGGCGCTCGAAGAGGCGGTCGACTTAGCGAAGCTCCGTTCCCACGAGCGGGATGAGCTCGATCTCGATCAGAACCCTACGGAGTGGCCGCACCTCAACATCGTCGTTGACGGTCTTACTGACAAGTACCAAGAGCTTCTTGCGATCGAAATCAACGGCGAGCTCGCCGACTACCTCATCTGGGAGGGGGTCGATGTTTGCGAGACGTACGGCGGCGACGAGCCCGATTGTGAGCATCTGTGCCTAGCGATACTCGCGCTCGAGGGCGTCGTGAGCGAGATGGTCTCGGCGAATTGGGACGGCCTAATCGAGGCCGCCTTTGCCGAGCTCGCCGGCGACTCCAACGACGTGCTGCGGGTCGTGGTCTTGCCTGACGATCTCCGCGGGTACGACGAGGACGCAATGCTTCTCAAGGTGCACGGTTGTGCCGTCCTTGCCAAACAGGACCCTGAGAAGTACCGGGCTGCGATCATCGGTACTCGCCCGCAGATCACCGTTTGGCCGGACAGGGCAGACCTAGAGGCGATCCGCACTAAAATGAGATCGCTGGCCAGCACCATCCCCACGCTGGTCATCGGCCTATCGATTCAGGATGAGAACCTTCAGCAGCTCTTCTCTAAGGCGGCTGCCGATCTTCGCTGGCCTTGGCCAGCCGACCCTCCCGCGCATGTCTTCGCGGACGAAGCCCTCGGAGCAGACCAGATCAACGTGCTGCGTGTCGTCTACGGCGAGGACTCCTATACGGCAAACGCTGATGAGGTCAAGGCGCAGTCGCTGATTCGCGCCTTCAGCAAGCCGCTCCTCACCGCGCTTGTGTTGTTCGCCCTTTGCGCCAAGTTGCGCGCCTACTTGCGAAAAGCCGAGATGCCCCGCTTAGGATCCGGCGAGCGCGAGGAACTGGAGGAGGGGCTCGACAGTGTCGCGCATCGTCTTGCGGCCGGAGTTGGCACGGATCATCTCGGGTTTGTCCGGGGCCTCGTTTCTGATCAGCGCAGGGCGCTCTCACTCTTCCGCGAGGGGATTGAGCCAACTTCTGGCAGCACCCGTTACGCCCGTATCAGCCGAAAGCCTGCATCTCAGGCCGAATCCGACCCAAACATCGCGACCAATGGGTTCCGCGAGCTCGCGGCAGGCCTGGCACTGCTCGGCCGTGGCGAAACTGTCGGTTCCTGGTCTGTTGCGAGGGGATCGCTGGCCAGCGGAACCGCAGGTGCGCTCAAGATCATCAAAGGGCAAGAAGAGACGGCCGTGTTCTTCGCCGCCAATGGCGCGGCTGCCCTTCGCCTTCACCGCGATGGAATTGCCGACACCTCTGACCCCGACACCCTCATTATTCACAGCACTGAACTAGTACGACAGGCTGCACGTTCACCTCGCCCCAGTTATGGGCGGGATGGCCGATCCTCCGTCAGAGAGGTCCACTTGCGCGACCTTTTGGCGGCGGCGCCAGATCTGGCCTCGCTGGAGGAAGGCTTTCGCCAGGAGGCGGCGCTTTGAAGACCGGCGGCCCGGTCGAGCGCGTCGAAACGACGCTTAAGCAGGTCGGATATGAGGCCGTTGAGCAGCCCAAGATTGCTGGCATCTCCTTCGATTTCGCTGCAATGCTTGCAGGCCATGCGTCGCTGGATCTGGTCGTCGTCGTTGACCTCGCGCTCGAGGCCGACGAAGCGCGGATTCGTCGCCGCGTCGAGGCTCTTGCGCGAGCGCTCGACCTTGTCAGATCCCGTCGCTCCCTGACGGTTGTCCTCGTTGGACCCCGACCCGACCCGGCATTGATCCAGGCGATCGCTGTCGTTGCGCGGGTCCTTGGAGTCAGTCCGGGAGAAGACGCCGACACCTCCCTTCGTGATGCCCTAGCGGTCCTCTTGCCTCTCGAAATAGATTCGGAGGAAGAGAAGGACGCCGGTGCTGATTGGGAGGACACCCGCCAGCGTTTGCTCAAGGAGCATTCTCCAGAGGTAGATTCGGTGTTGGAGGCGGCCCGACGTGGGGAGGAAGCCGTGACCGAGGCCCTCCGCGGCGTGCTTGCCCAGCCCCTTGAGGAACTTGAGGAAGCCGACTACGGCGAAGATGGTGAGGAATGAGCGAGGTCGATCTCAGCACTATCTCGATCACGAACTTCCGCAGTATCCGTGGAAGGGTCGCGATTCCGCTGCAGGCTCCAGTCGTCCTCCTGCATGGCCCGAACGGAGCTGGCAAGTCGACCGTGATGTCGGCGCTTGAGGTCTCTCTCTCGGGAACGGTCACGGGAATCGGGTCCGCCGAGCAGGAACACCTGGTTCACCGAGGTGCTGAGAAGGGAAGCATCGACCTTCTTTCCTCCGCTCCAGATGTCAGCTTTACGATTGACCGGGAAGGCATCCAGGGCAGGCCGCTACTCAATGAGGCCGATGCTCGCTTCCTGCGGGAGCGCTGCTATCTGCGCCAGCGCCTCCTCGGTCAGCTTCTTGAGTTCTACGAGGAGGCGGGACGGAACGGCGAGACTCGACTGACCGAGTTCGTCAAGGACCTACTTGGCATTGACGAACTTGAGGCTCTGATCAATGGCTTGGAGCCGCTCCGCGACAAACGGCTTATTAAGAGGCTGGTGCCAGTTTACGGCGACTTGGAGAAACAAATTAAAACCGACGAGGAGGAGGTCGCGGCGCTAGAGGCCGAGCTGGAGCTGGAGAAGAGCGAGGTAATTAAGGCGCACACGCTGTTCACGAACCTCGTCGAGTCTCCCGAAATGTCTGTCGATTTTACCGACAATCCGGGGGCCCTAAAGACTCAGCTGGGCAAGGAAGGCACAGTCCACGAAGAGCAACTCGTCGAGCTCTTAGGCCTTCGGCGTGAAGTTGCCTCGTTGGCGCGCCGCGCCGATGCCTTGCAAGAGGGTGTTGGGGCAGAGGCGATCACCGCGCTTGAGAAGGCCGCAGCAAACGCAGGGAGGGAGGCGACCAACTGGAGAGATGCAGATGGTGACGCTCTCGAAGACCTGCTCGGTGCTCTACGCAAGACCTTGCCTGGTCTCCCGGCCGCAGGGGGCGCCTCCGATCCCGAGGAGATCCGCGTCTCGGCTCTCGATGCGGTGGACCGTGAGATTCGTCGGCTGGAGGAGGCAATTGATGCGGATACGCGAGGACGCGTCGAGACGGGGCACGCAGCTGAAGCGATTGCGGCAGTCAACCTTCGGCTTGAGGGGATGGATGCTCAGCTAACGGATCTACCGACCGGGGACACCGCGGATGAGCTTGCTAAAGCGCTTGCATTCCTGGCTCCACATGTCCACACCGACGAGTGCCCGGTCTGCGGTCGGGACTATTCCGAAGTCGCAGGAGAGCCGCTCTCCGCCCGGCTGGCCTCCCGTATCTCGAGCCTGGGTGTTCAGTTAGAGCGACTGCAGGAAGCCACGTCCGCGCGTTTGGACGCGCTTTCGGAACGGCGTGACCTCGAAGAGAAGATGGCTGCAACCAACCGTAATCAGATGGAGCCCGCGTCGCTCCTCGAGGCGCAGTCGATCCTGACCCGACTGGAAGATGCACGTCATCGCCTGCGCGAATTGGCCGACGGGGTCGCTGCGGGGGCGGTGCTTATTCGGCGCCAAACTGAGGCCGAGCGGGATCTCGCCGTAGCGCGGAAGCTTGATCGCTCGTCGGTTGAGATGCGAGCCGAGACCGAGCGTCTCGCCGAGGCTTTGGGCCAACCTTTGCCAGCGCGCGTGACATCACTCCCGACGGCTATCGCGGCGCTTTCTGCTCATCTCGCCGAGCGCGTCGCTGACCTGGAAGACGGTACGGTGAAACGCGCGCGAGCAAATGGAGCGCTGGACAAGGGCATATCCGCTACGGCCCGACAGAAGGATCTCGAGAGCCGACTTGCGCGCAGGCGGGCAACGCTAAGAAAGGCGAAGGAGGCCGCCGCCGAGCTTGAGAGCCGTCGCACCATTTTGCGCGGCGTGCACGACGGTGCCGAGGCCGCCCGCGGTCGGATGGTGCGACGTGTCTTCAATGACAACCTCAATCGGGCTTGGCGGAATCTCTTCGTGAGACTCGCACCCGAGGAGCCTTTCGTGCCCGCCTTCAAGGTTCCGGATGGGCGTAGGAGGATCGAAGCGAAGTTGCACACTGTTCACCGTGACGGCGAGCCCGGTGGTTCGCCTGCGGCGATGTTGAGCGCGGGCAACCTGAACACTGCTGCGCTCACCCTTTTTCTCGCCCTCAACCTCTCCGTCCCTCAGCGCCTGCCATGGCTGCTTCTCGATGATCCAGTGCAGTCGATGGACGAGGTCCATGTCGCTCAGTTCGCGGCTCTTCTACGGACTCTCACGCATGGTCACCGACGCAAGGTGGTTCTCGCCGTTCATGAGCGTGCACTTTTTGAGTACCTCTCACTCGAGTTGAGCCCGGCCGACGAGGGGGAGGCGCTGGTCACCGTAGAGTTGGAGCGCGGGCCTGATGGTGTCACCACCGCGACGCCGAAGTTTCATTCCTATGTCGAGGATCGCGCGTTCGCATCGCACTGATCACCGGGGGTCGGCATGTCACCGATCAACAGGCCCGAAGCGGTGTGTGGTCTACCCAGTCATGAACTTGACCGGGAGAGGAGCAGACAGGGCATCGTGCCGAGTAGTGGTAGTTGATCGAGCTCGCTCAGGACCCGCTGGCTAGTCGGACTCCTTCCTTGAAGGCCCAGCTGAGCCCTCGGCTGCGTTCCTGAAGGGCGGATAGCGAGATCCTGCCAGCTGTAGGCCCAGCGCGGTTGCCCGTCATGGTGGCTAGCCACCACCTCGAAATAGCCACCCATCCGATCGTGGCCGCCGACCTCCTGGCGGCCCGCAGGAATTGGTGGGAAATGCCCCTTTCGCCGGTAGGTGCCTTTGGGGCCAGCTCCTGAGCTGGAGCTCATCAAGTCTTTGGATGGCAGACCTGGGACCCGACTTCAAATCTTCCACCGAGGGACCTCATTCTCGGTGGACGAGCTGAAGACTCTCTCCCCTTAGCCACCCCTTTCGCCGGTCTCATTGGGCACTCGTGCCCAATGAGACTCCACGGACGCCACTCGAGGAATGTCCCCCCAGGAGCTCCATCCGCATTGGACTGCCAAATATCTGAGTGGAGCTAGGCGGATTCGAACCGCCGACCTCCTGGGTGCGATCCAGGCGCTCTGCCAGCTGAGCTATAGCCCCGCGTGCGTGGCTGGGAAGTTGATCCCATTGGCCCGCAAGCGCAAGGATAACCGCATAGTCTTTGGCAGCCTCACGGAATCGCCATGAGCATCCTCGACGACGCAATCCGAGAGCACCTGGAGCTGAAGCGCGCCCACGGCGCGGATGAAGCCGAGGTCAAAAAGCTCGAGGACGAGGCTTTCGGGCCTCCGCAGCGGCCCGATGAGCCGGATCCGTTTGCCGAGGCGCCGACAGAGTTCCTCGTCGCCCCCGAGGTTGGGGCGGGGGAGCAGGCGGACGAGGACGACGAGCCCGGTGGGCGGCGCGTCCCCAACATCGCCGATCTGCAGGAGGCGCCCGAGCCCTCCGAGCCGATCGCCGACTCCGGCCACTCGACCGAGGAGCGGCACGCGATCGCCGAGCAGCCGACCGAAATGTTCGACGTCGAGGGTCAGTTCGAGGACGCGGCCACCGAGGCCGATGCTCCCTCCGACGACGAGCTCGTCGACGCCGAGCTGTCGGAGCCGCGCCTTGCCCCGGTCGACCCGCTGGCCGGAATCGAGGCCAGCGTCGGCACCGGCGCCGAGGCGCCCGCTGCTGCTGAGGACGAGCCGGCCGATGAATTCGACGAGTTCTTCAGCGAGCAGCGACTCTCCGACGAGCTGAACCAGGCGCTCGAGGCGCCGCTGCCGGATGAGCCCGGCGCTCCCGCCACCGAGGAAGGCCCCGCCGTCTTCGTCGACCTCGACGACGAGGAGGAGGACGAGGCCGACGCGCAGTACGAGGACGACGAGCCGGAGGAGGATCCCGTCGACGAGCATGAGCTCGCCACGCCGGAGGCCCCGCCCGAGCCCGAGGAAGACACCCCGCTCCCACCCGTCGCCTCCGGCTCCTCCCACGAGGACGTGCTCGAGGACACGCCGGACTTCCTCGAGGACGCGCCCGAGGACGACAGCCTCTGGTTCGAGCAGAAGCCACCGAAGGACATCGACTTCGGCGATTAGTCGAGCCGCCAGCGGGCACCGGTAGGTTGCCCGCATGGATGCCGACTTCGCCATCGAAGCTGAAGGGCTGCGCAAGTCCTACAAGGACGTGCGCGCGCTCGACGGGGTCGACCTGCGGGTCCCGGCCGGCACCGTGCTCGGCCTGCTCGGGCCCAACGGCGCCGGCAAGACGACCGCGGTCCGCATCCTCACCACGCTGCTCCCGCCCGACGGTGGCAGTGCCCGCGTCGCCGGCCTCGACGTCGCCCGCCAGGCGCCCCAGCTGCGGCGGCAGATCGGCCTCGCCGGCCAGTACGCGGCGGTCGACGAAAACCTCACCGGGGCCGAGAACCTGGAGATGGTCGGCCGCCTCTACCACCTGCCCAAGGGCGAGCCGCGCGCCCGCGCCGCCGAGCTGCTGGAGCGCTTCGACCTCAGCGACGCCGCCGACCGTTTGGTGCGGACCTACTCGGGCGGGATGCGTCGCCGCCTCGACCTCGCCGCCGCCCTGGTCGCGCGGCCGCCGGTCCTCTTTCTCGACGAGCCGACCACCGGACTGGACCCGCGCAGCCGCATCGCCCTCTGGGAGACGATCGAAGGACGGGTCGCCGAGGGGACCACGGTGCTGCTCACCACCCAGTACCTGGACGAGGCCGATCGCCTCGCCGACCGCATCTCCGTGATCGACCGTGGCCACGTCATCGCCGAGGGCAGCTCGGACGAGCTCAAGGACCAGCTCGGCGGCGAGCGGCTCGACGTCACCCTGGAGGACGAGGCTGACACTGAGGCGGCGATCGCGGCGCTGGAGCCGATCGCGGCGGAGCACCCGACCCTGGTCGACGGCGTCCTGCGGATGCCGATCCACCAGCGCAAGGGCACGATCGCCGAGGCGGTGCGCCGGCTCAACGACGCCGGCATCGGGATCGACGACGTGGCGATGCGGCGGCCGTCCCTCGACGAGGTCTTCCTCACTCTCACCGGCCACGCGCTGGAGCCCGAGGACGAGGGCGACGGGGAGGAGGGGGAGCGATGAGCGGCTTCCGCTACGCCGTCTCCGACACCCTGGTGCTGGCCAAGCGCAGCCTCCTGCGCATCCCCCGCGCCCCCGACCTGCTGCTCTCCTTCACCGTGCAGCCGATCATGTTCGTGCTGCTCTTCGCCTACGTCTTCGGTGGTGCGATCTCCACCCCCGGCTACAGCTACATCGACTTCCTGATGCCGGGGATCATCGTCCAGACGATGTCCTTCGGCGGCTTCATCACCGCCCTCGGCCTCTCCGAGGACCTGAAGAAGGGGCTGATCGATCGCTTCCGCTCGTTGCCGATGTCCCGCGGCGCCGTCCTCGCCGGCCGCACCCTCGCCGACGTCGGTACCAACTCGATCTCGATCGCGGTGATGCTCGTCGTCGGCACAATCGCCGGCTTCTCCTTCGGCGCCCCGTTCCTCCACATCGTCGCCGGCATCCTGCTCCTGCTGCTCTTCGGTTACGCCTTCTCCTGGGTCTTCGCCTTCGTCGGCCTTACCTCCAGCTCGCCCGAGGCCGCCCAGTCGCTCGGCTTCATCGTCATCTTCCCGCTCACCTTCGTCTCCTCGGCCTTCGTCCCGGTCGAATCAATGCCCGCCGCCCTCCAGGCCTTCGCCGAAGTCAACCCGTTCACGATCGTCGTCGACGCCATGCGCTCCCTCTTCCTCGGCGCCCCCGCCGGCAACAACGTCTGGGGAGCCCTCGCCTGGTCCCTCGGCATCATCGCCGTCTTCGCCTTCCTCTCCGTGCAGCGCTACAAACGCGCCGTCACCCGCTGAGCGTCTTGGCGAGGGGCGCGGGGGCGCCTAAACTTCCCAGCGAGGGGGCCATAGCTCAGTTGGCAGAGCGCCTGCTTTGCAAGCAGGAGGCCGCCGGTTCGAATCCGGCTGGCTCCATCAACCGGCGAATCGCGCCTCTAAGCCGTGAGGCTCTCGGCTCGCTTGCCCTCGGGCAGGTTCTGGTCGGCGTGGTAGCTGCTGCGAACCAGGGGGCCTGACGCCACCGACTCGAAGCCGAGGTCGTAGGCGGCCTTCTCCAGGGCCGCGAACTCGTCGGGGTGCCAGTAGCGGGTGACCGGGAGGTGGTTCTCGGTCGGACGCAGGTACTGGCCGACGGTGAGGACCTGGACCCGGTGCTCGCGGAGGATGCCGAAGGTCTCGACCATCTCCTCGAAGCTCTCGCCGAGCCCGACCATCAGGCCGGACTTGGTGACGACGTCGGGCCCGCCCATCTCCTTCGCCATCCGCAGCACCCGGGCCGAGCGCAGGAACTGGGAGCCGCGGCGGGCCACCGGGTAGAGGCGCGGCACGGTCTCGACGTTGTGGTTGAAGACGTCGGGCTTCTCGTGCACGACCTTGGCCAGCGGCATCTCCTGGCCGCGGAAGTCGGGGGTGAGGATCTCCACCTTGCAGCCGGGGGCGAGCATGCGGATCGAGCGAATCACGCCGACGAAGGCGCTGGCGCCGTAGTCGGGCAGGTCGTCGCGGTCGACCGAGGTGACGACGGCGTGGCGCAGCCCCATCGCCTTCACCTGGTTGGCGACGCGCAGCGGCTCCAGCGGGTCGTTCCAGGTCGGCTTGCCGGTCTGCACGTTGCAGAAGCCGCAGCGGCGGGTGCAGACGTCGCCGAGGATCATGAAGGTGGCGGTGCCACGCTCCCAGCACTCGCCGACGTTGGGGCAGTTGGCCTCCTCGCAGACGGTGTGGAGGTTGTCGGAGCCGATCGTCGCCTTCAGGCGCCGGTAGTTGGGCCCGCCCGGCGCCGGCACTTTCAGCCACGGTGGCTTGCGGGCGCGCTTGAAGGGAACGGTGCCGTCGGCTGCCGCCGCGGTGCCCCCGGGGTTGGCGCGGGAGCGGGTGACGTGGACGCGCTCGGCCGGCCCCGGCGTGGCCGCGGTCACCCGAGCCGACGAATCGAGCGCACCCGCTGACGGGTCAGGCGGCGCAGCGCCGGCGTCGCCAGAGCTTCCGATCGTCGACGGCCCTGACGTCGCGCTCGAGACGGGACGAGTGGGAAGGCTCTCGTCGGGGCTGGGTGGGTCATAGTCGTTCATGGTGACGCTCCTCTTGCTCATGTCGCTACGCCGAGAATGCCAGCCGTTCATGTGGGATCCCTGGAGGCGGCCTGTGAGGGGACCGTGACTGTTCGGACACAGATTCCGCACTGTCCGAACGGTCGTCTCGGTGCCGGGGAGCAGAGGCCGTGACCAGACCGA
>Ga0209624_10003513_pt1 | contig 11052 bp, 6 predicted proteins | sample JacPinW_OM2H0_O1_FD_188565 | JGI IMG/M metagenome (GOLD analysis project Ga0209624, IMG submission 188565) | Forest soil microbial communities from Algoma, Ontario, Canada - Jack Pine, Ontario site 1_JW_OM2H0_O1 (SPAdes) (version 2) | ecosystem: Environmental > Terrestrial > Soil > Boreal... | reverse complement strand
ATTTTTCTAGCCGCCGCGGTACCTTACACGGCTCTTCCAATACATCATGGTAAGTCGACACCTGCCTCGGGACTTGTGATATCGCGACAGAGACATGTCCAGACGCGACACGATCTTAGCTGATGGGTCGATCTGTGACCCACGGCGTATGCAGCGTGGCGACGTGTCCCAATAGCGGACGGCCGGTGGCGACGGAACGTGCCACCGCCTCCGCGAGATAATCCGCTCCCGCGCCCGAGCGCGCGAGCTTTTCGCTCACGCTGGTTTCGACATGCGGATCCGCGGCGCCGGCGCGGCGCGCCGCCGCCAACGCCAGGTCCCGTGATACGCGCCGTGCATGCTCCACTGCCGGCGCGGCGTCTTCAAAGTCCTGGTTTCCGGCCGGGTCGTGAACTCTAAAGACTTTGAACGCCGGCTGACTCACCAGTATCTCGACAGTCTGCGACACCACCCCGGCAACGGCACCGACCGCGTTGCAAACCTCTGCGTGAGCCGGGATGCATAGCCGAGCGCCGAGACGGCGCGCTACCTCGGGATAATAGGCACCCGCGGGCGCACCAATTGCAATGAGCGGCCGCGTCAGCTCGAGCGTCGCATTCACGAGTTGCGAGAAACGGCGGCCGGCGATGATCTCTTCGATAAGCCGATCGCCGAGTGCGCCCCACCCGCGGGCTCGCGCCTCGATGCCGGGGTCAGAGCTCAATACTGCGGCGAGCACGACGCGGCCGGTCTCACGCACGACGTGCTCATAAATCCGCTCGCAGATCTCCTGCGGCGAGGCTGCCGCGCGCGCGGCGAGCGCATTGCGTTCCTCGGTTGCAAGTATGCGGGCGCCGCACTCGGCCGCCGCGCAGCACCAATCATGCTGCTTGCCGAGCACGTGCATTGCGTCGCTGGGCGTGAATGCCGCGAGGGTCGCAAGCCCGGCATCGGCGAGCCGATGCAACGCGTCAAGCCCTGAGCCGCTGCGCACGATGGTCGATACGTGGCGCGGTTCCACATCCAAGGCGTCCCATACTCGGCGTTCGAACGTTGACAGATGCGTGGGTAGCGTGCGATCGGGATTGCGGAATGCGAATTGCGCCGCGTGGTCCGGCAGGCGCTCGAGTTCCGCGATTGCGCGCAGCTTCGGCAGCGTGGCCGGGAAAGTATGCGCCAGTAAGCTCAAGGGCATTGCCTTGCGCGGGCCCACGCGCAGTCGAAGCTGTCTGTCGAAGCGGGTCTCGCTATCGCCACCGAGACCGGTGGTGCGCACATCGACAGCCTCGACCATCGTTCGCCAAACACCCACCATGGCGCCCACATCGCTGATGACCGGTCGCCCGCCCGAGACAATCGCAATGTCGGTGGTAGTACCACCCATGTCCGAGACGACGAAATCGGCGAGGCCGGTCAGGAAACCCGCGCCGACGACACTCGCCGCGGGACCCGAAAGAATGGTCTCGACGGGATACTCGAGTGCAATCTCAGCCCTCATCAGCGAGCCGTCTCCCTTGACGATCATGAGCGGCGCTTGGATCGACTCGTCGGCGAGGACGCGCGACAGCGCTTCAATCAAGTGCGAGATCTGAGGTGTGAGGCGCGCGTTCAACGCTGCATTGAGCGCCCGTCGCGGCGCGTCGAGCTTCGAACTCAATTCGTGCGCGCAAGTCACGGGCTTCGGTGACAGCGCACGAATGATTTTGCGCGTCCGTAATTCATGTGCCGGATTGCGCACGGAAAAATTAGCCGCCACTGCGAACGCTTCGACGTGCGCCTCGTGTTCGATGACTGTGCGCGTGACGGCGGCCTCGTCGAGCGGCGCCGACTCTTCACCTGTCGCGACATGTCCGCCCTGCACTCGAACGACGATGCCGCTGCTGCCATGACGCAGCAGACCCGATCGTTCGACCATCGCCTCATCAAAGCCGATCACCAGCGTGCATACGGGACTGAAGCGGTTTTCGACGACGGCGTTGGTGGCAAGCGTTGTCGACATGGACACCAGACTGACATCTTCGCGGCTCGTGCCGGCCGGAAGAAGCCCAAGCACCGCGCGTATCGCTTTGCCGATGCCGATTGCAAGATTCCACGGCGTCGTCAACGCCTTGGCGCTCGCAATGACCCGTTGGCCATCGCCCAGCAGCACTGCGTCCGTAAACGTGCCGCCGGTGTCGAGACCGAGCCACAGACCTTGTGCCGAATTTATGGCGCTCATCTATCGTCCTCGAGAGTACCATGCTTGAGGCATCGTCGAATCTGAGGTGGCAAATGCAGCAAGCTGTGCGCAAATATCTCAAGGCCCTCGAAACGGGCGACGCGGATAAAGCGGGCGCGCTATTCGTCGCCGATGGCTGGGTTCAGTCGCCGTTCCTGGGCAAGATTCCCGTGCGTGAGTACGTCAGGAAAGTTGCCGGCGCATCGAGCAGCACGACACTGACGGTGCATGATGTCCTGGTGAGCGCCGAAGGAAACATGCGCGCGGTCGCCTACTATCTATACGACTGGCAACTGAAGGACGGTTCGAAGGTATCGTTCGAATGTGCTGACGTTTTCAATTTCGATCTTAACACCGGCCGAATTGCGTCTATCGTGTTGGTCTATGACACGCATCTGGTCCGCGACGTCGTCGAAAATAAGTATCCGTAGTGGCCTGCGCGGCGGGTACGGACCTTAAGGGCTTTGCGCTCGCGCATTTCGCCGGTTCGTCGTGCGCCTACCGCTCGCGCCGGCGGCAGCGCCGGCTTCGCGGCTGAATTCGCCGCGCAACTGGGCTGTCGCACCGTTCGAAATTGCGCCGAGTCTGGATTCAATAGTGGCGAGGTCAGGCTTCGGCCCGCGTACATGGGATTCGAGGGCCCGGCGCATGACGCGCACGTGCTCCGGCGTCGTGCCGCAACAGCCGCCTATGATGCGTGCACCCGCATCCAACGCAAGGCAGGCATACTGCGCCATCAACTCGGGCGTTCCATTGAAGCGGATCTCGCCGTTGACGAATTGCGGAATGCCGCAGTTCGCTTTGGCAACCAGAACGGCGGACGGCTCCGAAGCCGTGGCGAGATTGACGATGCAAGCAACGAGCTCAGACGGGCCGGTGCCGCAATTGCTGCCACAGGCGGCTAGATTGTGCTTGCGGTGCAGGCCGGCCAGTTCGGACGGCGTGATGCCCATCATGGTTCGGCCGTTGGTGTCGAAACTCAATGTCGCAACCACCGGTAGACCCGAGCTCTCCGCGCCCGCGACGGCCGCTTCGGTTTCTTCTATGGACGACATGGTTTCTATCCACAGAAGGTCGGCTCCGCCGCGCGCCAAGGCTGCCGCCTGCTCGGCGAATGCTGCGCGGGCGTCATCTGAACTCAAAGGCCCCAGAGGTTCGAGAATCTCTCCGGTCGGCCCCATGCTGCCGGCGACCAGCACCACCCGATCGGCGCGATCGACTTCGGCACGAGCAATTCGGGCTGCTTTCTCGTTCAGCTCTGCAACGCGATCCTCCGCCCTGTGAAGTTTCAATCGCTGGCGGGTGCCCCCGAAACTGTTCGTCAGGATGATGTCCGCCCCGGCTTCCACAAAGGCGCGCTGCAAATGGGCAACTCGCTCGGGGTGCTCGGAGTTCCATAGTTCAGGCGCATCGCCCGATTGCAGACCGCGCTCGAACAGGTTACTGCCGGTCGCACCATCCGCGAGCAGCCAGGGCCGCTCAGCCAACAACGAGGTCAATCGATCTGTCATTTCGCTCTTTTTCATCGATACGCATGTTTAACATTAGCATGGGTAGGCCCGACGCTCACCCCGTCGCATTGTTACAACCTTAAATGATCGTTCAACCCTTAGGATCTCGCAGATCGTTTCGAACTGGTCGATATAGACTTCATAAATAATTGAAATATAACATTTAAATATTTCATACCATAATCTTGATTCCGCCGCTGTCTTGGGACAAGATATGTTGCAGATAGAAAATCGAAAAGATTGAGCGGACGTTCAATACTCTTCCGGGGATGCACAACAACATGAACTCGAATTCAAAGTTGTCCTATGCGATCGCGGCGATCCTTAGCAGCGCTTCCACCGGCATCGTGCATGCCGCAGGGGCCGCAGGGGCGTCCGACGCCACCGCCAGCTCCGACGCAATTTCAGAAGTCATCGTCACAGCTCAGCGGCGCTCGGAAAACATTCAGGACGTGCCCATCTCGATTCGGGCGCTGACTGGGGAAGCGCTGGACCAGCTGAACGTGCGAACCCTCGACGACTACATCAAGTATCTGCCTAACGTTTCGACCGCGAGCAACGGGCCGGGCCAGAGCGAGATCTACATGCGCGGCCTCGCCGCCGGTTCGCAGGCCAGCCAGGGCAGCGGTTCGACGGGACTATGGCCGAATGTCGCCATCTACTTGGATAATCAATCCGGCCAGCTCCCGAATCGCAACCTTGATATTTACGCCGCCGATATTGATCGTATCGAGGTTCTGGAGGGACCGCAGGGAACGCTGTTTGGTGCCGGCGCAGAGGCAGGCGCGATCCGCTACATCACGAACGCACCGAAGCTCAACGTAACCGAGGGGAATGTCAAAGCCGGCTACTCGGTGACCGCTCACGGCGATCCGAACACTGATGTCACGGCTGTGCTCAACCTCCCGCTGATCCCCGACACCATGGCGGTGCGTGCGGTGATCTACGACGACAGCCGCGGCGGCTACATCGACAACGTGCCGGCGACTTTCACGCGCAAGAACACGGACATCGGCATCTCCAATGCGCTCTTACCGGCGAACGCAGGCGGACAATGCCCGGACGGCCTGCCGAACAACGGCTTTTGCGTGCCGCCCGGCAGCGCGATCATCAATAACGCCAGCGTGGTCGCCAACAACATCAATCCCGTGACCTACAAGGGAATCCGCGTGGAGGCGCTGTATAAGTTCAACGACAACTGGGACGCGCTGATCACGCAGTCGTATCAGCAAATGAACTCGCAGGGCGTGTTTTACCAGCAGCCCAACGCCTCGGATGGCGCGCCGTTGCCGCCGCTCGATGTCACGCTGTTCAACAACGCCTTCGACAATGACAAGTTCGAGAGCACGGCGTTGACGGTGAACGGCAAGTTCGGCGATTTGAAGTTCGTTTATACCGGCGGCTACCTCGTGCGCAACGTCGATCAGGTGGGCGACTACACGAATTACGCGCGCGGCCTTTATGCCGACTACTATCAGTGCTACGGCACGGGAACGGCCGGCAGCACCAACACCCTCAAGTCAACTTGCTTCTCACCCAGTGCCGTCTGGCACTCGGTCGAGAAAAACGAGCATCTGCAGCAAGAGATTCGCTTGAGCACGCCGGACGAGTGGCGCTTGCGCGGCATCGTCGGCGCATATTACGAGGACAACAAGCTGTTCGACCAGACCGGCTGGGGCTACAAGACGATTCCCGCCTGCACCTCGAGCGGAGTTCCAGGCGTCGACCCGGGCAATACCGGCTGCTATTCAAACGTCGGCACGGCTCCCGGTGCGACCGTCGTGAATCCCGGCGTTCAGGGGGACAATACCTCGTTCTATCAGGATCAGGTGCGCGACACAAAACAGACGGCGTTCTTCGTGTCGGTCGACTACGACCTGATTCCAAAAGTATTGACTGCCACGGTGGGCACGCGTCACTTCCTGTTCCAAAACTCCCTGCTGGGCAGCGTTAGCGGCAGTTTCGGCTGCTTCCAACAAGGCGTATCGCCGACAGGGTGTCTCGTGGATAATTTCAACCTCAACGCAGCCAATCTTCGCGACACCGAGTCCGGCTTCAAGAGCCGTGCAAATCTGACCTACCACGTCACGCCGGACATCATGGTGTATTACACATTCTCGCAGGGCTTTCGCCCGGGCGGCTTTAACCAGAACGGCGGTACGGCCCATGCCCCCGGCCCCAATGGCGTGGATCAGTACCTGCTCGCCTCGGCGTACGTCTCCGATACGGTGACCAACAACGAATTTGGCTGGAAGACGGAATTCTGGGGCAATCGAATACAGTGGAACGGGGCCATCTATCAGGAGAACTGGGACAACGTGCAGGTTCCGTTCTTCGATCCGGGTGTGGTCGGCAATATTTTCTACAACACCAACGGTCAGAACTTTCGCATCAGGGGTATCGAGACCTCCTTGGTGGCCCGGGTCACGAGCGGACTGACGCTGCGGGGTGCGGCGTCCTGGAACCAGAGCGAGCAGACGAATTCGCCGGTGTTGATCGACAACAATCCCGCGGACAACATCCCCGGCGGCAACTTCGGCAAGCCGATCACGCAAGCCTGCACCGCCGCCGGCTGCTCGCCGGTCCCCAACCCGTACGGCCCCATCGGCGGCCCAGCCGCCAATGCGCCGCCCATCCAGTTTAGCCTTCATGCCCGTTATGAGTGGGCCTTCATGGGCTACGCACCTTTCGTGCAGCTCGACGCCACACACAGCGGCCATTCATTCACGCAGGCGGGTGCGAATCCCACGTTCGCGCTGGGCGGAGCCCTCTCGACCTCCAGGGGCCGTTTCGAGAATCCTGCCTACTCGACTTTCGACGCGTCACTGGGCGTCGCGAAAGATAACTGGATCTTCACCGCATATGCGGAAAACCTCGCCAATTCGAACGCGAGCACGTTCATCAGCGCCGATCAATTCATCGTTGCGCAGACGCCGCTTCGACCGCGGGTCATCGGCGGCTCGTTCGCGTACAAATTTTGAAGACTGCAACTCGCGTGCAGCGAGATCAGCGCTGGCGGGTCTGCCAATTCGGCGCCGTGTAGAACGGCGCGATTTCAGGGGGCGCCAAACCTCGTCCCAATATGTGATCCGCGGCCTTCTCCGCCAGCATGATGGTAGGCGCATTGAGATTGCCGGTGGTGATCGACGGCATGATGGATGAATCCACCACGCGCAAGCCCTGGATTCCGTATACACGCGTCTCCGGGTCGACTACGGCCATCGGGTCTTGAGCGCTGCCCATCTTGCAAGAGCACGACGGGTGATACGCGCTCTCGACCTTGGCGCGAATGAAGGCATCGATCTGCTCGTCCGTCTGCACTTCCTTAACCGGCTGGATTTCCCGCCCGCGATAACGGTCGAAAGCGGGCTGACCAAAAATTTCACGTGTCAATCGCACGCAGGCGCGCATTTCGGTCCAATCGTCAGGCTCGCTCAGATAGTTGAATAGGATGCGCGGCTTGTCGAGGGGATTGCTCGAGATCAACCGCACCCAACCACGGCTCTTGCTGCGCATCGGTCCCACATGCGCTTGGAATCCGTGTTCTTGCGCTAACGCTGAGCCGTCGTAGGCCACTGCCATGGGCAGAAAATGATACTGAATGTCCGGATATGGCACTCCGGGGCGGCTGCGGATGAAACCGCAGGTTTCAAAGTGATTGGTGGCGCCCAAACCGTCCTTGCGAAGCAGCCAGCGCGCACCGATCACGGCGCGACTCCAGGGATTGATGGACGAGTACAAAGTAATCGGTTCCTTGCAGGCCATCTGGAAATAGAATTCCAAATGATCCTGCAGGTTTTCACCGACGCCGGGCAAATCGTGAACAACCGGAATGTCATGCGCGCGAAGTTCCGCCGCAGGCCCTACTCCGGAGAGCTTCAATAGCTGCGGCGAATTGATCGGACCCCCCGAAAGGATCAATTCTCCTGCAATCCGCACGCGATGAGTGATGCCGCCCCGGCGGTACTCCAGCCCGGTGGCGCGTCGACCCTCGAACACGATGCGCGTCGCCAAAGCGTGCGTCAGCACCTTGAGGTTGGGACGGCGCATGGCCGGTCTTAGATAGGCATTGGAGGCGCTGCAGCGCCTGCCATCGGCCACGGTCATGTCCATTCGACCGAAGCCTTCCTGCTGAAAACCATTCACATCGGCCGTGGACGGATAGCCGGCCTCGCCGGCTGCGGCCAGCCATGCTGCGTGCAAGGGATTGCTCAGGGTTCCGTAGCGGGTCTCGAGCTTGCCGCTGTGGCCGCGATACTCGTTGCCGCCTTCCTGGCGTTTCTCCGCCCGCCGGAAATACGGCAACACGTCGCGATATGCCCAACCCGCTGCGCCCTGCGCGCTCCATCCCTCGAAGTCCTGAGGGTTGCCCCGGATGTATACCAAGCCGTTGATGGAGGAGGATCCGCCCAACACTTTGCCGCGCGGCGTGTGCATTCTTCGGCCGCCCAGATGCGGCTCCGGTTCCGTGTGATAGAACCAGTTGTATTTGGGCATGTTCATCGGTATCGACAGCGCCGACGGCATTTGAATGAAGATCGAACGATCGGAACCGCCGTATTCCAACAGCAACACGCTGCGCTGTCCGTCAGCACTCAATCGATCCGCGAGCACACAGCCCGCTGAACCCGCGCCGACAATTACATAGTCAAAACTCTCGTCAGACACAGCCCTTGAGCTCCATCAGTAAGGCGCGTCGACGTTGCCCATGGCCACATAGACACTCTTGAGTTGCGTGTAGTGTTCGATGGCGGCACGACCGTTCTCGCGGCCGAGCCCGGAGAGCTTGACGCCGCCGAACGGCAGTTCGATGGGCGTGACGTTGTAGTGATTGATCCAGCACGTGCCGGCCTGCAATCGAGCGATCACTCGGTGGGCACGCGTCAAATCGTTGGTGAACACACCGGCCGCCAGGCCGAACTCAGTGGCATTGGCGCGCTCGATGACTTCTTGCTCGTCCTCGAAATCCAATACGGACATGACGGGGCCGAAGATTTCTTCACGCACGATCGCCATGTCGTCGCGGCAATTGTCGAATACGGTGGGTGCAACGAAGTAGCCGTTTGCCAGATCGCCCGTCGTCACTCGAAAGCCGCCCGTCAAGACGCGCGCACCCTCGGCTCTGCCGCGGTCGATATAGGAAAGCACCTTGTGCATGTGCTGCTCGGACACCAGCGCGCCCACCTGAGTCTCCGGATTCATGGGGTCGCCGATTCGCATCGCACCGACGCGTTTGATCAGCCGCTCGAGAAAGGCCGCTTTGATCGAACGATGCACGAACACACGCGTACCGTTGGAGCAAACCTGTCCCGAGGAATAGAAATTGGCCAGAAGTGCGCCTGCCACAGCGTTGTCGAGCTTTGCGTCACCGAAAATGATCAGCGGCGATTTGCCGCCCAACTCGAGTGTCACGCTCTTAAGGGTTTGAGCGGCGTCGCTCATGACAGCCTTGCCGGTTCCGACTTCGCCGGTGAGCGAGACTTTGCGAATCTCGGGATGACGCGTGAGTAAGCGCCCGGTTTCCGCAAAACCCTGCACTACCTGGAATACGCCCGGTGGCAGTCCCGCCTCGAGCAGTATTTCTTGCAGCTTTACAGCGGTAAAGGGCGTGAGTTCCGCCGGCTTGAAGATCATGGCATTGCCGCAGGCGAGCGCCGGAGCGGCTTTCCAGCAGGCAATTTGCAGTGGGTAATTCCAGGCACCAATGCCGGCGACTACGCCGAGCGGTTCACGGCGCGTATAACCGAATGCCTGGGCTCCAAGATCGATCTGTTCACCGCAGAGACTCTGTGCGAGACCGGCAAAATACTCGAGGCAGTCGGCCCCCGAGGCGACATCCACCACCAGCGTCTCCTGGATGGGCTTTCCGGTGTCGCAGGTTTCAAGTTCCGCGAGTTCTCGATTGCGCGATCTCAAGATGTCGGCAGCCCGGCGCAACACCTTAGCGCGTTCCGCGCCTGTTATTGCGGCCCAAATCAGCTGACCCTTCTTTGCCGCAACTACCGCGGCGTTGACTTGTGCGGGTCCGCCGGCAGTGACAAACCCAAGAACTTTGCCGGTCGCGGGATTGATCGAGGCAAATTTCCGTGCCGATCCCGGCAGCGCCGGTGTTTCGATCGACGCAGGCGCGGACTGCGACAAAGCCGCCGCTTGACTGAGACGGCCATCGACGAATGCAGTCAACAAGGCGCGCGCGCTTTCGCTGTCTGCCTCACGCCAGCCGGATAGAGCGGCTCGCAGCCACACACCATCAATCATGGCGGCGATCATGGCCGCAAGACGCTGGGCTTCGTCCGCCGGCACGAGTTTCTTCAGCGAACTTCGCAGATTCGACAACATGCGTCGTTGATAGACCGATTGCACGCGCTTCAGCGATTCGACATGCAACACCTGACCCCAGAAGGCGAGCCAGGCGGTACCGGTACGTTGCTCGAACTCCTCGGGAGCTAAATTCGCATCGATGACCGCCTGTATGCGTCCTCGCGGGGTCCCCACCTGGCGCAGGCGCGCGCGAACCTGGTTACCCACGCGCGTTGCCAATGAGCGAAAAGCGGCGTCGAGTAAGCCGTCCTTGTCCCCGAAGTAATGGGCCACCAAGCCCGTTGATACGCCGGCACGAAGCGCGATCTGCGCAAGCGTCGTGCCCACATAGCCAAGTTCCGCTAGGCTGTCGATAGTGACCTCGACCAATTGGCGACGCCGCGTGTCCTCAGTGGACGGTTGAGAGCCGTCGAGAGGAATCATTGACTGGTTGTTCAATTTGGCAGCCTTCGCAACTCGCAGACAGCATTTATGGACGCCCGGCCGAAGTTGCGTCTAAGATACGTTTCAACAGAATTTATACGTTTGTTTTCAATCTACTAGGGATACGCGGGTGAGCCTAAATCAGAACTCATTAAACGCCTATTCAAGGGCTGAGCCGCCGCCTCAATCATGCCGCCCGGCGGGTCGCGTGGTCAAGCCCCCGAGGCAGGCGGCCGCCCTGTTTGCCTGGGTACTGCCATGGGTTGTCTTGGCGCCGCTGATGACTCAGGTCACGCGCGCCGCGGTCGCGAGCGCCACGGGTGAGCCGATGAGTTGCCAGATAGTCCGCTTTTCCGACGTGGGTTGGACGGATGTGACCGCTACGACTGCACTGGCCAGCCAGTTGCTCCGCACCTTGGGCTATTCGCCGACCATTACCGTGCTTTCGATTCCGGTCACCTTTGCGTCTCTTCACAACAACGACATCGACGTGTTCTTGGGCAATTGGATGCCGGCCCAAGAGGCTGACCGAGGCCGGTACGTGAACGACGGCTCGGTCGAGGTGATTGGAGCTAATCTGACCGGCGCCAAGAGATCGGA
>Ga0209624_10003512_pt1 | contig 11053 bp, 9 predicted proteins | sample JacPinW_OM2H0_O1_FD_188565 | JGI IMG/M metagenome (GOLD analysis project Ga0209624, IMG submission 188565) | Forest soil microbial communities from Algoma, Ontario, Canada - Jack Pine, Ontario site 1_JW_OM2H0_O1 (SPAdes) (version 2) | ecosystem: Environmental > Terrestrial > Soil > Boreal... | reverse complement strand
GTACAGCTGGCGAAACGGCGCGGCGCGCGCGTGCTCGCCACGGCGCACGGCGGCGACGGCCGCGAGCTGCTGCGCCGGCTCGGCGTCGAGGAGGCGATCGACACGCTGCACGACGACGTGCTCGCGGCCGTGCGCCGCATCGCGCCCGACGGTATCGACGCGCTGCTCGCGTTCGCCGGCGGGCCGGTGCTCGAACGCTGCATCGCCGCGTTGCGCGAGGGCGGCAAGATCGCGCATCCCAACGGCGTCGCGATGCCGGACGGCGTCACCGCAACAGCGTTCGATGGCGTGCCGAACCCGGCCGCGTTCGCGCGCTTGAACGCGGTCGTCGACGAATCGCCGTTCGACGTTCCGATCGCCGGAACGTACTCGCTCGACGACGCGTCCGAGGCGCACCGGCGCCTCGAACGCGGTCACGTGCTGGGCAAGATCGTCCTCGTCGTGGACGCGACCGAGGACGTCGTCGAGAAGGTCGCCTAGGCTTTCGCGGCCGTCTCCAGCAGTTGCGCCTTCAGCTCGGCCATGCGCGTGCCGAGCTCGAGCAGCTCGTCCTCGTCGAAGAGCCCCTTCACGCTCGGGAACATCTCTTTCTCTTCTTCTTTGACGTGATGGTCGATCAGCTCGCTGAGCGTCGTGAGCTTGGGCTTGTAGGACTCGTCGCTCGCGTCGACGGCCTGGATGTCCTCGATGACCTTCTTCGCGGCCGCGTGCTCTTCGTACGCTTCGAGAACTTGGTCTTTCTCTTCTTTGTGCCCGCGCTCGACGCGCTCTTTGATCGCCGGATAGAAGATCTGCTCTTCGATCTGCGTGTGCACCGTCAGTTCCTGACAGATCTCGTCGCCGAGGCGCTGCAACTGCACTTTCGCGCGCTCGGACGTATCTTCGACCTGCCCGAAGAGCTCTTTGACTTTCTTGTGGTCCGCTTTGAGAAGGGCGATGGCGTCCTGTTGCTTCATGAGCGGAGCTTGCCCACTGCCGCGCATCGTTTACGCGGGGCCCTCGCCCGGCCGATGGCCGGGGAGAGGGAGCGTCAGGCTACGGCGTCTTGCCCGCGGCCGGCGCGATCGTCGGCGACGCGCTCGCCGCAGGGGACCCGGCCGAGGCCGGATGCGGCGAGGCGGTGCCGGCGGCCGCGGGATGCGGCGAGCCGGAGGACGCGGCTGCGGCCGGCGCACCCGAGGCCTTGGGAACGGGCGTCGTGGACGGGTGCGGGAGCGCGTACAGCGCGAACACGGCGGGCCGGTTCGCGATCAGCTTGAGCGGCGTCGCGGTGCCGGAGAAGAGCAGCCGCGCCGGCGGCAGCGTCGGGGCCACGCTCGGGACGGGCGCGCCGGGGGACGCGCCGCCCGGCGCCGGCGTCGTGCCCGCGGCGGCTGACGCGCCGGGCTTGGGCGTCGAGATCAACGTGCCCGGCGGGAGCGACGGCGCCGCCGAGGAGCCCGGTTTCGCCGAGGCGCCCGGGCTGGGCGGGGGGACCGATGCGGCGACGCGCAGCGGCGGCGGCGTTGCCGTAGTGTCGAGCTCGGCGACGGCGAGGCGGTACTTCCCGTCCTTCTCACCCGAGTTCCAGAGTGCCAGGCCGAACTCGCCGTCGCGGTACTGCGAGGCGATCTCGCGCGGGATGTCGAGCTGGATCCGCGGATAGGTCTCGAGCGTCGCGTCGTGCGTGGGCAGCAGCGTCACGTACGCGAGCGCGCGGGCGGGCTGCTCGCGGCTCTTCTTGTGCTTGCCCTTGCCGCTCACGAAGTTGAGGTCGGGGCCGTCCTGCGGCTTCACGATGGAGAGCGTCGCGCCGATCGACACGGCCACCGGCGTCGGCGAGGGTTCGGGGCTCGCGCCCTTCTTCGCGTTCGCTTTCGGGGACGGCGCCGCCGTCGGCTCGGGCGCCTTCGGGAACGCGACGGCGCCGCCGTAACCGCCGACCTCGGGAAGCGGCTGGAACGCAGTCGACTCGCCATACGTGAGGATCACGCTCGACTGGGTCGCCGGGGTCGGCGCCGTCGACGGGCCGCCGAAACTGGGCGACGCCATGGTGTTCGGGAGACCCGATCCCGAACCGAACGAACCCGAACACGAGGCGACGGCTGCGCCGAGGACGACGCAACCAGCCGCCGCGCTGAATACCCGCGCGAGAATCATCGCGCTGGAGGTTCGCGTTCTACGCGGGCGAGTCCGCTGCTGCCGGGACGTAGACCTCTGCACCGCTCGCCAGGAATTCCGCAGATTTCTCGGCCATGCCGCGCTCGCGCTCGGCGTACTCGCGCACGTCCTGCGTGATCTTCATCGAGCAGAAATGCGGCCCGCACATCGAGCAGAAGTGCGCGACCTTCGCGCCGTCCGCCGGCAGCGTCTCGTCGTGGAACTTTTGCGCCGTGTCGGGATCGAGGCTCAGGTTGAACTGGTCCTGCCAGCGGAACTCGAAGCGCGCTTTGGACAAGACGTCGTCGCGGTGGCGCGCCCCGGGATGGCCCTTCGCGACGTCGGCCGCGTGCGCCGCGAGCTTGTACGTGATCACGCCGACTTTCACGTCGTCTTTGTCGGGCAGGCCCAGATGCTCTTTGGGCGTGACGTAGCACAGCATCGCCGTGCCCATCCAGCCGATCATCGCCGCGCCGATGCCGCTGGTGATGTGGTCGTAGCCCGGCGCGATGTCGGTGACGAGCGGGCCGAGCGTGTAGAACGGCGCTTCGTGACACACCGCGAGCTGGCGATCCATGTTCTCCTTGATCAAGTGCATCGGCACGTGGCCGGGGCCTTCGATCATCGTCTGCACGTCGTGCTTCCACGCGATCTGCGTGAGCTCGCCGAGCGTGTCGAGCTCCGCGAACTGCGCCGCGTCGTTCGCGTCGGCCGTGCAGCCCGGACGCAAGCCGTCGCCCAGCGAGAACGTGACGTCGTACGCCTTCATGATCTCGCAGATCTCCTCGAAGTGCGTGTACAGGAAGTTCTCCTGGTGGTGCGCGAGACACCACTTCGCGAGGATCGAGCCGCCGCGCGACACGATGCCGGTGATGCGGTCCGCGGTGAGCGGCACGTAGCGCAGCAGCACGCCCGCGTGGATCGTGAAGTAGTCCACGCCCTGCTCTGCCTGCTCGATCAGCGTGTCGCGGTAGATCTCCCAGGTGAGGTCTTCCGCCTTGCCTTTGACTTTCTCGAGCGCCTGGTAGATCGGCACCGTACCGATCGGGACGGGCGCGTTGCGGATGATCCACTCGCGCGTCTCGTGGATGTTCTTGCCGGTGGAGAGGTCCATCACGGTGTCGGCGCCCCAGCGCGCGGCCCACACCATCTTCTCGACCTCTTCCTCGATCGACGAGCCGATCGCGGAGTTGCCGATGTTGGCGTTGATCTTCACCAGGAAGTTGCGCCCGATGATCGTCGGCTCGAGCTCGAGGTGGTTCACGTTGGCCGGGATGACCGCGCGGCCGCGCGCGACCTCGCTGCGCACGAGCTCCGGCTCGACGCCCTCGCGGATCGCGATGAACTCCATCTCCGGCGTGATCTCACCGCGCCGCGCGTAGTGCATCTGCGACACGTTGCCGCCGGCGCGCGCGCGCCGGATCGGGCGCGGCGAGGGAAAGCGGATCGCGTCGAGCTCGGCCATCGCCTCGCGCCCGATCCGGTACACGGAGGACGGTTTGGCCAGCGTCTCGGTGTCGGCGCGGCGCGCGATCCACGGCTCGCGGATCTGCGCGATGCCGCCGCGCACGTCGATGCCGACGTCGGGGTCGGTGAACGGGCCAGACGTGTCGGTCACCGTGTGGACGGTACCGTCGCTCACCTGGATGGCGCGGAACGGGACGCGGATCGTCGGATCGCTGCCCTGGGCGTACACTTTCGTGGACGCGGGGAACGGCTCGCGCGACAAGACGTCGTTGGACGGCGGTAGCATGGTCGCCATGCGTGCACTCCTCTTCGCCGGTATGACCCGGATCAGGTGGTAACGGTCGACGGCCTCCGCCGCCCTCTCAGCCCGGTTGTCCGTCCCTCGCCCTAGCGCGGTCCGTCCGTGAGGCTCCCGTAGCGTAAGACGACGGTAAGGCGACGCCGCGAGGTTGTCAAGGACACAAGGCCGTACCAGAGCGCATGAGCGCGTACGGGCCGCTGTGGCGGGTCGTCCGGCCGTTGCGCGAGGGCGCATCGGCGAGTTGGATGCGCAATTACTACGAGCACCTCTACGAGATGGCGTTCCACGCCGTGACGGTCGAAGACGTCGCCAAGATCGCGATCAGGCACGCGCACGCGACGTTCCGTTCCGAGCTGGTCGCCATCGCGTTGCGCGACGGACACGAGTGGAACGTGCTGCCGTACCGCCAGAACGACACCCTGGCGCAGCCGCTGCGCCTGCCGTTCTCGACCGGTCCGAACGGGCCCACCTACGAGCCCGGTCAGATCGTGGAGATCCCCGACATCGAGGCGTTCGGGCAGCAGTTCAAGTGGATCGCGCCGCTTGCCGAGCGCGGCGTGCGATCGCTGGTCTCGGCGGCGTTCGGCTCCTTGATCCACGGCCGCGGTTACCTGAGCTTCGCATCGTACGGCGAGCAGCACTACAGCGACGACGAGTACGTCCTCATGTGCTTGCACGCGCTCGCGGCCGGCCTCGGCTTCGACCACGTCGGAGCGAACGCGGCCTGAGAAACCGCGCGCTGCTCCTGGTCGCGCTCGCGCAGCTCGCGATCGGCGCGGCCGCCGTGTTCGCGCGCTTCGCGCTGGTGTCGGGCGGACCGCTCGCCGTCAGCGCCGCGCGCCTGACGCTCGCCGCGGTGCCGCTGGTCGCGCTCGCCGCGCTGCGCGGACGGCTGCGCGCGGCCGACGCGCGCACCGAACGGCGCCTACTCGGCGCGGGCGCGCTGCTCGCGGTGCATTTCGCAACGTGGATCGCCTCGCTGAACTTCGCGTCCGTCGCGATCTCGACGCTGCTCGTGTGCACGACGCCGGTGTGGACGGAAGCCTACGCCGTGCTGCGCCGCCGGCGCGTCGACGCGTACGCGGCCGCCAGCATCACCGGCGCGCTGCTGGGGGTCGCGATCGTGGTGGGCCTGCCGGACCGCGCGAACACGCCGCTGGGCATCGGGCTCGCGCTCGCGGGCGCGGTCGCGATCGGCGCGTACCTGCTGGTGGTGCGGGGAATCGACGCGCGCTACGACACGCTGGCCGTCACGTCGCGCACGTACGGGTACGCGGCGGTGCTGCTGATCGCGGCGAGCGTCGTCGCGCACGACCATCTGCCGCCGGCCGGCGACGCGCGCGCGTGGGGCGGCATCATCGCGATGGCGCTGCTGTCGCAGCTGTTCGGGCACACCGCGCTCAACGCGGCCGTGCGCGTGCTCAGCGTGACGTTCGTGTCCACGATGACGCTGCTCGAGCCGGTGATCGCCGCCGTGCTCGCGGCGTGGCTGTTCGCGGAACGCCTCGCGCCCGCTACGGCCGTCGGCGCCGTCGTGATCCTAGCGGCGATCGGCGTCGCCTTGCGCGGCGAGCAGCGCGAAGCGAGCGCATCACCGTGAGGGATTGACGCAGACGCCGGTTCTCGAACAATCCGAGCTAGGGGCCTTGCCGGCCCGGCACGTTGTCGTGATGGACCGGCGTGGAAAAGGAAGGAACGACATGGCACCGGCATTCGAGTTGGCCGACCTGGGACCGGATCTGGAGCACGCGGTCGAGATCGTGCCGCCGCATTGGGTCGACGACGACGCGATCGTCGAGCTGGAACAGCGGTACGAGCCCCGGCTTCTGCTGTTCGAGCGCTTCGCCGACGGGACGCTGCTCGTGACGCCGCCTTCGGGATGGCAGGGCGGCAGCCGTGACCTCGAGATCGGATCGCAGGTCTGCAGCTGGGTCCGGGCCGGCGATCATGGATTGGCGATGGGAGCTACCGGCGGCGTTCATCTGCCCGACGGGTCGCTGTTCGCGCCCGACGCCACGTACATCTCACGCGACCGATGGGCGCAGGCAGATCACGCCCTCACCTTCGCGCACGCCGTGCCGGACGCGGCGTTCGAGGTGCTCTCGGAATCCGACCGCGTGCGTACGACGATGAAGAAGATCGCGGCGTACTTGCGCAACGGCGTGCGGCTCGTCGTGCTGATCGACCCCAAGCGCCGCAACGTCTACGTGGGACGCGAAGGCGAGGCCGAGGCGCGCGAGCTCGGCGACGCCGACAGCGTGGACTGCTCGCCGGTGATGCCGGGATTCGTGCTCGACGTCGCCGCTATCCGGGACCTGCGCTAACAGGAAACCGGGCCGCACCACGGCGAGAGACGTGGATGGACCGCAATCCCGAGCGCGCGCGGGTCGAGGCCGCATCGGTTCGTGCCGAGCACTGGCGCCGCTGGGGACCGTACCTGAGCGACCGCCAGTGGGGGACGGTCCGCGAGGACTACAGTCCCGACGGACGCGCCTGGGACTACTTTCCGTTCGAGATGGCGCGGCTGCGGGCGTACCGCTGGGGCGAGGACGGCATCCTCGGCATCTCCGACAACCACCAGCGGCTGTGCATCGCGCCCGCGTTCTGGAACGAGCGCGACGAGATCGTCAAGGAGCGCTTCTACGGCCTGGGCGGAAATCAGGGCAACCATGGCGAGGACGTCAAAGAGTACTGGTGGTATCTCGACGCGGTTCCGTCGCACGCCTATCTCAAGGCGTTGTACCGCTATCCGCAGCGCGCCTTTCCGTACGCGCAGCTGCGTGACGAGAACGCGCGGCGCGGCCGCGACGCGCGCGAGTACGAGCTCGCCGACACCGGCATCTTCGCGGACGACGCCTACTTCGACATCACGGTCGAGTACGCCAAACGCGACGTCGACGACGTCCTCATGCGCATCACCGCCACCAACCGCGGGCGCGAGAGCGCGCCGCTGCACGTGCTGCCGCAGCTGTGGTTTCGCAACGAGTGGGCGTGGAAGGCCGGCATCGCGCGCCCGACTATTCGCGAAGCGACCTCGGACGGCCACGTGCTGGCCGCCGAGCACGCGACGCTCGGCAAGCGCTGGATCTTCACCGCCGGCGACGAGACGGAACGGCTCTTCACCGAGAACGACACCGACTTCGAGCGCGCGTTCGGCGTGCCGTCGCCGTCGCCGTACGTCAAGAGCGGGATCGACCGCGCGGTGCGCGGTGAAGATCGCAACGGCATCAACCCCGGCCGCGTAGGATCGAAGGCGGCATTGCACTACCGCTGGTCCATCGAGCCGGGCGCGACGCGCACCGTGCGCCTGCGCATCACCGACGATCCGCAGGCGAGCGGCATCGACGACGCCTTCGACGCGACGTTCGACCTGCGCGCCGCCGAAGCGGACCGCTTCTACGCCGCGCTCGCGCGCGGGCCGCTGGACGAGGAGTCGGCGATGGTGCAGCGGCGCGCGTTCGCCGGCATGATCTGGTCCAAGCAGTTCTACAACTACGTGGTGCGCGACTGGCTGCACGGCGACCCGCTCACGCCGCCGCCGCCCGAGTCGCGCAAGCACGGCCGCAACGCCGGCTGGATGCACGTCTACAACGACGACGTGCTGTCGATGCCCGACACGTGGGAGTACCCGTGGTTCGCAGCCTGGGACCTCTCTTTTCACGTCATCCCGTTCGCGCTGATCGACCCGGAGTTCGGGAAGCGCCAGCTCACGCAGCTCACGCGCGAGTGGTACATGCACCCCAGCGGCCAGCTGCCCGCGTACGAGTGGGCGTTCGACGACGTCAACCCGCCCGTGCACGCGTGGGCGACGCTGCGTTTGTACCGGATCGAAGCGAAGCGCAACGGCGGCGCCGGCGACTTCCGCTTCCTCGAGCGCACGTTCCAGAAGCTGCTGATGAACTTCACCTGGTGGGTGAACCGCAAGGACGTCAGCGGGCGCAACGTGTTCCAAGGCGGCTTCTTGGGGCTCGACAACATCGGTCCGTTCGACCGGAGCCGCACGCTGCCCCAAGGCGCGTTCCTCGCGCAGAGTGACGGCACGTCGTGGATGGCGGTGTACGCGCTCAACATGCTGGCGATCGCCATCGAGCTCGCGAAGGTGGAGAGCATCTACGAGGACGTCGCCTCGAAGTTCTTCGAGCACTTCCTCATCATCGCCGACGCGATGAACTCGCAGCGCGAGGACGAGTTCGGCCTGTGGGACGCGGGCGACGAGTTCTACTACGATCAGCTCTATCTGCCGGACGGCGGGCGCATCCCGCTCAAAGTCCGCAGCGTCGTCGGCATCGTGCCGGTCTTCGCCGCCGAGACGTTCGGCGCCACGTCGCTCGGTTCGATGGAACAACTGCCGCACTTCAACAAGCGCGTCCGCTGGTTTCTCGCCAACCGCCCCGAGCTCACCGAGAACATCGCGCGCTTCGACGTCGGCGGGATGCAGGAGCGGCGGCTGCTGGCGATCTGCAGCCCGGACCGATTGCGGAAGATCCTGCGGCGCGTCTTCGACGAGAACGAGTTCCTGTCGCCGCACGGCGTGCGCATGCTGTCGCGCTTCCATCTGGCGCACCCCTTCGTGCTCAAGCTGGGCGGCGAGGAGTTCCGCTGCGACTACGAGCCGGCGGAGTCGACGAGCGGGTTGTTCGGCGGCAACTCGAACTGGCGCGGCCCGGTGTGGTTTCCGCTGAACTACCTGCTGATCGAAGCGCTGCAGCGCTTTCACTTCTACCTGGGCGACGACTACACGATCGAGTACCCGACGGGCTCGGGCCGCATGCTGACGCTGTGGCAGATCGCACTCGACCTCTCACAGCGCCTGGTGACCCTGTTCCGCCGCGACGCCGCGGGCCGCCGCCCGTTCAACGGTGAGAGCGCGCTGTTCCAAAACGACCCGCACTGGCGCGACCAGATCCTCTTCCACGAGTACTTCCACGGCGACACGGGCGAAGGCCTCGGCGCCTCCCACCAAACGGGCTGGACGGGCTTGATCGCCAAGATCATCGATCAGCTCGCGGCCTACGGCGGGAGCTAGACGGGCACGACTTCGCACGGCCACCGCGAAGCGACGCGCAACAGAGATTCGACATCGGCAACGTCTGATGTGTAGATTTGCCTCGCGCGAAGATGCTCAGCCACTGCAACGACGAGCGCGTCCATCGCATTCTTTCCACGGGATGCCTTCAGCAGCTGTCCCGCTCGCTTCGCAAGGTCGCGATCGATATCGACGATACTTGGGCGCAGCAGGCCGAATCGCGTCTCGGCCAGCCCGCGATGATCGCGCCAGAACTCGCAAATCGTACTGGCGGCCGTGACGAACGAGGCGCGATCCCTCAACCGGCCAAGGAGCTCGCGCGCAACGAAGTCTCGCTTCCCGAGCGCAACGAAGAAGCCGGCATCCAAAACCACCACGTCTAAGCGCGAGCTTTGCGACGCTGTTCCGCTCTCCTACGCGCCTCGGCGAGACGCCGGTCCGCTTCGGCCCTGTGCTCGGCTGTAATCGGCCCGGCTGCGGCTTCGGCTTCCGCCAAAACGGCGTCGATGCCACGTGCTTGCACGTACAGAATGAAGGCCTCGTTCGCGACTTGAGAATACTCTCGGCTACCCGCGATCTCACGCAGCGCCGCGTCTATTTCCGGCTTCACGGTTATCGACCGCTTGACGTACCGCGCCGTCGCACCACCGACAGGCTGGGGCGCACGGGACGTGAGCTTTCGCCCTGGTTCTGCGGCTGCGGCGTATCCGTGCTTCTTGGGCGGCATATGGTGATCCTACCGGAAGTAGGATAGTCGGTCAAGGGGCTCACGGATTCCCTGATCGTCACATCGCTCGTGGTTCCCGTATATATCGGAAAGAAGTTGCGCGCGGATACCCAGCCGTTCGGGCGAAGCACCGCACGATGCGGTACGATCTGGCGTCGGTCGGTCTCGCCTCCCTCTTCATGTCCTTCGCCGCCGGGCTGATGCCGGCGACGGGCGCGTCTAGCTGCGCGCCCGCGACGGCGTTCGTCGGGACCATTTGCACGCCCGGAACAGCCGGGGCGCATCCCGCCGTGGTGGTGCTCGGGGGTTCCGGCGGTGGGGACGGGCTCGCGCGGCTCGCTTCGCGCTTTGCGGAGCGCGGGTATGTTGGCGTGTCCGTCGCGTACTTCGGCGCCGCCGGGCTGCCGCGCACGCTGGACGAGATTCCCGTCGAGACGGTCGGCTCCGCGCTCGATGCCGTCGCGAGCCGGTCTGACGTCGATCCGGCGCGCATCGCGCTCTTCGGCGACTCCAAAGGCGGCGAGCTCGCGCTGCTCGCGGCGTCGCTCTACCCGAAGGTTCGCGCGGTCGTCGGGGTCGTGCCGAGTCCGTTCGCGTGGAGCGGTGCGGGCGGCGGATCATCGTGGACCGTCTGCGGCAAACCGGTCCGGTACGTCCCGCTCGACCGCCCGCGCATGATGCGCGGTTCGGGGACATTCGAGATGCGCGCCGTCTACGATGCCTCGATGGAGAGCCGGCGCGCGGCGATTCCGTCCGCGATGTTCCACCTCGAGAACATTCAGGGTCCCGTGCTGCTGCTCGCAGGCGACGCGGACGGCGTCTGGGACTCGCCGGCGCAATGCCGGATAGGCATCGACTATCTCAAAGCGCACGCGCATCCGTACGCCGACGAGTGCGTCTCGTATCCCGGCGCGGGGCACGCGTTCTTGTTCGCGACGCCGCAGCGGCCGCTCGTCACGGGCGCGCGCGGCGGCGGCGTCTTCGGCGGAACGGCACGCGGCAACGTCGCGGCCGGCGAGCAGGCCTGGACAAAGATCGACAGCTTCCTCGCGCACACCCTGGCGCCGAATTAGATGTTTGAAAGTATGAGCTTTCGCGGAGCGCTTTTTTCGGCGGCAGCGATCATGTCGTCGAGATTCCGGCGGACGATGGCGAGGTCGACGATTTGGTAACCGTGCCGAAGCACGTGCGTCCGCAAGGGATTGGTTCGGACTCTGTTTCGCACGTCAGAATGCCGCGACCATCTCCTTCGAAATGTGGTCATGCCTCGGAGAGCGCAAGCCGCCTCGCGAGACGACATCGACGCTTCGGCCGAGAACGAACGCCAACTCATCTTCGATTCGCAGCATCTCGGGAGTGCCGACCGGCGCATCGGCAGAAAGCTCGAGAAGTA